>Ga0307968_1000064_pt1:17500-55562 | contig 55562 bp, 66 predicted proteins | sample OrgLakmetagen650_FD_201834 | JGI IMG/M metagenome (GOLD analysis project Ga0307968, IMG submission 201834) | Saline water microbial communities from Organic Lake, Antarctica - #650 | ecosystem: Environmental > Aquatic > Non-marine Saline and Alkaline > Saline | place: Antarctica...
GTGTTTCGGGTTACAACGTGCTGGCTTGGAAAACGGCAGGGTGTGTAGTGGTTGCCTTGTGCTTTCAGGTTCTGATGTGCAGCTGAAGCTGAGATGTTAATGTCAGATGTATGACTTTGGTATTCAGAGTTCACCTAGGTGAAGCCTCGTGTATGTGTGTGTGTACATATCTGACTCATACTTTCTTCAGCTCGTTCACTGAAAAGTGCACGTGGCAGGGGCCACAGTTCGGTCAGCTCAAAACAAAGTTGAAAACATAGCAATTCTTTGGTGTTGGAAAGCAACTGTCAGACTGACTGCTATGTGACTGTACTGATGAAGGGGCTATCTCTCTATAATTTGGCATAAAACTGGTTACTATGTCTCGTCTGGTGAGGATAAATATGCCCGCTGTGTGGTTTCTTGGCCTTTGATTTCCGTTTGCTTGTGGTTGTAAGTGCCGTGGCCTACAATTCGAGCAGGGAGGTAGGAGGCTTTTGTTATTTACAAGGTTGTTTGAGCAGAGAGGGGAGCCTTGGGTAGATGCTTGTTCTGGCCGCTGCTGGGCTGTTGGAGGGCTCAAGTGGAGTACGTGAAATAGGGGAGGGGTGGGGGACAGTTTCAGTGCAATGTCTGTGTGCTGGGAGTGGATGCTACAAATGGTCATCCGGTTGCCGTGCTTCCTTTTCTCGTAATTTATGAACCATGTGTTTGCTCTTAATTCTTATAATGACGAGGCTGGAGCATATTCAACTGGGCGCTGCAGAATGCTGCGCAGATCTTTTGCCTTCCTCCCTGCTGAGTGTGAGACAGCTGTCTGCTTTGTGCTTCAATAAGGCCAAAGTGCAAACGACTACAAGGCATTGTAAATTTTGTGAACTTTTTGCCTTAGTATCCCTGCAAGCCATGGGCCAGCAGTTTGCCTATGCTTTAAATAAGAAGGCCAAAGCACAAACGACTGCAATGCATTGTAAATTTGGTGGACGTTTGCCTTCATTTCCCTGCAGGCTATGATCCAGATCTCTACCTTGTGCTTGAACAAGGCCAAAGCGCAAACGACTGCAAAACATTGTAAATTTGGTGGACTTTTTGCCTTAAATTCATTGCAGACCATGAGCCAGCTGTTTGCCTTTGGCTTCAACGAGGCTGGGGCGCTGCGTTGTGCCTCCTGGCGGCTGGCCACAGGGCCCCGTGAGTCCTCCACCATGTCTATGCATTTGAATAGGGTGAGTGTGTGTGTGCTTGTGTGTTGTGTGTGTGTTGTCATTGTTTGTGTACTTTCGTGGACCACATGGACCTCTCCACCATGCCCGTAGAGTGAGGCACTGAGGAGTGCACATCGACAGTGTGTTTGTAGGGTTGAGATGGTGTTTGTGTGAGTGTGTATGTGTGTGCGCGTGTGTATGTGTGTGCGTGTGTATGTGTGTGTGCGTGTAGGTGGGAGAGGTAGCAATGAGTATTGCATCCACTTCTACTTATAAGGTTCATACAGTTGGAACATGGGACAGGTATTGTGTCTCGCAGGTAAGGTCTTGTCACACCCATATCAGCCATTTTACATGCATCTCAATGAGCTTTATTTTGTACATACATCTCAATGTTGGTTGCTCATGTACACTAAATACGCACCTCAATCAGGGCCTGTCTCATATCAATTGAGTAGGGTTGGCCAGAACCATGCATATATGGTGTGCATACGGTAATTTTGGCAGGGATATCACCAAGTATACGATCATATACGTTGTATATACATACGGTTCTGGCCAACCCTATACATGAGTCATATAATATGAGGCAAACTTGTTATCCATGTCACATATGCATCTCATATATTGTTTGCCTTATGTACGCTTCTCATGCGTCTCAATGACGTTAAACTCACCCTCACGAAGTTGGGGAATGTGCTGCTCCGAGTAAGCACGCCTTCCGCTTCTAGACCAGCAAACGGTGGAGGGCCTTTCCCCCCTCTTCTCTTTTGTGCTCACATGCACGATGAAACCTGCATTCACTCGCACACTGCCACGCCAGCCATCCAATGCACTGTTCTTGCGCTCCATCAATGCACACATGTTCTCATAAACACATACCCACACGCACTCACACGCACACGCACACACACACACGCACACGCATGCACACACGCACGCACACACGCACACACAAACACCTCCACAGGTGTACCCGTTTGACTTGAACCCCCTGTTGGAAGGCCACCACAGCTCCCCCCAAATCGACTCGGCCTCTGCTGCTCAGCAGCATGACAAGGACAGTGACCAGGTTGCTGACTATGACGTGATGGGATCCTTGTGGGCGCCCAGCCCAGCGTGGGCGTCTGCAGGGGCCATCATTTCACCCTTGTCAGGTGTGTATGTGTGCGTGTGCGTGTGTGTGCGTGTGTATGCATGCGTGTGTGCCTGTGTGTATTTGCCATCACAGCGTGCAGGAAAGCTGTACAATGCACACACTTGTTTTTCTTTGTTGTTATCAACAGCACGTTCCCCTACACATGCAAGCATGCTCCTGGACACACACACACACACATCGTGTGTGATATAAGTGCATTTGTTGCTGTGTACCATTGCTCCAATACACTTTCCCCTCTTATATGAGCATACGTTAATCACATGCCCCTCCCATGTACACATACATACACACATGCGTGCAGACATGCACCTGGGCCCACAAACTCGTTCACATTAACCTTCCTCTCTCTTCCCCTCTCCCCCCATACACACACGCGCGTGCAGGCATGCACCTGGGCCCACGCATCGTGCGCATGATAGTGCACTAAAATGATCAGATCACACAAACTCGTTCACATTAACCTTCCTCTCTCCCCCCCTCTCCCCCATACATACACACACGTGCAGACATGCACCTGGGCCCACGCATCGTGCGCATGATAGTGCACCCAGTGCTGGGAACCGTGGCCACTCAAATGGAGCCTTCGCTGCTGCTGAAGTCCACGCCTGGCTTGATGTCACAGCTGCAGTGTGAGCTCACCACACAGGAGCAGACGCTGGCAAGGTGGAGTGGAACGAAAGAAGGCGGCATGGTTCTTCTTTCAGCGAGCCGTTTAAACACTATGGTGCAGCAGCTGTAGGAAGTGTTTCTAATTTCATAACTGGCTGGCGGAACTGGTGTGATTACTTCACTTCTGCCCTTGTTCCACTTCATATACGCTCCGTATGCGCTCTGCGTCAGTGCCGCTGCCTGTCACTACCACCCACACTCCACCACATGCCCTGGCTAGCTAGTGTGGTTTGTCACTGCTGCCCTTGTTCCACTTCATACACACGCCGCAGGCGCACCGCGTCAGTGCCGCTGCTGTGCCCCGTCAACTACGAAAGCCACCAACTCGGCTGGCCTGGCAGTGTGGTCACCATCCAACACACACCTCTGAGTGCTTGGCGCCCTGCTCCTGGATTTGGCACTAAGCTGGTCCTGCCAGGCTACGTATTCTACTTAGGTGGGTGCGTGCGTATTTGTGCATCTCTGCACGTGTGTGTTGACTGTTTTGCTCCTGGATTTGGCACCGAGCTGGTGCTGCCAGGCTATGGTTGCTACTTGGGTGTGTGTGTGTGTGCTTGTACAAAACTGTGTATTGTCTGTTTCTATTCTGGCTTTGGCACTAAGTAATTAAACACTAGGCCACTTGCTTGTTTACACATAATAGTGTACATGTGCATATACGTGTGTCTAATCTGCTTCCGACTTCGGCACTCAATTGATCGAGTTGTACCCTGGTGTGGAAAGTGAGTGTGTATTGCCCCGAATCCCAACTGATGCAGTTGCCCCAAATCCCAACAGACGCAGCTGAAAATGTAACTTGACCTAAACCGCTTGTGTGTGTGTGTGTGCGCGTGTGCGTGTGTAAGTGTGTGTGTGCGCGCGCGCACGCGCGTGTGTCAAAGTATGTGTGCTGACAGATACTTTGGTATGAGGTGCAGGTTATTTCAAGCAAGCGCACCCTCACACTCACACAAATGCACATGTTCACACACCCACAGGCCAAGACGCGTGCTTGTGCAAGTTTGCTGCGGCCACACGTGAAGTGGAGCCCCTGCTGGCATTGCCATCTGCTACAAACCACGGCTTGGGTCGCCACCCACGGACCATCCTGCAGAGCAAGCAGGGGGCCCTCATGATCTTCTTTGAGGTGAGCTTGAAGGGCACGACACAATTGTACGCAAACTCTGAGCATGCGCATTTGTGTGTGTGTGTGTGTACACGCAAAACATAACACCCACATACCATCATCCAGAGCAAGCAGGTGGCAATATTGGTGGATTTATTGGTTATGGTGTGCAAGTGTGTGCCAATCCACAGATAGATATACGATATACGTATACACTTTGTATTCATGGTATTCTAGGAAGAAGGCTACCAATCATACGTTCATATACAGAGTGTATCTACTGGCCAACCCTACTTGTACGGCAAGCGTGTATGTTTGCTGTATGATGAATTCTATGTCCCGTCGTGGCAGACGTCTGGCACATATGTTTGTGTGTCTGTGTGTGTGTCTCTGTGTGTGTGTGTGTGTGTGTGTGTGTGTGTGTGTGTGTGTGTGTGTGTCACGACTGCTTTTATTTATGTCTGCTCAGAGGAGCCGCAACATGTTCTGGTTCATGTGTGGACTCAAAACACACACCGACCTGCGTGCAAAGGATTGCGGCGTTGGTAGTTGTTCACGTAGTCCGTCTTGTACATTGACGACAAAAACATCAGCTGGTGCGTGACGTGCTGCACACTCAGCTTCAGGCTGCGCACACATGAGGTCCCGCATGCGCTGCCTGTTAGCACCGTTCCGCCTGTCGTGAGTCACAGCGCAGCCGCTGAGACCCCACCAAGCAAGAGCGCTCATGTAAACCAAGGGACGCGCTCTTGTAAACCAAGAGCGCTCATCATGTAAACCAAGGGATGCGCTCCTTCTTCCTTATTTCCCCTGCGTTGCTTGAATGTTTGTAGAGTTGGTCAGAACCCTATAAAAATACGGGGTATATACGGTATTTTTGGCAATGAATTACCAAGTATACGGTGCATATATACGGTTCTGGCCAACCCTAGAAACTTGGGTCCGTCGATTGCTGGAGCCCTACTTGTGAAGTGCACAAACACACATAAACATGCACACACAATCACACACAGACTCACAAACACACACACGTACACCTTGGAAGCATTATAAAGTGGTGCTAGTTCAGCTTAGGTGTTGAAGTACAGAACACTAGCTTGTAATCAAAAAGCCTCGTGCTTGAAAAGTGAAGAACATTCGTTTGTACCCCAAAGCCCCCATGACTGGCGAACCACCATGCCAGGTGAATTTATCGCAGCCAGAGCCATTTCATTCGTTCTACTGATAAGCTCAACTATTAAACTCCATAAAGCCATTCAGTGTTCATGTCAAAGCAGCAGAGTTCATAAGGCACAGAGTTGCACTAGGCACACAGTGAAAGGGGACACAAAGTTGCACACTAGGCATAGAGGTTACATGAGGCACAAAGTTGCACTAGGCATAGAGGTTACATGAGGCACAGAGTTGCACTAGGCATACAGTGAAAGGGGACACAAAGTTGCACTATAGGCATAGAGGTTACGTGAGGCACAAAGTTGCACTAGGCACACAGTGAAAGGGGACACAAAGTTGCACTATAGGCATAGAGGTTACGTGAGGCACAAAGTTGCACTAGGCACACAATGAAAGGGGACACAAAGTTGCACTATAGGCATAGAGGTTACGTGAGGCACAAAGTTGCACTAGGCACACAGTGAAAGGGGACACAAAGTTGCACTATAGGCATAGAGGTTACATGAGGCACAAAGTTGCACTAGGCATAGAGGTTACATGAGGCACAAAGTTGCACTAGGCATACAGTGAAAGGGGACACAAAGTTGCACTATAGGCATAGAGGTTACATGAGGCACAAAGTTGCACTAGGCACACAGTGAAAGGGGACACACAGCCACAGAAGGCACAAATTCATAGAAGGCACAACGTTTCATGAGGCACAAAGGCACAGAAGGCACAGAGTCACAGGAGGCACAAAGCTTCATTAGGCACAGAATTTTAAGGGGGCACAAGGTACATAAGGCACACGCAAATTACATAAAAGCACACATGCACACACACTCACACACGCACACACATACACCATTTCCAACGCACAGCTGCCCTCTCAAGCAAAGGAAGGGCACGACGTGCGCAGCACACAGGAGCAGTGGCAGTGGACACTCATGCAGCCGGACGCTTTTGAGGACTCTGCTACGCCGGTGGTGTGGTTTAAGCCAGGTGTGTGTGTGTCTGTGTGCGTTAGTGCGTGTGTGCATGCGTGTGAGTGTGCGCACTTGCTCTGAGATATACTGTCAGTCTAGCTCTTTGCCCAGGTGCAGGTCCAGTTGATGTTTTGAGCACAATTGATTGTATTTAACTTACTAAGTTTCACTGTAGCAAAGTGGCTTTATTTTACTTGTTCAACGTGGGGAGTGGATTGTCACTGCCTGCTTAGTTTTTTACTTTCTTTACATCTGTCAACCCCCTTGTAGTGAAGCACCTTTAAATGTGCTTTAGAGTTTGGTTCGAGGCTCCTTTGCCTGCTTATAGCAAGCACTTGGAGAAGCAAGCATATTGCTTTTTCTTTTTGTTAAGCAGGATGCTTGTCCCTGCATTTTGTCTGCTGTACTGCCGAGGTGACCAGTTGCGAGAAAGGTGCTGTGTGGTGAGATGCTGTGCTGCTGTGTTGAGGTGACCAGTTGCAAAAAAGGTGCTGTGTGGTGAGATGCTGTGCTCCTGTGTTGAGGGGACCAGTTGCAAAAAAGGTGCTGTGTGGTGAGATGCTGTGCTGCTGTGGTGACCAGTTGAGAGGAGGTGCTGTGGTGAGGTGCTGTGCTGCTGTGTTGAGGTGACCAATTGCGAGGCGGAACAACTTCGTGTAGGCCATCTGCGGTGCAAGTACTTGATATGCAGATTCATTTGGACTGGTGTCTCCAACGTCTACGGTGACGTGTACTTTGTGGTCTTGTTTCTTTTGCTCATAATAAGCAGGCAAGTACGATGCCTTTATCGGCCATAAGCACCTGGCCTGCCTTGCTGTAATGGAGCCTGTGGGGGTGAACTTTCTCTGCTTTCAACAATTGTTTTGTCATGTGTGCGTGTGCATGTGTGTGCGTGTGTGTATGTGTGTGTGTGTGTGTGTGTGTGTGCGTGTGTGTATGTGTGTGTGTGTGTGTGTATGTGTGTGTGTGCGCGCACAGGCAAGTACGGTGCCTTCATCAACCGCAAGGACGCCTACTCTGCTGTGGTGGATTCCACAAAGCAAACGCTCTCTGATTCAAACCCATGCTCCACCGTGTGTGTATGTGCGCACAGGCAAGTACGGTGCCTTCATCGGCCACAAGGACGCCTACTTCGCTGTGGTGGAGTCCACAGGCAACCTTGGGGCCGTATTTCACACCGCAAGCACCAACCACGCCAATGCCGTGCCTCTGTACACCTTCAATCTGGAAGGCTGCTCGTTTGCGGGCGTTGCGATGCCCATTTTTGGGGGGCCTCCCAGTGCGTTCCAGGTGTGTGTGTGCGTGCGTTTGTCTGCGTATGCGCGTGTATGTATAAACATACAAGAGTGCGTATGTGTGTGCATGTATTTGTGTGCATGTGCGTGCTTGTGCGTGTGCGTATGTGTGTGTACGTACGTGTGTGTGCATGTGCGTATGTGTGCGTACATGTAACTGTGCTCACCTTGCTTCACATAAGCTGTTTAAATTGCAATTTCTAGCCTCTGTTCACTTGCATCCCAGGCACTCTTTTACGTGTAATTTCACATATATTGTGATATATAAATGCAATCTAGCATTTAGGACTTGCTCCTATGCACAAGCGCACATGTACACATTTCCGCAGGGTATTTGTGTGTGCACAGCAAATGCAGTGCTGTTAGTGAGTGCCATCATGTTGGGGCTGCACTTTTGGTCACACGCACACTCAAAACACAAACACAAACATACACTCACAAATGCAAAAAACAAACACATACAGAGGCACACACACAATCACTTTCACACACACACACTCACTTTCACACACACACACACACACACACACACACACACACACACTCACACACACGCACACACACACACACACAAGCACAATATCAAACTTCTGCACAGGAGCTGCATGCGCACAACAAACGCAACGTGGCCACGGTAGGGGCCATCATGTGGCAGACACCGAAGGGCCTGATGGTGGGATCCTCCCTGCCAGCTGTGCAGGTAAGGCCGCAGCTGAAGCGCAAGTAATAAGGAATGAAAGCATGTAGAAGACCATGTAGAAGACATGAAGGAGACATGTATGAGATCTGGGTAGCAGGATCTTGTGCTTATCACTCGAAGTTCGTGTAGTTTTTGTCCTTCTTACCTGTATTCGATAGAGTGCACCTGAGTGGTACTATGCCCTGGATGTACCTCTTTTCTTAGTGTGTCATCGCAGCGATCATTATGCTGCTGACATCACGCAAGCACTAACCAACCCAGCTCTTCAAAAAGCATTCATAGTCGTTGATGCAGGCTCTTATCACCATTCTCGCTGTCGGCCTTCTTGCAGGGTATGCCAGAGGAGGTTGACGAAGATGACGAGGCAGAGGTGAGCGATTTGTATTTTCAAGATTTATTGCACAAGCACGATGAGGCGAATGCGTCTTGTGCTGGAACCCATTACTCTTCCCTGCACGCAAGGGTGTGTGGGTGCCTCCTCTGCTGATGGTTCACTGGCATGCTCAAAGATTTGTGCAAACGTAAGTGGGCGTGCTTTTCTTGGAGCATGCCACGAGCTGGAACGTTGAGGCACAATACATAGGGTTGGCTTAACCGTATATATATGCACCATATATGGCCATATATTTGGTGGTTTCCCTGCCAAAAAAACGTATATACACCGTATATACATGGTTATGGCCAACCCTACTGATGCACAGGCTGAAGAGTTTGAGAGGCAGGAGCACCTCAAGGCTCTTCAGAAGGGGCTCAACGGCAACAATGCCGCAGGAGGGGCCGACAAAGGAGAAGGAGACAACGAAGAGAGCGATGAGGAGAGTGAGGACAGTGAGGAGAGCGAGGAAGAAGAGGTGTGTCCGTGTGTTCGTGTGTGCGCGTGCGTGTGTGTGTGTGTGTGTGTGTGTGTTAGGGAGCAATGCACTTGCCTTGCCTGCTTGCTGTGTTATTTGCACGATAAATAAGAGGGGGAGAATGGGATGAACCGGGTGTGTTATTGCAAGTTAGAGCAAAATTAGACCAGTCCAAACACGAACTCACACACGGACACACTTACACCCACCCACACACACACACACACACACATACACACACACACATACACAACACACACACATGCCCACAGGCCCCTCTGAGCGAAGAGGAGAAGCCTGAGGATGACGGCTTGCATGCTGGAGACGATTCGTCCTCTGAGGATGAGCAAGTCGTGGCCGCACGCAAGCGAGCTGATGAGGTGTGCGTGTGTATAATTATGTGTGTGCGTGTTCAAGTGCGTGCATGCATACTTGTGCACATGCGTGTGTGCATGTTGCATGTGTGTGTGCAGTGTGAGTGTGCTGTGTGTGGGCATGAGTTGTCTGCAATTGAGTGTGCATTGCAGATGCAATGTGTCCGCAGATAAGGTGCTCACGCTCACTCCTACCTTGTGCATGATGCAATTTTCTCACCGACACAGCGCGCCCTGGAGCGCAAGCGCAAGCGCAGACGCGAGCGTGCCAAGAAACGTGGGCCCCAAGGAGTGGCGTTGGCAGAGGGTGCGCATTACGGCTGTGCCACAGCCCACAAGGGCGGCCTGGCACTGCAACCGCAGGAGCTGGTGTTGCAGGTGCGTCTGTGTGTGTGCGTGTGTGTGCATGTGTCTGTGGGTGTGTTTTTGTGAGTGCATGTCTGTGTCTGTGACCTTGCTGAAGAGCTGCCTGTTTCTTATATTTGTTGCTGATGGATGGATTCATGAATCAGTTGCGGACGTGTCCCCACCACACTTCATGCGTGTTCGTTGAGACGCATGTCAGACAAATCTCAGGCAGAAAAAGGTGACGTGTGCGGCTGACTCATTCTGGGCCAAAGGAAAATTTCGCACAGCTGTGCTGGTCCCCTGTATTTAATATTTCCTTTAAGAAGTTCCCCCCTTGAGCCTTTTCCGTGGAGCTTGTGAACTTCTGGCCTGCTGGTCGTATCATTAATCTTGGCGGTCTGAAACAACTTGTGTGAAGCAAGGTGTGCAAGGCAAGCGAGCTGACAGACATTGTTTTTATTGCTTATTAGGTTTATTAGTTGTTAAGTGACCTTGCTAATCAGCAATGCTGGACACTCCATGTTGAGTTCTAGTGGTAATGTCCAGCCGTCTTGTAAGGCTGTCCGTTTCTCCTCTCGCAAGATAAGGTAAGGTTTGGCCGGTTGTATAATCTTGTTGTATGTAGGGCGTGGATATGATTTGTGAGCAATTGCATACATACACACACGCACACACAACATGCACACAAACGACACACACATTCACACACAATATGCCCCCCCCCCCTTACCCCCCAATACGCACACATACACACTTTCAGGTCGCATGGCAGCCCCTGGCGCTAACCCCTACAGGCAGGAAGGCTCGCCCCCCCAGCATGGGTGCAGTGCTCACAAATCAACGCGTGCTCCTGATTACGAGTGAGTAGCGCCAACTGCCTTCGCTTCTGTTGTGTCGTTCTGCTCGCCACCAGTAAGGAGGTGATATGAGCAGCTGTTGTGAGTGCTGCCGCTGCTCATGCCAGACCAGCGCATGCTCTCCTGGTTAGGAGTGGGTATGAGTCACTCCTGGTTAGGAGTGGTTACTCCTATGAGTCACTCCTGGTTAGGCATGGTCAGGAGTCACTCCTGGTTTGGCGTGCAGCGTGGCAGCAACGTAAATGGTGCACACACGTAGGGGAGTCGGCTTTCCAGTGCATGCTCTCCCTGGTTAGGAGTGGGTACGAGGCACTCCTGGTTAGGAGTGGGTATGAGTCACTCTTGGTTGCCAAAGCCAGGAGTGACTCCTAACCATTCCTAACCAGGAGTGACTCATAGGAGTAACCACTCCTAAGCAAGAGTGACTCATACCCACTCCTAACCAGGGAGAGCATGCGCTGGAAAGCCAATTCCTCTACGTGCCTGCACCATTTACGTTGCTGCCGCGCCGCACGCCAGCAGAATCCTGGTTGCAGATGTGTTTGAGTGCATGTCAGTGCTCCTCTCAATAGTACGTGCTGCTCTCATAACGTGCCACTAATTTAAGATTAGTGTAAAGCAGCGACACTGTTTGCTCATGCAGCCTGATACTCGTTAAACGAACAGCGCACACTCATTTAATGACTGCTTGTGTAGCCACACTCATTGCAGCGCACACTACGTTTAGCTTGATTGCGAAACCACACTCAGTACACACGCGCACACACTTTGTGCGGACACACTTACACGCGGACAAGCACATGCGTCCACACATGCACACACAAACACTTGCGCACACACATACTCATGCGCACACACACGTACATGCATACACACACACGCACACAGGTATGCTGCAGCTGCACGCGGCTGTTGACCTCACTAGCACCAGCAGGGCAGCAGTCGCACAGCCAGTGACCTCCATGCTGTGGGTTGGTCCGATTCTCCTCGTGCTGACCGTGGACGGGCGTGTAGTGCAGGTGGGTTGGGCGAAAGGATGTGTGTGTATAGTTGTGTGCGTTGCACACATCATTGTGTGTGTATAAGGTATAAGAGTGTAGTTGTGTTCGTGCACGCACAATTGTGTGTGTCTGTATGTGTGCGCGTCTTTTTCTGTGCTTGTGTGCGTCTGTGGCTGTGCTTAAATGTGTGTGTATGTTTTTGTACGTAGAAGAGTCAGATAGTATTGCTTACCATATGTGTGGTGAGGACATGAATGAAATGTTGCGTAGACTGCCTTCTGAACAGTTTCTGCTGACCGTTGGTGTGACCTCTTTGATGAACGATAAGAACAATGGGAGCAAATGTCTTTGAAGAAGTGGCGAGCACTTAGTTGCTCTTTGGAGGGTGGGCAAAATAGCAAAACGTTGTGATTCCCTAGTGGTTTGCTCATTGGAGGGTGGGCAAAACAGCAAAACGTGATAATTGTCTAGGAGTTTGCTCATTGGAGGGTGGGTAAAACAGCAAAACGTAGTGCTTAGACCCTTACCTAGTAATTTCTTCATTGGGGGTTGGGTGCATCTCAGGTCACACAACCCACTTACATCCTGTCACCCCTGCCGCGAGGCTCTCATAAATTGCTGGCGCAAATACATCATTTCCTCTGCACACACACACACACACACACACACACACGCACACACACACACAAGAATGCGCACGCGCACGCACACACAAGCATATGCACACAGACTATGCTTGCTTATATGCCACGGCTCATCGCACAATGGGCCCTACGAATCCCCATGTCACCCCTCCTGCAGGATTTTCTGCGCTTTGATTTCACCATGTTTGTACTGCAGTCTCCTCCTACATCTTCCTTACATCCACACACAGACAACGTAGTGGGGCCCTACTCACCCCGCCTCTTACGCTGTTTTTGTTCATTTCAGGGTTGCTTTACTTACGTTGCTAAAACCCGCACGCACAGTCCCCCTCCACACATACGCACGCACACACATGCACACCCACCCACCCATTCACACATATACATGCACACACACAAACACACATACGCACGCGCACACACACGCACACGCACACGCACACGCACATACACACACACGCACAGGTAACATGGTGGGGCTCTACTCACCCTGTATGCCACGTCACCCCTGCTGCGGGAGGGGCTCTCATCCTCGCTGGCGCCACTGCAGATGCTCTCATGCTACTGCGTTGTGTGGAGGGCAGCGACGAGCGGGAGGTGGTATACCGGCCCCTGAACCTGCTGCAGGCACTGGTGCGTGTGTGTGTGTGTGTCTGTGTGTGCGTTTTTTTGTGAACATGTGTGTGTGTGTGTCTCTGTGTATGTATGTGTGTGGACATGTGGACGTGGACGTGTGCCTGTGTGTGTATGTTTTTGTGTGTGGACATGTGTACGTGTGTACGTGTGTGTAAACATGTGTGTGTGCATTTGAAATGACGTTTGCTGCTCTAAATGACAGGTCTTTAATAACTAATAAAATGATCTCCTTGTGGCCACCACTGATGTGTTAAAGCTTTCTTCGCCTTGAAAAAACTTTTTTGTCAGGAGGTCTATCAAGCAAGGTTTAGAGACCTCGCGATTCATATTTTTACGTTTGCTGGACAATGCTGCAACTGCATGTGCAAAACGTGTTGTAGACAGCAATTGCGAGTGTTGCTGCAAAAAGCTCTGTAGACCACAATTGCATGTGTTGCTGCAAAAAGCTCTGTAGACAGCAATTGCACGTGTTGCTGCAAAAAGCTCTGTAGACCACAATTGCACGCGATGCTGCAAAAAGCTCTGTAGACCACAATTGCACGTGATGCTGCAAAAAGCTCCGTAGACACTCAGCACCATTATGGCGACATGCTTGCACGTACAAGGTCTGCTTAATGCATGGCTGTGTATGCACATTTACACCAGGGGGGTTGAGCTGCACGACCTCTACAGTTAAAGCTGCAACGCGCCACATGTCATAGAACATGCTGATCCGTACTCGCAGCGTTGTAGCTCAAGTCACAATGTGCGTATGCTTTATGCTGTTATGCGTTACGTGTCTTAAAAGATACTGATCCTCAGTGCACGCAAGCACAGCCATTTTTGCTGAAGGCACAATGTGCGTATGCGTCAAGCTGTTTTCGCTGGTCGTTCCTGAACCTACCAGGGCCTGAGTTACGTACGTCACATGCCACGAGAGATGCTGATCCACATGCACACACGCACACACACAGAGGCAGTTGTAGCTCAAGGCACGAGCGCGCACGCGTTGAGCTTTTGCAGGTGCTGGGCTGGTCTTCCCTGAGCCTACTAGGGCCTGAAGTGCAGGACCAGCTGGACATAGGGGGCTATTCCCTGGGAGCTGCCCTTGGAAAGGATCCGGCTGCGTGTGCGCGTGCCGTACCTGACCTGCTGAACTGCCGGGAGGTGCTGCAGGTGTGTTTGTTTACGGGTGTGTGGGTGTGGGTGTGGGTGTGGGTGTGGGTGTGGGTGTGGGTGTGGGTGTGGTTGGGTGTGGGGGGCGTTGTGGTTGGGTGGGTGGGTGTGAGTGCATGTGGGTTTGCGTGGGAGTGTAAATATTTGTCATAAGCTGTTAAGCCTGGAAAGCAGCCCTGCCCAGGGGGCCTGTGTTTTTCAAACAGGTATTATTCAAATAGGTGATGACAGGGACAAGGGTCTCCACCACACACACACACACACACACACACACAGTCACACCCACACACGCACTCACGCGCACACACACATTTTGGCACACAGATGGTGGTGGCCAAGTGTGACTCCAACCTCATCACTCCCAGCATCGTGTGGTCTCTCCTCGCAACCTGGTATGTGCTCTGAGCCCGTACGTTTCAAATTAGTTTGGCCTGACCACGTAGTTAGGCCTAAACATAGACCCGTGCTTTTATATAACGCTTATGCATGTGCAACCACCCACCAACACACACACACACATACAGACTCATACATAGACCCGTGCATTTCTATAACACTTCCGCATATGAAACCACCCACCAACACACACACATACAGACACAGACACACAGACACGCACACATGCACTAACTTCAGTGAGCCAGTCACACGCAGACACACAAACAAATACACACACGCTAGGTTGAGTGGGCCCAGACACACACACATACACACACACAAACACACTCATACACACACGCTCACACACACACACACAAGCTTGAGTGGGCCTAGACAAGGAGGGGGCGCTCCTTCTCCGTTGCATGTATGAAGAAAATGTCGATCGCACTTTCTTCTTATATGAGTGAACACCCCCCCCCCCAAAATAACGTACATATTACAACCACGAGCACACTCCCACACGCACTTGACATACGCACTGACTCTTCACCTTTTTTTCATGTTTGTGTGTGTCTGTGTGTTGCGTGTGTGTGTGTGTGTGCAGTGCTTTCGACCTCGCTGCTGCGCTGTCCAGCGCGTGCAGCCACATGGAGCCCGCAAACAACCTGGCTGCCCTAGCAGCGGCTGGAAGGTATGTTATTTCTGAAACTGCGAGACGATTGTGCTCATGAGAATCCGCAAAATACTATTAACTCTATCCGCAAAGTACTATGAACTCTGCTAAGGAGTATCAGTATACAACCTGCCCTCAACCTGGCTGCCCTAGCAGCGGCTGGAATGTGTGTTGCCTGCACAGGCAGCAGCCAATCCAAGAGAACTTGTTTTGTTGCGTGACAAGTGTGCTATTTAGGAAGTGTGTTTAGTAGTACGGCTTTGCTTGGTCTGTCTGATGTTGGGGACGGGCGAGAAAAGTGAGATAAGGGGAACATCCTGAGTTCCACCCTCCCTGTGTCCCATATGCATGCCACATGTGCATACAAGCACGTAAGCACATACAGACAATTTTACTCACATACAAGCACACGCGCACGCACACACACGCATGCACACACATGCACACACGCACGCGTACATGCACACACATGTCCAGGTGGGACAAGGTATCCACGTGTCTGACTTCAGAAGCAGAGCACAGCCTCACCCACCCTAAGCCCCCTCCTTCCGGCTCCGTGCTGCACCTGAAACTCGTGGCGGCCGCAGCAGGGGCAACCGCACACGGCAGTTATGCTCGTGCCCTAGAATTCTTGCAAAGAGCAGGTTGGTCTAGTGACGCTCCCCTTTTTATTTCTTTTTTTACTGGTGGAGGAGTTGTGCAGTACTTGGTATTGCTTGTTTTGCTTGTGGGAAGTGTTGGCCTGGTAGTGGTGGTCTGTGACTCGTATCCTCTGACTGGCAGAGTACCTTTGGAAGCAATGTTGCGTGCAAAACACACTTGTGTGTTTGTGTGTGTGTTTGTGTGTGTGTGTGTGTCTTTGTGTGTGTGTGTGTGTGTGTGTGTCTTTGTGTGGTGTGTGTGTGTGTATGTGTGTGCGTCAACACACGTGCGTGACTCAGCGCGACGTTTTTACGTGCGGGATGGGCCCGTCCCCTCTCTTCCTGCGTATAATGCAGTGTATGTGTGCGTATATGCATGGAGCACGCTGAGATTGCGTTTGTTCCGCCTCTGTAAAACTAGCCTTGCCAACCACACACGGTGTGTTGAATGCACGCAGGCGGTGTGATGAATGTTGGCAGAATGTACACGGTGTAGTGAATGCACACAGGCAGTGGGGTGAATGTACGCAGAATGCACACGGTGTGGTGAATGCACGCAGGCGAGTGGCGTCTAGCTCTGGTCCTTGCGGCTGCTCATGGTGACTTTTCTGGTGTGGGCTTTGTAGCACACAATGTGGCTATGGCCGCTGGGGATGAGGGCCTTGCCACCTCAGGTGCGTGTGTGTGTGAGTGTGTTTGATTTGGGGGAGAAGGCGGTCCTTGAGGGTACATCTGTTTTATGATGGAACAGAAGTCGGCAGGGATGAGGGCCTTGCTACCTCAGGCGTGTGTGTGTGCGTGTATATATATGTGTGTGAATGTGTGTGTGTGTTGGGGGGAAGGGGAGAGGGCAATCCTCCTGAGGTGATGAGGCCCGTGGTGTTTGTGTGTGTGTGCGTGTGTCCGTGTGCGCTTGCGTGCATGCTGCGTCTGTGTGTGTGTTTGTCTGTGCGTTTGCATATGTGTGTGCTTGCTTGCATCCATTGATATCAAACCGCCCAGGCCTTTCCACTTTTTGCAGGTTTTGCAGAGCCAGGCAGTGCCGTGGGAGACGCTCGTGAAGCTGCTCGCGCAGCCATGCTGCTGCGCACGCTATACAGTGGAGTGGGTGAGTGTGGCAAAATTCTTGGTCGATGTTTTGGTGCCTTTTCTATTGTGTATGGTGGACTGTGCACTGTGTACCTTAGGGTGCGGCCCCCTCTGCAATTGACGGTAGGCAGTATTGAGGAAGTGCCTCAAATGTGTGTGTGCGTATGTGTGTGTGTGCGTAGTATGTGTGTGTGTGTGTGTGTTACAAGTAGGTGATTTTATTCAGCTGGTGGCTCACAGTGAGTGTGAATGTGTGTCTTGGTGTGCGTGTGTGTGTGTGTGTCTGTCTGTCGATGATGGCATGCAACCTGTGCGAATTTGTATAGCTGTGCTGAGCACACATTACGGGGGTGCAGTTCTTTTAGTTTCTGATGCTGTATATTGTGCCGATACCAAAACAAATCCTACAAAAACGTGTGGATTGTTTGAGCACATGGGAACGCCAATATAAACATATTTGGTTTGATCGCTGTTGATGTTGGTACTATTTCCATGCATGCCTATTCACAATCCACTTTTTCTAAGCATGCTTATTGATGTTGACACTTTTTCTATGCATGCCTATTGATGACTGTTTCTATGCATGCCTATTGACGATTTAATTCCAGGCGTGGTTGCAGCTGTGCGTGATGCCCTCTGAAGCTGATGGTGCTCCAGGTACACACTACGCAATTCTCGCCCGCAATTAAAACCTTCAAATTGTGCCATCCATGACATGCCTTCAGGCGTGGATGCAGCTGTGCGTGATGCCCCTCTGAAGCTGGTGACACTCCAGGCACACAAACAAGATGATGGGGAGGAGGAGTCTGGTGCTCTGTTTGGCAGCAGCCACAAGCAGCCACGCACGCGCACAGTACGTGTATCTCTGTGTGTGTGTGTGTGTGTGTGTATGAATGTTGGTATGGGTGAGTGTACATTTTGGTGTGGGTGGGTATGCATGTTGGTGTGGGTGGGTATGAATGTTGGTGTGGGTGGGTTTGGATGTGGGTGTAGGTGTGGGTGTGTTGCTAACTCAAATAAATGCTTATTGCTTCAACCCTCCATACACGCATTTACAACACAGCGCACCTCACCGACAAATTCTTTGGTATCTAGCACCTCACGCAGCTCTCCATCATCCACACAATCACCCTTCCAAACATGCCCACACACAAACGCACACACATACACACACAAATATAAAAATACACATGATTGCACACATTTGGACACACACACACACGTGCGCAGCTGCCTGATGCCTCTGGATGGAAGCTGGGCGGTGTGGGTGCAGATCTGGGGGCAGAGGCAGCCCCCCCAGGCCCTACCCCAATGCGTGGCATTGTCAACCAAAATGAGGTGTGTGTGTGTGTGTGCCATGTCATTAGCTTGTTGCATGCAAATGTACCCACGCTCAACCGGATGTTGTCAAAGCATGTGTGATTCAAGGTGTCTAGGCCGTGATAGTGCTAGCTGTCTGATGGATGGTTAAACGTCAGTCATGGCAGTCGTTGGGCGTGACGAAGTCATGCTAAACCAATTTGCATTTAAAATGTGTACGTGCGTGTATGTATGCATATGTTCCTGTTTGCATGACTGGGAGCGCACTTGTGATGCTCACACGCACACACATACGCACATGTGCAGCGCGCGCGTACCGCTTGAGTATGGTGACATTTGCAAGCACCTGTTTGAATGTCAAACACGTGCCTGGTTATAACAAGTACGCACAAGCGCACACACATATGCACACATGTGCGCACGCACACACGCGCACACACACACACACAAGCGCACGTACACAACACACGTTGCAGGCTGAATAAGGTCACACAAACCTGTTACTTTGACAGGACACACATAAACATACACACGCCAACACACACATACACATATGCGCACACGCAGCTGGGCCCTATCCCCCCTAGTAGCCACAAAGTCCTGCACCCTTACCTCGGCCTGGACTCTTACTCCAACTACGCTTTGGAGGCAGCCATTGGGAGCACCAACCCCATTCCCTCCGACCCCACTACCCTGCAGCCGACAAAAAGGTACATTCACAGAAAATATTAGCTGTCAGGTACATTTACAAAAAATGTTAGCTGTCGACGCGGACGTACATTCGCAAGGTACATTCACAGAAAGTATTAGCTGTCGACGCGGACGTACATTCACAGAAGTATTTTGATTTGTAACGCCACAGGCTGCGGTCGACAAAAAGCTACACACCTGCCATGCATGTGCTGGCGTGTGCATGTGCAAAGGAAAATGGTGTAAGGAATTAGGGTGGGCACTTGCGTAGTGTAAACACACACACACACATTCGCACAGATTCACAAACACACACACACACACACATTCGCACATGCACACACAAACACACATACACACAAATGTTACTCGCACAATAACGCAGTGGGTCAGAGGTTTCTTACAGGAGGGGAAGCAAACGCGGGAAGGGCGAGGAGGGAGGTGTCAGCGCATCTGGAGTGGCACCGCCAGCTCACAAGTGAGAGTGGACCTGTCGTGTATGTGAATGCGCATGGGTGTGTGTGAATGCATGTGTTTGCGCGTGCACATGTGTGGAAGTGTGTGTATGAGTGCATACATGCATGCATGCGTGCGTGAATGAGTGTGCCCGTGTGTGTGTGTGTTTGTGTGTGTGTGTGTGTGTGAAAGCTGTGCTGTTGCCCTTCTAAACATTTAAACTAGCATGTGTCCAGCTTGTGTCCAGCATGTGTCCAGCTTGTGCATGATTTACACGTCAAAAGGTTTTATAGCTGAATTGATGAATGACACCCACGCTGACATGCTCACACCAATGCAGTTTACACACACACTGCACACGCTTACACGCAATGTGCGTGCACGCTTAAGCTCACCCACACAAACACGCACAGACATGTGCTCACATAATGCAGCACGCATACGTACTCACAGGCATATAAAAACATGCACACACATATACACACATATACACACACAAGCTCACACACATACGCACACACACACGCTCGCACATGCACGCACACACACACACACTTACACATGCGCACACACACGCACACGCACATTCACACGCAAGGGTGGATGAGCTGCAACCGAGCGGCTGGGGTGCTGTGGGTGCGCTGGGAGGCAACGCAGACGAGTCCATGGACGGCAGCGATTTTGGAGACGACGATTGGGGAGACTCGCCCACGGCTGGCGCGCCTGCACAGAAGAAGTGAGGGGGTGTGGGTGTGGGTGTGGTTGGGTTGAGCCAGATGTAAGTACAAGACCCATTGTGGTCGATGCTGAGCCAACACAGGCGCAGGCGCAGGCACAGGCGCTGAGAAGGAGTGAGGGGAAAAATAGATGAGCTCTTTCACCACTGGGTTAATGGCCTACTGGCCTGTCCGTATCCATGCTCCACTGGCCTGTCCTTGTCCATGCTCCAGAGTCACGCACCCCTGTGCAGATGACCTGGACTTCCGCATTGCATGTCATCTCATGCAACACCACCGCATGTCTTTACCAGGTTCATGCGTGCGCCCAATTGCAGGAACTTCAAGATCCAGATTCGTAGCAAAGAGGAGGTGGGAGGCCAGCAGAACAGGGACCTGCGCCAAGCCATGAGTTCTCTCAAGTTGGCCCCCCCTGGCACCTCTCTTGTACCCCCCCCAGGGTCCTCCCTCACTCCTCAGGTACTGCTGGCGTGTGCAGAAGGCTGCTGTGCGTGCTGTGCTGTGCTGTGCTGTGCTGTGCTGTCAACAAACGTTTCTGGCGTGTGCAAAGTGTGTCGTGCACATGAGTGTAGCTAGCGTGTGCGTAACTTTTGTGTCGACAGGGTTTGACGTGTGCAGACGGCTGCTGTGCGTACTGTGCTGTCAGCAAATGTTTCTGGCGTGTGCTAAGTGTGTCGTGCACATGAGTGTAGCTAACGTGTGTGGAATGCGTTGTGCGCATTTATTAATTGACAGGTACCGCTGATGTGTGTGTTCAGCAGGTGCTGATGCACACAATGTGCTGCCAGCAGATTTTGCTGACGCGTGCTGAATGTGTCGTGAGTAACTTCCTTTGTCGACAGGTACAGCTGGCTTATGCAGTATGTGCTGTGCATAGTTGCAGTGGTTTGACTTGCATGTGTGTGTGCAGATTCTGGTGAACAGAACGTGTTGTTGGATTGCACTGAAGTTGCCGTGCATCAGGATAGTGCATGTGGTTGTGAAAAAGGAATGCATGGACCTCAGGCTCTTCCAGGGATAGCTTTCCATTACACACACATGGGGACATGCACATACACACACAAACACAAAAGTTGCCTCAAAGCAGGCTGATGCAGTAAGGAATTAATGGGCCTCAGGCTGTTCCAGGGATAGTTTATCCTTACACACACACGCACACGGGGACATGTGCTCATAAGTTACACACACACAGACACAAATACATGTACACACATTACACACAGACCCCTCACACAAATACATGCATGCACACAGTGGTCCCGTGTGCATGGGCACTCCCACGCACACAACTGCAGACACACACTCAGACCCCTCACACAAATACATACACACGCAAACACACGCACAGGCCTCCGGCGCCTTTGGCAAGCTGTCCTCTGTGCCCTCCGCCGCTGGAGGTGCTGGGATGGTTGGAGATCTCACACCACAAAGCTCAGAGGTCGACACAGATTCCTGGTTTGGAGGCCCCGCACCCATCAAGGTGTGCAGTGTGCTCCTGTGCGTACGTGTGTGAATGGATGTGTGCATGCATGCCCGTGCGTGTCTGTGCGTGTGTGTTCGCGTGCGTATGTGTTTGCGTTGGCACGTACCATAAGAGAATGTCACAAATGGTGTTTGTGTAAATATGGACTGATGAGCTGCGTAGGGCTCTTTTCTATTTAAGTGCTGTGTCTTAAATAGGATGGGTTGAGTGCATGTCATTAATGCGTCCTGATTGTATTGTATAGAAGCAGTTTTAGCAACACGCATACACACACATGCACAAACACTTAGCTGCACTCATACACACACACTAGCACACACGCTCACCTGCACACATACACACACAGATGCCTGTGGCCACCCCCACGCCAGACATAGGCAATCCCTTCGAAGCCACTCCCAAGTCCAACGCGGCAGCGGCAGCGGCCAATGCTGGCCAGTCTTGGGCCTTAGGACCACAGCGAACAGGACTCACGCCACAGGTAGAAAGATGTGTATGTGTATGTGTTGTGTGTGTGTGTGTGCGTGTGTGTGTATGTGTGTGTGTGCGTGAATATTTTTTATGTACTTGCACGCTTACGCCTCCGACTCACTGGTTAGCTTCCTGATGGGAGGGCTTGTTGATGTGGTGTTCAAGAAACACAGGCACACAGAGGTGCACGTACAACCACACACATACACATACATACACACATGCACATACAAATGCACACACACACATATGTACACGCACACAAATCCACAGGCACACAAATCCACACGCTCTCACACACACACACACACAAGCACGCATGCACACGAACAACCATTTACTCTCATGCACGCGAGGGCACACACACACATACACACACATGCACGCACACAAGCACGCATGCACAAGTGCAACCACCTACTCATGCGCACGCACACACACACACACATCCACACACACACACACGCACACACACACACACGCACACACACACACATACACACACACACACACACACGACCACAGGCCAGTGTGCAAGGCACAGGCCTGACTCCCCAGGCCAGTGGCCAGCAGGGCACAGGCCTAACTCCCAGCCCATCCTTATTTGGCCTCCCTCCCCCTCCCCAGCAGCAGCCCACCTTTGGTGGGGGGGGTGCTGATGCAGGTAAATGAGAAATGAGTGATGAAATCGTTAAGAGCCATTGTTGATGAAGGCAGCCACTGTGCCAGCAGCCCTCCTTTGGGGGGGGGGGGTCCAGATGCAGGCTATAATAACGAGTGATCAAGCTTTGTGAATTATGTTGGTCATTGTGTCAGCAGTCCTCCTTTGGTAAAAGGGTGCTGATGCAGGCGGTTGAGAGTGAGGGACTCCTCTGCAAGTTCACGCACCAAATCCGCCCTTCAGCCTCACGACCTGTGTGTGGTACTGTACTGTGGTGCTGTGTTGACATTTTAATGCCTGCAAGCAATGACCTGATGTCCTTTTTTCCCCGTCGTTCCCCCGACCCTGGTCTCTCTCTCTCTCTCTCTCTCTCCTCTCTCTCTCTCTCTCCCTCTCTCTCTCTCTCTCTCTCTCTCTCTCTCTCTCTCTCTCTCTCTCTCTCTCTCTCTCTCTCTCTCCATTGCCATCATACAGCGCAGGAACACAACATGCCTGCACACAAAAATCTGCTGTCCTGCTTTCCCTTTAAATAAGCTGGGCCTGCTGTGTTCCCAACCTTGCCATCACACACAATCATGTGATATAGCTTCCCCTCTTGTGTGTATGATCCGCTGTCTTTCCTCTTTGTGGCAACCTGTACCTGTGGTGATCTTTATCGCATGAAGTTCACACACACACACACACACACACACACACACACACACACACACACAGACACACACACACACAAACACACACAGACACACACACACACACAAACACACACACACATACACACAATCAAACTTACTCACACTATGAAACAAACACACACAAAAATGCATCTGCAGGCGACGATCTGCTGTCCTTCTTCTCCCCTCAAACCCTGGCCCTGCCCGCCCCTCCAGGATCAAACAACACGCCACCGCAGCAGCAGCAAACACAACAGAGCAGGTGTGCTAGAGCAAACACAGCGTGCACACCACTTGTGCCTGAACGTAAGCAGCATACCACTGTAGCAGCAAACATCATTTGGACACAACATGTAGGCCCCAAAATAAAGTAGTACAATCTGCACACATATGCGCACGTGGATGAAGACAATTGTATGTGTATGTTTGTGTTTGCATGGAACGACCGTCGGCCAGTATAAGCAACTCACAGCTGTAGGGTCGACCTGCAGTGCTATACGACTCACGACCCTTATCAATAAACTCAGCCGCGTGCTACAAAACATAGCTGCAGTGTATCGATCCAGATAAGCAAATATTATTCACGACAACTGTAGTGTACACACTGAATTGTTGTGTAGCACAACCGGCAGCCATAGTGCACCGAATCACAGCAGAAGCGCAAACCATCACTCTTGCAGGTTTGGCGTGGGAGGGGGCAACGCATCGTCAAGACCATCCAGGCTCGCAGGGTCAAGTGGTCTCTCCCCTGCCCTCCAAGCAGGTGACAAGGCGCCGGCTTCTGTGTGGTTGTGTTGTTCTGAGGAGGTGTGCAGCTTCTGTGTGGCTCTGTTGTTCTGAGGTGATGAGTTGCCGGCTTCTGTGTGGCTGTGTTGTTCTGAGGTGGTGTGCAGCTTCTGCGTGCTTGTGTTGTTCTAAGATGGTGTGCAGCTTCTGTGTGGCTGTGTTGTTCTGAGGTGGTGTGCGGCTTTTGTGTGGTTGTGTTGTTCTGAGTTGATAAGCTGCCGGCCTCTGTGTGGCTGTGTTGTTCTAAGGAGGTGTGCAGCCTCTGTGTGGTTGTGTTGTTTTGAGTTGGTGTGCCGCTTCTGTGTGGCTGTGTTGTTCTGAGGTGGTGTGCAGCTTCTTCGTGGTTGTGTTGTTCTGAGGTGGTGTGCAGTTTCTGCGTGATTGTGTTGTTCTGAGGTGGTGTGTGGCTTTTGTGTGGTTGTGTTGTTCTGAGGTGATAAGCTGCCGGCTTCTGTGTGGTTGTGTTGTTCTGAGGTGATGAGCTGCCGGCCTCTGTGTGGCTGTGTTGTTCTGAGGAGGTGTGCAGCCTCTGTGTGGTTGTGTTGTTTTGAGTTGGTGTGCGGCTTCTGTGTGGCTGTGTTGTTCTGAGGTGGTGTGCGTTATTCTCCTTTGCGGCCGTTGCTCTTTGTCACATTTGTTGGGGTTGTCGTGGCCAACCTGTCCTTTGCAGCCGTTGCTCTTTGTCACATTTGCTGGAGTTTTGTCGTGGCTGACCTGAAACAAGTTTGTCAGCGGCATGCAGATACGTACGTGCACACCCACACCCATAACCCCCCCCCAACACAGGCACCCACACCCACCCATACATGCACAAACACACGCGCCCATACACATACACACACTCCTGCCCTCCCTACCCTCCCTGCAGGCATGTCACCTGCCCTCCAAGCCGGCCTATCTCCCGCTCTCCAAACCGGTCTGTCACCTCAACAGCAGCAGCAGCAGCAGCAGCAGCAGCAGCAGCAGACACAAGCACAGCACGCACAGCAGGCACAGCCGCGCCCTGCCTTAAACATGCCATCCCCACTTCCTCCTCCCTCCGCCGCACAATACGCGCAACAGCCTCCTTCCGCGGCAACCCCTGCGCCCCCAGCTGCGCCTACTCCATCAATCTTGCGACAGCAGCAGCAGATGCAGCAGATCCAGCAGTTGAGGCAACAGCAGCAGCAGCAGCAGGCACAGCTGCAAGTGCAGCAGCAGGCAGCACAACAGCCCCCACAACCCAAGGGCCCTGCCCCTGCTGGCAACCTGTCCCCTGCCCTGCAAGCAGGTGAGCGTTTTGTGTGTGATGGGGTCTGTAGTGTGAAGGGTGTGGTGTGTGGGAGCTGCACAGGGGAAAGCATTATGTGAAAGGCTGCCCCTGCTGGCAGCTCTCCCACAAACTGCAAGCAGGTGAGCGTGCTGTGTGATGGGGTCTGTAGTGTTGTACACACACGCACATACACCCACACTCACACACACCCACACTCACATATACACACTTTGTCACAAGTTTTTATGTTCTGACGCACGGCAGCGCTGCAGCAGTGCAGCAATTTGCTCTTGATCAGCATTGACTGAGTACTTGTCTGCTCTTTCCTGCAAGCGTGTCACATACAAATTCGCTGCTCATGATCTCGTCCTGCTTTTGAAGCAGTAGGGCATTTAATGCTCACGCATGTGGGCACACACACACACACACCACAAAAAGCACACGTGCACACACTATACGCAGGCCTGTCCCCTGCCCTCCAAGCCGGCCTCTCCCAGCCCCCCTCTGCCTCACAACAACGACAGCTGCCGCCTCCTCCTGTCGCCAACCCCGCTGCCAGCTTCTTCTCCCCTGCCCCTCCCTCCCAACAGACGGTCGGTACACCAGCCGGGGCCCCCGGTCCTCATCAGCCAGTGCCACTACAACTACAACTACAGCAGCAGCAACAGCAGCAGCAACAGCGACCCCCCCTCAATCGCCCCCCTGGAGGCTCCTTTGGTAGGGTTTTTAATTTATGATGCGCATTTGACCTGCATGTTGCACATGTGCATGCACACACACACATACACACACACGCACAGACACACACACACACACACACACACACACATACCCCCTGTGACAAACATGCGCACTGATTCACAGCAAACACACACACACACACTCACACACACGCACACATACCCCCTGTAACAAACATGTGCACTGATACACAGCAAACACACACCCATACTCACACATACTCACACACACACACGCACACATACCCCCTGTAACGAACATGCGCACTAAATCACAGCAAACATACACACCACTGTGTGCGCCACTCCCTTCCTGTGCAGCCTATTACAATGCGTGTTTGCAAACCTCATTTTTGTTCCTCCAACCCTTGAGCGTCTCTCCAGGCCATTTCTTCGACAAGGGGATCGTCGCGAGTACCAGCGTCCCTGACGGGTTGTCCTGGACGACCCTATAGAAATAGGGTCGTCCAGGACAACTCTCACCTGTCTTCCCTGTGTCCCTCTAGGCCATTCTCATCTCTCTTCCCTGTGTCCCTCTAGGCCATTCTCACCTGTCTCTTCCCTGTGTCCCTCTAGGCCATTCTCACCTGTTTCTTCCCTGTGTCCCTCTAGGCCAGTCTCACCTGTCTCTTCCCTGTGTCCCTCTAGGCCAGTCTCACCTGTCTCTATTGTCCTGTGTCACCTAACACACCCACTTGTTTTTATTTTCCATTAACGCTTGCTCCTCCAATCCTCGGTCGTCTCGTTCCAGGCCACCTGTCTCCTGCCCTAGCAGCTGGCATGTCTCCTGCACTGCAAGCTGGAATGGCACCCCCACAACCACCATCATCATCACCACCACCTCCACCATCCTACCAGCAACAGCATTACAGCACGGGCCTCACGCCTCAGACCAGCGCGCACCAGCACACAGGCCTCACACCCACCCCCTCCATTTCAGCTGCACCTCATGTAGCTCCACCTCAGGTGTGCACGCCGCTGCCACGGAGATTGGTTTGTGTGTGTGTGTGTGTGTGCGTGTGTGTGTGTGCCTGTGTGTGTATATGTGTGAGTGCATGCAGGCGTGTTTATGTGCGTGCATGCGTGCAAGCATGTTTGCTTGTGAGTGCGTGGTGCACGTGCGTACTTGTGCGTGCGTGTGTGTGTGTGCGTGCGCGCATGCACGTCTGCTTCTTCTTTGTACCAATGTTTCCTCAAAACATTGAGAGCAACCGTACAGTCACAACGGTGGAAGCACAGGCAGAGGTGGGCACAAGCCGGAACGCAGACCGTGTCGTTTTGCTCACTCCTTACAGGTACAGATACAGCAACGGGCCCCTCCTGCTGCTCCCGCTCCCCCTCCCTCCACCTATCCTGCCGCACGTGGCCTCTCCCCCGCACTGCAAGCAGGTGGGAGCGATTGCATCATGGTGTAGGTGATGGTGTGTAAAGGAGGAGCTGCTGGTGCATTGCGCAAGCTTGTCTGACCACACACGCACACGCACACGCACACGCACACACAGCTAAGCACTCACATATACACACTCATACACACTCACGTGCTCACATTACACACACAGTCAAGCACACACACGCAAGCATGCACGCATACAAGCACACACACACACACACACACATGTTCACACACACAAAAACACACCCTGCAGGTCTCTCCCCTGCCCTCCAAGCAGGCCTTGCTCCTCCCTCTTCCCAGCCAAACCAGCCACCTCCCGCGCCCCCCGCAGCAGCAGCACCAATGGCGCCACCCCAACCCGCGCACGCAGGCCAAACGCCGCAGCAGTTATACTTTGCCGGAGCAGGGCAGCTGGAGGCTGGGAATTGGAGGGCAGCAGAGGGTCTGTTTAGTAGCGCAATGGCGCACCTGGGGTCCAGTGCGCCTGGTGCGTGGTCGGATGCATGCATTTGTGTGATTATGTGCCCTTGTAAACGTGCATAATTACATGGAATTGGAGGGCAGCGGAGGGTATGTTCAGTAGCACAATGGCGCACCTGGGGTCCAGTGTGCCAGATATGTGGTCGGATGCATGCATTTGTGTGAGTATGTGCCCTTGTAAACGTGCATAATTACATGGAATTGGAGGGCAGCGGAGGGTCTGTTCAGTAGCACAATGGCGCACCTGGGGTCCAGTGTGCCGGATATGTGGTTGGATGCATGCATTTGTGTGAGTGTGTGCCCTTGTAGACATATGCAGAATCACGTGGACGCTGAGGGAGGCTCAGAGTGGCAGAGGAGCTGTTAATTAATGTGATGGAGCAATCTTGATGTAACAAGAATTTAGATGTAACAAGTTGGATACAAGGACAGGAGGTTTAATACGCAAATGAGGTGTACGCCCTTGCATGTTGGTTTTCAGGACGAGGGGTATATTGCACAAATCAGGTGTACGTCCCTGCATGTTGATTTTAAGGACGAGGTTTTTTTTTGCACAAATCAGTCCTTGCATAAGCAAAGCGTGTGTGGGAGAATGTATGCTGTGACGAAATGGAGAGCTGCTCTCCCACGCTTGGTGTTTTTCATGCACAGTGCTCGCACACGCACGCTCTGAAATCACGCTTGTATGATTCCCTGTGGTAGATGACTGTATGGTTGCAAAATAGTTTTTGTCTAAGAGCCTGCTTCAGATGTTGTGAGCACGACCTGCCAGCGTGTTCACCGTGCCATTGAGTTACTGAGTTACTATTCACCTTGTTCCAGGGTTTTTCAGTTTGGGGTTTGGTCAGGAGTTCGAGTTCGCAAACTTTCATGCGTTTAATTAACCCTTAACATACCGTTTGCAAACTATTGAATGTTCGCCAAACTTTAAGCCATTTTTCCGGCTTAACAACAACCCTGCCTGGTCACACGTCATAGCTCTGATTCACAACCGCTCACTTTCTCCTTAGTTTCCCGTCACACCCCATTGCCTGTGATTGATTCGGTCTAGTGAACGACATGATTGAATCAACAAGGTATATTATAAGATATAAGGCTCCACATATTCATACAGGAGAGACTCTGATATTTCACCCTGACGTACATATTTTAAGTTATTAGATATAAGGCTCCTCATATTCATACAGAAGAGACTGTGATACATCTCCCTGACATACATATTATTATGAATAGTAAGGCTCCTCATATTCATACAGAAGAGACTCGGATATTTCACCCTGACTGACAAGCCTCTCTGTTGTCTCGTCATTTTATGCCCCCCCGCATCATCATGCATGCCCCCTGTGTGTGTCCCTATTTTACATTCCTTCCAGGTCCTGGCCGTGACAAGCAGATGTCCTTCAGCGCACAATACCTCGCCGCCGTAAAGCTTCTGGGTGCAGCCTCCTCTTCTCCACCAGGTTGGTATCCAGGTGCTATAACCTATAGCCTATAATCTTCAGGTCTACAGTGACGTTAAAAGGTATTAACACAAGGGACCAGGTCAAACCCGGTTACAGGATACCATGCTGCCACCGGGCTGCTGCGTTCGGCCTCCTCCAGGTCTGCTTGGCCAATGCATTTCTTGCTGCTGCATACATGCCCGTCCGATTTGATGTTCCAATGCATTTCTTGCTGCTGCATACATGCCCGTCCGATGTGATGTTGGGCTACCATTGAACATGACGACGTTGGCTGTTATAGCAGCAGGAGGGTCGGATGAAACACGGGCTAGATTAATTGGTGCTGCTGCTGAACATGAGGCTAATGTATGGCAAATAGGAGCCACAGTACACACTTGCATAAACGCATGGTTATCACACAGCATACACACACACAGAAACACACACAGACACACACACATACACACACAGACACATCCAGACACACACACAGAAGCATTACAGCCCCCACGAGACTCGCCTGTATAGCACGCACACATTCACACACGTATGCATATCACACTACACACACACGCACGCACGCACGCATACACACCACACTACGCCTGCAGGCGGCAGCAGCCCCAGCGAGGCTCGCCCCGTATAGCACGCATGCGTACATGGGTATCACACACACACACACACACACACACGTATGCACATACCATACCTGCAGGCAGCAGCGGCCCCCGCGAGGCTCGCCTGTATCGCTATGTGGCAGCGCTTGGCTTAGACAAGAAGCACCAGTTGGTACTCATGCGAGAAGCTGCCACACGCAACAGGGCCAGCAAGAACTATGGGTAAGAGGGATGCTGTGGGAGATTATGCAGCCCTGCGGATTCTTATCTGGTGAATGGCATCTATTTCATTCCATTCTGGTGTTGGGGCTGGGGCTAGGGTCAGGGCTGGGGCTGGGTTTAGAGGTGATGGTTAAAAGCTACGAATGCAAAGAGGATTGTGCCTTGACCAGCCAGATGGGCTCGTTTTGTTTCAGGAGCGGCTTTGCTGTGCCTTTGTCATTGCCTTAGCGCTGACAGTTCCTGTTTGCCCGACAATGCTTGAGATGTCATTGCTTGCACATGACTGTGTTTCTGCAGGTACGCGGCGGACCAGCTGACTGGGCTCATCACACAGGCCTTAGGCTCTGCTCCTGAGGACTACTTGGCACGCCTGCAGGTGCGTTTGGAATCTCTTGCTTTGTGCTCAGGGTTAACCAGACATGTGTATTACATTGTACATGACTTGAAATTTGAGGGAGAGCTCCCAGTCATCATGTTTGTAAAATACACTGTATGTGTTGATGGTTCTGTCCTGTACGTGTTAGCTCCCATTCTGTGTCGCTGCTTCTGGCCACGTGTCATCACAAGTTCCTCGCACGCTGCGGAGGGGGACGGGGAGGGGCCTTTCCTGCTCAACGTTGTTTTGGATACCTTGCATTCCTTCCCCAACCATGGCTGTCGATACCTTGCATTCCTTCCCCAACCATGGCTGTCGATACCTTGCATTCCTTCCCCAAGCATGGCTTAATTCTCCTGGAGACACACACGTTGCCACACCTGCTTGGTCGCGTGGTACAGCATGCACTCCTGCATAGGTTTAAGGCTGTTTAGGAATGCAAGTGTCTGGACACCGACAATTACTAAACACCAGTAACACAAGTAGGAAGCATGACCCCTGCCCATACATGTGCAAGTACGTACATGTGTAGTCCCGCCCTTGTAGCAGGCGAGGTTGCAAGAGGGCAACCGACCGGCAGGGCACCACCATCATTAACCGCCCATGAAACAAATAAAAAGACCAAGCTTACTCACGTACATGCAACCTCACGCACATACAACCCCACACAATGACGCAGTCTGAGATTGAGGAATGCGATCGCCAGGGCACCACTAATGCCACTGTGCCCCATAACGAGCAGCTGGAAAGCTGGGCTCAAATCGTGGCAGCCTCCAGGTGTGTGTGTGTGTGTGTGTGTGTGTGCGTGTCTGAACAGAGTGATTGACCCCGCCTAAAGAATAAAGCATCTGGCCTTGCTACGGGTGCTAAAATTTGATGGCTAATAGGCCAATGCTTGCTGCACTTACAGACGTACACACAAACATACTTCTGCTGAATTTTTGAGCAGCCAAGATTTCCTGCTTGCACTTGCGTAACCATGGTATGGCAATGACTGACTCCGAAACTGCAAAAAACTAGGTTTGAGCATGATAGTGGTTTTTTTTTTTTACTGCTTGGTAAGGCAGCCCAAACTGGATGGTACCTGGTTGCAGGTCAGCTGACGAAGTGCAGCAAGTTATTGCCCCACTCCTGTTCGCGGGCTGAGGCATTGAAAGGGAGCAGCAAGCAGTTTTCCTGGAAAAAAGGGAGGCAGCATGCGGTTCAGTGTAGAGGAGGCAGCAAGCCACCGTGTCGTTTTGCAGCAAACCCTCGTTAGAGGGGTTTTCTGGGGAGGGAATCGACTAAACATGTTTGAATGGAAGGAGATAGCAAGACTGTGTGTTCCAAGCTCGCTTGGTGCTTTTCTCCACCTTGTTAGGGTGTTGATGTGCCTGCTGCTGAAGAAGAGCTACAGCTAGGCGGTTTAGTGGAGTTTTGTTTAGCTTTTACCCAACTTTCTTGTTATAGGATGAATTGATCCTTTCTAACAGAGGCACCTTGCAACACGAGTGGATTCATGCTACCATTTTGTTACTTCTAACTCAAACTTTGAGCGTCTGTGACTCTGTCGGACATCTGTGAAAAACGACCCCTTGGACCTTTTTCTCTTATGATGATGCAAACAGGTGTAAACATGTGACTTAGCTATGAGGCAGTAAATAGCGAAATAAACGAGAGGAACAAAGGCAAGCTGCTTCAATCCTTGCACATTTCACATTTGTGTAGGGGTGGCCAGAACCGTATATATAATATATACCGTATGTATGACCATTCCCTGCCAAAAAGTAACGTATATTATCAGGCCTGTGCATTGTACGGTGTACGGTACGGTATGCTTTGTACTGTACGTACCGTAATTTTGTAAATGCGGCGTAATTATGATTTGGGAGGACCGTAATTTACTGTAATTACGGCAACTTACTGTACGGTGTACGCTACGGTGCCAAGCTGGCACTGCCGGTGCAAAGTTGGCCTCAGAAAGGCCTCTCCGCCTCAAACACCTCCCATTTCCACCTCCAGCATGCTCCTCTTATGTGCTGACGCCACACAATGCTTCCCTGAACGACCCTGAGACTGGGTTGGGGCTGCATCAGCTCGGGGGATGGGCCCAGCAGTGGCTTGCATGGATATTCAAAGTCGGATGCAGTACTTGATTCCTGGTTGTTTATTTGTATTTATAAGTAACCGTTGTTATAAAAAGATTGTGTTGGGCTGAAATTGGAACCAAACGGCCAAATTACGGTCAAAATCGTACTGTACGGTGGCACCGTCTTGTATGGTCTAACACCGTAATCGGCTGACCGTAATTTGGACCGTACTGTACGGGGTCATTACGGTCGGTTCCGTAATTACAGTCCAAAATCCAACATTACGGCGTAAGTGCACAAGCCTGTATATTATATTGTACATTATACGCGTTTATAAGTATACGTGTATGGTTCTGGCCAACCCTAAATTTGTGGCATGTTGCTCAGGTACTTGTATGACAGCTGCAATGAAAGCTGCCATGGCAGGTGCGTTGCTGTGTACTAAATAAATAGTATCTGCACACCATAGCATTACAGTGAGGTGCATATGTGACACACATTGTGGTGCCCAGAGTTGGCCAGAATTATCAGTTAGGTCTCACTGTTTACAATTGGTGTTTTTTGGTGGATATATAAATCAGTGATGGTGGGCTTCCACCTTTATTGTACGCACTATGATGTATTAAGTTGAAAATCTCTTTCCAAGTACTTGTATCGACAAATACAAGAATGAGAAAAGCCAATTTCATCATATTTGCCTATTTAGTATTACAACACTCCATGTAAGCTCATTAAATAAAATGAAATTTATTTCATGCTTGTTTTATGTATTTCTTCAATTGTTTTATCTTTCATTTCAATTGGGGATAAACCAAATTTATAACAGAAAGACGAGCCTTCCCATCCTCCCAACACACAGTTCAACAGTGTGTTGTTTCGGTGGCAATTTGCCTACTATGAAAACGCTAAGAAATATGTCGGCTGTAAAATCGACCCAATGGTCCTCGATGCTGTGGCAGGCCCTGGCTGCATTGCTGGCAGGGAAATAGCATCCTTGGCCCCTCCAACCCCAACCAGGGTGTAAGTCCTCCCCATACGACAAATGACACGATCTTGATGTAATATTGAGCCATCGCGGGTACATAAATATGTTTGTGGGAGGTCGAGAAAAGTTTGAGCACTACCCCTATTTGGCTGATTTCTTCTAGCAAAAGGCCCAAAAATCCAATACCTGCCCACCTGCTGGATCTTTTGACAAAGATTTAACATAAGCACTTTGGAATATGCAATTGATGCCTTGTCTGAAAGGGCAAGTTTAGGCACGTCTGTGCCATGGGTGTGGAAAGCACCCTACCTATTTCGTCCAACTCCTCTGCAAATATCTGATCAGCGTGTAGTGTATGCATGTATGTATACAGGCCTCCTCTCGTCGGCTATGACTAAGGTGGGCCAGAACCATATATTTATACGTATACACGATGTAGATACGGTTTTTGGGCAGGGAAATCCATACATACGGTCATATATGGTGTGTATATACGATTCTGGCCAACCCTAGCTATGACCTACGTGTTTGTTTTGGCACACACACACACACACACACACACACACAAACACACACACACATACGCACACACACATTTACACAGACATGCACATGCACGCACGCACACACAAATACACACACATGCACACACAAACATATATACAGCCAACAATATATAACATATGCACACACATACATACACAAACGCAAACACACAAGCACACAGCCAACGCCAAAGAACTCCACACCACTTCTATTCAATCAACCACGAGCACTCCCCATTTTTTGGCGAGTATTATCAGTCTTCTCTGTCAGCCACTAACTACCCCCTTGCTCTCTGGGTGACCTAGCAAAATAGCTTGCGTATGCACCAACCTGCCTCATCTGCTTTCCTGTCCTCTTATCCTCGCAGCTCCGTGGCAGATGTCAATGATGCTGTCTCTCCGCTGTTGTCCCAATCGGCCGATGATGTGCAGCAGCCAAAGCCCAGCACTGTGACCACTATGCCTCGAGCCTCGGCCGTTTCAGACTTTGCTGCGTCAGCTGGCTACACCACAAACTGGGGTGGTTCGCGTCCTGCCGAGTCAAGTGCGTGCATTGTGTATGTACTTGTGTATATTGTGCCTTAACGTACCCGCTAGCGTACTCATCTCGCACCCCAAATTTCAGAAATATTTAGTAAAATTTCGCACCTTCCCTGCACCCCTAAAATATGTTTTTGCCCTTTCCGCATCAACCCCGCAGGGCTTTTAGCCCTATTCAGCAACCAATGAGCTTCAGAACGACCTCAATGAAAGAAAACACCACAAGGGCAAAGGAAGACCAAACATGCAAATGCATGTGAGTTTGTTCTGTGTTCTGCTACTCTATGTCCTTCCCAAGAATTGCTTCCTCTTCCTCTAGCCACTATCACAGCTGCTGCTGCTGCTGCTGCTGCTTGTGCGTGCTGATGGTGTTCCTTGGGTGCGGGCAGCCTTGGTGCGTGACCTCGTCTGTTTATTTGCTCATCTTTTAGCTGCTGGGTTGCTCCAACCTGCTCTGCATAAGCGTTGGTCCTCTTCAACCCCTACGCCTTCCTCCCACTCATCTTCCCCCTCATGCGTGCCAATGCCCCTGTGCATAACAGCTGTGCCCCTGAGGTGTCCCCACAACCAAATTGTGAGACCGTAGCAGTCTTTCTCTGGCCTGCCAATCGGCCTTTTCTTGGCTGCCTCCTCCGCCAGCAGCTCAGCCCGTTCCGCTTTTGCTTGCTGGCTCGGACAATTGCCGCGGCTTGCACCCCCTCACTGCTGCTCGGCTGTCGCCACGGCTTGCATTCCGCTGGAATCCCCCCTTGGGAGCAACTGGTGCTGGAGCTGGGGCTGCTGCTGCTATTGCTGAGGCTCAGGCTGCCTGGTGCTGTGGGACAGGGGGCAGGGCGGGGGGTAACTGTCAATGTTCATGACCGGCAGCGACCCGGAAAGGGTTGATTTCAACAACCCCGCACAACCCCGCAGGGTAAAATAAGAATACCGCAGTCACCCCGCAGGGCAAAAAACGATATTAATGCGGTTGTTATCAGAAAGGTACGGTATGTGTGAATTGTGTGCATGGGTGTGAAAATGCAGTGTGTTTGTCTCAGTATGTGTATGTGTATACCACGGTATGTGCGATGATTCGCACAAGCAAGCAAACACATGTTGGAAGACCATTGGAGGTGCTCTAACTTTTTTTTGGCATATGTGAACATCCAACAACTCTTTCCAGGTGTCATACACACGTGCACATGCACGCACAAACACACACACACACACACACACACACATGCACACACACACACTCGTGCACATTTGCACACACACATTCGCACACATCGCACACACACACACTACACACACACACACACAAACACACACACACACACACACAAACACACACACACACGCACGCATGCACGCACGCACGTACACACACACATGCAATTTACCTCACACTTGCAGCCTCTCGTACATCCCCCTACCCTCCAACCACAACAGCCTTTGAGGGATCTAGAGGCTTGCGTGAGGCCTCTGGCAGTCCACCTTCCCCTGCATCACCTGGGAATGCAGGTGCTCCACCTCGGTAAGCAGCTGGAAAGAGTGTGACACTTCTTGTGTTGGTTTAGTTTGGATTACAAAGGCATTCAACCTGGAATGGCTGCTCAACCTATGAGAACGAGGTAAACCTAAAAACAAATCAAGTGAAAATGGGCTGTGACGCAACTGGAAAATGCTAACCTTAAAGTTGTGTTGGTTTGAATGAACAGCACCTTGTTTTGTGTCCTGTATTGTAAAAATTTGTTACGTTTTACGTTTTTGCAGGTTCCGTCGAGCGATTCCCGCCAAGAATGAAGATCCACCAAAGCGAAGAGGTTGGGGTATGAGGAGGCGAGCACTGGAGCCGGTGGATGAGGCCTCAAGGGCTGCAGGAGATGGGAAGAGGTCTTGAGGGATGAGGGCTCAATACAGGTCTTGTTTTAGCAGCCGCAAATAATACTGGTGGATTTCCTGCGATGTATAACAAATCTATTATATTAAGCTGACAATGCTTCTCCACAAAACTTGGATTCGAGAGAAACACCAAGTACCGCTTTGGGCATCAAGGTGTTGATTCCCAGAACTCGATTTCCGGTCCTCAGTATCAAACAAAGCTCTTTTTCTCATTCATTGTTCACCAATGCCTGAGTACATTTTCTCAGCCAATTTGAAACACGTGTGCTGCCAAGCCTGGGATTCCTGCATCCTAAAAAACGGAATGATAAAACTGAATTTATTCCACCACGTTTTTTATCCGGTTAAATCTATCAGATTCCCTTTCTCCGATCGAGCAATTACTGGCTGATAAAAGCATGCTAATTTTGTGGTATGTTTCCACAGTGTTTTCATATTTTTACAAAGAACATTCGATGCATCAAGATGCCCAATTCTGCCCAATTCTTTGCCCGTTTAAGTCATTAATTTATGTATTTTCTTAAATCTACCATGATGAAGATGCTGTCCACCCAGCAACGCGCTCCTCTCTCGGTTCCCCTTGAGGTATCTTTACCTAGGGTTGTGTCACTTAAGAGAAGGATACAGCTATCCACACAGGCTGTGCCAGCGAGAAGTGCCAGGGTGCCACCAAAATGCAGGCCCTTGCAATCCTCAGCAGGCCCTTCAGCTGCCCCGTCCGCATCGACAGAGGAATACAACAAAGTGATGAAGGACGCAATGGGTGAGACAGATTGCCCATGAGCACACACACACACACACACACACACACACACACACACACACACACACACACACACACACACACACACACACACACACACACACACACACACACACACGCACGCACGCACGCACGCACACAACACACACACACGCACGCACGCACACACACACACAACATGCATGCACATATACACACATGCACACACACGTGCACAAGCATGAAAATACACATAAGCACAAACACACACACACACATACAGACACACACAACATGCACGCACATGTACACACATGCGCACACACACGTGCACAAGCATGAAAATACGCATAAGTACGCACACACATACACACACACATGCACAAACACGCACATATTCACACACTGGGTGCTGTACCTCTGTACAGGTTGGGAAGGCCGGCCTTTTGAGTACCACTACAGCAGAGGCCTGTGAGTTGTAAATTTGGCGCTTTAATCTTTTGCTGGTCGTGAATTTTTGTAAAACACACACACAACACACACACACACACACACACACACAAAATACACGTGCAGCTACTATCATGAGATAGTCCCAGG
>Ga0307968_1000070_pt1:0-45000 | contig 53459 bp, 58 predicted proteins | sample OrgLakmetagen650_FD_201834 | JGI IMG/M metagenome (GOLD analysis project Ga0307968, IMG submission 201834) | Saline water microbial communities from Organic Lake, Antarctica - #650 | ecosystem: Environmental > Aquatic > Non-marine Saline and Alkaline > Saline | place: Antarctica: Organic...
CAGACCACCTAGCACACAAAGCAGCAGTCAATCAAATTTCTGACGTTTCCCTCCCGCCAGCTACTGACCCCTTCTACGACCTGTTCTGGCTAAGCGTTCCAAACAAAGTTGGCTCTCATGCAGAAGAGCTACAAGTTTTGACTAACCTGCAAGACAAGTTAAAACATCACATGCACGCCCACCATTACCTTGGGGAAGCTAACACAGATACACTGCTTTACAAGCTCTGGCAAAAATTGCATGATACGCCCGAGCGTGCAGCACAGCCCGACTCTCACACACAGCAATCTAATGCAAAGCCCCTTGCTCAGTAACACAGTCTGGTCCATGCCAAATGTGACTTTTAAGGAGCAGGAACAAGTCCTTAAGTACAGGACGGACATGATGCCTACAGACAAGCACACCAAACGGTTTAGCCATACGACAGGGCCTGCCACATGCCCTTTAAGCGGAGGATCAGACATTGCTCCACACATACTTCTTAGGTGCAACAACCATACTCTGAAAAGAATGCACATAAACCGACACCACCACGCAGTTCTCCTTTGTACCTTCGTGGTGAAGAGATCAGTAGAGGCAAGCTGGCTCCGCAATTGTTACAATGGATGCTTGTAACAGTGAAAAGTTATCTGACCTTAACATTGAACTCCCTGATGACATTGAAAGGAACATTCCTGACTGGGTTTTCCCAACACAACAAAATCTTCCAAATAGACATCAAAGCCGTCCAGATGGTGTGTTAGTTATGCCCATTGAGGGAAGAGGTAGGCATTTGGATCCCAAACAGATCCCCCCAAAGGACAGAGACATACATCTTGTAGAATTCAAATTCTGCTCAGACATAAACCCGCAACAGAAACTAGAAAAAGCGCACAACCAGCATCAACCTCTTATCCAGCGGCTACAGACAAGGAGCCTCTGAGGCATCTCTCGAAACAACAAGGTCACACTTCATGTTATACTTCTTGGATTCGAGGGCACAATCACACCATGACTCCTTTACTAAACTTAGGCGTCCCCACGCACAAAGTGCACCAACTAGCTACTAAACTGCACTGCCATGCAATAAAAAGCTTAAACAAGATTACAAAAACGAGACATAAAATACACCTTAACAACAACAGTGATAATGGGGGATCTGATGGGGGGGTTACTGGTAGAGCGGCTGGCTTCAGGAGGGCTAGGCGTAGGCCGGATTGCATGGCTGACAACCCGTCGGATCCTTATTAGTCCCTGTTGTTTCTCTTTTTTCGTTTTTTTGGTGGGGCTTTGGCTAGTGTGAGCACTAGTTATAAGCCTTTCCTTTATGCACGCTGGTGGCTTCCAGCGTAGACTTTTACTTTTACTTTGAAGAAAAGGCACTACTTGACAGAAAGTGCTTGGTTTGTCACACCCAATTGTTGGCAGCGACAAGCTGTGTAGCAAGCTGCTTAATTGGTTGACAGTTGATAGTTTTTGGATATCTTGTTCAATAAGCTGGATGTGCTAGTCTTTTTGACAAACTTAATCCTCTGAATTTGATAGTTCAAAATGCTAATCAATTGACAATATCTTTATAAAGTGCCCTAATCAAACACACAGGTGACGATTCCCCCATTTTGATTTTATACGGTTGGTTGGTCCTAGTAGATGCTTCAAGAATTTTACTGGATTTATTGCAATATGCTGAAATGTCACAACAGCGTTATGTTTTTTCCCCATGTTTTTTGGTAGGTGTTACAAGTCTGTGGTGCTGCTCCGAGTACCCACAGGCACAACACTATCTCCATATTTACATTGCATGTAAGTATGGAGATAGTAAGTAAAAAGCCAGAGGGGGCTGACTGAGGAGATTCCTGAATGAGTGCCCTTTTTGCACTCTGAATCCAGCCATTCACTGCCCACTCAGCCAACTGACACCATCCTGGCTTTAAATGAAAGCTGATATTGCAAGCTGCACGAGGATGTGCTTATATCCATGTAAGTCACAGTGTGCGCAAATTGACGGGGGTCAAAGCTCACCTTGACTGCCCAAACCCTAATTTGGTGCCTTTATATGGGAAAACAGCACATGTTGAGCCACATCACCACGCACTTCATCTTTTCACTTGATTTTTTTTGCAATCATATTTGTTTATTACAACAACTCCATACCACACGAAAGTATGCCTTTTGGTGGATTGGGTGATCTGCTGTGAAGATTTTGTGGTGAAAAGTGGGGTCCACGCCACGGAAAATCAGACACGTGCGCCCTAAGTTGCTATATTCAAGCTTAGGTGCAAATAAAAATTCAGAGCACGCCTGCCTCTGGGTGCTAAGCTTAAACATAACAACTTAGGGCGCACGTGCTCAATTCGCATTTTTAAAAGTCCCTTTTTTTTGGCTCACTCAGCCCCCTCTGGTAAAAAGCCTTTTGCTGGTCAAAACCTCAATCTACCAATTGCTCTCAAACTTAATTGATAACGAAGTAATTTAATCAGTTTCTGTCAATTTCTGTCATTTTCTTATCACACAAATTACATTAAAACAAAACAAGGGCTTGCACATACACAGCCTTGCAGTTGCTATTTTCTACTGGTGGCTATTGCAGCCTCTGTAACGCAGCCTAGCAATCGCACTTTTTGACTGCTGGCTTAAGAACCAGATCTAAAAAGAAAAACTATGCAGTCAGTGAAAACCACTCCCCACAATAAATAAGGAAAAGGAGCCACTTTGGTACTGAGTACCGTAAAGCTCCTCCACCGCGAAAAGGAAAGGAAAAATCAATGGGGATCAAGAGGGTTGCAGGCTTGGCCTGAAACCGACTCCTGATGAGAGTTGATAACAGTACTGAAAAGGGCATGTCTGGTATGGACTAGTTTTGCAGCGAAGTTCACAGAGTGCACATGGAGCTTAGAGGCAAGCTTCTTAACTCTTTGAGAATCGAACCTAGCAATTCCACGTTTTGACTGATTGCTTTAATTGTAACCATTGTAAATCTGTAACCTCAATAACCACAATGAGGCAGAGAGAGACTGGTCTGATTCAACGGTCCCAGCTCTGGATAGGAGCAGCAGTGTGGGAGCCAGTCAAAGATGTTTGGCACAAGTAGAGACAGACACACATACGTGTGAGTGCAGTGCAGAGAGCGCACATGCAAGAATTTTACCACCTTGGAGGCCTTTCTTGGTCCGAAGGCGCCCCATTTGACATGTTTCAATACTTTTACCATGTAAAATCCCAGCCCCAAAATTAGATAGATCTTCATTGGTGAGTTCAGTGAAAGGAACATTCCTGCTAGGTAAAAAATGGTACAATGTTTTGGTCAGCCCAGCGAGGTGTGCTTTGCTGAGAATTGGAAAAATAGGCCATGTTGTCCAGAAACGAGTGCAGGCCCCTAATTAGCGTCCATAATCTTCATGCTCGCTTCAGTTGAAGCTCCTCCCTCAGACGCTTGTGGAAATCCTCATCAACGTCCTGCCAAGTGAAGTGTGGCAGATACGTCAAGGTTAACGCATTACAGCTGCTCTTTGCTTCCAGTAATAGGTCCAGCTTTAACGTTCCATCAATAACCGATGGAAAATTCAGGGCACAAAACTTGTTCAAACACAAGGCCTTCTAAAAACTATAGATTACAAGTCATCTGCGCAGTATACATAAGAAATCTAGCTCTTGTAGGCTCGTGACTTGTAATGCATCTGTGATATGAACTAAAGCATGTCCCCGTACCCTAGTTTGTCTGTGCGTTTGTAGGGGAAATGATTCACATGTCTATTCCTTCAGGCATGTATTTAATTGCTCGTTTGTCCCTCAACTCTTTCATTGTAAATCTGATGCACTTGTCTCCTTGTACTCCATGTTTTGCAGCGTTTTCTTGTTGTTGAGCCTTCCACTTAGCCTAGCATTTTAAGATTGAAGTCTTTTAATTCTGGTCGGTTGTCCTTGTTTTGTCTAATGCCCCTTTCCATGTAATAATTTTTGGCTCCCAACGATGAGCCGGAATATGACCCTTTTCGACACCATGGCTTAACCATGAAACAATGAGCACCACTTAGTGGCAGCAGACTACCTTTTGCTTATCCAGCACGCGTATGGGCATTCAATGACCAGAAAAACCTTGTGTATTAGAATGCACAGGGTGTATCAAGGAAGCTGACCGCTTCCACTATTGCAGGTAAGGAGGCTGTAGCGTAATATGGACTCTTTTCTACAAGCAAACACTTGGCGCTGCTATACAAATCTATGAAGAGAAGGGGAGGAGGAACAGGGGGCAGGGGAGGAAACCATAACTCCGTTGTGTAAGCATGGAATTGTCAAGTGCGCAAGTTAAGTTACGAGGTGATACGCTCACACACGCACGCACGCACACACTCACACACCACACACCATCATGCGCAATTAATTTATTCAGCGTGTTTCTACTAGTGAGCCTAGTGAGAAGCGCAGGGGGCTCCACCCACCTCGTCATCCCATTCTGCTTGCCACAGATCTTTGCTTTCATCCTCCATGGAGAGCTTTATGCTTCCTGTGCGAATAAGTGTGAGCAGTCTTGCAGGTGGGATGGGACAGCTGCTAAGGCATTACATTCAAGCTATACCACCCCCTTCCTTCATTTGCTTATTGCAAAAGTCAAGGGACAACTATATCACTCACCTGCTGACTCAAACTCCTCGAAGCTGTCAATTTCTGCGAACAGTCGAAAGCAAGATGCTTTTTTGATGTGTTGCATTTATATGCAAGTTTATATGTGTGCAACGAGGCAGAGCGGTGTAGGCTTGCTTGCCTTCAGAAATAGCATTCTTGTGTATGCATGCATGTCTTACACGTGTGCAACTAGTAGAGGTCTTGCATGCGTGAAGATGTGTGTGTGTGTGTGTGTGTGTGTGTGTGTGTGTGTGTGTGTGTGTGTGTGTGTGCGTGTGTACATGTGTGTGTTTACGTGTGTGAGTGTTTGTATGCGTGTGCGTGTGTTGTGTGTGTGCATGCATGCACGGTGTGTGCATGCGCGGTGTGTGCATGCGTGTGTGAGTGCATGAGCTCGTTTATATTTGCGCAGAGGTGCACGTGTATGCGTGTGTGTGTGTTTGCGTGTGTATGTGTGAGTGTACATGCATGTGCGTGTCCGTTGCGCATGCGTGTGTGTGTTTGTGTGTTTGTGTGTGTGTGTGTGTGTGTGTGTGTGTGTGTGTGTGTGTGTGTGTGTGTGTGTGTGTGTGTGTGTGTTCGCGCGCGGATGTGCGTGCGTGCGTGTGTATTTGTGCATGGGCGTGATGATGTGCGTATCTGTTTACCTGTCTGGTTCTCTGACATCTTCTTCTCTTCCGTGACCTTTTCCTCAACCATTTTTTCCAACTTTCAAAACAATTTTAGGTTTTTGCCTGTCAAATTGATTAGAAATATCCGAATGGGGTAATTTTGGGTCATGATGCCCTGTTATGGCCAAGGAAGAAGCCCCTCCAAATTGTTTCAGCTTTGACTTGCACCCCCACAGAGGAGGAGGCGGTGGAGGGTTCAGAAACGCAGGGCCACGCTGGCTTGTGCGGACCCATAGCACTGCCCACTTACGGCAGCGCTTACCAAGAGATGGGGTGGGAGCGCAAGAGGGGAGGGGGAGGGGGATTAGCCACATGGCTTCCATCACCCTTGGAGGAGGAATAAACGCAGCAGGACAGCAGCGACAACCTACACACCAAGCCGCCGACAGCAGTCCTGCCACTGCTACAAGCCAGCCCATTCTGGAGCCCTTACCCATCGGCACGCGAAGAGGTTGGTGTGGGAGAATTGCGCCTTCCGTCTATGTCCCTCCTGGAGTCTTGTCTAAAGTTAGAATGCTGATTCGTCGCCATATAGCCAAGCCAGTTAGGCCTCGCTCTAATTCTTGCTTGCTTTGAACAACTCCCTTCCCTATTTTGGAGAGTTTACAGATTGAACAAGAAGCCTTATTGTTTCATACAGGTAGTGCTTCTCCCAATTTTGCGTTTTGTACCCAGAAAAAGTGCGTAAACATGATTGAACCTTCCCCATTTATTGGAATGTTTAACCATTGTGCCTTATGACTTGCTACCCCTGGCTTAATCTTCCCGTTTTCAGGAGGACAAGGAACTCAGAAGCACGAGCGGCGCTACGTATGGGACGGGAAGAAGGTAGTTGCTGTGGACGAGCAGCGCCTGGGGCAGGTGTACACGCCATCAGGTGCGCGTTATGCTCATGTTTGCAAAGCACAGAGCACCTTGCCCAACCAACTCCGCTTGGTTGCAAACTCATTAATAAGTCTCAAACTATAAAGTCTTCAAGTCAGGTCTCCTGCTTTGTGTCTGCCCAGGCCGGGTGTTGCAATGGTGGAGCGACCTGCGCGATTCGCTGTCTCGTGCTTTCCTTCCGGACCGCAGAGATGTGACTCCTGACTACTGGGAGTGGATGCAGTGGCGCCTCACACAGGTAAATGTTGTGCCTAGGGATACAAGGAGGTATGACATCACCGACGGCAGGCTCTCAGCGCCGCTTGGTATAATGCAGGCACCATGGTCGACCTGGTTTGTTTAAACAATATACAGCAGAGAGCGTGCAATGTCAAGCGCTAGAAAACAGGCCCTGTTAGACGTCACCAATTCTGATTCCTTGGGCGCAAAATCCTCTACCAAGGTGGCTTGCTCGTGTTAACCCATGTGACGACATGCACGTGTCAAGCTTGGAATACATGCACTTTTTTCTAAATCCTTTCACCTCGCTCGACCCAAATCGCCCTTGTGTGCTAAGTGAGCTTTTATCCTTGATTTATGCAGCGCTTCTTTAGCTCGACCATGCAAAACCTGGCCACCCAGTCCCTCCTCTTGGCATTGGGCATGGGTGCAAGGAAAACCATTGCCGCATCTGCTGCCATAAACTGGTAAGCTCCTCCTTTCACATCAACTTGCTTCTCTCCCAGAGGTTCATCAAAATGTCATTGACTAAGCTCTTCCCCGCCAAAACTTGTAATTGCGGCCTAAGTGCTGCTCCCGCTGCACTTAAACTACTTCAAGGAGGGTTGAGGCATGGCATCTCAGTGCGGTTGCCTCCTGCATTCAAACTGTGTTGCTCACAACAAAGAGGCCCCTTCTGTGAAATCCCAAACGCAAACTGCAAGCGTGGACATCGGCGTCCTTAGTCGCCTAATCAACTATTCAATTGCTCTCCTCTTCTTTAGGCTGCTCAAAGACGGAGTTGGACGCATCGCGCGAATGACCCTGGCCACTAATTTTGGGCAGTCATTTGATTCTGATCTCAAGGTAAGTGGCATATGAGCCCACACGCATGGCATAACTTAAAAATTGTCCATCATTATAAGTAAGGCACTCATGTCAATCATTTACGGCACTCTCATACATAATTGACATCCATCTTGATGACGCTCCTCACGCTTCATACCTCAGAAATAGAAAAGCGGTCAGCTTCTCACCTTGCTTGCGTAAATGGGCACCCGACAAGGGGAGGGCAGGAAAGCAGATACGTCCAGCCTTCAGAACGCTTGATAGAAAGAACGTCGTAAGTACTCAGCAACCAACCCCCCACCATAAAGCACGGCGGAACCAGAATGGATTGACGTCACACAGACTTACCAAGCCCCTTTCCTCCCTGCTCTTTTTTGTGTGACAGCGCATCCGCTTCACGACGTCTGCCATCTTTGATGCTACCATTGGTTGCGAGTTCATCACGCCCTTTTTCCCTCAGGTATGGAGCAGCGAGGCTATGTGGTAGCCTCTGCATATCAAACAGCATATCACTTCGCTTAATGTACCGACCGCATCATTGGTGCCTTGTCCCCTCTAAAGAGATAGCAAAAGTGACATTCACCAGCATGTATTGCTTGCCTAGCATACACCTTGGTTCAATGCTTGCGTTTCCTCAGGCTTATATGTTTCTGTACCTGCTTGTCCTGCCGGTGTAAGTGTGTGTGTGTGTACATGCGTGTGTGTCTGTGCGTGTATGCATGTGTGTCTGTGCGTGTGTGTGTGTGTGTGCCCTCCTCTCAAAAGGATTTTCTCGCAAGAGTTGCACCACCGTGAATGCTTGATGTACTCAGAGTGTGCATCACAGCCTGTCTGTCCGACACATGTGTTTGCCACATGTTGTGCAGCACTTCCTGCCTTTGGCGTCCGTTTCCAATGTGGGCAAAGCTATGGCCCTTGCTGCCTTTGTGGCCACGGCCCCTGCCTTCCAGCAGGCCCTGTGCACCGGGGGCAACATAGCAGATGTCACAGCCAAAGGCCAGGTGCGCTACTGGCTTTGTGCACAAACGACTGTTAGCTCCTCTGATATGGTTATGAGTTATGAGCATTGTACCTGGCGCTATGCAGTGGTAGCCCCTCTCTGCATGCTGTCCTGCTGGACTGTCAGGCCCAGATCTGCCTGAAAACCTCACCGGTCTATACAAGCCTTCGGTGTCCAAGCCTGTCGTTGACTTACTCCAGCCTATTTCTTAGCTCAACAACAGCAGTCTGCTTTCCAGCTTTGTCAAGCCAAAAGCCTAAGGCAGTGTGCACACTGATTATTTTTAAATTAGTAGAGCTGGAAATCCCTGTTTGTGTTGTGAAGGGTGTTCAGCTCTCCTTCATATCACAACTCACACACCACAAACCTCTGCAGGCTCAGCATATGGTGATGGACATGTTTGCGCTGGGGCTGTCTGCTTCAGCAATGTACTTGGCAAAGAACATGAAGGTGTGTGTGTATTTGTGTATGCTTGCGTGTACGTGTTGTGATGTCCCATACATCAGGCTGCATTTGCACCTCACACCTAACTCTTATTTGTATTGCAGGATATCGGTGAAAACTGCCACTTCCTATTCGCACCTTTTACCCTACATTTTGATCCCTAACTCCTTCTCCCTTTGCACTCATTCTTCTCCCTTTGTACCTTACTTCTTCCCCCTTTGTACTGATTCCCAACTCCTTCTCCCTTTGTACTAACTCCTCCCTCTGTACCCTGCATTTTGATCCTAACTCCTCTGTACTTGCACCTCGGCAGACACCCGCCCTGCTACCCCTGGCGGCCTACCCTTTCCTTGCTGTGTGTGATGTGTACTGTATCTACCGAGAACTCAAGGCCGTGCAGCTGCGCACGCTGAATAGAGAGCGAGCTGAACTAGTTGCTGAGCAGTGGGTGAAGATGGGAAGGATACCCTTAACTGAAGAGGTGGGTGGGAGCTGACATGATGTCAGCACCATATTGCTGCTCCGTCTTATGTGTGAGTGTGTTAGCTTACGTGTGTGTCTGTGTGTGTATGCATGAGTGTGTTTGCTTACATGTGTGTGTGTGTGTGTTTGAATGTGGTTCGAGGCATGTTTGCTACGTGATGTTGGCTGGAGGAGTGAGGGAACGCGCGTGTTAGAACCTATATTTATATTTTACCGTGCCTCAGGGCTGCAACGGCAATGAATGTCATGTGCATGGCAGGAAGCGTGGTATCACTTTCTGTGCACCACCCCTTTACCTCTTCCTCTGATGGCTGCTCATCAACTTAATTTGTCAAACTGTACTTGAGCGGCACTGAAGCACCCGTTCGTTAGCATGGTGCCGTTGGCTCTGGGATTTGTGTGACGCCTTTCGTGTTTATGCGGGTGCAATATTTTTTGTATGCAGTCATGTACGGATCCTTTCAGTTCTCTCCCCCTGTGGTGACTTGCACTTTGCTCATCTTCCTTTTCCAATCCCTACAGATATGTGAACGAGAAACGCTCCTGCTCCCCCCAAATGTGTGCAACGGGACCCTGCCCCTGAGCATCATGTCCGTGGAGGGCCTGCTCACACACCCCTCACAGCTCCAGCGCTTGTTGTCCATGTGAGAGTGGGAGGCTGCGCTGATGCGCTGAATCACATCAGCACTGTTGTCATGTTGTGTTTTGAACGGGTTTGACACTCCAGGGAATTTTTTAAACCACGTTTAACTGCACAAGTCCTCCTTCTCTAAAAGCTCCAATACTAGTGATGTCGACTGCCCGAGCAGTTATATTAGAACCCAAGTAGAAGCACCGGAAAGCACTGTTTAATTCCAAGATTTCCGTAAATATATGTGCTCGACGCTAAACTTAGTAATTTGGGCCTAGAGTGGGACTTCTTACTACATGCCCTTGTCTGAAGGGACAGAGCACGCCCTTTCCCCGCACCCTCCCTCCCTTTGCCTTCAGGTACAAGGGCACGCAGTACATGCTGGCGCTTCAAGATCAGCAACCTAACTCGCGAATCTCTCCGCTGGCTGCTGTACTGCCTGGTCCCTTGCAGCGCTTTGCAGCTCAACCCCCTCGCCTTGTGGTCTCACTCAGGTGCGCAACATGCCAGTGTTTCAGTGCTTTTGTCACGCACACCACACCTCCCATGTGCATAGGTGTCGTCTTCATATATCTAGGGCTGACCAGAACCATATGTATATACGGTGTATGTACAGTAATCTTGGCAGGGAAATCACAAAAAAAAAAAGGTCATATACAGTGTGACCCTACATGTATTATGTCAAGCATCATCCTATGTAATGTACAGAAGATGCAGGCAAAGTAGAGCGTGTGTTAGGCAAGCAACAATAAAAGCAGTGCAGCAGCATGCAGTAGAAAGGGGAGACGCAGGGGAGTGCAAAGATAAAAAGAGGAATATCACATCACAGCACGTCTCTCACCAACATATTCCCAACATCAGCAAAAGTAAAAACCCAACATGACCCCCTGTCTACCAAGCTGTGCCTTACGCTGCTGATTGACTGCACAGTGAAACCGCAAAGGGTGCTGATGTGCTCACTGCTGTGTTAGAAGCAGCCTATGTGAGGCAGGCCATCATAGAGCGGGTGCGCCAACAGACATCCGCTGACCGCCGCCGCCACAGCAGCAGCAGCAGCAGCAGCAGCAACAGCAGCAAGCCAAAAAGGCGAGACAGCAGCAGAGGCAGCACGTCAGATCGGCACAAACCTCATGGTTCAGGTGAAAGCAATAACGGCAGCTCTTGTCAGCAGCAGCAGCATGATTTTGAGGTTCAGCAGGCACATGCGCATGCAGAGGCGGTGGCACAGCTCCGGCACGGTTTTCCATTTAATGAGAAGGAGCTCCATGCCTTGGTTGTTGATGCACACCGCAAGGCAGCTCACAATGCCAAGCGCTTTGTGCAGGAGGTCTTGGCTGCAGGCTGGAAGGTGAGTGACAAAGGGTAGGCTTCTGCTAGCAACATGGGGTTGCCAGTTTTGGAGATTAGGCGAGTAGGAAATTGCCAGTGGGAAACTACTGCTAAGTTCTACTTTCATTCGGAGACGAGTCCTAGTCCTTTACAGGCAAGCAATTCCGTTGACTGTGTAATCTGGTGAGTTTACAAGCTTTGTTAGATGTATTTTCGTACAAGCAGTTCTGTGGAGAGGGTAGGAAGGAGTTTGTTTTCTCCCCGCTTACCTTACCGTGTAACTTTCCATTAGACAGAAGATCGCCTGGCTACTTTTCAAACGCAAAAAGCACTAGGTGAAATGATTTAAGCATAACATTGAACAGTAAATTTCCACATGTCGCTTTGCAGGTTGACCCCTTCCTCTTGTCGACAACAGAAAAGGAGGGGTACATGTTTATGCCAAAGAGGAGATTGTGATAACATGCAAGGAGTAGTGATTAAGCATCAAAGCTGCAACTTGCATGAGCTGTATTGTAGTGTCTAGCACATATACTATTCATTACTTCCATACAAAAATAGCACTGCCATTAAGGCCTGACTTGAAATGACCTGACACACAATGCATTTGTTGGAGATGAAGGTTCTTTACCATTTGCATTCCATTACTGTATCCACTGAGAAGATAAAATTGCCTTGTTGTTTTACTTATTACTTAGTGTATCTTTCTAAATATATTCATGTGTTGTTCACGGCTGTTAGTGCTATTTGTAACTTAGAAGGAATTGTGTTGCATGTGCTCGTTATTTTCTTCAACTGATTTGAACTATAAAGCAACCGAAACATGTGGCACAAATACATCAAACTTGTTTGCTGCCTTGATTATTCGGCACTTTGTTGGGACAGACTGTGGAGTCACTTGCGACACTTTCCAGATGCCAGACCATCTTGAAAACCTCATGCTGATAAATACGCACTTTTTAATAGATGGAGACAATGGAGACTTTTGCTCATGACTTGAAGCATGACTCACAAATACCCAGCACCCCACAGATTTGATGACCCACCAATCACCCTCAGCTTCTCCCTTGAAACCTCCTCCCAAAAATCCGGGTTAAAGTAATCAGCCATCCAGCGGGGCAAAGAGGGCCGTGTAGGTCGCTCTTTCACCCTCTACATAACTATCAGAAGTAGCCCAGCCACGCAACACAGATATGTGCAGAGGATGAAAAAAGGCAATTGCCAATTGTAATTTCACTATTCATCCGCGTCCTTTTTAATTAATTCTTGCTACATTCAGTTAGTAAACAAGTAGTTCCTGACTTAGTTTCTCAGCAGAACACACTTCTTTCCTTACATCTGAAGACAGGGTGCTATAGCTGCACATCTCTCAATCCCTCTTAAACAGATCCTCCATGTCTGAACGCGGCATGGGATGTGAAGCCACGTGCTCCTTGCGTGAGCTGCGCTGCTGCACTTTATCCGTGTACTTTTGAGACACAGCCTTCTTGGCGGCAGCTCGCAACTGCAGAGGGGGGCAGAAAACAGAGCATGGGGTCTGAGTAGCGCTTTGTTAAGCCCTGGGGAGACCACTAAAGGTACAATATCGGGGGGATAACCAGCGTAGAGCTCTAGGATAAAGTTCGAATGTGTTGTTTGTAGAAAAAAAGGAAGGTGCTCTTGGTGTAGGTGGTATTTTTTTGTTTGTATAAATGCGTGCAATCAATGAAACCAACCTGCAACCCTTCTAAGCCCAGTGATTTTATTTTCTTTTTGTTGTGGAGGAGACAACACTGAAGCAGAACTTTCCTTTTTAAGATGAGGAAAATGTTTTCCTTTCTGGGGGGCACAATGTCTGTCACTATTACTGTGCCATATGGCCATATGTTTATCACCGCCCCTAATTCAAATTTTGGGTGCGGTGCTGCTCAAAACTGTCGTTTAATATCTTTTTTTTGAGGGGATGGTTGGTGTAAAACGTTAACAGTGTGTAAGAGTATTTGTTCATTATACAATTTTCGGTAATTTGAAGGTCAGGCCTGCAACAACAGCTGCATGGCTGAGTGCATGATTCGAACTCCCTCGCTTCTATGAAGTAGAGGGATTGGTTGTACTTTCTTTGGAAACAATATATTTTTTGCAGGATTGGTGAATACAATAAGGTGTACCAATGGGGTACAAAGAAGAGGTGCATGATGTAAGAACAGCAAATGTGTTCCAACTCTGATAAATTTCCACCTACCGTACATTAAGTATATAAGTATATCACCGCCCTGCACCGCCCCTAATTTTTGTTTTTTGGGGGGGCGGTGACATATTACTTGTGAAACGGTGGTAAAGTAAATATCTATTTCTAGTGAGTGGTTCAGGTTTTTAGGGGGGCGGTAGCGAATATTTATTGTTCAAAGTGACGAGCGGAGAGGATGCCCCCCCCGCTCTGCCTGCCCCTTCCCCCCCAGGCCCCACCCGCCTGCAGCAGACAAGAGCGGACCGGGCTGAGCGAGAGGCAAAGGAGCGTAAGAACAAGAGGCAGACATGCAGGAACTGCAAATCTTGGTTTGCCCTTACAGGATTGTAAAGTTGGCATTGCATTAGCACTGCATTCTGTGGTTACCGTACCTTTGCGGATCCATCCCGGTGCCCACATTTCATAAATATTAAACATAACTCCGGGTAACCCCGGAGCCTCAAAATTTATATTTTAGCCATTCCCGCACAAATCCCGGTGGGCATTTACCCCAGGCAGTCGTGTGCGTGTGTGAGCATGCGTGCACATGCGCGTGTGTGCGTGCGCATGTGTGTCGTGCTGCAGGTGCTGGGGCAGGTGCTCCAGGTGCTGGGGCGCATGTGTATCGTGATCCAGGTGCTGTCCAGGAGTGTCGTGCTCCAGGTGCTGGGGCGCATGTGTGTCGTGCTGGTGGTGCTGGGGCTGCTGCAGCTGCTGGGCAGGTGCTGGGGCTGGTGCTGCAGGTGCTGGTGCTGGGGCGGGGCCTTCTCCGCTCATCACTGTTCACCCACCCACAAAACTTTATTTTTGCCAATCCTGGGCAACCCCGGAGCCTCAAAATAAATATATACTATACGATACCGGAACCACCCCGGAGGGCAAAAAACGTTACTTACCCGGGATGATATCGAAAAGGTACGGAATGCAACAAATGAAGTCGACAGGGATGCAAGCATGCACTCATGCAGCAGCAGAAATGCGCAGGCGCACAACGTGCACACACATGTCCACACACACGCGCACACACACACTCACACACACATACACACACGCACACACATGCACAGGCACACACACTCACACAGGCAAACATACACACAGACATACATGCACATGCGCACGCACGTGGACATACACACACTCTCTCTAGCACCCTTACACACATGCACACATTTTAGCTATAGCACCCAAGCAGCACGCAAAGCTAGCATACGCATGCAGCAGCAGTAGCAGCAGCAGCAGTGACAGCAACAAAAGCAAGAGCGGAAGTGGCTGTGGCAGTGGCGTTCATTTCCTCCTTGAGTTTGTGGGTGGTGAAGCTGGCCACACACAAACCTTCAGGGCTTAAAAAGCCCCTTTGAGAGGGGGGGTTGCTGAATGTTACTGTAAAACGAATAATTCTAGGGAATTGTTCTGTAAAATAACTTTTTCCAGGGGGGTGGTGAGTACATGTACATACGGTAGATGGTTTGCGCTGTAAGGATTGGACACAGAGGTCCAGTACTCCCAAGGACTTACATTATTGAAGGGATCTTAAAAAACAAGTGGCGATGTAACGGTACAATGCCCATTCTCTCCTTCCCTTTTGAACGGAGATAGGGGCTCAAGTTCTCACACTATTTGCTCTCCTCATCTCTTCATACCACCTGATGTGTTTGTGAAAACCACGTTCATCATTTTGCAAGTGAAAAAGGCATTTACAAAGGAGGCCAGCTCCAATCCGCATCACTTAATTAATTGATGATTTTAGTAATTCGTCGCCCTCTCTGTGAACGGCCTCTACCTTGTGCGTTGAAGAGTATTACAAAAAGTACCACGATATTGATGATAGAGTAACTAGACGCAGTCTTTACTTTTCTTGTTAATGTAGCTATGCAGGAAGTTAGTGCTTTCGCGCTTGCAACAGTGTCGATTTTCAGAAAGGTATACAGCGGCAATAAAGTTACTTAGCTTGTACACCACTGGCTGCGTACCGCAAGCTTGGGTCACCTCTGCATCCCACTTACCGCATTTGGGGAGACATACTTGGGATTTTCGTACAGCGTGCGGCCTCCAAACGACCCTTCAAAGATCTTGATGGGGTTCAGGCAGAAGCGAGGTCCAACCTGGTCACATCGACGTTGCAAACAGGGGGCTGTGTGAGAATAAATAATATAAAAGCAAGAAACTGGGAAAATTGCAGGCGGTGCATGAGTTTGAGCAAGCAGCAAGCAATAGCGGCCCGCACACACATACACTGTAAACTCTTACCTCAACTAGGGATGCAGAGTCTGGGTTCACTTTCTTCTTGTCCACTGGTACCACGACCTTGAAAGACAAGAGAACAAGGTGAATGAGGAATGACATAAGAATCAAACCCTGCACCTGGCGCAGGCTGTCGTGCGTTCCCAAGTACTCCTGCTGAACGTTCTTAGGCACACAGGCACCCAAATGCATTTAGCCAGTATCACAATAAACGCATATCTCAAACACCCTGATGACAACATATGCCCATACCATGGGCACAATCCTTCATCCTCCAACATACCTGGTAATTCCTGAACCATATCCGGTCGTCTGCTACGTTGAAGGAGAGCACATGGTCACAGAAGGGCTTGCACTTGTGGTGGCGCTTGGGTGTGGCGTAAATTTGAATGAGCAACTCCTTCAAGAGCTGCAGGTGGGGCTGCTCGTCAAAAGCCTGAGGTCAAATACAAATCAAAGAATGGTATGAGCACATAACACAGCTCAAACAACACACTCGAACTTACAAGCGTGCCTTGTGGCCCTTAAAAAACAGAGTATGAGTTAAGTTAGCAGCCCGCAGTATTGACTTGGCAGAATACATGTAAATTGTCAGTTGTAAAGGACTTGCACCATAGAACACGTCTCTAAAGCAAGTGAAATGGAGATAACGTATGAGCTTTGTTGCTAGACGTGCCTTGTGGAAGGTAAGTACTGGGCGGGAGCCTTTCAAGTGGTTGCCGCTCAGCTTCAGTTCTGCCATTGTGTGGACTGCAATGCAACAACAAATTGGTATCTATGTGCATGCTGTACCTGCCAAGGTTGTAAATGAATAAGTACAGCGGCAAGTAACAGATTATTTCAAAAACCTAGAGGCTAGGTGAAGGAAGCGCAACAGTGTTATTAGGCAGACACTCACTGTTCTCCACCAAAAACTTGACCGATGGACCATCTGGCGACTTGGACAACCAGAGGTACAGGTCCAGCTTTTTCCGCACTTCAAAAAACACAGCAGAGGTACACCCCTGGAAAAAAGGGCAGGAGTCCATGTTTCTTTGCCTATGTACGCGTTACCTGCTTGCTCTCTAATACATGGTGCCATAATTCTGCACGTTAAATTTAGCTCATGTCTGCACATGTAGGGTGTTGTGCTTGTGAGGTTTGCGCGTCTCCAGCCTGCCCCCTAAGCGCATATAGTTGGAATACGGACCGTTACCTACCTTCATGTCCGCCACTTCGTTCACCACATTTCGGTCGTTTTTTGTGTCCAGCTTGGAATCCTTTTTGCTGTGGGGTATCAAATCTATCATGTCATTCATGAGGTGCCGATACCTGTTTGCAGCGAGGGGTTTTGGGGGTTGTGATACCACACGGGTGCGGACTTCTGTTGCACTCTATACACGAGAATTTGTCACTTCCAGCTGGCTTGCAGCAGCAGCTATTTAGATATAGATTCCATGCAGCTACCTACCATTGATGCACACTCGTTCACACACACACACAGACACACACACACAGAGACACGCACACAGAGACACACACACGCACGCATGCACATCCACACTACACGCACACGCTGCGCCGGCTGGACAACACAAACCCTAAACCCACATACGCGCACATACACACTCAAATGCCCGTACAGCATTACTATTTACACGCATGCTTGTCCCCCATAGCCATGCAGACCTCTGCATGCACGCACCTGAAAGTGATCCCTCGTGTTGACAAAATGAGCACTTTTTCCTTGTTCTTAAACAACTGCTCTCCCTGCTGCTCCTTGGCGGTTCCCGCTGACGGCAATGCTTCCCTTTCAAGGTCGCTCTGCTTGCGCTTTTTCGCCATGCTGGTGCTTGGATTGATTTAGTGTGGTTAATAATAATACTTTATTTGCAGGACATCTTGCAGCTCTCCCGGCTCCTAATCAAGGACCAAAAACCTTTAAACTTGGACTGAATTAATGTAGAGCAAAGCAAGTAGATCGAAATGGCACAGCCAAGGACTGTTTTCATTCACCCCGTTGACAACTACTTGGGCAAGAGCTTGGTGCCTGCTTTCCTGGTGCGGAGGGAATACAAAGCAAAGCTACATCCAGCTTAGAAGAATGTTACATCCACCTTAGAAGAATGTTGGAGCTTTCACCTTGCTGTGACTGAGAGTCTTATACCATGCACGCAATCTTGCCCGGCTTTAAAAGCAACCAATGTCCTGATGCATACTCTTTGCACTCAGGAACGAGGTTACGAGGTCTTTGGGGCATACTTGGGAAATGCAGCACCAAGCTGTTTATCTGCGTCGTACAAGGTAGGCTCGAGCACCTCCTTAAGGACCACTTCCTGCACATGCGCTCGGCTTTGGAAAGCGCTGAGGAATTTGAGGAGCCATAGTTCCACTGTATTTACCCGAATTCCCAGCAGCGCCTGACTGTAGACGTTATAATATCACAGATTGGGTCTCCCTCCGAGGCTTCAACTCGAAAGCAGTTTCTTGCCCTGGCTGGAGTTGTGGTGTATGAGCTCCACAACTACGCCCATGCTGTCAGAGATGCCGCGGTTCAGCTTACAAGCCAGCCTGTGAGTTCTTGTCTATCTTGCAGCTTCTCAGTTGGAAATTTCGCAGGAATCTTCAGGGGTCTAACCAAGTCGTTTCCCCTGTATGAGGTGCTTGTTATTGCCGAGTAGGAGGAGCATATGTTTGCGAGTTAATGTGTGTGTATTTGAATGAATGAATGAGAGAGAGAGAGAGAGAGAGAGAGAGAGAGAGAGAGAGAGAGAGAGAGAGAAGGTGTGAATCAAGCAAATCAGCACCCCCTTCATTCTACCCTACCCACCTGCAGTTTGGCGGCAAGCAGCAGGTGTTCATTGGGGTGACTACCCCCCTAGTCTGGGCAGCCACCCGCCCTCCCCCTCCTCAGGAAGACTTGCTGGAGGATGAGGATGAGGCAGAGAGTAGCTCGGAGGATGAAGGATCTCCTCCTTCTGCTTCTGCTTCAAATTCCCGCCCAGCCTCCGCCCGTCCCCTTTCAGGGACTGCTAGCATACGCATCGGGCCCCGTGCATCACTTTTGCCAGTTGGGATGCTTGGCACGGGGATGCTAGGAAACACACAGCAGCAGCAACCCACACAGCAGCAGCAACAGCAACCTGATCCTTACACAGTGGCAGCAGCTTTGGGAGCTCTTACAGACAGAGATGCAGCGCGCAGGGCACCAGGGCTCACTGCACGAGACACACATGAGGTAACAAGCAGATTGCTTCCTATTGCGCAAGAATGCACGATAGCATGTGCTAAACTGACACTCATGCGCATGCACACCATCACATTCATACATAAACATGTATACAAGCGATTGCCAGCAACTGCGCAATCATACGACATTCATGCATGCACATTGACAGGTGGAACAACTCCTTATTAGATCACAGCGGCGTGGGCGGTTGCGCACAATGGTTGTTTGCCCTGGACTAATGTACGGACAAGGCGAGGAGGACTCATTACTGCATCCAGTGTTCAGGTATTTGACAATACGGTATATGATTTATGATATAGGTACCTGCCCAGTTTGCGTGGCGCTGGCTCAGGTGGTGTACTTTTGCTTTTGTAAAGCCAGGGCACATTACTTAAGCAAGCTAAGAAAGCTTTGCCTGCAAATGAAGTAGCATAAACATGGCAGTGTTTCAACCCTTCCTTGTCTTTGTGCATACGTAGGGCAGCATGGGAAGTGAAAGCAGGACCTGCGGTGGTGTACGGCCCTGGTACCAACAAGCTGCCCATGGTTCACATTGATGATTTGGCAGCCTACATTGCCGCGGCAGCATCAGAAGAGGTGCCTACTTTCTTTCCTTTGCACTTATGTCTTCAAGAACCCAAGGTCAAGATAAAGCAATGGCCTGATCGGCTTGCAACTGTGATACTTGTCGCATTCTGCTCGTATCTGAGGTAGATTGTAGCAAACACATCCATCCCCTCCCTTACTGTTAAGGCAAACAGTTTGCAAAATTATCTTTAGGTACAAAAGATGCTCTGAGTTTGTACTCTGGGATCGGGTTGGCCAAAACCATACTAGTAAGTAGTAAGAAACATTTAATTGCATTTCCTGGCTAATGCCTATTCTGATATACGAATGACCATTCCACGATGGCGGCCAGCCTCCTGACATGTCACATGTCGCCTTCGGCTGCAGGCACGAGCCGTGCTCCTTGAAACACAGCAGTACCTGCTTGTGACGGACTCGATATCCCCTGGGCACCCGGGAACCACAGAGCAGGGAGCCATGGTGAAATCGATTGCAGAACGTCTGGGGACAGGAGAGGTCAGGTAAGATGCAAGGTACAGCTTCCCAAGATACGGCTCAAGAGCTGTTTCCTGTGCTTGATTGCCCCAGTGTGCACCATTTTTGGTGCAACAAGGGTTGCTAGTTGTTGCAAATTCCAGATGGGGAAAAGGGCTGTACAACAAAAGCTGAACATGTCTGAGGCCAATTTTGATCAAACACGTCAACCGTTCGTCGCTTCACCGACGAATCCTGCTCCTATACATCAATGAAACGATTTTCTAAACCATTGAAGATTTGCAATGGGATGAGACTCGAATGATAATTGACATGAAATTATGTTGCAAATCGAATGACACTCCTATGCTAGCCGTGGACCCCCCCACAAATGTTGTGCCACCATTCTGCTCTGCTTACTTTCATTCTGCTCTGCTCAATCTCATTATAGAACCATCCCATCAGAGGAGTTACTTTTTTCTGCGGGAGGGAGGCATGCGGAGCTGTTCACCTTGGATGCTCCTATGGCCACTTCACCCCTTGCACCAGAAGCAGGCTATGTCCCAAAATACTCCCAAGGTTTTTTGGCAAATCTGGAAGAGGTATGCATCCTACATGTGTGACTGGGAGCACCTGAGCAGCTTGGGACGAAAAGCTTACATGCACACTATTTTGGGGGAGTCTCAGGCTGATTCCGTCAGGAGTTGCTTGGCCTCTTCTTAAACTGAAATGCTTGATTATGTCCCTACATATACCATTGATTAAATGCTTTACGTCTAAGTTTCAAGCTCTCTTCAGCTTGGCTTCTATGCTAGTATGCTGGCAGATCGTGAAAGACATGGCACTATCTAAGACAAAAAATAACCGGTGAGCATCAATCAACAGCCTGCACCTGTTTCAGGGCACGTACGGCTTAAGCTCCGTTTGTGTAACATGTGTACGAGTACCATGTGCCAGTTCAGTGGTGGTACCTTGTAGCTTTATGGGAGTAGCCACTTAACTGCTTTGTGCCACGCAGGTTGTTAACCAATGGCTCACAGTCCGTAATGTGTGTCCTCTTCGTATCCTTGTAGCTGGGCCACCCATGTCTGGTGAGCGTCTGTGAAGTAAGATACATTTGAGATGTACCCTTAGTCAAGTCCAGGTGATTGCTAAAGGCAACACCTGCGTGCTTTGAAGGGTTGATTGACTGCCTTTTTCTACTTGCTGTTACGTCCTCTCTAGTTCAGATCAGTGCTTATGATTTGTCTGTGTGGTAAGTTTGGCTGGGTAGCCTAGCGAGCGTAAAGGAAGATCCGTGCTTTGGACTTGAAAGCGCCTCACCATTTTGTTTGCTTCTCTCCTGACTAGAATCAGGCTCCTTTATGCGTGATCCACAAATGTTACCTGTCACAATTGCCTGCTTCTAGGATTTAAACTACTGCTTGTTAATTTGTCTTCAAAAACCATTTACCCACCTTCTGCAGGTAAATCATTAGCAGCTACGCATATAGCTGACTTGTATCATCTCAAGCGCATCTCTGCTAGTGACCTTTTGGCATCAAAGACCCTGCTGCCGCCCGATTTGTTAAAGGTCAGAAGTTGATTGTTGGGGCTGAAAGACCAAAGGGAAAAATTAGCAACTCTTTAGCTCTTTTGTAGCAGCAAGGAGATTAACACAGCTAAATCTGGGCAGACCATCTCTCTGCTTGGTATGCTTGCCGTATTTTTTGTTTGGTAAGCTGCACGTGGAATGTAATAGCAATTTCTGTATGTCTCTACAGGTGTATGATGCAGAGATGAGTGGCAAGGAACCAAGGGCATCAGCAGCCACAATGGCAGCCCTCTTCAAAGCGTAAGTTAATCTGCGTGCATGCTCAGGCTCTTTGCTGCTCGCTGTGATTCAGTGTCTGAAAGCTATGAATATAATGGTTTCTAGCTCAGGATGTGAACTTAAATAATCAAAAATTGCTGTCATGCAATTGATACGAGTGACTGCATTGCTAAATCTCCGTAAAGTGTCCCACAGCTGCTTCTACAAAGCCTACTTCTCTCCATTCTGTACTTTTGCTCTTTCCGAGAACCCTTACTTCATTTTTTCTCTATTCTGATTTTTGCTCTGGGTTTCTGTCTCAGGATGGTGACCTCTGATCTTGAATGGCGCAACCAGGGCTTTGTATTTGATGGATGGCCTCGCACTGCCAATGCAGCGTGCTGTGCATTCATGCAGCAGGAGCCCTTGGACGAAGAGGATCAGGCAGAGCTGGCAGCGGAAGTGAGGACGTTTTATTGTTGTTGTACTATGGGCATGTGCACGTGCACTTCATTACTCAAGATATGTAAATGCGTCATTATTTACATTACTGCTTCCTCCCCTGAGGCTTACAAGTTTGAAAAGGCATCCTCCTTTGTGTTTGAACTGGTTATCTAACTTGTGACTTTGCAGGAAGCTGCAAAAGGAGTGCCGAGCACCACAGGCAAAGCTTCCGGATCAAAGGGTGGGTGATGCACTCGGTTGTTACCAACTAATGACTATTCACTAGACACTCATTTCTTTAGACACACTCTGAAGCCAATACTCAATGCATAGCCTGTCACTACGCCACACCCACTTGCACTATCAACCTTGGTAAGTACAAAGTATCTGACAAAGCTTGCAAGGGGGGCTGCTGCCCCTAGGTCTGACCCTTCCCGCCATAGCTCACAAAGGGCCAGCTAGCCTCACCCAGACCGTCCTGCGCCTTGAAAATGTGGCTAGCCTTGTAAAACTTTACTGCTATAAAGATTCCAGGAGTGTTGTGAGGTGTGTGTTGAGCACCTCATGTGTGTTGAGCACTTCATGTGTGTTGAGCACTTCATGTGTGTTGAGAACTTCATGGCAGCCACCAAAAATCCACGTGCATACACAACCTTCCTAGCCAACTTTGTCAGCATCGCATGCTACGCTCACCCCTACTTGTCCAATGTGAATGTCCAATGTATCTTTACCGAGCACACGTGTATAGGGTTGACCAGAATCATATCTGCGGTGTATATATAGCAACTTTTTGGCAAAGATATCTTGCATATGCAATGATGTGCGGTGGGATGCATGGTTCTGGCAATCCCCCACGCCTCACCCTCCTTGCACATATCTTTGCCACGTCACCGGCTTCCAGGCAAAGCTGCAGCCCCACAAAAAAAGGACGCCAAGGGCGCAAAGGGTGTGTCGACGCTGGACAATGCTCCCAACATATTACCGGGCAACAAGCTGGTTCCAGACCCAGCCATGGCCCCCACCCACTTCATTGAGGTAAGAGAAGCTTTATTTAGGACCTGAACGTTGTTTGGCACATAGCCATGTGAGATCTTACCGGCAAGGTTTGATGGCTGTCGTCTCCAGCACGGCACCATAGATGAGCAAATGGCTGAAGAGCAATTACAAAGCATGCTTTGGCATTTGGTATGCTGAAGCCCAAAACATCCCTATATAACTCTGCTTGACATTGTGCCCACATTTCACTGCCTTGAGAATTGATTTTTTCTAGCTTTCTAGCATGGCATAGCATACAAAGGCTAGCTCCACAAAGGAGCATTTGCCGGCACATGCACAACATTGTTTGTGTCTGCCCATGACCGCATTTATATGAGACCTAACTGCTATCTTGAACGACTGTCCTCCTGCCAGATTTTTTTGCGATTGTGCAACACACCATGCAGTTGGACGCTCAAGAGGATATCCTGCGCAGGCGCATGCAAGGCGTGGAAGCTGTTGAGCTGGAGGCTTATCGTGCAGCCACACCTGTGTTGGATAAACGTGAGTTTGGGTGGCTGTTGCACTCACTCTTTGCTAGCATGTCATGCTGCACATTGTTTTCTTTGTGCATTGACTGTCTGGCCTACCTGTATGATGGCTCCACTCTTTGATTGGCGTCAGTCCTTTATTCCCCACTGTGTAATAGCTGCTACTAGGTGGTGTAGCCAAAGCAGAAATGTGTGTGCCTTGAACCTTTGCATGCAGAGGTGGCCCCACAACCACGCATGGCCAAGGGCCAGGAAAAGGCACCCACTGGGCCTCAAAATCACAACAACGAGAAGGACTTTGTGCGGCGTCTGGATGCGTGGAACAAGATGAAGGCAGATGATCAAGAGGAAATGACGGCAAAGGTGTGGTCAGGAGGCAAAGCGTAGCAGCTGCTTTTGAAAAGGAAGGTTCTTTCACTCCTTCTTCTACAGGTCTTGGTGTCTATGTGCAAACAATCAAACTATTGATCGCCTCAACCTGCTTGCTTGGCCTTTGTTTGCTCTGCATATCAAGATGTCTTTTGGAATTGAGCGTGCCAATACAAAAATGTATCAGCGTCAACAGCCCTAACTTGTGTTTGATTGCTTAAAATAACATGTGTTTCATTCACGCGCACAGCGTAGCTTACACATGCACACAACCACACGCACACAAAAACACGAACAGACATGCATATAGACGTACATACACACACAACCTCAATGCATAGATACAACACACAGTACAACGCACACACATGCGCGCACACATTTTTCCAATATCTGCTGTAGACCCTTCTCACCTATACATCGTACACAATAACACTGCATTCTTCACAGACACAGGCTGCCCAACAGATTTGGGAGTATCGACGCAACCTTGCAGCAAAGGCAGCCACCCAAGCACACGCAGAGGCCTCAACGCTGCGAGCAAAGCGCAAGCGTGCCAAAGCCCAAGCTGAGGCAGCAGCTGAGGCAGCAGCAGCACTGTCAGCACTTGAGGCTGAGCAGCAGGCACAGGAGGAGGCTGCTGCGCTATTAAAGGCAAAGGCAAAGAAAGCAAGAGGGGAGAGTATGGACTCCCCATCTCACTCCCATTCAAAGCTCAGCTCCCGCACTGTACCGCCAATAGATTTTGGAATGGCGAGTGCCAAAGAAGGGGGAGGGGTAAAGCAAGCAGCACCTACTAGTGAACCTGGATTTACTGGAGGCAGCAAGCAGGGGACAGGAGCCCAGGGTAAAAAAGGTGCAGATAGGCAGCAGGGCTCTCGTGCGCAGACACCTGCAACTGAGGTTCCTGATGGCCCGGTGTTTGGTCCTGTGTGGGTTGGATCAGAAGAGGATGCGGCTGCTGCACGTGCAGATGCTGAGCTGGAGCGCATTGAGGCTGCAGGTCCAAAGCTGCCACGTTTTGGAGGGCTGGTAAGTGTGCTTAAGGAATTGGGTGGGGGTGGGGGGAGGGGCTGTCTTGCAAGGACTGAAGAGCATTTAAAGTTAATTGGAAGATGCCAGGCAGTGGATGGTGGAACAAGGTCGTCAGTCTTTTTATCAATAGCAATTTGGCAGGCAAGCTATCTTTTTTGTGTGACAAAAGAGCAGGTGCCGAATAACCTGGGTGTCATTTTAAGTTACTACAAACTACAAAAAATGAGTATAATTATAAGCATGTTTTGCATTTTACAATCAAGCGTTTTCAACATTTCATATGACGACTCATTCTCTGTTTCTCATGATTGAGCGCTGATGCACATTGATACACACGCGCTCATGTGTATTTAATTATCTTTGCAGGCCGGTGTGGTGGTTGCCAGCTGTGGCGCTGCCTCACTACGTCTCACGAGCAACGCCTGTAATTACAGTCCCCTTCCACCCCCGACCCCTCCAAGCACAACACCAAGCCGAACCACAACACCGCTCAAAAACCAGACCAAAGCAGAAGATGCAGATGGGAGTGACACAGGCCAGAGAAAGCTTGACTTAAGCAGCATGCCTGCTGAGGTTGAGTCGGAGCTGCGGGCTTTCATAGGGGCACCTCGTAACTTTGAGGTACGCTGCAGGTTGGCGGCTTTGTTTTGTGCAAAATAGATGGATTCATGGTTAATGAGTTGACCAAGTATTCTGGTGGCAAGTGCCATAAGCAGGGCATGCTATACTGAGGGTCAGCCATAAATGTGTGCTTATGTACACTGCGTGCGTAATCATTTCTCTGCTAGAAATACTGTATGAAACCCTTGTATGAAAGTTATTCATGGCCAACCCTAGCTAAACGTCACTTTTGGTCTTGCCTGGCCGTCACCTGCCCTCTCAGGCTTATTGCTGAGCTCTTCATTTTTTTTGTACCTAGCCATTTGCCGTTGCTCTTTCTGCCTTTAGGGATTTCCCGTTTCTGAAGCAGAGATCCGCAGCTTGAGTCAAACTCCTGAGGCCAGGGAACGCAACCTGCAGCAAATGTTGTCTCAGCATCCACAGCAGCAGTCACAACAAAGAGGCCACACTGCTGACAGCATCCATGAGTCCAGCTCCTTTGACGCCCCTGAAAATGACTGCGAGGGGCGACTGCAGGTGTGAAGATATGGCATTGCACGGCTTGGCGACTTGTTGCGCCAAGAGGAATAGGATCACAGATCTACTTTCCTTCTTGTTTTCTGCTCTGAGGTTGCTGGTGTTGCCTTTTCTGTTGCCCACCTCAGACACTGATTTTAATTGACGTGCTTGGATGAGTTTGTGACACGTTTGCAATATGCGGGCGCAGGCAGCGCTCCATGAGTCCAACAAAGCAGAGGCAATGAGGCAATCTCATGCTGGGTGCCCGATCAGGACACAATTAATGGTGAGTCCTACACTTATCATGCTCAAGGCAGCAGTGTATGCCTGGTATAGCGTGCAAAGTGTCAGGGACAGGGGGAGGTGGGCAAAGATATGTCTCGCTCAGTGTCTACCCACCTAGTGAGCCTCACCATACATACCATTTTTTTATACACACACATGAATGTCGAGTATCTAACCGTAGCATGTGAAGGAGATTGTATAGAAGGATTTCATCGGGTGGAACAATTTTGACGGGACCCCTAGATGCAGTATTTTTGTCTCACTGGAATTTTCATTTGAACTGTGTTGGGGCCCTCATTCACACAGTACTACTAAGAAGTCGTGTTGTGACTCGTGCTGAATCCTTTTCTTTTTTAGTGTGTTGCCAGTATCTGTGTCCTGGCAGAATAACTTTGTTTGAGAAACCTTATAGTTGCCAATCTCTGTGTTGTGGCATAGGCATAGGCAATATTGCGTATTGCGTTGCTTGACCAAGCTGGCTGTCCCTTACATTGTGTTTACATTGCTTGTGTGCAGCGGGACGTGATGCCTGCTGTGTGCGAGGCTCTAACACGCATTGCTGCTGACCACCCTACCAACCCTCTCCGTTTGATCGGAGAGCATTTGATCAGAGAAGCCCAAAAGGTGAAGGAGTGCTGCGTGTTGTTTTAACTTGCTTTTTGTGCAATAAAAAATAATAGAATATACTTGTATTTGTTGCCCCTCACCTAAGCACCAGGATGAGAAGAATCCTCTAGCAAGTTGCGTGAAATTAAGCTTTGGAAGGTATGTCTGGTATTTCCATCCAATCTCCTCTGTGGGTTGCCTTCTTGTGTGTGCAACATTGCAGCTGGAGGTGCTGTACGTGGACCCATACAGCAATCCAAAGTATGATATCCAGGCCAACAAGATCAGGGCAAAGGCAGAGAGGGACGCAGCACGTGAGCGTGCAGCAAAAGACAAAGCAGACAAGTGAGTTGGATTTAAATGGATTGTTGAAATTTGTAAACTTTTATCTAGCTTGCATTCACAGTGGCTGTGTTTGTGCTGCCAGAAGAAGCACCTGTCTGTGTGTGTGTTCCTTGCAGGGAGCTCGCTGCCAAGCATGCTGCTAAAGCTGCCATCCAGGAGGGTCACTCTGAGACCGAAAATGGTTGATTGTTCCGGGTGCAGGACTGTTCCGAACGATGTGCCTTACATTGTTTTAAATTTGATTCTCAAGGATTCTATCAAAACAGTAATAACAGGCGCACCAGTCTTGTGAAATTGTGAAAAGGTCCCTACCCTACTGGCTGAGTACCAAGACAAAAAGCGGTTTTTGGACCACTTGAACGCAATAAGAACGCACGACCAGATTCTTGCGTAGAAAGTCTCGTCTTATGTGTATGACTTGTGTAGCGGATCTGGATGCATGTAGGCGTAAGGTAAGGTTACATCGCTATATACGCCTCTGGGGGGCATCTGAGCGGAAGCTTGGGAAAAGCCTGTAACCAAACCAGATTCCTAGGAAAAATCAAGCGGAAAGGGCACTCAGCCACAAAAGAGGCCACACCACATACATTTGGCTGGTTTGAAAAAAGTCCTCAAACGAGTTGGGCTATCCTCATATTGAGGTGGGAAGACCAGTATGTAGGCTTAATCTTTTCATGAGTGCTGGCATGTAGACCAGTAACAAGGGTTACAAGGGTTACAAGGATGGCCTACAGCCCGAGACTCTGGCTGATGGCAATTGGCTGGTGAAACAAAATCAACCAGTGTCGAAAATTGAAACTAAATCTGACACAAACTTGAGGAGTCTGTATGAGTCTTGATTCAGGAATGCATTAATCTCAAAATCAGTGATACTGTGATGACAAGCCAAGAAAGGAATAAATTCAGAGCTCAAAGGCGCAAACGCACGCAGAGTCTTAAACATTCCTTCAAAAAGGTCCCTGTATCTCATGCGCAGCTCGCACACTTCAGCACACTTGCAAAAGAAAAGCACATGCTTCTCATCTTGAACTTCTCCACACTCACATTTATCACAAATGCTAGAACCCCCATGCCATTTGCAAGACTCCACTCACAAATGGTTTGCACGCAATCTGAACCTGCTGAAATTCCTCAACACATGTTTATCCAAATCCTTGTACAAGTAGGAGGGGATAGAAAAAGGAGAACCTCTAGGACCACCCTCAGAACTCCCACACCAGACCAGTAACTCTGAGGCTGTGGAGTGCGTTCCTTGTGTGACTGCTGTAGAAGGTGCCCGTTGCTCCTAGCAGGATGGTGTGAAGGGTTTTACAATGTCCGAGTACGCAAGGCATCAGGCATTATGTTTTCCTTTTTGCTTGTTGGGTAGGAGTATTTCAATCGCACCCTCTTCAGAAGTAGTCTAAAAGCATACTTAAGATAGCACACCGTAGTGGATATACTTTCTTGGCAGCCGTTGATGTCAAGCTCCCTGCCAACCTATCCTGCTCGCTGCAGCTAGTGTCGCTCAAAGAAGCAGGTTGTCTTTAACTTGGTTGTCCGAGTATGTCATTTTGAATCAGGTTGCACCCAGAAAGGGTTTTGTAGCCTGGGTATGCATGCTGATGACAAAAAACACAATGTACGCAAGGGGGCCCTGCCCTCGTCTGACAAATCACACGCAAAACATTCTCATCATCTGGATATAGCTGTGTAACCCTTACCCTTACCCTCTCATCATCTGACCTCCTCTTCTCTGGCTATTGCATTGGGTATTTGCAGGAGGATAACTTACAATAAAGCATGTATTAGGATTAAGAAATGCCCCATCCTTTTAAGAAGTGGAAGGCATAATACATTGAGTGTTAAAAGAGACATGGGGTTTGATTCTAAAGTCACAAATTCAGACGTGGCAACCAACAGTGACAAAGCTATCTAGCACCGGCTGCTGATGCTCCGCCACGTTTAGCAGCCTCGGCTGCCTCTTTCTCAGCCTCCACCTCTTTCACCACCACATCAACCTCCTCGTCTGTTAATATCCGCAGCCCTGTATCCCGCTCCATGACAGCCACCTGGTTGGGACAGCAAACAGGGACAGAAGTATCAGAAATCTGAACCTGCCTCATTCTTAGCTGAAACTCGAGGAATACGTGAAACATTGCTTTATTTGATAATTGTATTAGATCAAAAATTTTGCTGTGCAAATTTCGATGTGCAAAGCAGCATCGTGTGAATTGCTTAGAGCAAAAGGCCATGGTAGAGACAAAGTGCAGGAGAGGCTCCACACGCTAGCCAGAGCCCCGGAAATTTTTGCTTGTGTAAAGCTCAGTTTGCGCAGCACACCGTGCAGCATGGCGTGTGCGCAGCAATGAATGCAGCTAATAGTGCTCAGAAAGCAATGTATCCCTGCCGGAGATCCTATTCTAAGTATGGAGAGCTATTAGAAGAAAATTCAAGAGTTAAAGGGTTAAATACCACTTTAGTCACAAAAATTTCCTCCCTGGAGATAATCAAGGACTATGGTGAACAGGGGAGAGAGCAATTCATTTGCGGACCAGGCGCCTATTTTGTCATGGACGCATGCAATTCACACGTCCATCCTCAAGCATCGTGACAGTTTGCCGTAAACTGACACCAATTTCAATTATTAAATTAAATTCAGTGCTACCCGTACCAGAAAAGCACAAGATGGTGCCTACACAATTGTAATTGATCATATTCATTGAAATCTTTCAAGCTCACTTTCTCCCCTTCCTGTCCAACAAAGCACACAGGGAAAATCTCGCACCTCAATGCTTTTACTACCAGCCTCCACGGTCTCCATAAGGGCTTTGATGGCCAGCTTGACGGTTTCCTTGCCTGATGTTTCGACATAATGCTTCTCTAAAAATTCACGGGTCTGCACGCACACGCGAGTGTGTGTGTGTATGTGTGTGTGCGTGTGTGTGTGTGTGTGTGTGTGTGTTGGGTTTATCTGTAAATGCCTATGTACGTGTGCGTGTCTGCAAGTGGTGGTCATGCTTCTGTGTCAGTGTATGCTGGCATCTGCCAATCTGCAACAAAGTAATTGAAGAGAACAGAGTTAGGTATGATCAAAGAACACACACATTGTTGTTTATCCCTCCCAAGGAGAATTCAATCAAATCAGTGTGTTTGGTACCGTGAAGAACAGTTTTTCACAAACTACGGTATTCTCCCGATTTCAGAGACGTCGCTAGAGCGGTCGAGACTTGACCGTTAATCAGGCAATCAGGGAAGTGTCATACGGTATATTCGCATTATCATATTTAACACGTAATTACCGTTTTGAGCAATGGGGCTACATTCAAACATTTGCCCCATTTTTGACGAGCATTGGCCTATTTAGGATGTCTAAACATTTCCCAAAATCTGCCTTCCAGCGAGCCCCTCACGCATTATATAATATCTCAATAATATATGATACAATGAAAAAGAACTGTAAACGTTTTGGGCAGTTTTCGGGCGAATCAGGTCCATTTGGGTCAAAAATGGGCGCTCCCAATACTGCTTTAAAACAGTCATTTTTTACGTGAACTTAAAAACGCGCATTCTAATGCGTTGAATGTCCCAAATGACTATATACACATTACCTGCAGGCAACTAAAATAAAGGTTGGCGTATGCCCATGTGCAATAGAGAGCAACCCTTTAAAGAGGCTCAGCTACTTTCAAGGACTTCTGCAAGCTTCCTTTAGAAGCCAATCTCACACTCGCCTACCAACAAAATGTGCTAGACGGCCTTGTTGATATTGATTTTACCATATTTTGCTGTACATCATGCATGGAGAAAAAGACACGGAAGAAGAGGACATTAAGATGGAAGGAAAAGTGGTTTAAAAAGTGACCACCTGCAGCTTCTCTAGAAACACACCAAGAGCGAGCAGGTCTACAGGGACGGTCTGCAACACGTGCCCAAGAAAGGAGAGCAGCCTCACAATTATTGCCTCCATTGTTTTGCCTCCAATCATCTGCCTTCTTATCCACTTGCAAGGCGCTCATCTGCGTCAAAAGCTCACATTAGTAAATTTCCCCCCTTCCCCTCCCGCTCACAGGCGCTATGAAGTTAATTACAGACCCCTGACCTTGCACGGAGCAGCCCCTCACCGTCTTTGAGTTGCGGCCAATGGCGTTTGCTTTCCATGCAGAGTGGATGCCTGAGGGGTCAGTTTGGTACAGCTGGGGGGCGCCTAGAGGGTCAAAGCCCACAACAAGGGTGGAGATGCCAAAGGGCCGCACACCGCCACTCTGTGTGTACTTTTGCTGCACGCCAGCAATGTACTTGGTGATGTAGTCCACAGTGGCTTTCTCGTCAAGAGTCAATCGATAACTCTGCATTGGAGCGAAAGGTATAGGGCATGCCTGTATTTTAGCACAGAGACAGTTGTGACAAGGCGTACCGCGTCCATATATGCGAATGCAACTAAAAAATAGCAAATGGCAGCATATGCAGGCGCATTGTTAGGAATTTGCAATCGTGCATGTGCGTCTGCGTCTGCGTTTGTAAGAGTGCTCCTATGTGCTACAATGTCTGCATGCACATGATGCAGGCTTTGTTGTGTGTTCAATTGAAAGCACGTTTTGTGTGCTTGCTGGGCGAGCTATTGGTGTGTGCACGTGCATGTGCGTGTTTGTGCGTATGGGCATATGTTTTGTGTGTATGTGCATCTGAGCATGCGTGTGTGCGTGTACACACATGTCTGCATGTATGTGTGCGCGCGTGTGTGTATGTGTGCGTGTGTGTGTGTGTGTGTGTGCATGCGTACTTACGTAATGTAAATATGGTTGTGTACGTGTATATGTCTGTTTATGTGTTGTGCACAAGTATGAGTGTGTGTGTCTGTGTGTGTATGCATGCATACGTACTTGCGTGATGTAAGTATGGTGTGTGCTATGCGTCTACGTCGTGTGTGTTGCGCACTACTTCTCGTGTGCAATGCATGTGCGTGCTAGACCTGCGTGCCCCACAAAGCGCGCAAGCGCTGCAGCTCACACTCCCACTTACCATAGCCTCTACACGAGCCCTGTTGATGAGCACACGGGCATCTGCTGTGAGGCCTGCTGTGGCCAGACAGATGTGATCATCCACCTTGACGATCTTGCGCACCGTCCTTGCTTCCTGCAGCTTTGCTGTGGATTTCTTTTCTACCCCTGTGTGGGTGCAGAGTTGGAGTGCACTCTCGGGGGCGAGGCTTTTGTCTTTGTCGGGACAACATCGCCTGTTTTTGCTCTGAATCGCAGCGATTGTGGTCGGACAACGCCGCTTCATTTTACTCGAACCTGGGAGGGCATAAACTTACCAAGCACGACCGCTTCCTTCCCTCGCACTCCCACTGCCAGAGTCCCTTTGCGCACTGCTTCCAATGCATACTCAACCTGGAACCTGTGTTGGAAATTTCAAGGAGGAGGGCTTCATGAGTGCACAAATGGTGCATATGGTGCGTGGATTCATGCATGGGAGGTGCGCGAAGCAAGAGGGTGAGGGAAGCGCGTATTTTTTCACTCACAGGTGGCCATCAGGACTAAACACGGTGATAGCTCTATCATATCTAGCTGACATGTCTCCCTTGCTGCTATTCTACGCACAGGTTACAAACTAGAGATTGCAAACATTCAGAAAATATCTTTTATTAACAGTTATTTATATGGCGTGTTACCTATAGCTTCGAGTTGCACAAAAAAAATTGAATTGAGCAGGTCAGCAGGCACAGTTGTCTTTTATCCTGCCTATTCCTCAAGATGCAGATCCTGCCTGCCGTGCTGGAGGAAGGGCTTCTGATTCTGGGGACTAGGTGGTTGGGAGGCAGTGGCTGGAAGCAGGGTCCTACGCAACACCAAGAGCAGTGATCGCTGCTCAGATATTTTGTGGGTTACAATCTATGGATCTGGTTGCACGTCTTCGTTTTTCACAGGGGACAAGAGGAGGGATGTTTCGAGCTGTAAATACCAATTCTGACGGTGATATCAAAGGTTTTGTTTCCCAACATAGTAACACAGTTTACAGATTCATAAGTGTCGATCTTTTTGATTAATTTTTTGTTGGGACCTATAGATCAAGCAGTCATGCCAGGCTGAATGCCTTTGCAAGCCAATTAAACTAGGATGAACACTAGACGCCACCAACATGTTCGAAGTTTTGACACAGACTCAGTTCTAAGTGCCTTTTTGCTCTTATTCATTACCTGCAGGTGCGCCATCTACCAGACCTCGGTCGACACAGTATGTGGGGAGATGGTGGCACCACGATTCAGCAGTAGCAGCAGTTAATCCATGCTCAGTTTCAGTACCAGTGCAGTAGGTTATACAGACCAGCAGACCAGTCGGTTGTACAGACCAGTTTCAGTAGTCTCACACTTGTGTTCAAACTCCAGTTGTCCCTTCGTTTCCAACTTGTCCAACTTATTTGTGTGCAATGTTTGTGGGTTTTGACCTTTTGAAAGGTAACTATTTTTCAGTATGCGTCCACTTTGGTGAACCAACTTCTACACTTTGATGTGTTTTTGCCTACTTCTTCTCGTGTCTTTAAGGTTAGCATTTTCCAGTTGCGTTTCAGCCCTTTTTTTACTTGGTTTGTTTTGAGGTTTACCTCGTTCTCATAGGTTGAGCAGCCATTCCAGGTTGAATGCCTTTGTAATCCAAACTAAACTAAACTTACAGGTTTTAAACTCAATCAGGTGATCTTCCCACCGGTTTGGATTCAGTTTCTTGTCCTTATTTCGCTTGCGTGCGCATACTTTGAAGATTGAGGCAGCAGCGTGGCTTGAAGATGGTTCTCGCGCATGTGACCAATGTCCTGGTGAAGATGAACATGATCAGAACGGTTGCATGCTCTTTTGCCAAGACCATCGAGTTTGTGAGCTGAGGAAACATTTATTTTCCTTTCTGTTTACACCTTTTTTTAGGACTTCAGCAGCCCAACCCTTTTTGCTGCAACAGGTCAACAACCATTATGTTCATGATTGCCTTTCTCAACACTAGACTTTTTCTTTTTCTTTCTGAGCTTATGGGTTTATTTGTGGCTGACTGGGACCAGTCAGCAGCCGATCAGCCAAACAACCTGGCTGAAGGTCACTCCCCAATGTTACCATTGTAACCATTGTGTTTAGCAAGCTGTTGAATATCTGAGTTGCGGGTGGTCACCCGAGAAGAGCACACAGTGCTAGGTAAAAATAAGATATCGTCAGGACGAGAAGAGGCTTTCAAGCTATACAACCTGGCTGATGTTCGCCCCCTATTGTAACCATTGCAACCATGCATTGGCGTCTGCCTGTTGTTGACAAGAGGCAGGCAACCAGAACCAACCTATACAAAACCAGTTTTTGCTTTCCTCTTTTTGTTCGTTCTGGTCTGGGCGTCCACTAAACCTGCGGAGCGTGCAAACAGTGCTACAAAAAAGCCGTCTGTGCCATCCTTGAAGGCATCTGTGCGGACCAGTTTTTCAGATCCCGGGAATAGGGGCAAGCCGCGCCTTGGCCAAGAAGGAAAGGGGTCCTGCGTGCATAAATTGTGTGTTGTCAATTTAATTCATCCTCGCAGGCATCCAAGAAATGCACGGCAGCTCAGTTTAGCACTGGATGTGTGACCCGAGATGTGAAAGCAGGTTGCAATGTTCGCCTGTTTTGCAACAAGTCATTCATCCTATTTATCTACTAGGAAATACACGAAAGAGATCAGACTGTCGAAAGGACAAGTCCCCACTTCAATTGCCTCATCACAGCTATGCGAAGCACAGAGCACCAGCGAGTGACGCTTCTTACCGTTACTTCACGGCTGATTTTAATTTCTTTGCCTGCGACTGTTTCACTGATCTGCCCCAGTCTTTCAACACTGCACTTGTGCACCGAAGCAAGCAGAATCGGCTTAGCCAAAGGGCACCTCACCGCAAGGTCCAGCCCAGCCTCCCGAGCCTGGTCCAGCACCGCCATCACCACCTCCTCATTCTCCTGCTGGTGCACAGAACACGTCGAGTACACGAGGCGTTCCAGTGCAGGGAAACGCAGTGCATGGCGTAAAGCGCGCACCTGCGATAGTGAAATAAGCCTTATTCCGATTTGTTACATGGTTTGACGGGCAAAGCCAGTTGATGGGCTATGCCTACATGAAGCAGCAAGAGTTCCTTTTGAAGCTGCAATGACCAAAATTTCACACACGCGATTTATGATTCAACGCAAAAAAGAAACGATCCCGCACCTGAAAGTTTGCCAAATGTCGGATGCGACCAGCATCAGTATGCTCGTCCTCTGGCACTCCACTCCCACCGGCACCCTCAGCGATTTCGTCATGCTGTTGCTGGCGCCGCTGGACTGAGGGCAGGAAGTGATCCATGCGATTGAAGACCGTCCCTGATCCACTGCAGGATGGGTCCAAGATCACACCGCGCACCTGAGCAAATTTTAAAAAGACACGTGCAAGGCTACTAGTGAATATGGCTCGTGAAAATGAATATGTATGAATATGAGTATGAAATATGAATATGAATATGATTATGATTATGAAGGCATGTGCAAGGCCACTAGTGAATATGTCTAAATCTAAAACGGAAAGATCATCTTCTCTATGTTTGCTCTCATAAGTGCAGCATCAGAAGAGCAAAAGCGCCAAGAAATAAAACACCATTGATAGAGAGGTGCCTAGGAGCTGGCGCCTAGGTGCTTCATCCGCTGATTTTATTACCACAACCAACGTAGCCTTTTTATTCCTTGCGCCAATATCTTGTTTAATGTTGAGATTCACATTTATAACAAGGTACTTTACATCCCCTTTCAGACTGAGGCTCTAACCTCAGCATACTCTGGACCAGTAGGGTCCATGCTCAACATGTCCTGGCAGCGTGCATCAATGATGTCGGCTGCACCTGCACGCTTTGCTGTGTCCCTCAATCGCTCCAGTCGAGTAGCATCTTTATCAAAGGCGATGATACAGCCTTTACCCTGGGCAGGATGGACATTTGGGGGTAACTTTTCCAGGGCAATGAGGGCAAGGGCAATGCGGAAGTAATCATGAGGTAATTGTAAATTGACAGCAGGCTTAGCTACGTCAAGTAGATAAACATCTGCACCTTCCGCAACACATTCAATGCACACTGAGAACATGCACATAGGGTTCTATCAATGAGTTATCAGCCTCCGACTGCAAATCCAAACAGTACGGTCAGGGCTCATTGCAATGGAGATAGAGCCCTCAGGGCACCTTGCAGGTCTAAAAGCCAAGGCCTCTGCACCTGCATGAGAGCCGCCACGTGGGTGGTCTTGTTGCCTGGAGCAGCACAGCAATCAAGGCACGTCCAGCCTGGCTGGGGCTGCAGCGCGTGTGCTGGCATGCAGCTGGCACGACCCTGAATGTGGATGCAATTGCACGACAATGGCTTGTGTGTGGGCAATGTGTGTAGGGCTGGCCAGCACCATTAAACACGTGCATGCAAGTAATTTTTAGCAGGCAAAATTCCACATTTACAGCAAGCATACGGCCATACACAGTGCATATACACATACATGGACGACCCGAGAAGTGATCTATGCTGACATGAGTCATGATGATCCTTTGAAACCAAGCACTACTGCTCATACTTTTGATATTTCTAGGGTCTTTGCGGTGGAATGTCTGGGCTGCAGGGCTACCCAGGTTAATTGCAATAGCCAGAAGCAGTCATTAGGGTGTCGTGGGATCGGTAAGAAGTGACGTGAGTATACGCTCACGCAAGCTTGTGCACAATTCCAGGAATGTTCCACACATGATTTCACACATGAGCAAGCGTGTTCAGCTGTTTCGGTGCAACTGCTTGCGCTTGCAATGGCATCAGATGCGTAACAGCGACAGTAACAGTATCAACCAGCAACACGTAAGCGATGTAAACATGTAGTAGCTCCAGTGCCTAATGGTGAAGTGAGGGGCAGAGGACATTATGAGCTAATGTCATGCCCACCATTCCCAGCCAATTTTTGTCCCTAAAACGAACCTCATCTTTTTTGACTTATAATGGTTCAGGGTAATAAGGAAGAACACATGAAACACTTCTGCACCAAAAAAAAGGGTATGGGGTCCGCTGTGTGCGTCGGGGACTGAATTTGTGCCATTCCCCTGCCAAAAAGGGGGTTGTACCCATGCATGGGTACAGAAATGTGACACCTAAATCCAAAATTCATCATTTTCTTGTTCCCAGACACGTTTTGGGAACCATACCAATCACAGCAAAAAAAAGGGGGTGGAATTTTGCCCCAAAGGACTTGGTGCGTGGGCCTGTTTGCTGGGCAACAATAGTGCGTTTCTGGAAACCCTGGAAACACGCTTTCTGGCCACCACCTGGGTGTCGGGAGTCCTTCAGTATGCTCCCAGGGCATGCCCAGTCAAGTATTGTGGTCTGGAATGCTGGAGATGGGCCGTGGAGGGCAGCAAAAGCTGAGTTATTCAAATGCAATCTGCTCTCAACTTTCGTGGTTGACCTCTTCCAGGGACATGGCAAACGAACCCTTACGAACAAAATGCAAAGGAACTGAACTTTTTTTCATTTTGGTGGTCAGAGCGCCAACCAAAGCTCACTTATTTAAGACAATAAATAATAAATACCTTTGCATTTCGTAGTTTCCCTGCCAAAAGGGGCTACAAAACCGGACCTTCTCCTTAGACCCCCGGACCTTCACCAAAATGTCCCCAATATTATTGCAAGCACCCCTGGTAAGTGCATGGCACCAGGGAGAAGCTTTTGGAAATCCAATTTATGGCAGGGATTTCCACCCTGCCCACCTGGGCACTCATTTGCACAAACTGAGTGTGCAGGGGTGCTTAGAAATGTCTAACTAAGGCTAATGACTATTCAGAAGTGGAAAAGCGTGCAGGTTCGTTATATCAAACAGAAATGGTGGGCCTGACTGAAAGCAAGTGTCATACCTGCAATACCAAGGAGCCCTCAGCTACCAGAGGGTGGCTGTGCATATCTGTGCCAGAAGGAAGGAGCAGCACATCCGGCAGCAAGGGGTCCACAGTGGCGTCTTGGCACTGCACACAGGGAAAAACAGCAGGACTTGGATTACCGCCTAGCTACTGTAAAATCGTGGTTGAGAAGGAGCAAGTACAAAAGTACAGACATAAACAATATACAAAATATATCATTTGGGTCTTACCAGTGGAGTAGCGTCACCTTAAACACCAGAAATTTGGGGAAACGAGGCACGAGGTGACCCTGACCAGCAAGACAGAGCAATTTTCAAAGAGCTAACTACACATTCCTAACACTCCATTGTCCCACCAAATGCAAAGGGCGAGAGAGCTTAGGTTATGACACACACACATACACATACACACACACAAACACACGCACAAGGGCAAGCTTAGGTTGTGCAACAAAGCAATGCAAATCCGCTCACCGCAATGTGTGTGGCCTTGCTGACGCCCTTCCAGTCTTTGGGTTGCAACTTGGAGCGCAGAAGCTCCAGCACTCCCTCCACAGTGCGGCCACAGGCCAGGGGGTTCACGCGCACGGACCGGGGATGTGGTGCACCTGCAAATCCCCCTCCGTCCTTGGGTAGGAGGCCTTCAGGATCCTGTGTTCAGAGAGCGCCTTGGTGGTGAGTGCCATTCCTAAACAGTGACAAATTATTTTGTTGCTTATGGCGCATTTCTAGGGTTGGCCAGAACCATATATATACGGTGTACATACGGTAGTTTTGGCAGGGAAATCACCAAATATACGGTGTATACGTACGGTTCTGGCCAACCCTACGCATTTCCAATGAATTTGAGGTTTATCAAGTAAACCACGATGTTAAACCCGTTCAATAAACTTATGTACAATAAATTACGTCTGCATTTCCAATGTATGTTTATTGTTAGGCAGTTTTTGGTCTGCAAGGTGCACCAGAGCATGCGTTCAGGCCATGACAGTCAAAGTCAATGCATTGCCAAGGCATCCCATGGCCATCCAGATTCTTTCGAGGTGTTGACCATTTAATGACTGAATATACCACGGTATTATTATTATACCAGCCTCCCATAGATATTCAAAATAATCATTTAATCATTGTTAAATTTCTAGTACCAAATGAACCACGCATTGGAAACGCGCCATTAATTTGCTTGCTCGCATGTATCACACGCTCATAAAAATTGCAGGACGTTCATTTAGAAATGGCTGTAATTGGCCTTGTATACACCGACTTGCGTAGTTCCCTTTTTTTTTATGGAGCTACACGCTTTTGCACGATTGCTCAAACGCGCCCCAAACGTGCCCTGCAATCAGCACAGAGATGGTGTGCATGCCAGCAAACAAGGACCCGGCTCTCTCAGCTTTAAAAAAAAGCTGCGCTCAAAGACACCTCAGGCATCGCGTTCCCCGCAGGGCGACCATTGTGAGGTTGTAATGGCTGCGAAGGGTAAAGGTCTGGTGACACCTTCCACTTTTCACTTTTCACAATCCCAAAAGCCGGTCACAAAGTAAAAATGTTAAACTTGAGATCGTTGCTGCGCAAGCAGTTAGAAAAAGCCACAAAAGGGTACTGTCGATCTGAGCGGTGAAAGCTCATGACTGATGACATCATCACTACTTGCTTTGCAAGTGAACTGACGAGCTCTACAGGTGTGCAGTCTGTGTGTGTGTGTGTGTGTGCGCGCGCGCGTGGGATCACTGGTGACACATGGTGTGCACAAACAAGACCATAATGTGCCCTAGCAGAGACAGAGCCCCCCCCCTTTACAGGAATGCACTGCACCTGAAGGGCCACCCACGGTGGCAAATTTGGAAGAATTTGGGGTGCAGGTGAGTATTTTGAGGCCTTTTTGGGCATTGCGGGTTGTATATCAGATCACATAGTCATCACCTATCTAGTCATCACTCGTTTAGATCACTTAGTCATCAATCGCCTTCTGTTAATCACTTGGCAGGATGCAGAGTGGCTAAGCCCCTCTTTGAGCAACACTACCAACCAAGAGCTCATCATCGGTGGGAAAGCTCTTTTTGACAAGCTGCGCGAGTACGATGGGATAATAGACCTGCAGGTAAGGCTCCGCTTTGTAACCCTTGTTTGCTTGTGGGTGTTCCTGTTCAGTGTGGAATTCCAGAATCCTAGAATTCCAAGTAGAAAATTCACCTTAATTCGGGGATTCGAATTCAAAAAAGAATTCAAAATCAAATAATTTCCTTAAAACCTTCCCGAATCAGGAGGCACAATCTGGCCAGATGTCAAATTTTGTGGCATGGAGGAGTGAACGAGCATGCTGGCTCGGCGTGACAACACCACCGTGGACGTGGTGCTCTCACACTTTCCTAAGACAGTAGGTGAGCAAGAAAAGCATTGACCTGCTGAGTTCCAGCACTAGTAGGCGTACAGGAAATCCCTCGCATGTATTGCGTAATCCGTTACATATAGGTATTGCGTGTCAATGGCAGAACACTGATGATGGCTAGGTGCGTAAAATGTAATGGAAAACTTAAATATCCTTGCTTACACTACTGCCAAGCCTTCATGTTGTACACTGTATACTCCATATGCAGCACTCCACGTGTTCTCCCCTTGAAAAAAGGGTCCGTGCACGGGAAAAATGGGAGGCCTGGTCGGCGAGTGAGGAGGCCTTTCATTCACGTGAAAATTTTTGATTTTGTGTTGGTGACTTCCCCTCCTTGCCTGTCTGTCTTAGCTTACATAATTAGATGATAGCGCATGTACACGCTGGCGATGCACGCGCCCGTGCGTGTGCTGCTGTAGTGCGTGTGCTGCTGTGCAGCATGGGGTTCACAGTTAGGCATCTCTGATGTTGAAAGAAAATGTAAAGGAAACCATTTTGACTTTGAGCAGGTCTTCAGATGCGATCTACATTAAGGTGGTTCAGCAGGTTGTTCACTTCATTATCCCCCTTTCGCTTTGTGTATGTATCTGTGCAGGCAGCGCGGGGGGCTATGCCTCAGGACTCAGCCAGGCTCAGGCGGGCACTTTGTAAGCCTGGCTCGTTCCTGAGGCATAGCCCCCGCGCTGCCTGCACAGGTGCATACACAAAGCAAAAGGGGGGTTATGAAGTAAATAACCTGCTGAACCACCTTCAACATTCATATCGATGCAGATCGCATCTGAAGACCTGCTCAAAGACACTATGATTTCCTTTTACATTATCTTTCAGCATCAGAAATGCCTAACTGTGAACCCCATGCTGCACAGCAGCACACGCACTACAGCAGCACACGCACAAACGCGTACATCGCCAGAGCATGTGCTATTGTTTAATTAGTATAAGGCAAGACAGACAGGCAAGGAGGGAACGTCATGTGTTCCCTGAGCACAGGGCCAGCCAGGCTTTTAAAGATAGCTGTGAGTGTTAAAGCCTCTTTTTTAATAGAAATGGTGCTTTCCCTCCTTGCCTGACTGTCTTGCCTTATAATAATTAGGTAATAGCACATGCTCTGGCGATGAACGCGTCAGTGCGTGCTGCATGGATGTAAGCCCGGGAATCTGTTGTGCAGCCTACACCTTGGTAAAAAAAAGGTGCTACTGGTATTCAGACGCGCATTGACTGCAAAGGGTTGATTTCCCTGCCGTGCATAACATATTTTTTGCGCAACTCAGACTGTATTACTACGTTTTTGCTGCAGGCTCCCTGGGAGGTCAACGCACGCAGGCAGCTTGTGCATGCCTCATTGAGTGTGGCCTCCAGACAAACATATACCGACTGGTCTGACACTTGAGGACACAGTGTCACTTGCTATTCAGGCACCTGGCCTTCTCAAACAGATGCAGATGCTCGCTTCTGGACTTGGCAGTAAGTTCTTGCCAAAAGGCCCCAAACCATTTTCCCCAATCACACTCTTCCAAGTTTGCAAACTGTTGCTCTAGGGGGAGTACTCAGTACGCACTGCAATGTTTCATGTACTTCAGTGAAAGGCATTAAGCAATTATATCTTGGCACAGCTCAAATGAAATGTCATATACGACATTATACACAATTAAGTATAAAACACATTTTAAGCTCATATTATAACGATATTATAATACGTTTAGGTTGGGAAAAGGAGTAATGCCAAATCATATCTGACCATACCATGCCAGAGATGGCTTATCACTGATTCATGTCGTCCTGTATTATGATACGTGGCTCTGCCCAGTACAAAACTCAGGCAAAACAAAACAGGATGTACAGACATCGACGTTGGTTGATGGAAGGTATGATTGAAGATTTCGGCGCCAATGTGTTCACAAAATACCAAAGAAGCTTTTATGTACCCGTCCAGTATGCCTCAAGTTGTTCTATGTTGAGGAAGTTTACATTACGCATACTTAATGAGTAGATACTGGGTGATTCTTATATCAAGCACGCACGCACGCATCCACACACACACGCATGTGCGCACACACACAAACACACGCATACAAGCAACCACGCACATACAAGCAATCACGCTCATACCCATACGCAGGCATATACAAACAAACACGCCCACGCACGCATGCCTACACACGTGCAGATGGCGACTTAGGGTTATTGCCATCCTAACTCTTTCCACGGCGTGGTGCGCAACACACCGTGGAAAGAGTTGGGATTGCATGGAAGTCCATTTACATCTCCGAACGACAAAGGTGAAGCAAGAGGCACAGCAGCAGCAGACTTCATTAGACATTTTCCCATTGGCTATGAAATAGTGACAGATTGGGATTGGCTGCTGGACCCGATGGAGGCATCTTCCCAGATCCCTGACCCTTTTCAAATTTTCTTGGGGTGAGAGTTTCTTCAGGATTTTCCCCTTTGTATATGTAGTTTTTAGTAGTTCCCATTTAGTTCTTTTTGTTAGTTTGACTGGGGTTTCCTCACAGTTGTCTTATTATAAGTTTTTAAGCTTCTTCGGAGTTTTCCCTGTCAGTGTGATTTTAGTTCCTGTAAGATGTTACCTAGTTCACTGCCTCCATTGTTGTCACAATTTTCAGGTCTTTGGATAACAAGGCTCGGTTGTGCAAAATTCATCATCATCAGCAAATCCAGTCTGAAAAGGCAAGGAAAACCTTATGGCAAAATTGAAAATTTCTGCCATTTTTAATCCTGAGCAGCATTTGCACTAAGCACGCATCATCACAACAACAAGTGGTTGAAAGGTTTTGGCTTGGGGGGTCCAAAGGCCCTGTGCCAAGCACCAGTGCCCCTGGGACTCAAGGCAACCACTTCAGCACAATAACTAGTTAGTTATACGCGACATGCTACTAGCTTCGTTCTCACTACAAGAGCCCTTTGCGATCTTAGTGATGGGCACATGATCTATTTATCTACCTTTCTGTATTACAAAGCTGGGGGTAATAAACGTAGCAAGCAGTGGTAACGTCCTGCAGAACGTCTTACTATGTTGACAGCACTGAAGGCAGCTAAGTCATTAACGGTCAAGTTGGTATAGATAGACAAATTTGATAGCAGCATATGTAACAAAATGCTTATGCAGTTTGAAAGCAAGTTTTTAGGATCTTTGAGAACCAAGACCCATTTCCTTAGAGGCTCCAGCCTAGAATGTTAGCACACGTGTATGTGTATGTGTGCTAAAGCTGTGCGCTTGCACAATTTTCAACACACACACATACGTTTCAGGGATATGAGGAGCTGCAAGTGTGAAGTAGGAGCGAGACCGATCTGCCCCTTTAGCAATTAACACGTTAAAAGCCTCCCCCTCCCTCCGGACAATATAAAGATAGACAAAACAGACGTTGACAGTCACTGTACTGCATAGAACCAAGGGGCGTAGCATTTACAGAAATGCATCTAACAATGTCGGATGCATACACCCCTAGCTTTTACATTACGCAGTGTATTTAATTGTCTTGCAACTGAACTTCTGTAGGTAAAAAGCTGAGGATATTTACAGTTGATTCCATCCTGCAACCCTCTCAGGCTGGTTCCATCCTACAGCCCTCTTACAACAATCTCAGGTACAGTCCCACAATGATCTCACGGCTTATGGCTCATGGTGGTGCCATTACAGCATCAGCACATGCAGCCTCGCTCGTATACTGCATTATTCACGCACGCATGTCGACTTTTTCACTCACCCACCCACCCACGTACCTTGACCTTGCGCTCCTTCATCATCTGTTGCAGCGCAGCCTTTAAGCCTTCCTGCAGAATGTCGATGCCAAGGCACGCATTAAGAAGGGAATCCTTGTGGGGCATGTACCAAAGCCTGGTGTCAGGGTCGCACTCAAAGACAGCCACATGATGTGCCAAACTTGCTTTTACCGAGCATAGCATTGAGCATGCTATGTATACAGTACTATTACTGGTAACCATGCGACGCCAAGGCAGCTGCAAAGTCCCTGGCAACAGATTATCACAGACTTGTCTGCAGCGCTAAACTTTCTTAAAATTACGCACAATCGCGCACAATTACCTGGTGCTTGAGCACCAATTTCTCTGCAGGGCCCTTGCCTCCTCCTGAGCTGTGCAGGCCCTGTGTGTGTTTGGGGAAGAGGGGGTGGATGCAATCGAAAGCAAGAGAGCATGGCAGGTTCTTTGGGTGTAATCTACTCAGGATATCGTGCTGATTTGTTCCAGCCATGCAGTGTGTCAACTAAAGCTGCTACACTGGTCCATAACAGACACGGCCTTTGTCCTACCGTTCCCAAGGTTCATTACGAGCCGGTTTCAGGCCAAACCGGCAACCCTCCTGACCCCTAGCAATTTTCTTTTTTTCTTTTTGGTGGGTTGACCCAATGCCAAAGTGGCTCCCTTTCCATAATGA
>Ga0307968_1000070_pt1:50000-53459 | contig 53459 bp, 58 predicted proteins | sample OrgLakmetagen650_FD_201834 | JGI IMG/M metagenome (GOLD analysis project Ga0307968, IMG submission 201834) | Saline water microbial communities from Organic Lake, Antarctica - #650 | ecosystem: Environmental > Aquatic > Non-marine Saline and Alkaline > Saline | place: Antarctica...
ATCACGCACTCGTTCCAACACACGCTCAAGCAGCCTCGGGGAGGGCTTCCAGGACGGGGATGCTGTTAGCGTGGACACTGTGTTGAAAGCACTTGGACCTGAAGGTGTGGACTTGTGGCTTTGCTAGTTGAGCTGTAGCCAACGTGCTGCGATAGAAAAGGTCCTGTTTTGGGTGACCTCAGGTTGTTGTGGTGGCGTACGGCTTAGTGTCAGCACTGGCGGCTGCTTTCATCCGTTCCTTGAACAAAGCACGTTGCTCAGGTACAAAGCAGTTGCCGAAGTACAGCAGACGCAAGTGTGTGCTTTGTGCAAATGCAAGTGAATGCTTTGTGTAAATGCAAGTGAGTGCTTTGTGCAAACGCAAATGAATGCTTTGTGCAAATGCAAGTGAGTGCTTTGTGTAAATGCAAGTGAGTGCTTTTATGTAAATGCAAATGAATGCTTTGTGAAATGCTAGTGAAAATGCTTTGTGCAAATGCGCCGAGAGTCCTTGATTCACGTTCTTTTTCTCATAGCAGCTTCATTGAGGGAAAGTACGTTGCGGGAGGCAAGCGTGACTGGCAGAGCAAGGATGGCTTGGTGCAGCTTGTTGTCTGTTCAGTGCTGTCCTATAAACTTTTTCTGTCCTGCAGCACGTGCCACCGCCCAGAAAACGTTTGGGCGCCGCCTTGAGCGTTTGAGCAGCGCAGAGGAGCTGAGCGAATTCCTTGATGTAAGTGGTTTGATTTATGTGGTTGTTAGGACCTGGTGGCAAAGCATGTAGCATAGAGGAGAGGTGCATTGTGTTGGCCAGCACTTGAGAGGTAAGAAAATGAAGCCATTGAGGATCTATATTTAATGTCTGCTATTAAAGATGACAATCTTTTCCTTTTGTTTGACCTTGACCATAGTGTTTCGTTGTTCACATGCAGGTCCTAGAATCGCTGCAAGTAGACATGGGGCTTGAGTTTGACCTCTTTTCGTCCGGCCCTGGCACCCCAACCAGCACTGGTAGCTCAAGAAGCAGCTATGGCAGCAGCACCTACAGCAGTAGCAGTAGTAGCAGTAGTGGCAGCAGCAGAGGAAGGCAGAATCAGGGTGCGAGGAATGGAGGTAGTGGCTCAGGAGGACGCAATGCCTATGCCAGCAGCAGCCGAGCGGGAAAGAATAATCAGAGCAGCTCATCTCCAAGATCACCAGGGGCCTCTTCAAAAGGTCCCCGCCAAGGGCGTAAACGTGCTGCACAAGTACTGAGACAGCGGGCTTTCCCATCTGAAGCTTACTTTAGGTCAATTAACAGGTAAAAGCAGTTGATGCTACAAAGGACTCAGGCTCTCCGTCGTTTCACGTTGTGTGTTTTTTTAAGCGTTCTATGTTTGCTGGTGTGACTTGATGCATGGAATGCAACGGTGTGAGCTTGTCTCACGCATACAAGAGTGGATTCGGAGTGTTTAATGACCTACTCGATTAGCTGTTCTCTTGACAGCAGTTTACTGGCAAAACAACCCAATGCCTTGATGTGTCCCACAATGCCTACAGGAGCTGGCGCTGTGTGTGTGCGGATGATGAGGGGCTGGTGCTCATTGACGAGGATGACGAAGAAGTGGCCGTTTCTCTTGAATGGACAGAGGTTTGGCTCCCTTGTACCTTGCAGGGATTATGTTGCTGTATAAAGAAACTGCTTACCATCAGGCTTCACTGTTACCGTGCGAACTTGCAGATTGCAAGCCAAGGATGGGTTTGATTTTTATAATGCGTGTTTGCGTTCACTAAATCTTACTTGTAAGATTGCAAGGCAATTCTAGCGGCACGTACTCACTGCATGCTCTGTCTTCCTCGCAGATCGATGTTGCGGGCCTCCACGCCTCACGGATTGAAGGAATTGCAGATCTATACGCAGAGTCTGTGATACAGGATGAGGATGAAGAGCAGCAGGAGCTGGACATCTTGGTAAGAAGCAACAAGAAGCAGCAAGTTTTGTTGGACTGTGCAAGGTATCAGTATGTCAATTAAACAGCATGGCATTTCTCATGCTTGGGCAAGAGCATATCATGACGCAATTGTGAGATTTTAATCAAGACTTCACTTAAGTGCACAACACACGCAAGGTCTTCCTTGTCATTTGGTTTACTTTACACATTCACTTTGGCCAGGACCATCTGATCCATGACTATGATTCTGGCAAGGGGAGAAGCAGGGCTGCATGGAACAGATGGTGACTGCTTCATGCAACTTGGGGCGGACAGGTTTTGAGCGCTTTTATTTACGCCAATGCAGCAGGATAGTCTTTTTAATGGACGGAAACAACTGTTCCTCAAACAAAGTTTGATCTGTTCATCCAAAAAACAACGCCCAGGAAGCTACCCAAGTCCCGTATCGGTATATCTATCTGTTCTTTGTTTTCATAACAAGCTAGCTTGTTTAGATACATGTGCGTGGCCCTCTTATGTGCTGCCTACACCCAGAACTTGGCCTTGTGGTGGTCTATACAGATCCACAGTACCGTAGGGTACCGTAAACCAATCCAAGGTTTGAAAAAAACAATTAATAAGTCCCAATGCGAGCAATGCGAGGGGGGCAACACATAATTAATAAACAAGATGCGAGCCTATGCGAGGGCCTTCTGGCCCTATGAGCTCCACCTGCATGAGTATGCACGCGCGTGTGCACGCGTACGTATGCGTGCATGCGCACGTGTGCGTGCGTGCGCGTACGTGTGTGCGTTTGTGTGTGTGTGTGTGCGCGTGCGCGTACGTGTGAGCGTGCGTTGTGTACGTGCCTGTGTGTACGGTTGTGTGCATACATGCGTGCATGCATTGTGTACTTGTGCGTGCGTATGTGTGTGTGCGTGTGTGTGTATGTGTGCGTGTGCGTATGTGTGTGCATGCACGTATAGGTGTGTGTGTATTTGTGTATGCATGCGGGTATGTGTGTGTGCGTGCACATGTGAAGGGAATGAAGGCGCCCTTCCTCTTGGTCCTTCCTCCCCAATAGAGAACCAGCCTCCCAAGCTGTTTGTCTTGGACGGGGCTTGGGGGCTTGGATGCCTGAGAGAAGGCTTTGGGAGGCTTTCCCGGCCTGTCCCCGTTCATGCTAACACAAATTATGGCTCCTGTTCCTGTTCCTGGATGTGAGGAATTGCGCTAAGCTGGACGGCTGCTATGCTACTACTGAGAAAGCTTGGGAAGAGGCTGCACCCACAATTTCCATATCAACATCTGTAAGATGCAAAGTTGCGCCGCAAATTTACTGCTGTAGCATGTTTGCACAACAAACGCATGGGTCTGACCAAGTATTTACACATTGGGCGCCATACATACATAGCAACAAACACAACAATGCAAATACTAACCAACATACAAGGTACAAGGTTTTACAAAAATTTAGGTACTGTGTGTGTGTGTGTGTGTGTGTGTGAGAGAGAGAGAGAGAGAGAGAGAGAGAGAGAGAGAGAGAGAGAGAGAGAGAGAGAGAGAGAGA
>Ga0307968_1000075_pt1 | contig 51751 bp, 49 predicted proteins | sample OrgLakmetagen650_FD_201834 | JGI IMG/M metagenome (GOLD analysis project Ga0307968, IMG submission 201834) | Saline water microbial communities from Organic Lake, Antarctica - #650 | ecosystem: Environmental > Aquatic > Non-marine Saline and Alkaline > Saline | place: Antarctica: Organic Lake...
TGAATTGGGTGGGAAACTGCTGTGTACTCGCAGAAGTACTCTAGTTCTTGGAGGCGAGTGCAACCGAACGTCAGTTAGTACTCTCTTGGCACAGCTTGCGCTGTGCTAACCATCCTTTTTATGCTTGGTATCGGCACATGTGTAAAAATCCCCCTCCAGCAGTTCGGTGGATACGAGCCGGAATAGAACTCATGTGTGAGGAGCAGCACATGCACAACGAGAGGGTCGCTCTGGAACATCAAACACGGTCTGGTACATCACTCTCTTGCTGTGGGCCATGCTGCTAGATTAACTCTGAACCAGCACTTGCCTGGCTAAAACCGTAAAAACGTGTATAAAGAGTGAAAATCATCAGTTCTCTGCTTCAGCTGTAGAACTGGAGTTTTTGCGTAGTGAGCGTAGGCTGAGATCTGGCAAGCACTTTGCATAAAGTGCTGTGTACTCTCGTTTTAGGTTTTAGGCATTATTTTTATGCCTTGTTTTAGCTCAGGTTGTTTTCTGTTTTAGTCATGATGACAAGAGGAGCAGCCCGAGCCGTGGAGGGAGATGCCGCTGCCCCGGCCACAACGGGCCGTGGTTGTGGCCGTGGCCGTGGTGCGGGCAGAGGTAACGGTGCAGCAATAGCTTTGCAGCGTCCTGCTTCTTTTTATTCTTTTTATGCCTTGGTGTAATGAAAAAGCCTACAGCGAACTGTAGCATAGAACTGAAATCATTCGTAATAGCAGATTAGCTTGCAGCACTTACCGTTGTTTGCCTTTCAACACCTCACACAGCAAGGCACATTCCTTGTTCAATTGAAACATTGTAATTTGGTTTTTTATATCTCCAATGCATCCCGCCAAGTAAGTGATGTTCGTTCTTAACATTCTTCACAGGGGGAAAGCAATGCATAAGCCCCCCCTGAAGGTATCTGTAACGTCTCCTCTCCCTCTCTGAGGCGGCAGACCAAGCAATGCATTGAGGTGCTGAGGTGGCTGATGGATGTGCCTGTGAGAATAAGAGCGAGTTTATTATAAAAGGACCATCTAAACTAGCCAAACTACCAATATACGTGAAACCGTTGCTCACATTATAAATCGCAGGGGACATCACACGACTAGATAGTGCCACTGATTTAGCATGACGCTGTCTGTCTTTATTGCGCTCAAACAAGCGTCAGCATGAATGAAATCTCTCATGAATACACACACCACGTCCTCTGTTCTGTGAGCCAGCCCTTCATCAGTATTATCAAGCGCTAGTCTGTACTACTGGACGTGCACGTGTGCTTTTACAGCATTGAAATCTGTGAAAAAACGGCCTTTCTGCTGAAGGCGCTGACAGGTGTTAAGAGTTTCTGGGTAGTACAATTAGCAGAATAACGTCTAATAAAGCAAGCGCCCCAATACAACATGCACCCGGTGCCAAGTAAATGATACTTTCATTTATTAGCTCCAAACCGACTGCTGTTGGCGACAGCAACCGACAATATAGTACTCGACAATTATAGGGTGTTACACGTGAAGATTTCCAGTTCCTGTAATGCAGCAAAAGGGATATGCTACTATATCACTCTCGCCTTTTTGTGTGTTTGCTTCACTTTCTCCTTCTTTTCTTTTGTCCGTTTCTTTGCCTGCATTCCTCTCAGAGAAAGTTGTGAGTTTCCCTGAGTAATAAATCACCCGCCTACCGCATCTCACGATGCAAATAACAAACTTCCTATGGGTTCTGCCTCTTCCTCTCATAAGCTGGCTGTGTGCTCCCAGCAGGCCCCTTCTCGCTATTCCAAAGATCCGCCCAGCCCCACAAAGGTAACTTCTCCTCTTCCTCCCTGACATGACAGCTCGAAACAGGACGTCTGAAAGTGTTATACAAGAGAGCCAACAAAACAGACCAAAGAAATGATAAGCATTGATTGTTCATTACATGATGCATCCGTGGAAAAAGCACACAATTCTCCATCCATACCACTGACTAAGTGTAACAGGCTCACCGACAGCGGCGCCACTGCGCTGTGTACATTTTCTACTGCTAAACTGCTGAGCTGTGTATACCAAACGCACCCGCACATGGTGATGATGTTTATCACATATTAGCATCCAGTCTCAGTATCAGCCAAACCTCTTCTTTCATATGTACAGACCATCTTGAGCAACTCGGCCAGCTCTGTTTCATTCCATCCCCCAATCTTAAATGTCAGTACTGAGCTGCAGCTGATTGTAATTCTGCCAGCAGCGCCTGCGTGCTCTTCACGCCTGTTCCTCCTAGCTGTGCGGCTGCTTGCTGAGGATCAAACGCAATGCGCTCTATTAGGCCTTGCAAGGCTTCCAGCTGCTCACGGCTCTCCAGTGTCTCCTGGAAGAACAAGTTGTTTGCATGCACATCTATGCCAACATAGTTCTATGTGTGTAAGGAATATGGGTTTGTATGCTCATACACTATGAAAAGCTTCGCAAACACCTGCCTGTCGAGACACTCCTCCCCTTTTCACCTACCTGAGAAGAGCCTGCGTGGCTTTCCCCAGTCTCACGTTGGATAGCCGTGTAGTACATATGTTGCAAGCCTGATACCAACTCGTTTAACCTGTGCAAGACCAGCACAAAAGCAGGGGCACTTTATTAATTGTCCTACAGCGTCAGGGCTCTGCAGACCTGTCATTGCAGAAAAAGAAACAGTGGTCTTTGCCTGCACATTTGTAGGGTACTCTCAGAGGGGGTCAACAGAGCAAATGTCCTGAAATGTGACTTTTTTGATACAAATCATGTTTGAATGATATAACTAGATGGTTCATGAAGTTTGGGGCCAAAAGGACCACCCTAGTGGTCTGGACAGAAATCCAGATCAAATTTTGGCACTGAGTTTTCACATAACAGACCACCACGCCCCAAGCAGGACCTCTTTTCATCCCAAAACAAGACAGGAGGACTTCCTTTATGATACAAAATCATCCTGGGTTCTGAAAAGCAGATTTGGTGAAGGTTGGTTTTCCACCTTTTTGGCACCTCTTTTGTTGATCTTCTCCAAGGGAAATGGGCCAAAATGGAGTATCTGACCAACTACTGGGTCGTTTCACTCCATTTTTGTTGCAATGATATTTATTTATGTAAAAACAACATTTATTTAGAAATAAGCCAGATTGGAGCAGTAGGTGGTGAAATATGGTGGATTGGCAGTGAAAAGTAGGGTTCACGCCGCGGGCAATTAGACATGTGCACTTATGTTTGCAAATTTAAAGCTCAGGTGTTATGAGTAGCTACCTTTGGGTCCTAAGCTTAGAATTTGCAAACATGGGTGCCCATACTCAATTCACATTTCTAAAGTACCCCTGTTTGGGGCCTACGTCGACCCCCTCTGGGAAAATCTCATCTTTTATACACTGGCATATGCTGGCATGTAATCAATCCTCGATTGGATGTATCAATTGTTACAACAAGGAGGCGGAATGTTGCTTGGTACCTTGGCACTCTGCAAAGAAGAACAGAGCCATCAGAATCAGCCATGTTTTCTTTCTCCTGGCAAGCATAATAGGCACACACCTTGAGCCCAAAGGTAAACACAAGGCCTGACTACTCAATGCAGCGCCTCGCAAGACTCTACTTATTTTCAATACTTGCGCTCTTTTTACAAAGCAGCACACCTGCTCGAGTACTCTGTCTCCAGTCCTGTGATGTCAAGGTAATGGTGCGAGCTATTTGGTTGCTCATTGCTGGGCACGAGCAAGCCTTCGTACTGCTGCTCTCGTGAAGCAGTTATGGACTGAGAGGGTGCCAAGACTGCAAAGGAAAAAAAAGTTCAGTCAGACATAGGAGCAAAGGTTGATAGTATGAGGCACCTGTAACCTCGGTTCAGATAATCAAAGGAGGAAGTGACAAGGCAGCTCAGGTGCACCATACAGTTCACTTGAAGTGACGCTCTTGAAATCTAACTCACGCGAGTGGTAAGTTGGTAAGTCATCTCACACAGCTGTATTAGTGATGCATCTTTGCTCTTTTCAAACTTTTTTTAGCTGCCTTCAAGTCCCTGTACCACTCTGTTTACACCTTTCACATGCGTTGTGGAGTAACTGCCGCTTAGGTAGTCCACCAAATACTACCGCATGCAAGAAATCAGCCACCCACTTGCGCTTGATTCCCCCCTTTTACTTGACTGACTCACCCCTTGCAGGAGCTCCGCTGCGGCTTGCTTGCCGTACCAGGGCTACTTGTGCTGCCGTGGCTGCAGCCTGTCCTGCCGCTGCTTCAGCCTGCAATATACATGGTTCCAAAACCCCAACCCACAAATTGCTGCAATGTACCATTGGTTGACATGTATACAAACTCACTTGGGCTTGCACTTTGTTACCAGCCGATACAAGAGCTGGCAGGAGAGCTGGCATATACCAGGGCAAACACACTTTTGGCGCCAGCAAACACACTTTTGGTGCCAGCACCAGCGAACACCAAACCAAATCAAACGCTTACGTGCAATCGCACAGCGACTTCACAAATGGATATAGCCTCCCTCCGAGCTACAAGCAGCTGCGTAGCTGACGTATCATGACGCCTCTACACCTCTGACCTAGTTCCAACTGCCATGTGCATAATTGACAGTTAAACTCCAATTCTTGCCTTTATTACTTGCCTCCGTAGTGTTTCTCCACCCATATATTTCCTCGGATTTTACAAACAGCAATTTCACCTATGTGGCTCAACCTATGCGGCTCAATTCTTCTTTGTTGTCCATTGTCCTCCTCTTAAAGCAAACTCTAAAGGCCTTTGAGCAATTAGATCAGTAGATCCACACACTGCGGTCTCACGACGCAAACACACTAAATTCCTATAACATGAAATCTGCCATGAAAATCTTCACCTTGCACCTGCTTCACTATTACAATTCAAAATTCTTGTTATTCCTATAACATCAACTGACACCAGTTTTTGTCAGGTTCAAGATATCTACGCCTCCGCCACAACCTGGAACCACGCCCCCCTTACTTCTCACAATGGAAGTTGGCGCCCAAGGTCTAAGGCCTGAAGGCTTGAAGCTTACCAGCCTTGCTCAATTCAATCATTTTAAAGCTCGTAAATTTAAAAATAGTATAATCACATGCAAAGAAGACCCTCCGCCTCAACTTTGTCCCCTTACCTGTCTTGCTTCCAACGCATCCCAAGCTATGTTCACGCGATCTGCAAAGTCTAAAGCACCCTGCTGCAGTGCCAGCAGCGGGCGCAGCAGGGGCAGGCGGCACAGCATGAGGCCATCAAGGGCACGTGACATGAATGTGGCGTGGCAGTGGATAACCTGAAATGATGTATGAGTCCGTGCGTGCTTGTGAAGTGTGATGGCAAAGATATATAAAATAATTTGGTTGCTTACAAGCCGTGACATGGGGAGGGGCAATACAATGTGTGTTCGCTGAGCATTTATTTTGCAGAGTGATGAAGGGGGGTGGGGTGGGGCAGGGCAAGCAAGCAAGTTACACGTCATTGTCTACAGATTTGCATTAAACGAGAGAACCGTGGAGAATTTTCATCCCGTCATCAGGAGGCGTCAAGGATCATAATTTTTTGGCGTCACGTGTCGATTGAAATATAAATTATGTATCAAAATCCTGACGTCGAGAGCTATCGATCGGTATATAAATGAGTCGTTTCTGTGGGGGTTGGGGGGTCGGGGAATTTTTGGGGAGCTCTCCGGAATTTCACTGGGCCACTTTCACGAAGTATTATTTATATTTTGGAATCCTTAGCTCAACTTCAGTCGACTGGCACCCTTGTTGGGTGATTAGATTCAAGGGGGGGGTCTGGGTGCCTGGGCATAGAAATGCATGGAATGTCCCTAAGTAGGCCGCGGGGGTGTGTTCAGGCGAATTACCAGCAATTGATTCCAAACTTGCAGTTTACGCATCGCATAATGCATAGGTTGCATGATTTAGGTTTAAAAGTGCTTTGGCAAAGGTTTTGGCTGGATTTGTGCACTAAACAGGTGGTCAGTGCAAGAGCGTACGCAAACCAGTTTTTGCCCTACAGCTCATCAGGTATTGCATTACTTGGCATGGCAACTGTGCAGGCAGATAGCTGCTAGAATTCTGAGCAGATTGACACCCTTTTCATTGTGGGGGGTCAGGAAGGGGGGTTGGGGGGAGGGGTCATTTTGGGCCGGTGGCCCAAAATTTACACGTGACTGTCATGAAATTTTTTTTGACGCCTCCTGCCTTTATCAACTGTTTTCATATATACTTGCAAAGCAATTGCTGAGCAAGCATGCATTGACATGGTTTGCATGCCAGTTTCTGCGCTCGAGTGGCGGACAACCTTCAGTTTTTAATACATTGAGGATTTCTGCCACCTGTGATTGCTGGCGGGCAGAAGCATGCAAGCCCCAATCTACACCGGAGAGTAGCGGATGAGCTTAAGACATATACACACAAAGCCAAAGAAGAAAGGAGCAATGTCAGCTAATTGCACAGCGAACCCGTGACTTCACCCTAAAATTTTAAGGTAGCATTCTCGTGGGTTTGAGTGGCGGAATTATACGCAGCAATTGCCTGCAACACAACCATGCGTTATATTTATTATTGGGGCACTTCTCAGTGCGTCCTACATGCGTGAACAGTAAATTGCACGCTGCATATTGGGTTCCCACGCCATAACAGGCGTATTCCTGAGGAATCAAGGAATCAGGCTTGGGCCAGTTCATAACTCGCTTTGCTGGTGCGGATCTGAGATAATCTGAGGAGCCCCAGAATTTTGTGTTGTTCCAATGGAGCTGGCTAAACGGAAGTGCTGAACACGATGCAGTATTTAGATTTATCTATGATAAATCTATAGGAGAGGGTGGAAGCTGCGCAAAGATGCAAATGTGCCGCTGTACTGAAAGCGCCCGCCGCTGGTGACGCCTTGCAGGCTTACCACCAGCGGCTTGTACTTAGGTAGCGTGCTACAATCTGTAGTCTGTGCTTGTCGACATGCTCAAATATTACATGTAGGTGCTTAAGGAGAGAGAGATAGTGAGAGAGAGAAAGAGAGAGGGGCAATTTCACCACAAAGGCAACTTGCGAGAACGAAGAAGCACCCCTACACACACCTACTTCCTCACCTGGTCTGCATCAGCTGCCCGCCTGACGCCTGCCTCCATTGCAGCCCATTGAGGTGCAAGCACATCAGTCGTGCTGTAGCGCAGGATTTCCTGTGTAGTGGAAAAAGTATTCAGCATGCGCTCTCAAGGGTCTTCGGGCCTACATGGTGCTCCATGAATTAGAAGGCACAGAAGCAAAAAAGAAAAAGAAATGAGGATAAATAGATTGGGCTTCTGCTGCATAATTTGTTTCGTAATGCAGCACATAAAACAACATTAGATAGCTTCATATAATCTAATGACCACAACAAACATTTTGTAAACCTGAATTAGACACACCTGGATGAGGAACAGGTGACGCTGTGCCAGGCAGTAAGCAGGCTTCAGTGCGTTTCGTCCTACCCTGTGTGAGCAAGGAGTACCAAACCCCACAAAGGAGATTATAAGCTGCACTCTCTCTTCAAATCATGATGTTGGATGCTTCTCCTGCCTCCTGGCGACCTTGCACATTAACTAGCTTGAAAAAGTGAGAAAGCTCCGCCAACCCATTCAATTACCTATCGTAGAGTCACGTAAAGAATGCAAGGTATAATGCACGAACTAATAGACTCTTATAAATTCCAATGTGAGCAATGCAAGGGGGGTAGCACTTACTTACAAAGCACAAAGTGAGCCTATATGGTGTCTTTTTGCCCCTTTTCTGATTAAGCAAGCAAGGCTTTTATGCACATAAGCAAAGGCAAGAGCAAAACGGTTATTGCATTAAAAGCGAGAAAATACAGGAGAAATTATACGTTGAGCAATAAAGCGATTTGGGGTGTTTTGACTAGAATTTGAACCTAAGACCTTTAAAAAACCTATTTTGCACAGATGCAAACTTTGCGAGGCAATTTTTATTCAACTTGAATAAGGTTGGTTGCGACACTCCCCAAAAAGTCAGAAACAGTCAAGGTTTGCAGTTTAGGTGCAGTACAAAAAGAGAGTGCCATAGCAAAATTTCAGAGTAAGAACACAGCACGTGCTTTTGCACATCGCCCTTGTCATCGTGCACAGACCTACCTTGAAGCGTTGCGTGCAGCCTGCATGCGGTGCCATGCAGCAGCAACTCGGCGCTCAACGTGCTTCAGGTTAAATAGGTGCCTGTGCATAAGCAGAGTAGCAGCAGCAGAGCTTGACTGAAAAATAACCGTAAGCCTGTGAGGAGGCAGACAACGCAGAAAAAGACCATGAAAGTGCAGTTGAATTGAAGCGTGCAGGGTGGGATGAAAGGCTATTTGATCGGTGGGAAAGCCTGATGACTAGGATTCTTCAAGTATTCAATTGCGATATACCATGTACAATTACGAGCATATATACAGCATAGGCATGGTGAGATTGCCTCTTTTTTCAACCTTTCGCTTTACTGTAATTTAACTCTTGCCTTTCACTTCCCAATTTTTCGAAACCACACAAAATTACAATAGTGACCTCAGCACGAGACGCCTTGAGCCTCAAAGCACTGCCCAAGCCACCTTACTTGAATATGAGCTGGTACTGTGCTAGTGCACGTGGGGGAATGATGAGCGCAACTGGCCACGACAGCCGGTAAGACAGCAGCAGCGCATTCCATCCCTGCGGTAAGCATTGCAAGCAATTGCAAAGCTTTGGTGGCACTTGGTCCTACAGTTCCCGGCACTGAAAGTCAGGTCAGCCAACTCCGGTGAGAGTTCTTGCCACAATGCAGGAAAGTACTTTTAACCTACTGTACCTTTCCTTTAACACCCCGCGTGAATATTGTTTTTTGCCCTGGGGGATGACTGCGGTAAGCATGAAAAAAGATCTACTTTGATTTTGCGGGGTTGTGCGGGATTGGTGTAAATTAAGTTATTGGGTCGCTGCGTCACGAGCAACAAAAGGCCCCCCGGCCTCCTCCACGCCCCCCCCCTGCCCCCCTCCCTGCCCCAGCAGCAGCCCCAGAAGCAGCAGCACTGATTGCTCCAAAGGGGAGTTTTCAGCGGGAGGCATGCAGCTTTTTCCACAGCGACAGCTGAGCAGGAAGCAACACTTCAGCAGCAAAAGGAGCAGCAGCTGGTAACCGACCGAGCCAAGCTGCTGCAAGCAAAAGTGGAACTGGCTGAGCGAGAGGCGCAGGAAGCAGTGATGAAGAGGCCTCCTGGCAGGCAAAGAAAAACCTTTGTTTTGGAGGACCACGCTGCAATGCTTGCGCACGCAGAGCAGATAAAGCAGCCCTGCAGCTAACAAACGAGCAGGTGGGATAGCTAATGCATCAAACAAGGTCACATACCAAGGCTGCACCCAAGTGGCACCATCAGTACGTGCAAGCACAAGCAAGGCACCCAGCAGCAGCAGCAGCAGCACTTAGCAGTGAGGAGAGCGAGGAGAGCGCCAGCATCAGTGCTAGTGGCTAGAACAAGCAGAAGCAGATTAAGGGGGGGGGGGGCAGAAAAGGTGTAGGGCAGGGGAACAAGGAACGTCTGGCTACATCTTGCAAACAGCTTTGTGGTTTTCTCTTTCAGTTCAGCTAAGTGGTGCTGAACAGGGCTAAATAGTCCTGCAGGATTACAGCGGTAAGGTAAAAAACTTCTATTTTGGGGTGCGGGAAAATGCGGGAAGGTGCGGGATTTAATAAGAACATTTCTTAAATTTGGGGTGTGGGATGAGTACGGTATTGTGCAGTATGTAGAAACCTTGGTTAGATATATCTATGCATCCTCAGTTTGTGGCGAGAGGTGCCCAGGTGGAACAGGGTGGAAATCCCTGCCAGAGAATGGATTTACAAAAGCTCCTCCCTGGTGCTAGAAACTTACCAGGGGTGTTTCCATTATTATTGGGGACATTTTTGCGAAGGTTTGGGATCTGGGGTGAAGGTTTGGTTTTGGACCCCCCTTTTGGCAGGGAAACTACGCAATGCAAAGGCTTTTACCACACTTGACGGAATCCAAGCGCGCTTTTTGCAATGAGTTCCACAATTTTTTGCTTTAATGGGTATGGTTTGACCCTAAATCTGCCCGGGAACGAAAGAAATGGTGAACTTGGACCTAACCTGCATTTCCACACCCATGCCACCTTTTTGGCAGAGAGATGGCACAGATCCAGCCCCACATTCACACCCTTGACCCCAAATCTATTGTTCCTATGCATAGTATTACATCTATGTATAAAAACCATTGTGTAACCTCAGATGTGCAATTCAGGAGAGGCATTAATTCCCCCTTTTTTGGGTGGGCTTGGCTGGTTGATTGAAAGGCGCTGCTTTGCTTCAAGTGATACGAGCAGTGACAAGAAATCGCCTGCATGGCCTCTCCATTGAAAGTCCACGTCGCAGCAAATGTGCATGGCATGTATTGGCAGCATGGCAACAACAGCTGATGACAACCGGTCACATCTGGTTGCAAATTGACCCGTTCTTCTTGAGGAGACACAGAGGGGACACTAGACTCAAAGCAGGCAAGAAAAGCACGCACCAGCTCATCCTCAGCCCGAGGCCTTCTCAGTGCAGAGGATGGCGTGGAGGTGGTGGTGGACCTCTGTGGTGTGCCTGTAGGTGTCGTGCCAGCCTGCACATACAGCAGATGCGACAAAGGGTACAGGACATATAAGTAATAAGCGTGATAGTTCGCTCACACAGATGCCCTGTTCATCCTGCTCCATGACCTGTGTTGTTGATGCAACAAGGGCTGCACTCGTGTGCGCTGTAACTCTTATAGCCCTACTCTAGTCAAAATACACACCGCCTGCTGCTCAAGAATAACCCCTGCTAGATTTGAGCACACGGACTGCCAATTGCCCACCCACATTTGTTGACGTTATGTGCGTGAGGGCGCCAGCATCTTTTGACAGCTCTAAGACTGACCGTGGATCCAGTTTGACTGACAGCTCGTCAGCGTGAGGGTCCTACGTGCATTTGTGTGTGTATCTTTGAGTGCGAGTGTGTGTGTCGTGTCTCAGTTCTGTGTGCATTTGCTGTGGCAGGATACTGTACGTAAGTGCTCAGCAAAAAAATGTTATTGGATTATTTATGAATACCATGGTAGCCATGAAATGCGCTCAATAATGAGCTCATACATCATTTGCCTCTAATGGACTCATGCTGAAAGCAATTTAAGTATGAGTAAACAAAGGAAAATACTTGTGCAAGTTTGTAACATAGGGGGGCCTCTTCTATGAGGGCCGTCCCAGCCACGGAGGACCATGCAAACACAAATGCACACGTGAACACACACGCATACACACATACCTGTGCCACACTGCTGGTCCTGATGGCAAGTTCCAGCAGGGACTGCAGGCGAGGGCGGCTGATGTCCCGTACAGGCTTGTCAAGCTCTTCACGAGCAGCCTCCGCCAAGTGCACCACGAGATCACCCTGCGTGGGCGCACATTTACTCACGCACAACTTAAGGGCACGACAAAAACTGCACACTAGATCACCTTGAATACGCGCACATGCACACACGTACAACGTAAGGGCACTGCAAAATTGTCTGACAGTTCAGTGTTGACATCAGTGCGTGTGGGGGGGTCCAGCGTGCCTTTCATACCCTGCGTCTGCTCTCTAACTGAGTGCATTGTCATAACACTTTCCATGCCGTCTTTTTACCTAGCGTTTGAGCACGTGTACCAGAGAAGATCAAGGAATAAAAACATCCAGGGAGGGAGTAAGGACAGGAGGGTAGCCTATCGGCAGCTTCATTTGCAAGAGGAGAGTACGACACAACAAACGCAGGAGCAATCGATCAAAGTTACTGCACCTGATCTAGTATGAAGAAGTGTTTAAGGGAGCGCAGCCACGCCAGCAGCCCCACTGCACAAGTGAGCATGTGTGTAAGTGTGCTAATGAGCAAGCACACAAAACAAAGCTTTGGTTTAAGGCGACATTTCAAGCGAACACCAATGTGCACAGCACGTAAGGCACAAATAACAGGAGTTCACGTGTGTGGTCAAAGATGGCCATGCACTCTAACTCTTGACCTTTTAAAAGTCAAGCACGTCATTAATACCCTACCAGCCGCAACACACATGGCTATACACAAATTCGCTCTCCTCACACCTTCCTGCTCCGAGCGCAGCAGGTGCAGCAGGGCAGCGGATGCACGGGCGTGTGCAGCCATGATCTCTTGCACAAAGCTGCTCTGTGGGTCATACGTAAGACGAGGTGACCCTCCCCAACCTTGTGCTACACTGCCTTCTGCTGTGCCGTTCACTCCTCCACAGATGGCTGCCGTCACCGCTGCATGGGCAGACACACATACACACATATACACACAGTCTGTGGCACAATGATCACTTGAATGCAAGCAATCTGAGGCTTGCTGAGTGTCAATTGAAACAATGAGGGGGGGTAGAGCAACATATCACTTATGATGGCACACAGGCGAATGCACACTCACATATTTACATGCAACACACACATGTCAAGACAAAAAGATTGTCCGGAACACTAAGAATGCACAGTTCAGGGACCCCAGAGAGCCCCAGCTTGTATAAGTATGAGGCAGCAGAAGAATCTCGAACATGTTTTTACTCGTAAGTCCGTTATTGCGCTGCACCGGCCTCGATTAAATGGAGGAGGGCATATGGCTTAGAACTCCGCGATTGCTACAAACCAACGACAATCCCTCTGCAGACCCCAAATCAATTGAACACACTCATTTCCACTAACTTCAACATGCACATCCTTCCCCCCATTCCTCCCTTGTCTTGCATACAGACAGACACACCTGCAGTGGCAGCGCCAACCTCCCCTGCATTACCCCTGCCTGCAGACTTTGCTGCGTGGCCTTGGGTGTGTGCCATGTGAGTGCCAAAGCCCCACGTAGATGCAGAGGCTGAGGGGGCAGGCCGTGACTCTGCAGTCATATGGCTACGGCACTCGTGGATGGCATTCAGGTACTTCCCTGCATGTTGTGGCGGTTGTCTTCTAAGGAGCACAGCGGCCAGCCAAGGAGAGTTTAGTAGCCCACACATGAGCGCTACTAGTTAGACTGTTTCTCCAATTTTGCTGGAATAGAAGCAAAGGCAGTTGGGACGCTTCCCGTCGCTTTAACTCAGCTCCAAAATCAAGAGCACAGAAACACACAAAACAGTATCCAGAACTATATGCACATCTCACACAACACTGAGAGCCAAGCCACATAAGTGCACAGGTCTGTCAGCACAAGACAGACTCTCCCGAGCTTCTTACCCGTGGTCAGAATGAGGTTGGCACACCCCTGCAGGAACACAGGCACGTCCAACTGAGCAGGGTGGGCAGCCGTTGCCGCTCCCGTTGTGTTTCCTACGACTGGCTTGTGTCTCAGTGTATAACGCTCGTGCCAGTACGTTAGCTGATGGTCGTCTGTCAGGGCGTCTTTACTGGTGATCTGTGTGAAGGTGATTCATGGGTATGTCTTGTCAGGAATGAAATGCAAGCAGAAATCTGACTGACAAATACACACAACACACACACCTCATGGCCCTGGACCATGAACTCCCCGTATGCGTCCTCAAGCACACCATCCCGCAGCCAACGTTCCAGCATCCTGCAGCAATGCAAAAGGCAGGAGCAAAATGAAAACAGCATGGTGAACGAGTTTTGAGGAAGGGGTGGATCACGTTTTACAAAGGGGGTAGCCAAGCACGGTAAAGATGATTCTTAGAGGACCAAAATACACAGCGAGGACCGAGCCCATCATCAGCAATGATGATCAATACAAATTGAGGCTGCAGAGGAGCGGCTCAGGCAGTTCCTAGAAACGTGCACAGCGTGACACACTGACTTGAAATAAGGGGCAGCGGCTGCGTGCAGGAGGCGGTGCACAAGCGCTCGTCTTGCTCGGTCTCCTGCTAGAGCGGCTGCTTTGGCGTGCAGGAGGTTGAGCAGCCCTGCAGTGAAGCGAGAGATGTTTCAATGAGGAGCTTAACCAACACTCTTTTTTTGTATAAGCTGCTCAGTAAATGTCAAAAGATGCATCAGGAACATGCAACAAAAATGGGAACCACAAAGTGCAATAGTGGTCCTGGCATGGCGAACCTATTGCGCAGTACCTGCCGATGTGAGCTGCTGAGAAGCAGCATCTGCTGCAATGCTTGCCAGCAGACCTAGAGAGGACAGAGGGCCCTGAAGAGCAAATAACATTTACAAAGATGTGCTTGTGAGTTGCAGGTTCAGGTGCATATAAGCGAGTATTTCTGGTAGCAAACTCAAAGATGAAACAGCAATGAAATAGCATTTGTGCAGGCCGATCGTTACGTTTTAAATAACAGTCCTGTAATAAACAATAGTACACGTAGACAGACATCATATGACCACAGACGAGTGTGGCCAAGAAAGAGCATACAACGCTCAAAAGTCAAGTAGGCTTTTTTTGTGTGTGTTTGTTTGTTTGAGAGATTCTTGCACAGAAGATGCGTACACAAGAATTTGTCATACAACATCGGCCAACACTGCTTAACAGCTGTGTACAGACCTGGCAGTAGTACACCAGGGCCTGTAGCCTGAGGGTGCCCAGGCGTAGCTGGTGCTCTAGCTGCGTCACCATGAGCAGCCAGTCCTGGAGCAGGCGCCACAAGGCAGCCGCTACTGCATGCGATACGCGCCTGCGCGTATCATCATTAAGCACGGCTTCTTGGAGCAGGCACAGTGTAGTCCAGCCACAGAAGAGGAGTGTGCAAGTAAATCAGAATGATGCGCGTTGGGACCATTGCTGCTGGAGGCTTGTTGGGAGCTTGATGGTCAGCCAAGGTCTACGCTCGGCAAGCACACGCAAGGGCCTTCCCCCCAAAGGAGCACTTAGATTAGATAAAACCCGTCAGCACAACTGCACGGCATGCCTTTCTATTTTAGCCAACAAATGCTGATACAATTACTCAGCATTCATAACGCACAGCCTCGCACAGACAGGGCCCTGCATATCTCACCCTCTTGACTAGCAGTAGTAAGTCACCTTCCAAACTCACAACTGGGATCAAATGCATTGCAAACTCTTACCCGCATGTGAGAGCAGATCGCGTCTCTGTGAAGCGCTGCAGCACAGCCACGTAGTCACTGCAGCAGGCAAAGAAGAGTCCAGCCAAAAAGGGATTTGACACATGCATGTTCGGTGCGTCGGCCTTGGATGGTGAGAAAAGTAGGCTTGGTATGAGTAATTATGCAGTCATATAGCAAAGTATACCGGCAGACAGGCAAATGGGAGCAAATCATTAAGCAAGTGCGTGCAGCGTAAACAGAGTACCATCATGTGAGGACGCTAGAGGCAGCTGGACGACGCTGAGGAACACATAGATATCTGCAAAAGCCTCCATTACTGCCCTCCACATCATCCTTTTGGGTGTTTGGGAGGGAAGACCATCTACAACACTCACCTTTTAAAGACTCCCAAGGACTTGGATCCATTAACAACATAAGTGCAGTCGACCTACAATTGTCAATCTATAATCAAATCCACAAAAGCGTTTTTAAGAAGCTAGCCTCCAAGCTCCACGTGCATTCCATCAACTCAATTTGCTACTAAACTTGTCTGTACCAGGCCAGTATCAACTCCCTTTCCACTAATCATTACCAACTTTCCCTTTGCCTTTCCAGTGTCATTACTAACACTGGATCATTACCAACTTTCCCTTTCCAGTATCATTACCAACTCTCATCAGGACCCGGATTCAGGCCAAGCCTGCAACCCCCCTGGTGCCCATTGACTTTTTCTTTTTTCTTCAATGGAGGGGTTCCATGGTACCCAATACCAAATTTGCTCCTTTTCATTCATTGATGCAAGGAGTGGTGTCGCTGCCTGCATAAGTTCTCCCCTGTCTTCTAATATCAACGGCGGCACACAGCTGGCAACAAGCACTCACCAAATGGGCAGCACCCGTTGCACCAGCTCAGCAAGGCAGGGCTCCAAGCCTAGCCCCTCTGCCAACGCAAATGTCAGGGTGGGGCTTGAATCCTTGGGCTCAGACCTGCCGGCTGGACTGCTATGCTCACCCACCCCCAGTGGCTGCACCAGGCGAGCCTGGACATAGCGCCCCTCCAAGCCCATGAAAGCGTACAGCAGGTCATTGGTGACTGCGTATGATTCAGCAGTGCATTGCTAACCACGCTGCTTGTAAGCAGAAACTGGAATTGCATGTCCAATTGCCTTGTCTCAATTAATTCTTTATTAGGCCTAGCAAGAACGCCTACACCGCTGTGCTCGGTGACAAATTCAGGTACCTGCTCGTCCCCATCATCCGTCCAATTCCAGAAATGGGAGCCCCTTGGTCACTCGTTGCACACAAGGACATTGATTACCACAGTGAAGTAACAGGACGGTTCAACGTCCCTCATCATTTGCAGGCAAACTATAGCTGTAATCAACTGCTTTGAAGCCCCCCACGCACTTGCCACCTCCTGCACGTCTGTGGGAAGCATGCTTAATGGCTGCTGCTGTGACGCCCCCTTCACATCCCCTGAATTGCTCTGCTTGGGGCCCCCTTCAGGATGGCTGCAAACGCTGGGCTTGGGCGCACCAGCTGACTCCTGTGCGTCAGGCGTGTGTAATGCACAGCGGAAACATTCCGCTTCACACAATGTGCGCGTGACACAGCATTATTTTTTGAAGGTTATTAACTGTCTGAAACGTAAGGTTCATCGTAAATAGTTTGGTAGTGCATTGCTTGCTTTGGTGAGAATAGGTACCTTAATTGTAGGCAGTGGCTTTAGGTACAACAAGCACGCAAATTTGAAATATGCAAGGCTGTTGAGAGGGCACGGTTTGTCAGTATCAAGACACTTTACCAGTGACGTGTGTGGCACACAGCTGATTTGACAACCCACCACCAGATCTCGGCCCGTGAGGTGGGGCCTCAGCATGTGCCATGCAGGGACGGAGTTCAGCAGAGAGGCTAGGCTGGATGAGGCAGCAGCAGCAGAGGGACTGCTGAGGTCTTGGTTGTGCTGCAGGCCGGCCAGACACAGGCAGGATGAGATGACTAAGTACACAGGTCAAGATGTGCAGTGTGCTTGCAGTAAGGCTGAGGTGTTATGAAGGAGCGCTGCAATGTGGCCTGCAATATTGCTTTATGCAGGGGTAAGCTTAAATGATTAAGATAAGCTATAACAAAGTAGGTTCGGGTTGTGTTAGAGAGAAGTTGTGTGCGTTTACAAATGTAGAGATCAAGGGCCTCCGGTGTTTGTAACGTGACCACGGTTACTAGCAGTGGCGGGAGGGAGGGTTGAGGGCGCGCCTTTTGAAAGGCTGATAGGAATTCATGCGGTTTAAAATTGACAAAAGCGGTACTTGTTCTAAATTAGCATGAAGCATAGCCAAACGGAGCAAAGCAATGCGGGCATGGTTCAATTGGTTTGGCAAGACAACAAGGTCTTCAACACATTTCTATCGGATTCCAGCTGCTGTTCAGGGTCAAGCATTAAAACTGTTGCACTGTTTTCAACTGCTTTCTTCACACAGTTCAGAAGAATCTTCTAAGGCTCTAAGGCTGCCTAAGCAAGAAAAACGCAAATCGCCTAAATATAGGGTTGGCCAGATTCGCAGATACACCGTACATAACCGTACATTTGTTCATTGCTCTGCCATAAATACCGTATATATACCGTATATATTAACATATAAGGTTGCCTACTCATCTGTAAGGTGCTTACTCAAATACGCTGGTGACTTACTGCTCACAATCTCTCACTACGTGTACCTCCCTTTCAATCCCTCAAAGGAAAAGCAAAGCACTGTACATACACCACGCGATTGATAGAATAAACACACCTTATCATCCTCTTGCTTGCGGTAATTCAGGGCTGCCGCTTCCTGCTGTCCAGAGGCCACAGGCACATCTAGCCTAAACAGATCCCCAGCGTATGGAATGTTGGGCAGCAGGTCCTCGCCATCAGGAATGGGAAATACCGGGCGTGGTTTGTGGGTTGATTGCATCGCTGGCCTCGTGGCTGGAGAAACTAGACCGTCCTGTACAGCAAAACAATAACAGAAGGAACCTACTTATTTAAAACGAGAGTGAATAAAGAAGCATTTAATTGCACGTTAGTAAGTATGGAGAAAATGTGTGTGTGTGTGTGTGCGTGTGTGTGTGTGTGAGTGTATGTGTGTGTGTGTGTGTGTGTGTGTGGTGTTGGATCATGTGATGGTCCTTTCCAGCCAAGACAGGTACGAGGAAAAAACGCGTGCTGCTGGCCCAAAGCACACAGAGCAACACCAGCACACAGGATACTCACGTAAGGGCTGCCTTGTGGGGCTGAAGAAGCAGGAGCTGCTTGGTGGTGCTGCTGCTGCTGCGTCCCCAAAGAATGCTGCACTGACCCGGCAAGTGGTCCGGCTCTGCTATTGCTGCTGGGCGTCCTTGTGATTATCCCACTTGGTGTGGTGCTGTGCTGCAGCTGTGTGTGCATGGCTGCATATACCCCAGCTGCTGCTGGTGCAGGAGAAATGTCCATGGCGCCTGCTCCTGCATTTGTCCCTTGTGGCGGTGTGGCAGCTATCTTGCGGGTGCCGCTGAGCATGGCTGGTGGTGTTCCGAGCACAGCTGCTGGCACGAATGGAGGCAGAGCTGTTGGTGTTGCGGCTGATTGAAGGGATCTACTGCTACTGGGCGCAGTTATCTGTGGAGGGATCCTGGCGTTTGCAGCAAGGGCAGGAGCCGATGAGGCGGGGGGCACAGCCATAGGGCCCTTTGTGAGCATGCTGAGGGAGCTGTCCGACCCAATGATGTGGAGCAGCGCAAGCAGCTCACGATGGCCCTTGAGGCTGCAGTTTATTGGAACGGAGGGGCATGGTGGAGGAGTTGACGGAAAGATGAAGTGGATACAATATTATCTAACTCATAACACTTCTCTAGGTTATAACAACAGGTCATCCCATCGAGGGGGGGGATGATACAAAGTTCATGCTTGCATGACAGGTGGTTTCAAATGAAGTCACTCCTACTTTCGTGCTTGGGCCCTTCCCAGCTTGTTGTGGAAGTCCTTCTTGTCAGCGGCCTTGCCCTCCAAAAAGGATACAGCTTGATTGAACTCCGCCTGAAGGAAACGCAGGAGGTATTTTTTCACGGAAGTGACCTGGCTGTTTGACTGATAGGGACCCCTTGCAACGCTACATACATCAGGAAGCTTGTTGCCCAGTCCATCTTTCAGTGCCTTGAGCTTGATGTTGCGGATGGCCTGTGCCAAGGGGGCAGCCCCCAAGCCCCGGCACAGCTGTTGTTCGAGGGATATGACAACTTCATGAATGCGTTGATCCGCGGACATTTATAAACAATAGCAATTCTCCGATAAGTGCGGATTCATACAGGACATTCGAATTGTTACAGTTTCTTAGTTGAATTTGCGCTTCAATACAAGAATGGATTAGTACGAATCAAGCAAACTTCTCTTGTTTTGAATCCGGTCATTACACAACTGCTAACTCCAGTGAACGTACAGGACCAAAAAGAATCCGATTTCGAAGAATGGCTGATTTCCACCAATGTGGCTTCTCTGCAGTTGGACAACTTCTCCTTGCATTCCAGGAGGTGAACTTCTCAGGCCTTGCATTCACCGCCAGCTAGCTAGCCATCTAGATCTTACACTTGCGCATCTACAGCCAGCTAGCACGCATCTTACACTTGCGCATCTTTGTACCTCCGCATATAAAAGTCCAACGTTTAAGCAAAAAAATCAAGTAGTGTGCTAAGTACTCCGCTGCGTTTTCTGCATATGGAGATCAACATTGCCGCCAAAAGAAGGTGCCCTGCACAACGTTTGAGGAATGACAAGCACAGTCGGTACAAAAAGTGGTGCAGGAAGAAGCACAGACTACAAAGCTTGTGTGCAACCTGGCACGGAGGTCAGGTCTGAGTTCAGGTCTATCTTGCACAGTTTCAGCTTATTGTATGCAAGCAAACGGGTTGACACCGAACCAAAGCAATCTTACATGATTTCAAGCAGTCCTCGAGGGTTGTCTGTGTGTACCCAATGTCCCGCTCGTTGCAACAAATGTACGGTGTGTCCTAAAGCCTTTATCTGGTCCTCATCTGGGCCTGACCACCTGCATAGGCAAAAGGTACCTTGCATGTGCCGCAGATGCCTACATGATAGCACATCAGTTAGCGGCACTTTAGCATACAACTAGATTGACGAAGCATATACTCTCTGGCAACACACCCTGGGACATCGTTTACTAAATTTTTGTGGTACAAAGTGTACCTGAAATTAGACTTTTCAGCCTTGACAAAATTCGTACGCAAACCGTCTGGCGGCGAGAGCAAGAGAGGCCACAAAGATGTTGTCTCGTAGGACCTGTGCCCACATACAGTTGATGACAGAAGTGCATGGAGAGTTGAACTCAGTATTACCGTACCGCGCTTGGTTGTTTTGAAAAACAATAAATTATTATTGATGCCCCTAGCATAAGTCAGGCCAAAAACAAATGTTTTTTCGGACTTCGCAAAACACTGACTTTTCAGCGGGGACGATTCTGGGCTCTTCCATCGTTTTCAGGGGCAACCATCATCATTATGACCGAGTTGCACTTTGAGAAGCGGATGTGGTTCCGCCTTGGGAGCTTCTGAGGCTGACATTGCCCTGAGCAAGCTTGCAAGCACCTGCTCGCTGACCAGCAATCTTATACTGTACCTTTCCTGCCCCATTTAGACTTTGGGCAGGCCCATGCTCAGCCTTGTATGCGGGTTCAAGCTTCTCCAAGAGAGAAGCATGAGGGCAGAGCTGCTGCTGTCTCAGGTGCAAACTCCTGGAGCACGGTGTGCTTGCGTGCAGCAGGCAGCCATCCTCCAGCAGCAGCAGAAGCAGCAGAAGCAGAAGCTTCCAGAAGCACCCAAAAGAAAGGAGGGAAGCAGGAACACCTTTAAAAATCGCAAATTCCGCAGAATTTTCCAACTTTTGGACCTTGAAAAAGCTCAATGCTCGCAGATTAATCATTCTTATTATTTTGGAACCTGGCAAGCATTAGGCCTCGCACAGGAGGGTGTAGGAAGCAAAACTTTTTGACGGCACGTGTCAAATCGATTACAATTTTTATTTTCGGAATCCTGACGTCAAAGGCTATCGATTGGTAAATATACAGGGCTGTGCAATGACGGTGTGATGGTACGGTCCGTCAAAATACAGTCTGACGGTGGACGCCGCAAATGACAGTTTCAGACCGTCATTTAGGAATTTAGGGACCGTCATGACGGTGCATGACGGTACGGTGGACGGTACGGTCCAATAATCGCAAAAAGGTCCAAAAATGGCATTTTGACCCAAAAATGGCCATTTTGGCTCTTTTAACCTCATTTCAAAATTTTGCAGGTGTGTTATCTACACAAACGAACGATTGGAGTAATAATGAAAGGGAAAGGAAAGGAAAAAGAGTAGAAACAAGTTTATGTCTTGACCAGGAGTTGTACCCTAGTCTCATCTTTTCACAGCAAAAAAGCACCTGAAAGTGGGTTTACGCTGTAATTACGGTGGACGGTCCCCTCGACTGTCTGGACGGTAGACACTGTCATTTTGACGCTCTGACGGTACGGACTGTCCACCGTACCGTAATTACGGTGCAAAATGGCTCTGACATTGTCATTGCACAGCCCTGTATATATGAGTCGAATTGGGGAGGGGGGGGCACCGGTGGGGTTTAAGTTTTGGGGGGGGGTCTCCAGTTTTTTTCTGGGCCACTTCCACGGAAATTTAAACGTATCATCGGATCCTCAGCTCAATCCCAGTCGATTAACACCCTTTTTGGGCAAATTGGGTAGAAGGGAAGGTTTGTGGTTATGTCCACGAGTCAGAGGCACACGCGGTTGGGTCCAGGCCGCGGGGTGAGTCAAGCTAATCGAGCAGCAATTCACTCCAAACTCCCAGGATTGTGCCAGCATGAGATGAGTCAGTGGAATTCAAAAGAATTGGAAGCAACGTGGGGCTGTGCAAGCCAGTTGTGGTTGCCTGGTACGTCATGTGTGCATGGGCGTCCGTATCTCAATTTTTGCCCAACAACCCTGCAACACTTCAGTTTCAGGTCTTGATGAGTATACAGATGGATGCAAAATGTTAAAAGGAGCAGATTGGTACCTTTTTTGTCTGGGTGGGGGCACTGGAAGGGGGGTTTGAGGGGTCCCTCAGAGGGGTCCCTCAGAGGGGTCCACCCCAAAAATTGGGCATGCCTTCCAAAACAAACCTCCTGCCTCGCAATACTAGGAGCGCAGTACGGTATTAACAGGAATCAAAACTACAAGTAAGAAACGGGAAAGAACGCATGAAACCGGGAATAAGTAGCAGGCGGACATTTGAAGTTTAGACATCTGTACGAAAGTCCCTCAATTGAATGTGCAGGAAATGCTCATCAACCCACTTGTACATTTCAGCAATGCCGTCTAAGTCAAAGCTCCACCGCCACTCAGCTTGCTGGCCTGAGGGGCTGGGGACGGCCTTTATGTTGGTAGCAGCCCATTGGGAAATCTGTAAAGAAAACCCTGCAGTAAGAGAGAGGGTAAGACCTGTCAATCTTGAAAGAAAAGCACCACCTAACCGCCTGTGATGTCTACGTGCTAGCCACGTCTTATCCGTTTAAAGGAAAGATATTGCAGTGTAAGAACAAAAGCACGGGTAAGAATAGGTTAGGAGAGGAATCAGTTTGCAGCAACCCCCAAACACGATTGCTGGGTGATGCAAAGTGATTACCGTACCTTTCCGATATCATCCCGGGTAAATAACGTTTTTTGCCCTCCGGGATGATTCGGGTATCATTTATATTTATTTTGAGGCTCCGGGGTTGCCCGGGATTGGCAAAAATAAAGTTTTGTGGGTGGGTGAACAGTGATGAGCAGAGAAGGCCCAGCCCCAGCCCCAGCCCCAGCCCCAGCACCTGCCCCAGCAGCACGACACACATGCGCCTCAGCACCTGGAGCACGACACTCCTGGACAGCACCTGGAGCACGACACACATGCGCCCCAGCACCTGGAGCACCTGCCCCAGCAACACACACATACACACACAGCACAACACACATGCGCATGCACACACGCGCATGTGCACGCATACTCATACACGCACACGCACTGCCTGGGGTGAATGCCAACCGGGATTTGTGCGAAAATGGCTAAAATATTTATTTTGAAGATCCGGGGTTACCTGGGGTTACGTTTAATATTTATGAAAATTAGGCACCGGGATGGATCCGGAAAGGTACGGTATTTTCTTGATGGAGGAATGTCACGTAGTGGACTTGTGAGGAGCTTGGTTAGTCAAATGTTACGCGTGCATGTACAGACCTCAGTGCGCACGCAAATGCGTACGCAAATGTACGCACCCACACATGCATACAACCATAAGCACGCGCACACATGTGTATGCACGAACCCTAGCACGCGCGCAAATGCACTCGCACTACACACATGCACACACGATACACATAAGCATGCACACACACACGCACGTACACACACACGCACGTACACACACACATGTACATGCAAACATGCACGAATCCCAGCATGCGTGCAAATGCACATGCACGCACTACATGCATGCACGCATGTACATTATTGCACAATACACACATGTATAAACAAATGGGGTAATCTGATGGGGTGGGGGGAGAAAAGGGGTCTCATGCTTAAGGGTTTTGGCCTTTTTGGACAAGCATAGCTCCCCAACCTTGTACTATTTGTTAACGTAAATGGATACATGATCAGAGCTCTTCAATAGCTACAAAATGACCCCCCTAATGATTGGTTCTAAGAAGGTCGAATTATCACCATATATGGTTCATACGACTTGAACATATACCTATATGTATATATGTACGTATACATAAAACCCCATACACGGTTCTGGCCATTTCTAAATAGAAGCGATGGGATTTAGGGAGCCCTCAATTAAACCCCTGACTGCTAATTAAGTAACGTCCGGACGCCTTATCAGAGTGTGTAAAAGCTTGTCAATGTCAAATGCATTTAATTGTATGCATACACAATAATAGAACGTGATTGAAGCAGCAACGTACACTTTAAGGCTAAGGGGACATAAAACGCACCAGCAGCGATACAATAATCCACAACAGCATTGCGAGAAGGTAGGGGCTGAGGCAGGGCCTGGAGAGCCTTGATGAGGTTGGCAGGGTGATCCTTGCCTCCTGCTTCTCCAGCTCGCACGTCTCCAGGCAAACAATCAAGGCACCTGGGCACAAGCAAGTTGGGATTTAAGCTCTCGTGCTCTACACTAACGCATCAGGCAACTTTAAGAAGGGGTACTCCTGACTGGTTGCCCCAATTATAAGTACGTATTGTGTGTTGTTGCATGTGTGTTTGTGAGTGTGTGTGTTTGCGTGTGTGTGTGTGTGTTTGTGTGTGTGTGTGTCTGTGTGTGTGCTGAGTATGTAGCTCAGCATTTGCATGGTTGCGTATGGATTGTGTATGGATTGTGTATGACAATCTGACTTCCAGACAATAAAGGACGTGGTCAAGCGTGCAATTGCTTACACAAAAGGCTCACCACAGCTCTATGGGTCTTGGCAAGCGAGAGCCAAATTGTCTGACCATACTCATCACTACCTGAAAAGAGTGACATGAAGAAATGTTGCAGTCTATATGCTGTGAACATGGGCTGCTTAGTCTGACAAAGGCATGGGTGTAACCAAAGGTGCAACACACACATACACGCACACAGGCAGGCACACAAGTGAAGGGACAATTTGGAACAGGAATAACGTACACACGACACACTATGGAAGATCAATAGTAGACATACAGCAGAGTGGAAAATTAAGCAGGGAGGCTGGGAGCTACATTGGATGCCTTACCAAACCGTCTAAAAACCGTCCGCCCACCTTTCCACCATATGAATGGCCAATAAGCATGTGGGGGAAAATCTTCAAACTTCGTAGCAGGCGCAGCACGTCATCTGCCGACGATTCTACAGTGTGTGGGGGGGGGAGGCTCAGAGCAGCTGAGTCACCTGATGCAAGCATGAAGAAGCAGTAGGCAGAAAGTGTAAGCCAGCATTAACATGCAAAGTCAGAAAGACAGCAGAAGGCCGATGAACCTATTTTGAGAGGAATACTAAGCATTTTGTACAGAGGCATGGAACACAAACCGTGCGGCTAGTAAGGACATAAGAGAGAAAGCTGCCCATTGTGTGGCAAGCATTTGACAACATCACGCAGTCATCAGGATAATTTGGGAGTTAGTTCTGAGCCTTTTTCAAAATTCGAACCGTTGCTCCGCCCCCTCCCGCTTCTTGTTTGTTCCATCCATGAAACAGGGCTTGGGAGCGTCGATTGATTTCGAAATTTAACAGGCGGGAATAGGCTGGCAAGGTACGCTGTTTATACTGCGATAAGCGGTATAAAACAAAAACTTGATAAAGCTGCGTTCACACTGCTTTCCTATGAGCAGTGCAGCACCCAAAACTACGTCTTGGCCGGTAGTGACTACTGCATGATGTTTCCCGAACACTTCAAGCTGGCAATGCGTTATCGGAACTGTTTGCTGGAAGCGTGCCAAAAATCATCAGTTTCCGGAGCATATTGCAAGGAAAAGAGATGTTTTGGGGCTAAGACCCTAAAAATACATACCACGCGTGTACAACTTGGAATTTCAATGCTCCCCTTCAGCACAAATTTGATGTGTTTTAGAGGATGCCTTGGCAGCTATTTTATTAGAGCAGCAGCGGAATCGCATTTGCCTGCCAAACTTTGGTGATGTGCTCACCAAATTTGTGGCTTCAATTTAGTAAAACAAGGACGTAATACACCTGCGTTCAAGTTTGAATGCGGCATTTAAATTGCTTCACCCTCAAAATGAATAAAAACGATTCTCTCTGACTGCAAAACTTTGACCAGTGCTTACAATCACCAGTTTACACAGCTGACAACCACCAGTTTACACATACACAGATACACTTTCGCATTCAAAAACGCCCTCATTATGTGATGCTAACGCGAAGGCGTGCACGTTTGTGCACCACGGCTGCAAAATGAAGAAGCGTAAATACTCTCCTGCGTGGGACCACTGCTTGCTGCTGACGCTACTCACCATGGCAGCGCAGGTCCACAAGGAGTACTTGCCAGCTGGGGAAGCCCTCGACCAGCATCCTTGCATATGACTGCCTGCACAATCGAAGCAAACCAAGGAATTAGGAACTCAATGCGTATCCTCCCAATACACCATAGAGAAAATTGATACAATTTATACATTTACGAAGGTAACTAACGGTGTGTTTGAACCAGTTCCGAACTGTTCCAAATAGGGATTTATGAGTTCGGAAAGGATAAAGTGTTTCTGAACTGGTTTGAATTGTTCCCTGGAGTGAGTCAGCTACCACTTAACTGTTCGGAATAATTCCAACTGTTTTGTCACAAATAATAGGACTACTGAATTGCTCCAAATTGAAAATCACCTTTCCAACCTGAAATCCTCCCCTCAATTGACCTGCCAAAATTCCCCCATTTTAAAACTCTCTTCTCCCCTTGCCCTCTCCTGCTTGGCTGACCTTTGCATGCCCCTCCCAGGAATTCCCATGCATGTAGGAGGGAGAGTCAAAATACAGTCCAGAGCAACAGTCCAGGAACCTGGACGAAAGAGAGCCCCCCCTGCCCGTGATTTGACGGTCTGTCACCGGTCAAATGTCAGCTACCACAGTGGGGAATATTTCGGAACAGATTCAGAAACATTACCAGAAACATTTCCAGTTCCGAAAATTTTTGCAACTAACAAAAAACTAAATCGAAACCAAAAAGTTCAGACACACCGTAAAAGTGAAAGATAACATCTTTAGGAACATTCCAGCTACGACACTGCGCTTGCCTAGGTGACAAGTTCAACTGCGCACGTTTCTTCCATGAAAGTTGTAGAATACCCAACAGTCCAAAGATCGCCCCCGTGAACAACCCACCCAACCAGTCTCACTTACCTCTCCACCCAATTCAAAGCCCCCTATACCTCATCTGAATGCTATGTACTTGATGTTATATCTAAATCATTGGCATTTGCTGGAAATTTGGCATTCTGGGGGGTTCTGTGGGGCCTGCTGCGTATTTTGCACCCACTTTGGCAGGGAAAAGGTGCATTTCTCAGGTTACCCCGATTGACCTCTGCTTCAGGATATAAGCATTATAAATGTTAACAATGTTGCAATGCCAATTATTGGGCAGGGTCACTGGGAATGTCGGCAAGTGGAAGGCACTCACACAAGGGACAAAGGGGGAAAAGACAAATATCTGCTGCTCCATACCTGCTTCGAGTTTAATCCCGTTTTTTGCTCTCATCGTTGCTGCCAATTTATTAATATAATATACGCATCAACTTAAATTTGAATGGGGCCAATCGATGGCCTGAGTAAAAAGCGGTGTGGTTTTCCCTGAGCGTCGCAGCACAACTTCTGTGTTGCACTCGCGACCACAGCTGCTCCCGTCCCCAAACTCCCACAAATATGCTGGTCAGTATGCTTGATTTTTGGGGACTGACAGGTCGTGGATTGGCACAGGTTGTGAAACGGCTCTCCATCCTCTGCACCTTCTCCCAAACCCAAACCTTCAAGCATCTGCTGAAAGAACAAAAAATTAGCTATCCAATGCATGTCTCAGGTCACGGAATGGTGGAGTGGGTGCAGAGATATGCTTGCGCAAAGTCAAGTGAGACTGTTTGGCTGGCAGGGGGGCAAGTTGTTCACGGGGGCACCCAAAGGTTGCCGGACACAACACAAAAATTCCCAATTATGGGAAGTACGGTACAGAATATATCACACCGCAAAAATAATGTTTTTGAGGGGTGCGGCTAACTGCGAGCCGGAATTTATATAAATATTTCTGGGGCTGCGGATTGGGTGCGGATGAGTGAGATTAATTATTTTTGAGCGAATTAGTTATTTTTTCTGAGGATGACAGCGAGGATGAGGGGGAGAGCAGTGCGAGCGAGGAAGATGGGGAGGGCAGCGAGGAAGAGAGCGAGGGGGAGGGCAGTGGGGATGAGAAAGGAGAGGGCATGCGCATGGACTAGATTGTTAAATGATTGGAATGCGAGCACACGTTGTGCGAGTTGCGCGCAAACACAGAGTTGGAACGAGAACTTGGAATGAGCTTTGACATGCAACTGAGTGCAGTCAGTTTTTTGAGCAGTTTGACAACTCTTGCTTGGGTACTAACTTGCCAGGCTCATGTTTACATGCAGAGGGCGGCAACAGCCCACCCTGTGGTCAATATCTTTTGCAAAAGTAAACTTGTAGGCATGTAATGAAGCAATGGTAAGTTTGGGGCCACATCTTGATGGGGTTGTTTGGCCCTGCGGAATTGTGCGGATAGGATAATAATAATTGTTGAAAGGGGTGCGGATTGGGTGCAGAATTGCAAAACGGAATATTTTTTGGAATGATTAGTTCTCTGTACGGTACAACAGTATTTTTGCTGATGGAAATTTAAGCAACTCAAGTACAACTCTTGGCATTTTGGATAAAAAAGAGGAAGTGCTAAATAAGAGGCCCAAAATATCCATTCACAGCAGAGAAGGACGAAACCAAGTGAAGAACTTCAAAGGGAGCGCCCAAAGCAGTTAGTTGCCTTAAAAGATTGCATGATGGACGTGAGTTGCTTTATAAATGGACAGGGAAGTGTGGGGCTGCTGTATAGCACCCAGCAAATCTTGGCATGTCGCATGTGGCCTAAGCAGATCTAGAAGCGATGTCCACTTACATGTTGCGCTTTGAACCAAGGATTCCATGGCAGAGAACGGCCGTTGGAGGAGCCTGCCCTTGAGTGAAAGCTGCAATTGGTCCTTTTACTATCTCGTGTGCCTGCAACAGACAGTGCCTTTTCTTGACGCTCTCCTTTTGCAGCAGACGTTGGACAGGTTAACGCAGCACAGGCACGCAAGTTGTTCTGATGCAGGCTTCACAGCTGTACGTCACCCACCAACAGAGCATTGGCATCTGTGCTTGTGAATCGCGTGTGCATTTGGGGGGGGTACGTAGCTTGAGTTGAAGCGCCAAGGGAGGTCATTAGGCTCCCTAATTTCACTGACTTGAAGCCATGGGAGCAGTAAGTATGTCAGAGCAAAATACCCATACAGATGATGAGCTGTTAGGAAGACAGGTCCACAAGTGCTCACCCTTGCCCTCCTGTGAAGCCCATTGCTAAGAGCTGCAGAACGCATGTGTTTCCTCTGACTCGAGCGCACTTTTTGACGCCCACTACCAACTGTTCTGTTTTCGGCGACAGGTCCCAGTTGGAAACAGAGCGCAAATTTGAATAGAAATGTTTTTATTTTATTTTTCCCACTCCTGAACTGGCGTTCGCGCGAGCTTGCACCGCTGCACATGAGTATAATCAAAAAATTGTGTCGAGCGCGGAAGCGAACGATTTGGCGCAGCTGGTTCGAAATTTCAGATGTTTTATTTCTCTCACACTCTCGTAATAGCGGAAGTTCAGTTTTGCCTCGCAACAACCAGATCGGTCCCACTAATCCTGCAAGGGCCTTATTGATTTCCGTCTGCGCAGCGTTTTCAGAAATTGAATCCGAGATGTAACGAGTACAACGTTCTCTCGCTCTGACCAAATCGTTGCGCTAACTAGGAATTGGCACGCCTGAAATCCCAATCGGCAACATCCGCGATTCTGTGATCACTGCGGAGCTCCTTGCTGAGCTGCGGCGCGTGCCTCCTGCTTAGACTCTTTCTCCTTCGCCTGTTCGGCCATTATTTTGTCAAATTCCGCAGTCTTCTTGAGAATAATCTTCAGCTTGGGCTTCTGCACAATTTTGAAGAGGGGAACATCAAACGGAAAATGGAGGTTAAAATGGAGCAAAATAGCAGTGCATGCTCAAGCCACCACAACGTGCTCTGCTTCATTTGCTGAGGTCACAACATTTTGAACTGGAATTCGAAAACTATTAGGGTTTCCCGATACATGTAGGGTTGGCCAAGCAATGTATACAGTGTATGTACGATAATTTTGGCTGGGAAATCACCAAGTGTCCAGGCATATGCAGTGATAATGTACAGTTCTGGCCAACCCAATTATGTTTGTCGTGCGTGCATGCGTGTAGTGAGTGCATGTGCGTGTGCATTTGCGCACGTGCTGGGGTCCGTGCATGCACACGTGTGCGTGTACATGCGTGTGTGTGCGTGCTTGCTTATGGCTGTATTGCATGTGTGGATGCATGCATGTGCGTATGCAATAGCGTGCGGGCTGAGGCTCGTACATGCACATGTGCACATGCATGTACCTTTGTGTGTCTGCAAGTGCATCTGTCACACAGGTATGTGTGCGTACGTGCGCGTGTGCGGGGGTGCGTGCATGCACATGTGCGAAGTGAGAGTTTGCTTGTGCCATTTCTGTTCCTGCATCATCTTTGCCATGGAAAGCTTCAGTGGGGTTAATTTGCATGCCCTAAGGGCAACCCTGCTCATACTCTTGTGCTTCTGTAGGGCAAGATGAATTGGCTGCTGTTGAACTATGTGAGGGATACCCTCCATGAGGGACACGCATTAACTCGAACAAAAATTGTTAAAAATTGCCCGAAAACAGGGACTTTGGTAGTTTGTTGTGTCGAAGGCCAGTGGAAGGTCGCTTTTGGCTACTCAATTGGACCTTGTACCTATGCCCGGCTACAACTCATAAACGGTCATACGGATACGGATACAGCGAAAAATATGTATATGGCCGTACATATATGCACCGTATGTATACGGCGTGTTTAAGCTTAAGCGGTTCTGGCCAACCCTAGATATTTGGCACTTGAGTGGCTCTTTCCCTTAATTAGTGCAGGACTTTTCTTTGCCTACGCAGTTTTCCTTTGGAAGTCAGAGAGGTAGGGGTGAAGACCAGCCTGGAGGTCCAGAATCAAGCCAAAAATACACAGAACCTCAAATTGCAGACTTTAAAACTGGAAAATGTCATTCCGTGCCAGGAAGCATGAGCAAAGGCACTTCCCCATGTCCTATTGTATTGATGTTAGGAGGTTCGGCTCCTCAGCACTGTTACCCCTAGTGGATGTCCACAAATGCGTGCCTGCTATGTGTGGGAGCCTTGGAACTTGGACGCAGACCACCAAGACAAGGACAGAAAAGCTGTAGTCGTTGCAGGCTCGTCTTCTCCCATGGTACCGCTCACGTTCATTGTGAACTTTTACATATTTGGACGTTGAGTAGGATACCAAGCACGGGCATTATACGCAGCTGTCACTCCATCATTTCGTTTTGCAGCATTTGTTCGTCATTTCATGACAGAAATTTACAGTGAATTTAGACACTTGGCTGATGCACGGGAAAATCTTAAGGGATATGCATAGGGTTGGCCCAAGCCGTATATGGAATTTCCGTCTACGTATATATACGCCGTATAAACCGTATATATACGTATATTCCGTATAAAATGTATATATTCCGTAAATTTTGAAATTTTGACCATCTCAGAATTTTATTTTAGGGGGGTCAATTTGTAGCTCTTCAAGAGCTGTATAAACGTATCCAATTTAGTTGTGCCAAAAAATCAAAGGTTGGGAAGCTATGCTTGCCCAAAGAGGCCAAAACACACAGGCATACACGGTCACTGTCACAACACCCCTCCTCTTCCCCCGCCCCATCAAATTACCCTGTTTGTGTATGCACACGTGTGTGTGTGTGCGTGTGTGTGTGTGTGTGTGTGAAAAGAGGTACATGCACGCATGCGTGTTGTTGTGCGTGCGTGCGTGTGTGTGTGTGTGTGTTTGTGTGTGTGTGTGAAAAGAGGCACACGCATGCATGCGTGTTGTTGTGTGTGCGTGCGTGTGTGTGTGTGTGCGTGTGTGTGTGTGTGAAAATGGGTATGCATGCATGTTGTTGTGCGTGCGTCTGTATTTGCACGCGTGCTGGGATTCGTGCATGCTCGCGTGTACTTGTGCGTGTGCGTGCATGTGTGTGTGCATTTGCGCGCGCGCATGCACACATGTGCGTTCGCATGCTTGCATGTGCGTGCGCATGCTTACGTGTGCGTGTGCGTGTGCATGCTTCCGTGTCTGTGTGCGTGTGCATGCTTACGTGTGCACAAATATGCGTGTGCATGTACTTGCTTATGGTTGTATGCATGCGCGCGTGCATGCACACGTGTTCGTGCGCATGCTTACGTGTGCGTGTGTGTGCATGCTTACATGTGTGTATGCTTGCTTACGTGTGTGCGAATATGCGTGTGCGCGTGCTTGCTTATGGTTGTATGTATGCGTGGGTGCGTGCATGTGCGTATACATTTGCGTGCGTGCCAAGGTTCGTACATGCATGCGTGTATGTGTGCGTGCGCGTACATGTGTAAATGTGCGTGCATGCACCTTTTCACACGTACGTGTGTTTTTGTGTGTGCATCTGTGCACACAGGTTTGCGTGCATGTATGTGTGCGCGTGCAGGGGTGCGTGAATGCAGATGCGCGCGCATGCGGGGGTGGGTGCATGCACATATGCGTGAAGAGTGTGCGTGTGTCGTTTCTGATCCTGCATCATCTCCGCCCTGGAAACCTTCAGTGGGGTTGGCTTGCATGCACTGCTAATACTCAAACTCTGGTGCTCCTGGTGCTGCTGCTTCTGGACCCCTTGCTGTCGAACCACTGGCTGCTGTTGGACCATCAAGGGGTTACAAGGGGTTACAAGGATGGCCTACAGCCCGAGACTTTGGCTGATGGCAAGTTGGACCATCACGGATTCACTTCCACGAGGGATACGGAATTACCACAAAAACAACTGTTATATAGCCCGGATGCAGGGCTTTGGATTTTTGTAATCTCGAAGGCCAGTGGAAGGTCACTTTTCGACCACTCATTCAGACCGTATATATACGCATTTATACGGAAAAATCGTATATATACGTATTATACGGTGTATATATACGCCGGCTAAAATTCACTTACAGTGTATACGAATACGGGTACGGAGAAAATTTATTTATACATACGTATATATACTTATACGGTTTGGGCCAATCCTAGATATGCATATGCGTATACTCTAGCACACGCCCTTGGGCCCTTGCACGCGTGCGCAAATACACGCACAAGCACACACACACACACATACACACTCACACACGCTTACATACACACACACGCAGGCGCACTAACACACACATATTTACGCACGCACAAACACTCAAATGCGCACTCAGAGACAGTGCTCAAATTTCTTTTAGGCACGCTCAAACAACTGCTGCTAAGGACAAAGGACTGTTTCAGAAAAGTAAAGCAACTATGAGCCAAGGGAAGGTGCTTCTTTTTAGCATAGTACAATTTATTTATAGTATAATCGTGTTGAAGTATATATGTCGGAGGTCTTAAACACCATTGGCAAGCAAACGTTGGCTTGGTGTGTGAGACCTCCGATAAATACCTCAGCAAGTCGTACTTCTGCTCATAGTACAGAGCTTTCTCTCAGAGGCAGGGTCGCTTTGGCTCCATTTGAAATCTTTATAAAAACAAATCATAATTGGACGGACCGGGGCCCATTTTGGATAGATAGATACCGATATACCAAATGGGCAGGAAACTGTTTAGTGCAAACAGGGGATTGAAGAGGGAATAGCATTGAGGGGTCCTTGCATGTAAAGGGTCAGGCTTAAGAATTTTGGGGGCATGCTCCCCTCATGCTCGCTTTGACCGAATTGCTCGTCCCCACACATGCAAACTCACATGCACAGGCCGTGCCTTCCCGTCGTCCGTTAAAGCTTCCAGGCTTGTTCCTAGTTCCACCTCTTCAACCAGCTTGTCCTTTTTCTACAGTGCAGTGTAATAAGCAATACAATGAAGGGAGGACAAAGGTGGTGAATCACCTCAGGCCTTGCGCGTTGCACCATCGTGTGGTGTTTGTGCCTTACAGCACAGTCGTCAATGTCAGTGAAACGAGGTGATGAGACGGAGACTACTAACGTTGAATACTACCGCAAGGTATGCGAACAGTGTAAAAATAAGGAGGGCGGCCAGGGAGCACTAAAGACTCAGGAATCAAGCCTCACCAATAGCTCCGCAACAGTCACCACCGTTGATACAGCTGCATGAAAGCAGCAAGAGCACACACAAAAGCTTGATTAATGTGGTGGTTTGCTGGAGTGTCTGGCCATGGTGTGAAACAGGTGAATTACGCAGCAAGCATTGCTGACTTCCAGGCCTGCATCATCATCCATTTTGGCTTACCTAAGCCCAATGCCGACAAGTTGAGCACTCCATGCTCAGCCAGCAACCGCTGCAGGGGTAGGTTGGACACACAGATTATGGTTTTGGGGGGGGATCGTGAGGAAAGTTTCGCTCTACGGCACAGGTTTCCCTCCCATGACCATCAGGACTAGAGCGTCTCCCACCTTGCTAAGACCAACATAGAAGAACAAAGGGGTGCGACTTGACACGCGGATGCTGTTATCCATTGCTGCTCACGTAAAAATTAGAGTTGGATGCTATTCTATATGGCAATTTGGAATTTTATAATGGCAAATACTGCAGTAAGTGTAACAACGCGCAGAAAAAGAGGAAAAGTATGCAAAATTCTGGTGTAGGCGAGAATGAACCGTCATAGCGAAAACATTATTTGAAAAATCTTCAAGCAAACAAACGCTCAGATGCCCCCTGAGGCATATATAGTGATGTAAGGCATTGAGCAGGAGTACGCGTACTCATTGACCCCTCCTGCTAAACGCTCAGATCTTGGATGCTTTTCAAGGGTTATTGCGGCGTTGCAATTCCTTTGTGCAAGCAGTGCGGCAGGGTTCTTGCATTTCTATTAAGAGTTCACTGATAATTTGAGGCACATACAGAGATTGCGGACAGTGTGAAGAGGTGTTAAGAGATTGAACCCACACGACACAACAGCAAGTCAGCCAAGGAAACGTATCAATCTCTTTTTGCAGCAATGCCATTTGATCTCAATGTGCATGCCTCTTCGTTTGCCAGACATTTGCATTTGGACTCGTCTTAACATGTCTTGCAACTTGTTAACCGTTTTAGGTTGAGGGCGCACACCTTCGATAGAGACAGCATCTTGGACTCATGAAACTCTCTTTTGCGTGCGTTGTGCTTGTGAGGAGGTCCAAGATAAAGCGCATGCCCTTTTGATGTGTAGAGACGCAGACGTTTGTGCTTTAAGGAGAAAGTTTGTTCCTATTCAGTCAATTTTGAAAGAAAAGAAAAGAAAAGAAAGACTACGCAGGCAGCAATACACTCCCTGCAATAATAAAGGAAAAGGAGACACATTGGCCTGAAGTGCCGTGAGTCTCCCCCACCAAAGGAAAAAGGAAACTGTGGGGATCTGGGGGTGGCTGGCAGCCCCCTGCTCCAGACCGAGACCTTGAGAGCAATTAGTTTTTTCAAGTGCATATGCCAGAGGGGTTGTCTGAGGCCCAAATGGCTATACTTTTTGCATGCTCCTAGGGTATGGGCCCCCTGACTTGCAGGTTTCAAGCTCAGCTCTGATTTCAATGCAGCTGAGCTTGAAACGGGAAAGTTAGGGCCACCTGCCTCAGCAGCCGCGGCATGAACCCTACTTTTTGAGCAGCCATATGCTGTATCTGACCAGCCAGAGCATAAAATTGAAATATTTTTTGTGTTTTGGAGTCCTTATAATAAATACAGAATATGAAAAAATAATGGAGCAAAAAGAGCAAGTGATCGGCGAGATTTGCAAATTAATGTGCCATTCCCCCTGGAAAGCACCCAGGGTACAAATGCACGACGTGTGCTTTTAATCCTGTCATTCTGTACGCAGGGCGACTTGTTTAAATCTGAGCACATGCTCGGGTAGCTTATAAAGTCAGCATCAGTTTGAAGCTAGGTTGGTTCCAATTTGATGAAGTGACGTGTGAGTAGTTGCACCATTCATACAAAAAGGAGTATGTTTGGGCTTTTGCCCAGTGTCCCCCCTCTGGCATAATGCGAGCCTGCTATGCAAGGGCAGTCTTGTAGGCCCTCTGTGAATCGAGGCCGAGCTCTTTTAGATGATGCAAAGTGTTAGAGGTATAGATTGATCCTCCCACACCGATAAGGATGGTGTGAAGTGTAACTTTATTAGCTTTTAAGCACTCTCGTGCTGTTCGTTAGAGACCTCCAGCTGGTGTCCAGGCCTAGTATACCCACAATACTTCACTTCTATGAGGTGTATCTCCCTCTTATTAGCGTTAAGCTCGAGAGCTCTGCGCACTTGTCCATGAGATCTAGCATGCTGCACCTGTTGCAAGTGCGGAGTGCAAGGTGGTTTAGAATTAAAGGGTAACGGAGTAACCAAAATAGCATCAGGGCGACTGGAAGTAAGCCTGCCTCTGAAAGGTAAACGAGCATCAAAAGGCCAAATGGGTGAAGTCCTGTTACTAGCGTGCTCGGGAATTTGAAGATTTTGTTGGGCAAAACGGTCAGTGCTGCCAGCAACCATATGAATTATACAACGTGCCAAGGAGCCTTTGCTGATGGCTTTCGTGATGAGTCTGCAGGCAACATTATGGCGTTCAGTGATCATGCCAGAGATGATATTGTGTTGATGACACCCTGAGAGAATATGAAGAGCACTGTCTGATTGTTGACAAAGTGGACACTGAAGGCTAGTGGACCTTTTGAAGCGGACAGCATGTTTTTGATTGAAAAGGGTGCCTGTGCGGTAGTGAAAGACATTGCGTTTCATTTGGAGGGAGAGATTGGACATGTTCCAAAATGCGTTGCTAATTGCTAATGCCTTTGTGTACGTGCGGAAGTAGACTCTGGTAGTAAGAGTAGTACCCTGTTTTTGAGTCGGCATAACCCAGTCCATGGTATGAGTGCATGTGGGATTTTAATGCAGCTTGAAGATTCGGAAGGTAAGTCAATCTGGTGCCGTGCTGAGGAGCTTCAGTGCTAGATCCTTACTGATTAACTTCTTCAAGGGCTAGCCAGGTTGTATCAAAGAAGGGATTATTGCCACCAGGGCCTGCAATGCGGATTGTTGTATCAGCTGGGAGGCTATTGCTGTGGCAGCTTGGTATTTGGCAAGGGCGTCTGCATATTCATTTCCTGCAATTCCAGCTTGAGATTTCGACTTTATAAAGGAAGATGTGAGGTTGAGAGTTACAGATGGTATTAGATAGAATTCTGAGAATGTCTCCTTGGACATGGTACAAAATGCTTCTCTGGGTCAATGTTCGGATGGTGTTTCGTTAGACATTAAGTCAGTGCCCAGGTGGTATGATTTCCTCCTGTAACACAACACACGCAGTGCCCTCCCAGTCACACATCACACACTGCAGAGAACGGGGATGCAAGCACTGGCGCCGCGCAATCCAAGCACAACGAGAGAGGGGGCACATCAGACTCTGCTACGAGTTGAGAAAGCAACTTCACACTAAGGTGCCAGGATTGAACAATTGATATGCTTGATAATACTGAAGGGCTGGCTCACAGAACAGAGGACGTGGTGTGTGCATACAAAGAGAGGTTTCATTCATGTTGATGTTTGCCTGAGCGCAATTCCTATATACGAGCAGCAGTGTGCTTTCTCCTTTGAAGAACGTTAAGAACAAACATCAGTACATCTTGGCTGCAGGGTGCTGTTGGTTCCAAGGCAGACATAAAGAGTCAAATACACTGTTTCGATCGAACAAGTCCTTGGTTCTGTGTGTGAGGTGTTGAAAGACAAACAACGGGAAGTGCTGCAAGCTAATTTGCCCTTACATCTTAGTTTCGCTCTTTATACACGTTTTTACAGTCTTAGCCAGGCAAGTGCTGGTTAAGAACTAAATCTAGCAGCAGGGCCCGCAGCAAAAGAGTTATGAACCAGACCATGTTTGATGTTCCAGACCCTCTCGCTGTGCATGTGCTGCTCCTCACACACGAATTTTATGTATGATAATGTTTGCCTCCCCCTCATTCTTGGTATCCTCAGCGTGACAGTCCATGATTTTCATCCTGTCCTGGCAGATGCTTGATTGTCTACTGGTCTTATTCAGTGCTACAATGTCACAAACAACGTTGTGTCTTTTTCCCTTTCCAGGGTTTTTTTGTAGGTGCTACAAGTCTGGTGCTACAACAACAGTTATCTCAGTTTTTACACATTTTACATACGCAGCCTAGCAGTCGCACGTTTTGACTGATGGCTTAATTGTAACCATAACCATTGTAGCACAACAACAAACCAAAATGTTGTGTCTGAGCTTATGGATTCATTGTTGACGGGCAAGGACCAGTTACAGGCCGATCAGCCGAACACTCTGGCTGAACGTCCCCCATATAAATCTAAGTCAGGGTTCTTGGGAAGTGCTTTTGAGTCTGTTTTGGATGGTTGGACAGTGTAATTCTCCCTCCAACATTCGATGGAATCAAGCTGAGTAGAAATTGATTAAATTTTTTTTTACAATAGTTAAGTCTGAAAGAGCACAAACATACCTACAACCGTCATGGCAAATCAACATATCGATGGGCCAATCAAGAATAAAGCTTATTTCAAAAGCATTTTTCAAAGTTTGACTGAAGGAGACACAGGTTGGACTCGTTTTATCTTCAATTCACCCACAATTTGGGCGAGGCACACCTGAGGGTACTGAAAGGGCAGAAAATCAAGCTGAGTACATGCTCAAACTTTTATAGCACGCCAAACAGCACTGAACCAAAGTAAGAGAGGAGGCGTGTCTATCTGTTTGAACCCACAGAGTCATGGATGACTGCACCACTGTCAAGTGACCAGAGTCCATGCTCTGCACTAGCAAAACCACTGCCTAGCGCTTCCAAGAGGCTTGCAGTGTCATCGGACCTTAAACCAAGGCCACCTTTGTAATCAGCAAGGGGTACTTTTGATAGCCCCTTCTGCTTTGATTGAACACCCTGCTTGTACCACGGTGTTTCCAGCCAGCTTGTACGTGACCCCTGCGCAATATGATCGCAAGAAGGGTACTTGGACAGGTGAATTGGCCAGGTGCGCGTGGAAATTGCGTTTGGCGTATGCAAGAAAATTTACACATTCGATTTAAGTGGAGGGCAAAAGAAGGAGGCACAAAGTGAGGGACGACCTTGCCAAAGCACCAGTTCCATAATACCTAAAATGTTGCTGCTTCCCTGCCAAAAAAGTAGGGTCAGCAAGGATCGTGTTTGGGGTTTTGATCTTACATATTTATCGTGTAAAATACATGTACTACTGTGTATATACCATACATAGCTACGTGCTTACCGTATTTGGTATCTTTGCATGTACTGTTTGATGTCAATTTCTATACTAAATATTATACAGCCGTAAACGTACATGTACGGTCCTGGTCAACACTACAAATAAGGCATGCGTGACTATGACTTAATGTTGGGTTCTGCCAAAAGGATAAGTGGTATAAATAATACTGCATAGTGTGGGAGCCGAAGCCTCCCTTCCGAGGACTCTTAAGCCAAAAAGTTGACTAATATATTATGACCAGACTTGTGTCATACGGCGTATTTGTATAGTACGCCGTATTATATGCTTGAAAATTTTACCCATTTTTGGCAGTTTATGGCATTTAAAGGCAATTTCCCGTCCCAAACGACCTTCCAGCAAGCTTACATAGTAACAGAATAATGACAATTTATTAGCTGAAAAAGAACTGGGAACGTTTTGGCTGGTTTGGGGTGAATAAGGTCAATTTTGGGTCAAAAGTTGGCACCCCAAATTTCTTTGTGAGGAGAAGATTTTTGTATTATACGCGTATTTCGTATTTAACGCGTATTTTACCGTATTGAAAGTCCCAAAAGACTGTATGACACATACCATTATGACTGTACTCAGCAGAACGTTGCAGAGAAGGCTGACATTGTGAGGGCTGCACAGACCCTGTTGGTAGGTAGTTTATGTATTTTTGGCAGCTTATGTTGTCTTAACAAAAGGGGACAAGTAAATGGCATGGCCTTGTTCCTCTGTTGACTCCATGGATGAGGCCAATTTATAAGGTAGACACACCTGCTGTACTTCCTCCATGAGGGAATCCAACATTTCAGCAATTTGGCCATTGCCTGCAGATATAAGGAAGATACAGGCTGAGCTTTTAAACTGACTGTTTTTCTAGCCTTCACAGCTAGGCATGAGGAGAGCGAGGGAAGTAATCATAGCAAAGGCAGAGGGCAAGATGTTTGAATGCCCCCTCGCGTACCTGCTTTTCGTGCAGTATCTGCAGGGGTGAGACCAAAGCGATCCTGTGAAGTGAAGTGCAGTTGTTTGAGCGCAAGAGGTATGGATGCCCGTCTAGTTGATTACATGGCTGTTTGCATTTGTAAAAAAAGGGTATGGTCACATATAGGAATTTTGTGTGTACGAGTTGTTGCTGATTTGAAGACAGTGAGTCAGTATACTTCTGTAAGAACCTGAGATTTAGCATGGGCTCAGAAAAGCTCCACACCAGTGCTCACAATGGCCAGAGCTCCGCTGACAGCATGCCTATATGCTCACGTGTATGCTTTGTACATTACCAGGGAGCCTGCTGCTCCATTGCAGCATGCCCTACAGCTCACCTGGGCATCCACAGCAGCATCTCCCTCTTCTACCAATACCTCCACCTGTGCATTGGGAGGCATGACAAAATGTACGCTTTTGTGGTGCAAATTATTGGTCTACTCAAGACTACACACAACTTTGTCTACACACTACCCAACCCAACCCCTGTGTGCCTCACCTCGTGATTATGTGCGACTTACCGCTGCAGTATTGCCTTCTGAGGCGGCAAAGTGCAGGGGGGTCCTTCTGTCCCAGTTACCCCAGGTAGCATCTCCCCCCGCTTGCAGCAATCGCCGCAGCTGGGCCTAAAATGGGATTCAAGGTTGCGTGAGTATTATGTTATGAGTAACATGAAAGAACGATGCGCAGAAAGACAAAAAAAAGAAAAAAGATGCGAGGCACCAAGACTTTTGTCACTGTCAATGGGAAGATCTACCTGCAAAAGTTGAATCATGGCATTCAATTCATAGACGATTACACAACCAAGAGAGCGTTCCTTAATGATGCTGCTATTGTGTTTCACATGGGCACCTTCACAGTTGTAGCTGGCATCATGGAGCTCGCGTGTTATACATGCTAAAAAAAAGAGGCGGGCGTTCCTGAATTAACTCACAAGGTCTCCTGCAACAATGGCCTCTGACATTATGACGGACGTCTTCTCTTCATCCATGCCCAGCCTGCGCGCATTAATGTATTTTTATGTGCTTCTTTGTATGTATGTGTGTGTGTGACGCACACAGATGTCTGCAAATGCTTGAGTTTGTCCTATAATGAATTTGATAGTGCACAATTCCTATACAACAAAGCCCTTTAGACCATCCTAGACAACTCACGTTGCGTCGTGCTCACGAAGGGTCTCAATAACCTCATCGTGACCCATACGCACTGCCTCGTACATTGAAGTAATCCCAAATGCATCCATGTCGTTGGGCTCAGCACCAGCTTCAAGCAGACACTTGACCACCGCCGCGTTCCCTTCATGGGCGGCCACCATCAGAGCTGCCCTCCTATCGTAGTCCATACAGCTTGGCGAAACGCCCCTAGAAAGGTTGAAAGAAGGGCCAGAGGATGCATTTGCTTGTAAAGATCACTATTTACCATGCTTACCAGAGAGCTGCTTGTGAGAATGAGTGCCTTATATGATCACAGAAGCTTGGGACTAAGCAACTTGAACTTGCTGGGCTCCAGGCTGTCTTGTATGAGTCCCAGCAACTCTATCTGACTGAATACCATACTGGCCTCCCATTTGCAGACAGGTAACAGGAACCCTGCCCTGGCGTCACTCCTCCACTGGCACTCACACACGTCCACAGACACACTCACCAGGCCAACAGCCTGCATTTGCGTAAGGTACGGTTTGAGTCATTGTTGCAGAGGACAGACGGGGTGGAACTTGCTAGTGTGGTTTTGGTAACATGACTGGGCTGCCAAAACAGCAGATTGACTGGCCATAGATAATTTCCTCTGATGCTGCACAATAAGGGTAATGTCAGGTGCTGGTACCTACTTCTTCACGGTTTGGATGTCTGCATCTGCAGCTGCAGCGATGAACGCGTAGATGTTTTGTTGCTCCTGCAAAGACAGTCAAGGGGCTTGTGCTCTTGGCCTTTATATAAGTAAGTAAGGACAGGGAATGCAAAGCACATACGGCAAAACCGCTTTGCGCAGCCAACATTGTGCCTGGGTTGTCCTTTCTCACCTTTTCTTTGAGGTGGTCAAGAACAAGGCCGCGGACCTTCAAGCAGAGAGGACACATGAATGTAACCCCTCTTAGAAAAGGTAGGAGGCACTGTAGCTTACGGTCGCATACCAAAAGCGTGCAAAGGCCTAACAAAGAAGCTCAGTGCACCATGCTCTGCCCACCATACCCAGACCTACGTACCATCTCCCAGTAGTCCAGACTACAGCGATCATCCAAATTCAGCGTCCCTTTAAGCTCTTTCATTGGCCGATAAACGTTTGGAGCAGAGAAGGAGCAGCCCCCTGCCAGAGCATTGTAAAGCTGATCAGCAGCACCATTGCTCAGAGGCCTCAAGCCCATAAGGCTTTGGACTTGGTCAGGCAATTGAGCCAGATAATCGTTTGGCTCTTGCACAATTGACGTCTGGGCGGCCAGTGCATCTGCCACGGCCATCCGGAACTTCTGTATAGTCAAGCCACAGTCAGTACCACTGTAATGAGAGCACTTGTGACAACACGCGCATTGAACGGGCTATTTCTTGGCAAGGTTTACAGCTTGTGTGCAACTAAAAGAGGAGGTCCATCAAGCAGCATACCTCCTCCACGTGCTCCTTTAGGTTGTTCATGAGGCGTTTTACTTGCTTTGGGTACTTGTCAGTCTGCGAGCAAACGCAGATGACATCTTTCCGCTTTCATCACAAATGCATACACACATATATACATAAATACATATACATAAATACACATAACATATATAAGTGCAACAAGGAGCACTGACCTGATCTCCTTGTGCGGCTGTGCTAAGTAGAACATTTACTAGGCACAAATATTTTGGCTTTTCCCTCTTACCAGGGTAGCCAGCTGATCTTTGGATACAATGAGCACAATTGTTAGGCAGCCAGTCCAGTAGTTCTGTGGGCATGGGCTATCTGCATGCATTTGAAACGGTCCAGGCCCAGATGCGTAAATAAAAGCAGTTTTGCAGCATTTGTGCCCTGTGTACTCCCTCTGAGATGCAGTGATGCAAGGCATATTTGTTAAGACAGCAAACTTGGGTATTGATGGGCATAGCATGATGGAGCTCACCTGTAAAAAAGCCTACTTCACCAAAAGCATCGCCTGAAGAATACTTGATGCTTGAGGAAACCGCACTGAAGGCGGACTGCCCTGAAAAGAGCAAACATAAATCAGCAGGGGAAACCCTTTTGTAACAGCCATTACTTAAGGAATGTTAAACACAGTGGTTTACAGTAGGTGCAAATTAGTGACAACTTTCTCTGATGGTGCTTGCATTTTAATCAACAATGCGCTCCCTTTGCTTTCACACTCACCTTCTCCAGGCTGCATCACTGGCATTGAGCTCGTGCCACCTGCAGTGCAGAAGCCACAGTTTGGTGCCGAACAAGGTAGATAACGAACAATCAAACAGGGCATGTGTCGATTGTCGAGTGACCACTGTTAAAAGTTGCATTATTTATTATTATTTGTATCTCACATCGAATTATACCAGCCTTGAGCCGAGCAGGAATCCTGACTGATTTCCTTGCCTCAACCTCCTATTTTTCTACTTTGTGTGATTAAGGCATGTCACCTTGTTGTAATTTCTCCCTCTATATGTCAGTTCTGCAGTGCTTGCGCTTGAGCAGGGTAAGAAGAAGGCTTGCTGAGCCTTTTTTGTTACCTCTTGCTCAGTGGGGATGTCAGGCACCTCAGACGAAACGCTTTTGTTCTCATTATCCTATGCAGTCTTTTAGCTTCAGCCTCACCAGCGGTGAGCCTACCGGTGACACAATGAATCCAGGAAGAACACACCTTTAGGACCGTCCATGCTGCCTCTTTTCATGCTGCTGCCTCCTCTCAAGCTCACGCTGCCGTAGTTCATTGACTGTGGGTTAGAGCTCAGTCCTGTGGCCTTCATGCCTAGCAACTCATAGTTGGACAAGGGCTGGACCGCACTGCTGGCTGACCTTTCCATGGAAGGAGCTCGTTTCATGGAATCTCCCGCTCCGCCTCCACCTGTGACGGCCCCGCTGCTGCTGCTGCGCCGTCTCTGGCGCAGCTGTTTTGCCGTTTTTGAATCTTGGGATGCGGACGATGCATCACGAGCACCTGCTCATGCATGTTTGTTTGAGTTGTTCAATACACATACTGTGTATTGTATATTGTATATTGTATGCATGTGTTTGTGCGGGAGGAGGCAGTCTGAGCTGGCACAGTTTGCAAACTCTTGCTGATACTGTTTGAGGAATAGGCAGATGTGTAGGGTGCATGTCCCTTTCCTCCTTTCTGTAGCAGGTACTGTATCCTCACCGTGCACCAAGCCATCCACGACAATGAAGAGCTCGTCCACCACTGATCCCTCTGCCAGCACCTCCATCTGCAGTGTGTGTGCGTGTGTGTGTGCGCGTGTGTGTGTGTGTGTGTGTGTGTGTGTGTGTGTGTGTGTGAGAGAGAGAGAGAGAGAGAGAGAGAATTACGGTCATTTGCGAGCAAGTAATGTTTCAGCAATTCTTGTTGTAGAGTGTGTTTACACAGGCAAGGAAGCACGTTCGAGAGAAGTTGACATAAATAATTGAACATAACCTCTATGAGGTTGAATCATCATAGTGCGATGTATCGACCTAAGTACCGTACCTTTGCGTACTCATCCCGCACCCCCATAACATAAATTTTTTATTGGATTTTGCACCTTCCCCGCACCCCATAAATATTTATTTTGTCCCCTCCCCGCATCAACCCCGCAGGGTTTCTGACCCAGTTTAGGATACCTGACAGTTTAAATGCCACAAAAGGTCAAAAACAAAATCACCGGTCAGTTGCATGCTTGTTTGCATGTCAGTTTACTATCTCCAATGAATCCTCTCTTTTCTACTACCCCTTTGCTGCTCCCCCCCTCTTTTCTGCTCCCTTTTCCTCTCCTCAAGCACTGCAGCTTCCTCCAGGTGGGCCTCTCGCTCATCACTGGCAGCGATCAAAAACGTTATTTAAACCAATCCCGCGTCAACCCCACAGAATTAAAAAATATATATTAACGTTACTGCACTCACCCCACAGGGCAAAAAATAATATTTATGCGGGGTGATATCGAAAAGGTATGGTTATACTAATGCGGGAGATGTAAAAAATAACGGTAAAGTGTTGCTGGTACAAAAGAGGCATCTGTACGGAGTACAAACCATGTATACTAGCGTGCCTCACCTCTGGATTGAAAGCCTCAACTCGCGACAGGTTAATAACTTCGTCCAGAAATCGTCCCTTGCAGCCATTGAAGAGAAAGCATCCCTTGACAATGCTGTAATACAGATGCCTGGTGAACATCAAGGGAATAGCAAAGTTATGTTGTTACCATTGCAGGCTGGAGCACGCAGGCGCAATGGAGCCAAGTTGCACAAAACATATTTCCATGTCTGCCCCTTTTTCCTTGCTTGCTCCCTTGCTATTAATGCCAACTTCTATACAACTCTTACAAGCCCACTTACCGAAGCACCTTCTTTTTCAATGTTGGAGGGTAGCGCTTCAAAACCTGCTCATCGCTTGTGGACTGTGTAACGGAGTAGCCAAAAGAAAGAGTGATCTTAGCTTTGTGCCAAAAAAAATGCTTGCTGTAGTTTCGCATCTTACACTTGCCCCCGCCTGAAATGCTGGCGCTATTGTTGGCACATCACACCCCTTAACCTGAAAGGTCCCTTCTCATATATTATAGGTGAGTACAGGAGGGTGTAGGAAGCATAACTTAAGGATGACACGTGTCAAATCGATTACAATTTATATAATTGGAATCCTGGCATCGAGAGCTATCGATCGATATACATGGGTCCAATCGGAGTGGGGGGGGTCCGGGGTGGGTTCAGAGTTTTTTGGAGCCCCCCTCCAAAATTTTAGGCCACTCCTACGAAATTTTAAATATATCATCGGAATCCTGAGCTCAAGCCCAGTCGATTAACACCGTTCTTGAGCAAATTGGGTTAAGGGGGGGGGGGGGCTGTGGACATGTCCAAAAGTCAAAGGCACATGCGCTCGGGTGCAGGCCGCGGGGTGAGTCAAGCCAATGTAGCAGCAATTTACCCCAAACTTACAGGATTGTGCCAGCATGAGATGTTCAGTGGAATTCTGAAGAATTGGAAGCAATTTGGGACTGTGCAAGCCAGTTATGGGTGCCTGGTAGGTCACGTGTGCACGGGCGTCCGTATCTCAGTTTTTGCCCCATAACTCTGCAACAATTAAAATTCAGGTCTTGATGAGTATGCAGATGGATGACTATTTGAAAAAGGAGCAGATTGGTACCCTTTTTGTTTGGGTGGGGCACTGGAAGGGGGGTTTGGGGGGGGGGTCCCTCAGGGGTGTCCACCCCAAAAAGTAATTGTGTCGTCCAAAAAAAACCTCCTGGTGAGTAAGTTATATTTACTGTACTGCGCTTCTAGTATTGTGAGGCCTACTGTTTGCGAGGTGCCAAATTATGAAAACATTTGCAAACATTAAGGTTTGCGAGGTCCTAAAGCTATGGAAATTTGCCAAATTTGTGGTTTTTGGGGTATTATTGGGCTTTCTCTCCCTTGCATCGGCCCTTCTTACGGCTGCCTCTGTGATGCTGCTGCTGCTGCTACTGGTGTGGAGGATGGAGAATTGCTGCATGCAAACGCACCCTACCTGGCACAGGTATATGCACCTGCCAAGGCAGCTGCCTCACACATGCTTCCCATCTATAGAATCCCCGTTGCTGGTGCATGTGCGTGAGCCTGTCCACTGTGGCAACGGGGCAGGAACTCCTTTGGTACGGAGGAGGAACACTTCCTGGCAGGCAAGTGCTTGCAAGCTTTTTGGGCCTTAGGATCTCCCAGGGCAGAACCTCATCCACTTCTCAGTGTGCAGCCTGGCCAATGATGATGCTTGCCCCTCAAAACGATGGGAGTCCATTGCGGAATCCAGAATCGTCCCCGCTGGAAAGTCAATGTATTGCGAGGTTGGGGCATACTTAATCATTTCTGACTTGACTAACTGGGAGGGACCTCAATGATCAAATATTTACTTGCAAAACAACCAAGCACAGTACGGTATATAAATAGTACTCTGTGTCCATAATCAATTCAAATACTAAATTAATGTATAGGCCCTAAATTAGGGCCCAGAAACAATAATTTTATATATTATCGGGGCCCTCTCCAAACTGGGTTTGAAGGCAAAAATTGATTAAATATTTAGTGGTTTTGAGAGGCAAAGGCAAGGGGCCAGGATATGAAGAGGCCTGTGGGGCGCCAACGCAGCTCCAAGAAAAACCTTTCTCCTCCCACAGCCCCTTCAGGCCCTTTCTCTGATAAGGCATCCTCAGAAAGTGAGTGAAGACTCTTTGCCAATTTGTGTTTGCTCCTTTGTGTGGGTATTGCTGCATGTAAACCTCTCACCTCTCTTTCCCTGTGTTCTCCTGCAGCTGAGCACGGAGCAGCCTCAGCAGCAGCAAGCAGCAGCAGCACAGCCAGCAGCAGCCAGCAGTGGGGGGCTCTCGAATTCATAAATCAATTCCTGACAGGACCCTCGCAAAGGCCCTCCGAGCTCAAAAATTATCCCCAGACCCTTACAAACTGAAAACGAATTAGTAATTTTTTATTTTGGTGTCACGATTGATCGTGGACATGCATATAATATAAAAGTTCATGGAGGAACTAACGGTAACTTACCGTTTTGCACTTTTAGTATTGCAAGGCCTACTTTCTGCAAGGTACCAAAAAAATTAAGAGCAATTAATTTGCGAGCAATTAGGTTTTGCGAGATCCTTTAGAGGTTATGGAAATTTGCAAAATCTGTGGTTTTTTGGGGTGTTCCTGCTGCTGCCCTCCTTGCTCCTGGGTGCCTCTGAAAGCGTCTGCTGCTTGTGCTGCTGCTGGAGGATGGCTGCCTGCTGCATGCAAGCACACCGTGCTCCAGGAGTTTGCACCTGAGACAGCAGCAGCTGTGCCCTCATGCTTCTCTCTTGGGGAAGCTTGGACCCCCATACAAGGCTGAGCATGGGCCTGCCCAAAGTCTAAATGGGGCAGGAAAGACTTGCTGGTCAGCAGCAGGTGCTTGCAAACTTGCACAGGGCAATGTCAGCCACAGAAGCTCCCAAGGCGGAACCACGTCCACTTCTCAAGGTGCAACTCGGCCATATTAATGTGGTTGCCCCTTAAAACGACGGAGGTCCATTGCAGAGCCCAGAATCGTCCCCGGTGAAAAGTCACACTTTGCGAGGTCTGAAATTTCTTTTTTTGCCTGACTATTGCAAGGGGCATCAATAATCTTCTATTTATTCGCAAAACAAAGCGCAATACAATATAACTCATTACGTATGCGCAAAAGGTGTGTAGAGGCAGGGCTCAGATTGGGACCGTAGCATGCGTGAGAGCTCAGTCGGCTTGAATACCAAATGTAACGGGCTAAAGGACGCAATTCTACGATGTGCGACAACTATAATTTGGTTTATCTGAGCGCAAGTCCAATAACATTACTTTTTTGTGAATAAGGAGCAACTTTTCTCACGCCACTCAATTAAATTTGGAACCAATCCAGCTTCATACTGAAGCTGACGCTTCAAGATACCATAAATAAATATATTACGCCTCTAATCAATGTCTCGGTGGGGGGGGGCGTGAACAAACTGCTTAATACAGTCGTTAAGCATGTGTTATCATTTGAGGGGGAGATTGATGTAAACCAGTGATTCTATATTATTTTTGGTAATTACTGGGCATGAAGCGGCGAGGTCAGGCCTGAAACAACACTGGTATAGCTGGGTGCATGAATTAAACTCTTAGCTCTGATCAACTGTGAAGAGAGGCCCGAGTGAGCAGGGCGGCAGTTGGTTTACATTACATATTTCTAGGGGGGTTGTTGCTTTTTTGAATTTCAAGGGGGTTGGTGAGTGCGCGTATGTACAGCACCAGAGAAAGCGACACGGAAGAACCAGAAAATCAAACATTCCTTTAAGGTGGCCCTGCATACAAATTGGCAGAGCTAAATGCACGCAGGGCACCTGCACCCTAATGTAGCGCTCTCCATGGTAAATGGCACAAAAAGAATGACTTACTTACCACATGGTCTTCTCACTCCAAGTCTTGCAATGAACCCTATCGAATGCAAAAGTTCAAATTTGCCAAAAATAAACTTATTCAAGACCAATTAAAAAGGCTCGCTTGTTTTGGGTCTCAGATAAGCCCTTCTGGTAAAACTCCTGATACGACGTACCTCTGTGTGGTGGAGCAACTCTAAGTGGTCTCGCATCATGTTGGTGAGATCCTGGACACAGGGGGGCAACAGGGATAAAGGAATCACTTTGGCAAATGCGGCAGTCAGATGTTTTCTGTAAGCTATGCTTGCCGGGTCATTGTGCAGCGTATACGTGAGGGAACTTCAGTTCGCAGGAGCTGTAAAGTGTAAAGTGTGAAGTGTTCAGGGTCTTGCAGGTTATAAGAATACCTCAGGCAGCTCTTTCTGCTTTACAAATGAGCGCAAGTTTACCTCAGGAAGCTCTTTCTGCTTTACAAATGAGCGCATACCCTCCACTCGCTCTCGATATTCATTAGAACGCTCATCATCGGACACCATCACAGTTGTGATAGAGCCTGCGAGGCGTGGGTGTAGGGTGTAGGTGTTGTGTAGGAGGGGTGAGTACATTGCACGTGTGTAACTATTCAAGGCAAAGGCGGTGGCAGTGGCGGTGTTGGGGCAGCAAATCCCAACATTCCCACAGCTGATATAGCTGCTCAGACTTACCCAGAATATACGCTTGTAGGACCACATTGGCAAACAAGTAGCCAATGATGATGCACGTCTCAAGAGGGTTCCTGTATCATGAGTGAGGAGCTTACACGCAAACAAGCAAGGGCCTGTGCATCAAGGGGTCTGTGACCATATTAAAACATGAGATACCTCTGCGTACATTACACCAAAACTAACCTGTCATAAAAGTCGTTGTCTCCAAAGCCTGCAGAGTGGCATGTAAAATGGGTAGGAGATGTAGGAGCTCAAATCACACAGTAGCAAAATTGCAGCACATGATGCTTCATGACATTCACATATCTCACCTGTAAAGATGACTAGAGAGAAGTAGAGCGAATAAAAGTAACTGCAGGGGGAGCACAGGGAGGAGCGTTATATTCCCAGGCCGTATTGAACAATGGCTCTTCACATTGGCAAAAGGCAATGCACGGTTGTGCACTGTTGTGAAAACGTACCTGGCCCATCCCTCGTATCCTTCGAATCTGTTCACTGCTCCCGCCCACTGCAAAATGAAGGACAAGATAACCATGTGTGCGTTTACTGGCCAGAGGCGCCTTGAATGCCATCACAAGATCCTTGCTTTTGGCCTTTGGCAAATTGATATGTTGGGAATAAGCTGAAGCAAGACGGTGCAGACGTGTTCCATGCAAAAGGCAAGTATGCACCTTGAACAAAGGTCAGGGATCAGTATATCAGGAAGGGAGGGGCAAAACATCCTTTTACCACAGGGCCGATACGAGGCACGCGTACCGAGTTAGAAGTTAGTCCTTCTGCCCTTGCAATGAAGTAAAAAAGGCACGCCATAAAATGGCCCTGTACATGTTGCAGGATACAGTATGAAAGCCGAATTAGAAGTCACTCCTTCTGCCCTTGCAATGAAGTAAAAAAGGCACGCCATAAAATGGCCCTGTGCATGTTGCAGGATATAATGTGAAAGCCAATAGCTCATTAAAAAAATGTAAGACGCTTCTACGTTATCCTGTTTCTTTAAGCTGCTTAAACTATTGCACAACTAAATCCTCAAGCGGTTAGTTGTCAAAGGGGTTGCACGCTTCTAACCACCTAGCTGAAACACCAAAAAGCTGCCTGACCTACCACATAGAACATGACCAGCACTGTCCGCAGCAGCGTGAGCACCACTTGACTAAACACCATATTGTGGTCCAGGTAGTTGAAGAAATCAGCCAAGCGGTAAAGCCGCGCCTGCCGCAAAGTACAATGCACGATAATTAAAACTTATGCCACGAAAGAAAAAGGAGCACTATTTCATTTAAAATTGCTGGACTTATATGCCAAACATGGAAGGTAAAGGGCACCAACGCGTTCATCAGCATTCACCAGATTTATCCATCTGATCAATGACAGGAAGAGAGCTGTGTTGTCGCCATCATCTGATTGCCCAACCCCTAAAGCAAGTTGTAAAGGATTGGGTATGTGTAGTTTAATAGAAAGAAATAGGTGAGGGTTTTGGATGTCAGCACGTTCCAGTCAAGCACTCTGTTTTGCTCACGTTCGATACTTATATCTTACCAGCGATTGCAATGCTCTCGATTGGGATGGTAGTCACAAGATCGACCCAGAACAAGAAACTGCGACGTGTATTTCAAAGCAAAAATCGTTTCACTAGGATAGATTACAAGCAATTAAAAACAACTGATCAGCCCCTTCAAGTCCCTTGAGCAAGATGGACTCAACAACATCTAAGCTCACCTGAGGTAGTTCTTGGCAACAGATTTGGCCTCAAAAACCATCCCTTGCTCAGGATCATCGTAGGCCACAAAAAACTTCAGGACCTATGCGGCACAAGGAAGGAATCAATCATTGTACGCTACAAAAATCACACGTCCTGGGAATCCCTTCCACTCTCCCTCCCTCCTTCTCCTCTCCTCTCCTCTCCCTCCCTCCCTCCCTCCCTCCCTCCCTCTCTCTCT
>Ga0307968_1000077_pt1 | contig 51636 bp, 45 predicted proteins | sample OrgLakmetagen650_FD_201834 | JGI IMG/M metagenome (GOLD analysis project Ga0307968, IMG submission 201834) | Saline water microbial communities from Organic Lake, Antarctica - #650 | ecosystem: Environmental > Aquatic > Non-marine Saline and Alkaline > Saline | place: Antarctica: Organic Lake...
TGCTGGCTGCAATGGCTGCATCCCTGGCTGCTACTGCCTGTTGCACATCAGGCCTGAGGCGGATGATGAGCTCCCGAGCGGGACCATCGTCCTCTGTGCGCTTCCGTTTGGTGCAACCTAGGTCATACAGTGATGCTTGCCCCTTAGGGCGATGGGGTTCCATTGGGGGGACCCAGAAAGTACCGCATTAAATTGTCTAAGTTTTGCGAGGTCTGAAAAAACTTTATTCATTTTCGGCTTGACTTATTGCGAGGGTCCGTAATAATTATTTAATTACTCGCAAAACAACCAAGCGCAGTACGGTACTAATAATATGATGAGGTCGCCTCGCACCCTGCTCATGACTAAATCTGGTGCTTCATTCTGGCCACCCCTTCCTTTCTATTTCCGAATTTAGGAGGACATGTTCCGAGACATTGCTGCTTCGGACAAGGACTGGCGCATCTTGCTGCTCCGCTACTTCAACCCTGTGGCTGCACACCCCAGTGGAGAGTTGGGCGAGCACCCCGTGGGCATCCCCAACAACTTAATGCCGTACATCCAGCAGGTTAGAAGATTCCTGTGGAGCTGTTTCCCCCTAGCTTGCTACGTATTGACTGATCTTAACGTATAAGATGAGCAGGGGCTATCGCCTTATAACGTCTCCCCTTCTTTGTGTGAGGCACTTATCGCTTAGGCCTCTTCCTTTTTGCAGGTTGCGCTTGGGCAGAGAGAATGTCTGAGTGTGTTTGGTGGGGACTACCCCACGCCTGATGGGACTTGCATCCGGGACTACATCCACGTCATGGATCTGGCAGAGGGCCATGTGAGTTGTTGGGCAGGATGCTTGTTTGGTGGATTCTTTGGAGATGGCGTGACTTTGGTGTCTTGGCATGGTGTTGGGAATTATTATGATTCCATCTGGAGCATTATAGTCTGCTGGAGTATTGTACTTTGCTCAGCATCACATCCATGAATCTCATTAATTACACACAAGCCTGGCACTAGCTTATACTTTCTGCTATCTAACTGTCTTTCTGCTTCTGTGCATTTCTAGCGATGACGCAGTGTGTTTTATGGCATTTAATTTTAAAGTTAGTCCCTCTTACTTTCATGCACAGGTTGCGGCTGTGGCCAAGCTCATGAAGTCGTCTGACCACGGGCTTCAAGCTGTCAACTTGGGCACTGGCAAAGGTGGGAGCAATTACTTGTACAGGTCGAGACATGCCTTGAATGCAGACATGCCTGTGGTTCCTTAGTTTCTATGATCAGTCTCTGTTTTTGCTAGCAGGTGCTTGCTTTTGCAAGCAGTTTCTGGTTCTGAAACGAGGCCTAATTTTGATCCTGATACTCTTTTAGGTTAAGACTAGGTTCCACCGTTAAATTGTGAGGAGACGTGCTAAGCTAGGAGCGGGATAAAAGCACAATTTTAACTTACCACAACATGCCCCAAACGGGTAAAACCAGCAGCGATATTCACCTTTCTATTGGTCTCTAGGACGCTTTGTGCCCTAGACCTTTGCATTGCTGGAAAAACTGAGAGCCTTATAGCTTAAAAAAGATTGGCTTTCTCCAAAATCTTTTGTCGCCAAGAAGAGAGCCTAAGAACATCATGTCGAGCAGGATGGTGCTTGTCGATAGTCAAATAGTGTCCTGGTTGCAAAGTTGAACGCTTTTTTTTTGAGCTCCTGGACATAAGAACTAGATAAATGGAAAGGACACTTGTTAAAGACATGTGTATGTGACCTGCGTGGAGCATTTGGCGACGCCGGGAATGCAAGTCTGTTTGCCGGGCGGAGTCATGTTTGCGATATACAGGAAGTTGAATTTAATATCGCTGGAGCACATTTGCATTCCGGCCACTTGCTGTTGTGATGACACGTCACGCGGAGAGAGCTCTGCCCGGGACGGAGAACGGCAGAGAATTCAGAGTTGCAACAGACCTGCACCAACCATCTTACTTGCTTTGCACTTTCTTTGCATGCATAGCAGTGGGCACACACATCAGGTCAAACACAGGATCTTCAGGATGCAGGTATGCATTGAGCACCAGCATTGGGCAAACGCACAGCTCATGCATTTGCACACGCAAGGCTAGCTGGGGTGAACAGGGAACCAGTTCCAGGAGAGTGCACACAACTCTGCTTAGGGCAGCTTTGTCAGGCAGTTGGCACAGGCATAGGAGACAATGCTATTTGGGATTTATTGAAGAGCAAGAAAGCCCTTATTGCTCATCACAGAGCTTTGGCAGTCACAACGAATTATGGTAACGGCCTAAGCATGGATTCCAAGTATGAGCTGTGTTCAAGGTCTCTGACTAGTTCCTAGAGACCCCAAGCGCAGCGCCACACTAATCTCCTCCTTCCTGCCTTGCTGTGATGCAAACGAGGATAGATGTCACCCCAGGTCAATTCTTCCATCATCTTTTGTGCTCACCCATATATCTGGTGCAGGCTCTTCTGTGCTTGAAATGATCAAGGCCTTTGAAAAGGCCAGCGGCAAGGGAGTGAAGCACAAGGTGAGGCTGCCTGCTTAGTCATGTTATGCAAAATATGTTGCTGCTCATCATTTGACATGTTCTGAGTTCTCCCTCTTTTTGGCAAGAACCCTTTAACCCACTCAAAAATGCTGCTTTCGACCAGGTTGTGGAGAAAAGGCCAGGGGACAGCACTGCCGTATGGGCTGACACTCGACTGGCGGAGAAGGAGCTGGGCTGGGTGGCCAAGTACGGCGTGCAGGACATGTGCACACACCAGTGGCAGTGGGCAACCAAGTTCCCGCAAGGATACGAGACCCCCCTGTGATTTGAAAGGATGATTTTTTGTCAGTGGGAGAATAATTGATGTTATCTCCGGACGAAAGATAACACGCTATTTATGCACTAATTGATTTGTTTTCTAAGGTCCCGGTCACACGGAGTTTGGTTAACTTTCTTGATTCCCAGAAAATTCAACTTTTCTTCAAAACATATCTTGGCGTGGCTGCAAATGAAAAAGTGTACCAAAATTGTGAACGCGCCTCTCTCCTAGTTACTTACGATTTCAGTCCGTCACAACTTTTCAACCGAGTGTCCAAATTACAAACCGAAAGCGCATGTTGACTTTGACGTACAGATAAGCACGTACAACCGCACACAGACACACACGTCCGCGCACGCACGCACACGTACACATGCACATGTGTAGTGCACGTGCAGCTCAGAGGGCCAAAGGCCCTTGCGTAGGCCGCATTGGGGCTTTATTAAATGGTTTATCAAAAGTCGCATTGGTTACGCGCCTGTAAATTTTAAATACAATTTCTGGGTGAAATAAGCCGTATTTAAATTACGAGATGCGAGTTTGTGTGGAAAGTTGATTACAAAATTAATAATTAAACTATTTCACGATAAAAAAACACACCGCCCCAAAAGCCACAGGTGCTCGACATCTCTTTTTCATGCGTCCTTCAAGTCTGGCTAGCTGAGTACTGAACCTGAATTGTGCAATCGTGTGTAGCCTTTTGCAGCGAACACTGCTGGCGGACAGACCCCCGCTCCGTCCTGCTGCTTATAACCATGAGTCAAAGCACTTTTGGGTGGAAGCGTCTTTTGCCTCTGCGAATCCCCCCAGGTGAGCCCAAAATGCATAATCTTTCTGGATCATTCTGTAATCGGCGGCTGCATGCGTGCTATAGGGAAATTAAAGTCCACAAGGCCCGCCGTGCCGTCTGCGCATAGATGTGTGCAGCCTCAAATGCAATCATGTACAATTTATTCAGCAAAAATAAGGAATGTCATGTTTGTACGAGCTCGTGGGGCGGCGGGGCAAGCAAGGGCACATCCAGCTGGAACGAGCCCATTCATATATTCACATCGCACGTGCCTTTTTCCAATATGCGGCATGTTTCAGGGAAGGAAATTACAATTGCCTGAACTTGCGTGGCAAAAAAGGCACATCAGATGTTTGCCTATCACAAAGGCCTCATGAACCTGCAGTTATGTGCGTGCTTAGCTGCAGCTGATGTGGGTCCTTGGCTGTTTACATGAAATGGTTCTGCTCGTATCCTACTTCATTTAGTTGCCGCACTGGTTAACTATAGGGTTGGCCAGAACCGTATATACACACCGTATATGACCGTATATATGGTGGTGTCCCTGCTTTAATTACCGTATGTACACCGTATATACGTATAAATATATGGTTTGGCCCACCCTAGTTAATTATCATGTCTTGTTTAAGGGTTGGACTGCCAGGGTCCTCTTTGCATCAAATCGGCCCTTCTTGCAGTTGTTGGAATCGCTGAGTTGGTGTCTGTACAAATGGTTTTCTTGGCTTGCTGCAGCTCGCTGCCTGTCTTGAGGCAGAACTCGATTAGGTTGCTCATGCAGTTGCAAAAGCAAAGTATAACAGAGCCAGCTTTTCACTAATATTTGGGACACGCAGAGGTACTGGAAGGTGGAGAGGCCCCGCTCCACGACCCACACCGCTTCACTGCCTCGGAGCAGACTCACCTAGCCCCACGGTCTGGGTGGGGATCTGATCCTCATGGGCCAATCTACTACAAGGGCCGGTACCATCTTTTTTACCAGGCCTGCCATGCGACTTGTCAGTGGTGGTGGTAAGGGTGACTGTCCTGTGAATTCTTGTGACTGCCCTGTGAAGCAAGCAAGACCGTGTAACAGACTTGCAATTGTTTTGGCGTAAGACAAACATTTGTGCTGGCATGCCAGATCAATCTCAAGTTATTGCTGCAGCCACCCAGACCAAAAAGACTTTATTTCAGGAATCAGTTTTAAATCAAAAAGTGTGACAAATTCTAGCCAAAACCATACGAATAATAATCAGCTCCACAATAAACAGGTCGCCCCCGTAAAAAAACCACCCTACCAGTCTCACTTAGCTCTCCACCCGATTCATAGCCCCCTCTACCTCATCTGAATGCTAAATACTTGATATTATATCTAAATCATTGACATTTTTTGGTAAATTTGGCACTCTGGGGGGTTCTGTGGGGCCCGCTGCGTACTTTGCACCCACCTTGGCAGGGGAAAGGTGCATTTCTGAGGTTGCTCCGATCGACCTCTGCTTCAGGATGTAAGCATTATAAATGTCATACCAACACGGTACGTCATAACAATGCTGCAATGTCAAATTTGGGGCAGGGGTACTGGGAATACCGGCGAATGGAAGGCACCCACACAATGGACAAAGGGGAAACAGACAGGAAAATCTGTCTCTCCATATCTGCTTCGAGTTTCAGCCCGGTTTTTCCTCTCAGCGTTGCTGGCAATCTACTATGCGCATCAAATTAAATTTCAATGGGGCGAATCGATGGCCTGTAGAAAAGCGGTGGGGTTTTTCCTGAGTGTCGCAGCACAATATCAGTGTTGCACTCGCGACTACAGCTACTCCCGTTCCCAAACTAACACCGAATGCTAGTCAGCTTGATTTTTGGGGACTGACAGGTCGTGAATTGGCACACAGGTTGATTTTTGGCACACAGCTTGATTTTTGGGGACTGACAGGTCGTGGATTGGCACACAGGTTGTGAAACGGGAGTCAATATTCCAGGTCCGCCCAAATATCTCCCCAGTCTCTGCACCTCTTCCGAACCTTCAAGAATCTGCTGAAAGAACAAAAAATAGCTATCTAATGCATGTCTCAGGTCACGGAATGGTGGAGTGGGTGCAGATACCCATATGCTTGCGCAAAGTTAAGTGAGACCATTTGGCTGGCAGGGGGGTGAGTTTTTCACGGGGGCGACCAACAGTGAATGATGGTTTAAACTAGCGTTTCAGCGTTTTCTTTTCAACTGCACAGGGGCCTGCATTGGGAGCATTGCGTGTCAGAGGACCTCGTGCGTTGGGTAAGAGGCAAGCCAATTGTTTGTATGTTGCTGGCACAGCACACGGGAATCTGTGAAGTTTACTGCCTGTCGGTAGTAGTGCTAGTACCCCAATGTGAATTGCAATCTTTTTTGCATAGCAGCAATTTTTGTGTGTGTGTAAAGTATAAGGTGAATGGCTGCTGTGAAAAAACACGTTTTACCAGGAAAGGTGGTACTCAATTCGTCCATGCAAAAAGTAACATGGAGGATGACTGTTATCTGTTTGCATATATCTTTTCCTTTCTTTGTCGAAATTTAGGCATCACGAAAAAGACTTAGAAGGCAATAGGGGGCTACAACGGAAAATACGCTCCAGTATGAAGTATGAATGTGAAGTCAGGGAAATGAAGTTTTCGCTTGCACATTATTCATGAGAGTGGCTATTCCAGTGTAAATTGTTGTAAAATGTCCGTATAGCTTGATTACCTGTTCACCACCGGCAACTGAGCACACAATAAGGTCCCAAACTTGCTTCAAAGGAGCCGGTTTTGTTGCAGGGCTTGGCAAACAGTTTGAATGGTATTTGCTCCACTATTTCCTATTTGCTTGCAACTATTTGCTGCCTGTAACTGGTCTCTACATAGGTGCGCTTGCCACCCGCCATCACGCCCACACCTGGATGGTTAGATGCAGACGGCTGCTTCACGGGAAACATTAGGGTGCGTGCCTAGAAAGAAAACTTATTCCCATGATCAATAATAGGGTATGCCGTATTCCGTGTTGATCTGATTAAACACATGCAGTATGTAAGAACAGTCCCGTTCCATGAAAAAAAGTTCCGCAAAAAAGGGTACAACAGAATTTCATGTAATTTGTACACCAGGCAACCATTCGCGAATGTACCCTACAGGTTGACCCTCAGACTGGAGCGCCTACACTTTTCTACACCGGTGCGTATTGCATTTGCGACTTGCACAGGTGCTTAGCAACAGTTAGGAGCAAGTTTAAAAGTAACTCTTTTTAGTTTCCTTCAGTAAGAGGTACTGAATGCTGCTGCTGCTGCAGCACAGAAATGCAGGCAAAATAGCACTTGTAGATTAAGCAACAGATGTGATGGCAAAAAAAGCATGCCGCCTGCAGCCCTCTCATCCCTCAAAACTGAAGTCGTGCCATGCACGCACAGGTGCGCGTCTAAGGCACAACCCTGCCGTGGCTCAAAATCATCCAGACCCTCCCGTAAATGCATGCAACCCACACATGCTGCACTGGGAGACGCAGCTCTGCGCTGTAGCTGACCCAGGTATGATTGTGATGCTTATGTTTCACGTGTGGACCTGTGCCTTTTGGTTTGCCGCAGTCATCTTGTTGTGTTAGACTGTTACATGTACACGCGCAAGGAGAGAGAGAGAGAGAGAGAGAGAGAGAGAGAGAGAGAGAGAGAGACAGAGAGAGAGAGAGAGACAGAGAGAGAGAGAGAGAGAGAGAGAGAGAGAGAGAGAGAGAGAGAGAGAGAGAGACAGAGAGAGACAGAGAGAGACAGAGACAGAGACAGAGAGAGAGGGAGAGGGAGAGAGAGAGAGAGAGAGGAGGCAGGTAGACAGGAAACCAATGGACACCAGAGGAGTAACTGCTAGCCTGCCTCCAACGTCCTGGTTTTGCACCCTTGATCAATTGATCACTTCATGCAGAATTTTTATCTTTATTTTGAATGTCTACCTATGTCAACAGACAACACAAGGTGTTGCTTTTAAATGTGTGCACTGGCAGATGACGACCTTTTAGTTCATTGGACGAAGGTCGCAGCACCGTGGATGGAGCTACCACACTGCGCTTACCTGACAGCTGTAAGTAAGAGGCAAAACGAAAGATATGCAGCGTAGGTCTTGTTTTGATATTCAGGTGCTTTGGCTTGATTGTATTGATTTCACCCCTTGCTTAGCCCAGGATCTTGGGTGAACCTTCTGATAACTATAATACATCGCTTTTTACCAAAGTTAGATAGAATAAGCGTCTGCTGATCAGCAGAGTTCTAACAACAGTAGATGTGAGAAAATTGCATATGCTTAGGTGCCAAGCATTCTAGCTCGTGAACATAGCACTTTTTACAGGCTATGTTCTGCAAATCAAAGAATGAAAATGTGCAACAAGACAATTTCCCTATAAAATAAAGAACTGGAGCCACTTTGGTATAAGGTGCTGCAAATTTCTACTCAGTTGGGAACCAAATGGGCTGCAAAAATTTGTGCATGCCCCTTCTATCATAACAACCTTTCGTTGCTGTAGCAAAACCCTTCTTTTGCCCCATAGCTCAATATACTCACATCTGGGCATCTGTGTTGTTCTTTCCTTACGGTTCTGCTTTGCATCCAACAATTGTCCTACACATTGTTTGGCCTGCAGTGGCGAGATCCCTTCTTTGTACCTCCCTCTCTTGACGTTATCTCTGGAGTGCCACTTCCTGGTCAATTGAAACGGCTGCAAGTCCCGCCTGCTGCGCTTCCTGCTGCTGATGGTCAGCATACTCAGGGGGAGCAGCAGCAAGCTCAGCCTGGCACGCAGGGACCTCAGATTGTGCGGGATGGAGACGAGTATTTGATGCTCATCGGCAGTGGCCTGGAAGGAGTTGGTGGCACTGCTCTGATCTACCGCTCACATGAACTGACAAAAGGTGAAAACTCTACTTTCAGGCTACCACAGGAGTTGGTCAGGTTTATAATTTTGAAAAGGAAGGGTGGAGGGGTTGTCATTGCACCCCAGAACCTCTGCTCTTACACTGTGAAAATATCTTCTCCTTTGATATGAAAGCCCATAACTCATCTCCTCTTGCCTGTCCAGGCTGGAGATTTGATGGATACCTGTGTACATGGCCAAACCTGCAGACCGGACTGTGCTGGGAGGTAGGTCAGATTGGCATATGTGTGGATGTAAGAAAATAGTGTTGGCCTGAAATGCATCAGTGTGTATCCAGAAAGCTCCCCAGACTGAACTTGGCATTTGCCTAGTCTGCACCTAGCCCAATGGAAGCCAATTTGCTCTTTCAGCTATTCCCCTATTATTAACGTTTCCTATCCTTTTTGTTGAAATGTTTCAGAATTGGACAGATCTTTGTGTCGCGTGCCTATTAACATCATGACAAAGCAGCTTGTTTGTGAGCTCATGTACTTAATGCCGGGGGTGATAATATCTGTTATACAGGTGCTTAATGAGTATAATGCGGACGGTGCCTGCACTGTCAAAGGAGAATTTTTTAATCATCGTGGAACTGCAATGTTGATGTCTCTTGGGGAGATTTATTTCATGGATATTCATGGATAAGGTTTCCGGGCCCCCCTTCCTCCTCAAACAGGCATTGTAGATTAAGACATCCCTTTGGTCTCGATATTTAGCCTGATTTTTGTAAACCAATTTAGTCTCATGAGTACAGGGTGCTATATATTGCTAAGTTCTGTCTATCACCCTTTATCAAGCACACAACCTAGATGCACAATTCTAGACATAATTTGTCTTACAACGACCTTCAGATGCAAAGGAACAGAGAATTTGCTACAGCATGCCCATCACATACCCGGAACGCAAATGCTTATCCTTGTCCATACCTCACCTTTGCAGTGTCCCCACCTGCTGCACCTGCTGGACCTCCCTCGAAGGCTTCACTGTATGAGCTTCAACGCCGAACCCAAAATGCAATTGTTCACCCTTGTCAATGGACCATTTAAGCAGTTCCAACACCTACCCAAAATACAAATGCTGATCCTTGTCTGCCTTTGCAGTGTCCCCACCTGCTGCACCTGCCGGACCTCCCTCAAGGGCTTCACTGTATGACCTCCAAGACCGCGCACAAATACCTGCCCAGCAGAGACCCAGCTGTCGTGGCAGCTAAGCGTGTCAGTCAAGCTCGGCTTGCGGAGCAGGCCAAGGAGGCGATGGATAAAGCTGCCATGGAAGTGGCAAGGAAGGGGGTTGCTGCCCAGGTAATGCTAGGTGCAAGATTTTGGAGTGCAAACTCTTTGAGACCTCAGATTTTAAGCTGTCACGGAAGTGTGCTGCCTTATTGATTTTGTTGCATTTAATATGCCGCACATAAGTACTTGTACAAATATTTGTTAAAAAGGGAATTCTGGCTACAGGATAGCCATCCTCAATTGACTGCGTACCAAAATGTAATCTTGGAAAGGTTTTGATGTTTGTCCCTCCACACACTCATCCTGCAACTCACCACTTACAGTTCACATTCTATCAGACGCCAAATATAAGCGGGCATACATTTCTTATTTGCATAGGTCCTGCAAGAAGCGGAGCAAGCTCAGGCAGACCATGAGGCCGCTGCCATTGCTGCACAAGCAGAGTCCAAGCGTGCAGCTGCAGCAGCCGCTTGTGCTGATGCTGAGCGCCAGTGTCGTGTAGCAGAAAATCAGGCGCATAGGCCAGAGGAAGCTGCAAAGGCTGCTGCGGCACTAGCTTCCACAGCGTTGGCTGGAGCAAAAGCAGGTGCTGAGCATGATGCGGCTGTCAGGTACTCAGATCAGGAGCTTGAAAAGCGAGAGGCTGCAAAGCAGGATGCCGTCCTGGCTAGTGCAGCAGCTGCTATTGGCACGGGTATGCCACTGGATCAGCAGCTTGCACCAAGCGCAAGGTAGGGGCTCCATTTGCCTGGATACAACTTTGTCGTAGCGCATAAACTCCTCATCTAGTTGTTTTCACACTTCATCATCATCAGAGGAATGTTACGGCACATGGTATGCAAGCAGCTCTCCTGCTTAATGTGGAGAGTGATTCATCAATGTCTGGGTTGTCCTTCTTTTAATCTCAAATCATAACTCATATGCCTTGCACCAAGCACATACCAGCCAAGCATAAGGGATAACCTAACAGTATCATCTGCCTTGTTTCTATTGTCAAGTATCAGTATGCCAAGCTGCATTGTTATATGTTTATTTCAGTCGTAAAAGTGTCTGAAAACAAGCACGTCTGCTTCTCTGTTAAGATGCACCAATATCAAGATTTATTTGTGTGAGAGCAAAATGGGCACAAACACACCAGACAGATAATTAAGTCTGCCTTGTCTTGCACACACACCTGTACATGCATACACATACATGCAGTTTGGCCATCAGCCGTGCAGCACAGCAGAAACAGGGAGGAGATGTCGTAGCACCATGGCTTGCCCAGGGAGAAGTTCCAGAAGCTGCTGAAATTAAGCAAGCTGCTCCCGCAGAGGCAGAGGGAGAGAAGGAATCACCATGGGGAGCAGAGCAGGCGGATAAAGCAGCAGTTTCTGGTGAGCCGCAGCCTCTTGCGCAAGACCCTTTAGCAGCAGCAAAGAAGCCCCAGGAATTTTCTCCCCTTGAGCTGGCTGCGTCTGGTATTGTGACCGTGTTGCCTGGAGACATGCCTCAGCTTGGGCCTGCACAGAGCTTCATGATATCTAGTGTGTTTGATAAAGGGCAGCAGCAGCTACGGCAGCCGGAAGGTGTGGATGCAGCTAACTTGGCAGCTCAGCTCTTGGAAGAGCAGCAGGAAGGGCAGGTACTCAGAGAATCAATCGAGCCGTCAGCAACAGGTGAGAAGCTTAACGCGCTTGTGTGCAGCACAATATAATTTAAAACAAGGCTTGGGATACTTCTAGCTGCATCCAATAAGAAAAAGGTTGCTGGTCGTGACCAAGATCTGGCTTAAAATACTTTAAACGCCAAGAGGGAGGGCCGAGGTGCAGGCATGTGCACGTCATATAAACCGGTCAGCGGTTATTGAAGAAGGTTCATTGTGAAATACAAATGCAGGTAGCATCGTTCAATCGTGCACCTCACGTCCATTCCACAATGGAAGAAATAAGTTGGTACTGCAAAAAAGGCAGAATCAAAAATGCCAGGATAGGAAAAAAAATGCAGGCAGAACAAAATCTTCCACACCTAAGAGTAAGACAAGGGCAGCACATTGCACTTGTATGCCTTACACACCTGCATTCTATAGGTACTGCATCTATCCCTCCTCCTTCCTCCCAAGATCTAGCATCCATCTCTCCTCTGACTCCATCAAGCACAGCAGCAGCACCTGGCGTGCGCAACCCCCTCTTCACGTCCATGCAGCATGAAGTGCAGGAGCAGCGACAGCAGCAGCAGCAGCGCGGTCTGGATCTCAGCAGCACCGTTCCAGTCCCTGTGCTCATCAAAAGGATCAGGCCCCACAAAGGCCACCAGGCCATCACAAGAAAAGCTCACATTCAGTTTCCTCGCCCAACTAGCCCTTTTGCCTCTCCACCCTCCTCTCCAAATCAATCCCCCCCTGATTCTCCATTCTGTACTACACCAGTTTTCACGCCTCAGGCCTCTTCTCTCATTATTCCTGCCCAAGAAGACGTTCCTGCTGCCAGGGGTGCTGCTGCTACGGGGGCTGCAGCAGCACTATCCCGCCCTGAAGTCCCACCACCTGCAGCAGCAGCAGCAGCAGCAGCAGCAGCAGAACCTCCTCCTCCCTCTTCCACTGTTAACGTGAGCACCGATCAGGAGGAACCCAGGAGGGGAGCAAGGCAGCCACGAGGTTTGCAAGACAGCCAGATGCCTGCCATTCCAAAGCAGGAAGCAGGAGCAGGGGTACCAGTCCCCCGGCCAATGGCACCAGAGCCTCCGTTGTCGCCCCCATTGTAAGTGTATTATAAGGGGAGAGCTGTCAACCAGGTGCTTTGCTTGATTTATGGCAAATATACCACAATATATCAAATCAAATTGCCTCATTTTGAGCAATTGACGGCATTACAAACCCTTTTTGGTTTTTCTTCCTGTATAATGAGAGTTGAGGAATCTTGATTTCTTTCCATCTTGCTCTGCAAGTAGTTCATCATGTCAGAAAGGAACCAAAATTGTAATGCAAGGACGGCAATTACAAAATGTCTTTTTAAAGCTCCCAGCCTCCCGCATCTGCTTGTGTTTGGCGCATACAGGTCTCCACACTCTAGAAGGGCAGATGCCATAACTGCTAGCTCTCCGTTGCTAGATCCTCACGCAACCTCCCTGGAAGGCACCCCATCTATGCCACCTCTCCCCACATCACTTGACCGGTCACCCTCTTTATCATCAGCTGCAGCTGCTGCCCTAGCACCCATGCGTGATCAGGTGTGCAAGCTGCGTTTTTCACATAAATAAGATAGTCTGCAGAGCAGATAGGCTTGGCTGTGTTTGTTAACTGCAATGCTGTGATTTTCGCATGAATAAGAGTATCTTTGCAGCAACCTGGAAGCATGCAATGACGTCATCTGACAGCCTCGCATTTGATTTCATTTATTTGTAACTTCCACTTACTCTGTCGTGCTGTGTCAGTGAAAAAACAAAACATGCTAATACTCGGTTTCTCTGGCTCCCCCCTCGCTTGCAGTACTCACGCAAAATGGCCTCTGTTGCTGCTGCATCCGTACTAGCAGAGGATGCACTTGCAGCACAGCCCCAGGGGTTTGAAGGGATTTTTAAAGATTACGAAGGGCAGGCGGCAGCTGTTGGCAGCCGCCCTCTCCAGGAGGGCCTATTAGTGCACCCAGCTGTGTCTGGTGAGGCCCTGGAGCGTGCAAGGTCCATCATTCAAAATGCCACAGCTGACACTGACAATGTCAAGGCTGCTGTTGAGGTAGGTAAAGCAATCTGTTTGATGCAAAACCACAAGAATTATGTTGTCTTTGTAGTGGCTTTTTTTATTGACGTAAGGAGTGATACTGCTACTTATCAAATTTTCTGGAAAGCAAAGGGTGGAGAGAGGAGGGAGGACCCCTCAACTCTACACAACAATGAGTACTACTTTGTAACCGTTGTTTCACAGTTCAAATCAAAATCCAAAGAGCTTTTCACCTGTACAGTACAATGATGCGTTGCATCGGAGACAACACATAAAGCAACGGACGAATTGTGCATTTGAATGTGATCTGCATATTTTGATATAGACGTCTCCGAGTTAATTATCAAAAAGCCCAGCACGGGTTTTGAATTATTAACTCACTTCCGTGCACAATGCAGGCAAGCATGACCAGTCTGGGATTTTCTGGGGTGCTGTCCACGTCAAGGAGATCTGTTGACACTGGCCAGCAGATGCTAGCCTCATCTATCCAGGCCATCATCGCTGAGGGGGTCCAGGATCAGCTCCAGCAAGAGCAGCAGCAGCAGCGTCTGGAGCAGCAATTGACAGACAGAGAGGAGGAAGATCAGTGTGAGACCATAGCAGAGGAAGCTGCAGTGACAACAGATGGGCCGGCACGTGCACCTGCATTAGAAAAAGCATTGTCTTTGGGGCAAGCGCAGGCTAGGAAGGACTTCGCAGAGCTCCAGGTGGGTAGGCCCCTGGTGGCACATGGCACAAAACAAAACTGCCAAGCCAATATGTCAGCATTGCCAGTCATTGGCTCTCTTGCTTATGAAAAGATGTGTGCAGATCAGGCGGGACTTTGAACAGACTCTGTATGTCATTGAGTAGCGTCAGACGCCGACATGATCTGATGTGGCTTCTCATGTTTTATTGCCTTTTTGTGCTTTGTGTTACTCACCCTTTCTTGCTGCCCTGCAGGAGGTGGCTCAGGAGCAAACGAATGAGCAGCATCCAAATCAGAGTGTGCTGGCTGCTCCTCGTGGTGATGCCAGGTAAGAGAGAAAACATAACGGAGAGCAAACTGTTTCCTCGACTGGAGAACAGGCAAATGAGTGGCAACCAGTCAGAGTGTGCTGGCTGCCCCTTGCGGCGATGCCAAGTACAGTGGAGAAGAGAATTAACACGACCGAAGAACGGGCAGACAAATAGCGCCTAAATCAGTGGGTTGGATTTCCCTTGTGGTGATGTCAGGTAAAGTGGAGAAGAGAACGGAAAATAAGCTGTATCCTCGATCCAAGTACAGGCAATTGAGTAACAAATAAACCAGATTGTCGTAGTTGCCCCTTGCAATGATGCCAGATATTAATGCAGTGGAGAGCAGTTAAAAATAAAGTTTACTTAACCAAACAACGGGCTAACAAGTGGCATCATCTTTTGCTGGCTGCCATTTGTGGCGATACCTGGTTAGGCATTAAAAAAGGAATTACACAGACAGTGATTTCTATCTCTACAAACAACCAAAAAAAGGACTATGGGACCTGTAAACTCCTCCTCTACAAATTGATCGAAGGAAGAGTGAGAGATCAATCACTTACAACAGCATTTTGTAATTGCCACCGGACTGCTGTAAGCAGCTATAGCAAGTGATCCTAGCTCCTTTATTTCATGTTGGAGTTATGTGGTACAATTTGCTCACGTAACTGCAAATCCCAGCACACCAGTTTGAAGCAAGCAAATCAACAAGCATTATTAACATTACAACTTAGAAATAACCAATGAAAGTCACAAAAAACTAAAAAACATTTTCTAAAGTGTATTTTTCTCTGTTTCTATGTATATTGTACACAAGCTTGCACCTGCATTGTTTTACAGGCAAGGAGGAGAGACAGTGCCTGCTACCCAGCTAAGAGTGCTCCCTGAACCTCCCACTTTTTCTGGGGACTCCAAGCCCTCTGTCAAGGAAATCCGTGCTGCGTGCAGAGCATATGCAGAGGCAGCTGCAGCTGCCCAAGGCTTTGAGCTGGGTATGCCGGCCAGTGACTCAAAGGTCGTAAGGTAAATTGATTTTTAGGTGGTGTTTGAGTTGATTGAGAACACACATGAGCAACGGTTTTTTGTGTCACATTGTTTCAGGCCTATTGAATCTGGAAAAATAGTCTAACAAAAGCGACTGATTGTTCAAGATGTGACAGCTTCTTCCAGAAATGCATGCATTCATTCAGCACAATTTGAGCTAATTTTTTTCCACGGACTGGTGCCGCATTGCCTGGTTTAATTTAATACAATATCACTCCCTTCATTTGCACAATCTTTGCCTCACCATTCTTTTGCGGTTTAATTGTGTGTCCAGGTTTGCTAGCAAATTGCTCAGTTGGAAAATGTGAATTCATTTTATCTTGTGTTGAAAAACTGACACCCTAATTTTTTGCGCTTTGACCATTTGTTTTTTGCAAAGTAAGGTGAGAGCACATCATCTAATAACATATGCCGCCTTCTAATGCTTTTCAAATAGGCAAGCTGAGGGGCCCCCGCCTGTTGCTGAGGTTGCTGCTCCTAGCCAACGATGGTTTCTTGGCTTGGCTCCGGATGCGGCAACTTACGGGATCATCTACTTCTTGGGGGAATTTGCCAATGGCAGGTTTGTGAGCTGGAAATGTTGGATGGGCAATTTTTCCGGAGGGGGCTGTCTGTCCCACATTCCCAGCGTGCTTTTGTGCTTGCACATCGTATTTCACATGCAAACTCATAAAGTTAAGAGGGCAAGTGTTTGTAACTCAATGGCATCGTTACCTTATCTTTGGCGGTAAACATGCTGGTTAAGCATGTGGCCAGTTGCCTTTCTTTCTGTCAATTTGGGAAGTGAGTAAAGTTTAAGTGCCTGTATAATTTGGCCTGCTTGACCGCTACATGTAGATGCACGTCTCAAATCTACTGGCAAGCTTAATAACTGTCTTAAAATCAGGATTGTGGCTATGGAGAAATGGGCATGTTTGCCCAGTTAAGGCCTCAGTTGACTCCTCTAGAATGTTGTAATCAAATTGAGACACCGTTCAAAATTAAATAACGCTGAGATTGCCTGTAATTTCCCTCATCAAGTTTTTTCTTTGGGTAATGGTATATTTATGACATTGTACTTAAAATAAAGTCTACAGCCACCAAGTCAGTAGCTTTATCTTGTGTACAGGTTTGACCTGGAGAATAGCACAGGGCCTTACAAGCTGGACATGGGCAACGTGCTTTATGCCCCAGTGGCATTTTATGACCAAAAGGTGATATGTATCTGGTGTGCTTTCTAATCAGGTAGCAACTTGATGCAGATCTGGCAAGATTGGTTATGTTGTAGCAGGACCTCTTGAGGTTCTGTTTCTCGAGTCTGCTGAAGTGTGATTTTGTGTGCTGTTCCTCATTCCCTTGTCCTACAGGCATGCCGCCTGTTGGTGTGGGGGTACCTCAAAGAACTTTGGCAGCTCAGCCCTCCGCCAGCCATGTGCAACAAGTTTTCCAGCAGGTAGGTTATCAAAATACACAAGTTGGCTACTGTGAAAGGTCGTTTTTATGGTCTAGTAGGTTCAAGTTATGGTCACTCATGTGACTGCATGCACTTCTTAATGCATTAAGAGTATGATACTTTGCTGCCTGTTTCACAGCGGAGGGGTGTCGCTGCCGCGTGCACTGTACTTGAAGGGCGGGAAGTTGTACCAGGTGCGTGTGTAGTGTAACAACACGGCAACTGTAAAGCATTGCAGAACAGATTATAAAGCGCCCTCCAACCATGATCAACCGCCTGTGACAAAAATTAGCTGGCCCAGAAACAAACTTGGGCATGTTAATTTGGCCTTTTATCATAGTAAAACCGACATAAGGAAAACTACGTGTAGTTAAAACTGTGCTATCCTCAGAAAGCTGTTGAGCTCTGCGTTTCCCTCCTCTTCCTGAAGACCTTACATGCTGCTATCCAGTGGCAGTCCGCTGCTGTCTAGTGGCACTCCACTGCTGTCTAGCGGCTGCTGCTGTCTAGCGGCAGTCCATGCGCCCACAGCCCCTTCCCTGACCCTTGCAGCTACAACCCGCAAAACCATGCAAGCACCATGGGCTAACATTTTACGGAGTGTGGGAGCCTTTGCCAGCCTGTGACTACTTTTTTGATCTGTTTCATTGGCTCTTGACACTTGTCTTGCCCACACATCAGGTGCCCATACCCGAAATGTCAGATCTGCGAATAGAAGGCCGGTGCTTCCGGCTGGCTAACACACCTCTGCTACCTGAGACCCCACTCATCGTCCCTGGATTAGAAGCACCCACTGGTATCTCAAGAGGAGATCACATGGACATCGAGCTGGTGGTCAGGTGTGGTCATTGAGTAAATGTTAACTACCTATTAGTATATACAGATCTGACTTGAATTGCCAATAAGTTTTATAGCAAATTACATATGCGGATATACTCGGCGTTGCCAGTCTGAGACACAGATCTGGAGAGTATGAGAGTCGTGTACACGTAAATTGGAGAGATCGTACAGCATAGCATCAACTGTATTTCCCTGCATGTCTGACCTGTGTTGCTTGGTTTGGCTACTTGTTCCAAACAGGACGTGACACTGGGTTTCCGCAGTCACTCTGGGATCATCCCTGCTGCTGTTTTTGCTTCTTTTTAATCTGATGGCCATGACACTTGATGTGTGGCAATCACTCTTGACAGGCGTGGCAACGCTGCACGGACCACTCTTCTGCTGGACTCTTGGAGACCTAATGGACGAGGTGCTGCCGCGCTGTTGTTTGATTGGTCCACCCGGTGCCTGAAGATTGTTTACAAGGTACGGCTTTTTTTAGCAAGCAGTGCTCACTTGGCTAGTGCTGACTGAATAGCAAAGCATAACGGGAGTCCAGGAAGAGTGTAGCCCCTGAACACTGCCATGCCTCGAAAATTTAGGTTGGAATTTTCAACACACCAGTTGTCCCTGGCCTTGTTAAGGAGTGACCCTGCCCACCACGTCCATCTGTGTACTTGCCACTATCAGGCACACCTGCACACAGATCAGTGGTCGAGTGCTCCAGCTTCTAATGCCAAAGCTGCCACTGAAGCAGCACTTGCGGCTAAACAAGAGGGCACCCAGTAAGTGCACACAACCCTGCCGAGCAGCTTTTTATGTAGCGCAAATTGCATGCATCTTGAACAGTGTGGTGCTTGCTCGGTTGTTGGGTTGAGCAGCAGCGGCGTTAAAAGGAATGCTCTCACTTGGCTTTGCTAATTTCAGCTGGACTGGAGACCCGGCTGGGCTGTTCTCTGCTGCCCGAAACCCTAGCACCGAGGGAGGTTGGCAGACAATCTCTGATGATGATGGTGCCGTGTATGATGTGATCACTGACCCCAAGGTGCGCAGTGTGCCTAGGTTGTGATTGAAGACCTGCCAGCGTGGCCCCAAATTGTCAAACCATCAGTGGCTACATCCAAGCACTTGGCTGCCTGCAACTTGTTTTTCCTTACGTTTGTTGTAACCTATATAACCGGCTTGCCGTGTTTACTCGATTTGCTGCATGTCTATTTGCAGTGCCCCCCCGTTCCTGACATGAATCCTGAAGTTCCAGACTGGATCAGAATGGATCGCGGAAGGGCAGGTGAGCAGGTGATGGAAAAGCGTGACTTCAATGATATGGCAGTGTTACATGGATGAAGGGGCGACAAGAAACCCACATACCACGTAATCAAGTTGTGGCAGTGAGAACAATGCAGGCAAATACATCAAGGGCAAAATAAGCATGTCGATTGCATCCTTAAATGAACAAGCAACTGTCAAGGAACACAAAGCTAAGCGTTTGTGAAAAGAGAGGCAAGGCTACAAATATATTGGCTAAAGTTGGCTAAAGTTGGCTTGCCAAGGGTGTCTTATAGCTCTTACCACTGCTGTGTCACCTTAAGATTTCTTTGTTATATCTACATGTTAATCGGTTGCCTGTCATTTAAGGGCAAAGCAATACTCTAGCTGCACATAAGCCTTTACACCGATTGAAACTGCAGGTGGCGTTCTAGACATGCACGATGGAGATCCTCTCGAGCTTCGCATCTTCATAGATGGATCTGCCGTAGAAGTTTTTACAGGGACTGGCCAAGTCCTGTCGACCAGGTGATTTTATTAAGGATGCATACCGTCTGGAAATGCCACTGCTAGGCTGACCTGTCATGCTGATCTGTGTCAGCGCGCTCTCTTCCATTCATCACTATTCGTGAAGGGGTTGCTTGTTTCACCCTAAGTACGGCGTTTGGTGGCCTTGTGTTCTTGTAACTGACGCAGGAAGCGGTTTTTAACAATTTTACTTTTCACCAACTTGAACTATGTGTTTCTTCGAGCGTTTTCCCTCGGTAACACAGAGAGTTCTCGGGTCACAGCCTTTAAGGTAGCAGGCCAGAGCGGCTTCAAGCTGCCTTTTGTAAGGCACCTCTCTGCTTTATTACAAACAGTGGAAGTATGCCTTCCACTTTCTATTCCTCATCACAGGGTGTACAGAGGCGCTCCCAGCCATGAGCAGGTGCAGCAGGACCATGGTGCAGTATGCATATCCACAGATGCAAATGGTGCTGCGCATGATGGTCCCTCGTTGGAGCCAGGACAGGAGACTACAAAGTTGCAGCTACTGTCTGTGGGCGGCACGTGTGAGATTGAGCGTGCTGAGTTCCACGAGACCTCTAGCATTTGGTTAAATCAGGTGAGGCCGTTAGGGCAAGGTCACATACTCCCATCAACAAAAAATAAAAGGTGTATCACTGCTTGCAGAGTAGGCCGAGGTGAAGGGTGCGTGCACTACTGTGTTGTAAGGTGCTCAGTGGGTGCTCTATTAACATTGCGCTGCTTACATGCAAAGGTAGCTAGCTGCAGGCAAAGGGAATGGCTTTTCCCCTTCCGTAGATGTGTGTGAAGATGCAGTGGCGTAGTTATGCCCACAGAAGTGGAGTGCATGCAGTCAGTTTTTTTTTGGACATTCTTGTTTGGATCTTTAAACACACGTCTGAGACTTTCTAGGTTGAAGGTAATCTAGTAGGGGCAACAAGCTACAGTGGACGTGTGAAGGTGGAAATGGCTGGTGAGCACTTGAAAATTGCTCTGGTCCAATGCTTAAGTACAGAAAGGGAGGGCAGCACGAGTTAAAACTGGTATGAATTGTTAATCAACTTGTTACGCAGTCCTTGCAAAAAAGGCAACTGTGTCGGATATTCCCCCGAATTCATCTGCTTCTTCTGGCATACTTATATTACTCAGTCTTTCATTTAGAAATTTGGGCGGAGCTAAGCCTGGTCAAAGGATGGAATGCATGCTTCCGATGCACGTTTTTCAATTATATTAACACAGGCCGACGCTCCACTACCAGCGCCTGTCAACCCCTCTGCATTGGAGATGTGGAAAGCTGATGCGAGGCGCGCGGTTGATTTCACTGAGCAAGCTATGCGAGAGATGGGCGAGGAATTGCAGAAGCACACGTAGAACCAAATTAAGAAAAGATGGCGAACAGAAAAGTTGAACAACATTCTGTTGCAGTTGATGCTTTGAGAATTATATTGTTGAGAATTGCAGAAAAAGTAGCGTTTGGACAGGTTGACTGGTTTGGAAGCAAAACAATTGCCCAAAGCCACCAAACTTAAAAAAACTAGCTCTAGATCACTGTATTTTTTCCTTTGCCAAACAGCGCCTCTTAAAATTGACGCTTCCATTGTAAAACGTCCCAAGTGATGTTCTGTAGGTAGACGAGTTTTGAATTACGGCGGCACAGCATAAGATGTGAGGGAATGTTCTGCAGCTGCTTTTTACTCTGCCACCTGTTGTCGTAACACGCTGACAATAATAGTGAAGTGAGTTGGAGAACGGACAATGTGCATGTGCATGCGGCAGGAACTCCATTGTTCTTGGTTTGTTGTTCCAATGAAGCCTGGTGGTAGTAGGGTGGGGTGATAGGTAGTCAACTATGCATTATAGAACAGGAGGCTGCAAAAGAGTTTCTGCAGGTCTGCTTGTAGCTGTTTGGGGTCGCGTGCACAAGCAGGGGATAGGGGTGGAGAGGGGGGGTGGGAGCAGGGGGGTGGTGGAGAAGCAGGCAGGATTCAGATACCATGACACAGTCCTGGTACAGAGCGCAAGTGTGAAGAAAACACAGCCTGCGACCTCGATGCACAGAGACCTTCATGCGGCATAGAACAATTTGGCTGCGGAGTATGCTGGGCTATGACCCACAGGAGGTCATCAGCATGGTCGCCTACATGCTAGCTAGTGGAAAAACAATATATGTGTTTAGTGGAAAAACACCCAAACAAACCTGCTGCTGCACCTTTTCTGTGAGGAAAGGGGGGGCAACCCCAGCCCCTTCTTTTGCTTTGCTATTTTCATTGCTACTAAAATAACAATGAAAAAAGTCAGATTAAACCCGAAATTTGTGATCAGGGGGTGTTAGGAGGTCAAAACACACCATCAGGGAGCATCCCTGAGAAAGTTTAAAAGTTGGCCCAAGTGAAAAATTGTATCAAAGATTTTGTTGTATGTCTGGTACCCTACTGGAGCTGGGGGATCCGTGCGGACTTCCCGGGCATATATGGAGGACAGTGGGAAGTCCGTACAAATGCATGGAAAAAAAAGATCGTCAAAATTGAAATTTATGGGCTTGCAAGGGCTTACAAAGGTTTGTTTAGTATTAACAAGCTGCCTTGGCTGTTGTGGAGGTAGAGGGGAGGAGTGGCCAGCGAAAGCCCAAATGTTTGTGCACCACTCACTTTTGTACCTTGCACACAAGCATCATTACATGCGCGACATTCCCTCCCGTGCCCCACATCTTGTGTGCCAGTCCGTTGCTCTCTTGTTGTGCAGGTGTGCGTGGAGGAGCCAAGGTGAGCTGTGCAAGGCCCTTACAATTGTTTGACCATTTTGCTGTTACGTTTTTGGCGCGGAATTCTGAGGGCGCCACAGAACGCGCCCACTGATCGAGCCAGGTTGCAATGCAGAGGTGTATGCCCGTCTGCGGGTGTATTGACGGAGGAGGGTGTCGCCAACAATAGCGGTTATTGGTGCAAGCATGGAGTCCGGGGCAATTATGCACCTCTTACAAAAGGAATCCGTGGTTTAGTAGTTCAGTTGTCTCGGATGCCTGTCGGACCTCCTCCGGACCTCCCTCGGAACGCAAATGAAATGAAGTTGTAGGACCCTATAAGGAATCCGTGTGGAGCAGGGCTCCAGTAGGGGTAAGTTGAAATAACATGTAAGGTGTTGGGTCTCCTGGTGCGGATCCTCCGGAGGAAAAGAACGAAGAGGCTGGCCACGACAATTAGTAATTGAATGCCTCTAGAGGATTTGATCGGGCTTTCAAAAGGAGTTGCCAAGTTCAAATCCCTACGCCTATATATTCCCGAATCCTCGTCACATCAGAAACCTGCCATTACCGGTATATATATGACAATTTTCAATGTCGTCGGGGGCAAAATGTGAACCGACTTCACCGACCGACCGAAAACCAACCGTAAACATGAACCCCTATTTTCAGGTCACATAAGTATACGTGTGTTGTGTGTCTGGAGAGGGGCATATTGGGGCACGGGGGTTGACCTCCTCACGCTACCCGTAGACCCCCGACTTATTATATATCCTCGTACTTGCTTGCTCCCCACGATGGGCTGAACTGGGCTGTGGTAATTCTGCCTGAACAAATAACAAATCCGTGAAGTCTTCTATTAATAAATATAAATATATAAATGTTTCGAGTGCTGGTCCCTTCGCAGCGAACTCTTTTTGCTTCAAATCGATTCATCGGCATCCCTTCTTCTTGTCCCGCAAGGCCTCAAAAAGTCAATTACAGATCAGGGTGAGTAGGAGGGGGGGATTCCGGTCCTGCAAGCAAAAATAGTCGCATTATAAAGGCACATGATCACATGATATATGTACGCCGTTAGCAACTGCTGGCGGTGCGTGCACCACCGTCGTTCTGACTCTGAGGCTGCTTGCTGGATCCACTAACAAGGCCTAAAATCACCATCATCACGCCTGCTGGTGATGAGTTAGAAGGAGCGCTGCTGATGCACCAGACCATAATTGCTTCCCTCATCCACATGCAGGTCCTCGGCCATGGCCAGCCGAGAAGAGTTAGAGGCTGCCCATGAGCTTGCTAGGGAAGCAGAAGAATCAGGCGAAGCACGTAGCACGCACATGACAAGCCGCCCCAGGTGCAGTGATCCTTGCTTAATCGTGTACGCATGAATAATCATCAGATGGGTTATTGCTAAGACTTGGCCCGCCGTGAAGATGGCCTGTATAGATTGCTACCAATAATCTCTGTGTTCAAGTAACTGAGCGCTCATCATACACAGAGGCCACCGTGAAGATATATTGTACTAATATATCTGATGTGTTCAATTAAATATGGTTGACAGGCTCCTTTTGCAGGTTCCATTTGCAGCCACTCACCAAGGGTTGGAGCAACAATCCAAATGTGAGTGAGTTATTCATTATTAGGTACAATCAAACCTGTGTCACAATGAATAGTAGATTGAAGCGCCCTTTCCATGCAACAAACTGGGGTGTAAACTTCATTTCATGAATGCTTGTGAACAAAAGCTAGATTGGTTTCGATTGAAGTGTCGAGTAAATAATAACTGCTTAGATGCCAAAAAGGAACAGTTTTAAACCTGTGCCGGATACCCCCCTCTGCAATTTGTCCCTGCATGCACAGGGCATCCACTATGACCCAGCAACCGGTCTGTACCACATGTTTTATCAGCACTATCCTTCAGGTGAACACAAGTGTGTGCATTAGTCTGTGTCTGTTCTATGTAGTTGCAAGTTGGAAAGATATTAACTTGCGGGGGCTTCAAGCACAGCTACAACCGAATTTAACGAAGATGGAGGACAGAAAGCGCAGTTGGTTAGAAACAAATATGAAGATGGAAACAAACAGGTAAGGTTGAGTCAAGGACATGTGACACTTTGCTGGCTACTGCATTGCAGGATTGGGGTGATGTGGCAGCCTCACTCAGGAGTTGAAAAGAAAACTGTGCTCAGCAAGGAGTGTTTATGTATACTTTTGTGTCTCTGAAAACCTTGCATTATCACTGGCTTCTCTTCCAGGGGGCCGCTGGAGCTGGGGGCTATCTTGGGGTCACGCTTGCTCATCAGGTGCAAAAGCAAGTTCGCAGCGTGAAGCAATCAACTGTTTCTGCCTAGCATACCAGGGCTGGCACAATACATGTGTTGTATGTAATCGTTGTTTAGTAAAGAAGATGCGAAGGTTTCAGTATGCAGACAACAAAAACCTGCTCCTCATTCTACTTAAAGAAAAGGAGCTGCTTTAATACCGTCAAACTCGTCCACCACAAGAAAGGAAAAAAAAACAAGCAGTCACGGGTTCAAATCAAGTTGCAGAGTAGGCTATTGGAATTATTTTAGCGCTACCCTGTGTTGTTGTTGAAAGTTACTAAAGGGGGTTATCTGAGCAAAAGTCCAAACATGCTCATTTTTGCATTAAAGGGGAAACTACTTACACAGCAACTACTTACACATCAAATTGGACCCAATCTAGCTTCACAATGAAGCTGACTTTATAAGCTACCAGATCACGTGTTAAGATTTAGTTAAGTCGCCCTGCGTAAGAAGTGACAGGACTAATTACACACAAGGTGTACCTGTTCCCCTTTATGGGTGCTTTGCATGGGGAATGGCGCATTAATCTGCACATCTCACCAATTACTTGATGTTTTTGCTCCATTGTTTTTGCAGTGATCTTTATTTACTAGTATAAGAAACACCAAAAATCACATAGTTTGGTGCATTGGCTGGTCAGATACAGCAATGGCTACTCAATAAGTAAGGTTTATGCCGCGGCTGCTGAGGCAGGTGGCCCTAACTGGCTTGGCTGCATGAAATCTACATAGTAGAGCTGAGCTCGAAACCTGCCAGTTAGGGCCACCTGCCCTAGGAGCATGAAAAATTATACCCATTTTGGGCCTCAGATAACCCCCTCTGGAAATTTTCACCGCTTTGCTTGTCAATTTTTGGGACATCTTGAGCTCAAATTGTTTTCCTCTGCAGTGTCTTACTGCTTCTAGTGCCCCTCTTTCTTTTTGCATTTCTGTATGCTTTGCACCAAAAACGCCTGCGCTTCCACAAAACCTACAATTTCCGTCCTTTTCCCTTGTATGTAACAGACCTGAAGGGGTGGTACAATCTGCCAACAGCGCTCAATCCTGACCCCGGATATGTGGACGAGGACGGTGCGTGGCTTCAAATGTCGAAGCAACATAGTTTTGAATAAAAGTCAGAAGGCAAATCATTGCTTATGTGCGCAAGTGGATTAGGCTCTTGGGTGCAAATTAGTCCTTAAAAGAGGCACTCTTACATTTTCCCCTGCAGGTGTGTGGAGTGGGTGTGCATTTCCCACTGATGAGGGAGCCGTGATCCTGAACACAGCCGTGAGGAAGAGGGAGAAAGCTGAAGCTGCTGGTCAGCTGCCCCCACCGGACAGGTGACAGGGTAGAAAATATTGTTTGAGTGAAAGGGTAGATGCTTTTATGCAGAATCTTGCACAGCTGTGAGCGAGGCACATGTGTGGTGAATAAGTAGCTATCAGTAAAGACGGACAGGTTTGTTTTGCAAAAGGTTATGAACACATTGCCTCTAATATACGCATTTGCTTATTTCAATACTAGACACAGTGAAAAGTCATCGTACAACCCTGATTTTTTTTTATAGCTTTGTTTACATGAAATTTGTTTGTTCTTTAAGAGGCCACTATTTTCCTAGCAAAAGTGGTGTCCAAGAAAGAGCTGGGCATAACATCTGTGTATGAACGATTGATGCTGTACAAAGTTTGTTGTTTGAGCGTGAGGATGTCACTTTTAGTTTTGCCGCACCCAGTTTCTCAACGCTGTTATAGCAAAACTGTTTCATGCTTTAGAGTGAAGCGCAATTGGTTTCTGGTTAGTGGACATACATTCTTAATTACTTCCCTTTTTTGCCTTGCAGAGACATGGGGCTTGAAATTATTGAAACACAGACGTACGCAATTAGTGAGCCTGGAGATCCTTTGCTGAAAACATGGCGCAAGGTGATCGTTCAAGTGTAGCAAATTTGCCAGGCAGGGATAAACCTAATTTTTGTACTACTCGTAACATCCGCCTCTAGGGAGAGTCAGCTATCCTCAATTATTTCTTGCGTGTGTTCAGTCTATGCAAAAACTCAGCATATGCGCTCACAATTTGTTCATCTCAGGGCGAGAAGCCCCTCCTGGATGCCCCTCCCTTCAAAGATCTGACAGGATGGCGTGATCCTTTCCTGGTAAAGACTAGCATCTAAATCGACAAATGGATTAGCATTTTTACCTGGTGGGCATATAAAGAGGCGAAAAAATGCTCAGGTTGTTCTTGTGTTAAATACGAAATCTTACACTAAACAATAGCCTAAAAAAATAGCCACCTCGCTCTTACATTCCAAAACGTCTGACGTGCACAATGCTGATTAGTAGATCAGGCTTGGTGGCGCTATCTTTTCTAATGATCAAGCCAAAGCCTTGGTCAATCAATATCTGATAAGAGAAGGGTTTCCTTTGCAATCATTTCCCTCCATGGTTGTTTTTGTGCACAGATTGGTCGTCCGGGGGATGGCCTGCACGACCAATATGTCATGATGATTGGGTCTGGCCGTACAGGACCAAATGCACGGGGCAGCGCTCTTTTGTATACGTCCAAGTTCCCTACCAAGGGTAGATGTTGTATTGATTGAGCAAACAAATCACAAATTAAACCTTATGCTGGCATGGATGGCAAATCATGCTGCACTACTAACCGATACTTGTATGCAACATAATGATGCAAATTTGTTTTCAATGGGGTGAAGGGAGCACAGACAATTAGCAGGAGTGAGTTTGACGGACCAATTTGATGCACTGCAAGCTATGTTTTTTTGTGTTGTACTTCAGCACTCTCTGATCAATTGAATTCTGGCTCCAGATATGGAAAACAATGCTGAGCGCTAATTGGCTGGTGTGGGAAATGCGCAAAATAATGTTGCGGTTATTAAAGCACAGCCAAGGATTGTTTGTGCTTATCAGCAACACGAGGTCCAAACTGCAAAACCCAGGTATTTTAGAGCGTTAGGTATACAAGTGAATTGTACACAGAAGAGAAACAATAAGTCTGTGCTGGGAAAATGAGGATTTCTTCTGGTTGCCAGGAAAAACACACGTCAGCTTTAAATCGTATACCTTTTTAACTTTCCCTGCAGACTGGATGTACAATCACGAGCTGTGTGTCGGTGATGGAACAACAGGATCTGTGGTACGTGCATGTTGGAACTCACTTCCTGTTCTTTCCATTCTTTCCACAACTTAGTGCTTGCTTGTATAGTGAGAAGCACAATATGGGATGGAAAATTTCAGCCTTTTTTAACAGGAGATGCTGGAGCTTTGCAGCAAGCAGTGGTAATTAAATCCTTGGAGTGAGCACAACTAAGTGATACTTGTATTCGCCTTTTGGCACAGCTTACTCTTTAATTAATGTGTTTGATATTTGCGTCGTTGGATGTGCCGTGCGAAGAATTTACTTATCAAAACTAGCTTCACTCCCCCCTTGGCTTCAATATTTCGCTGCCTCATGCATGCGGTCTTGCTATTGAGAATTTGCTTCTGGTGTCTCTTGAACCAGCTGCCTGCTTGATTGTTCAGCTCTTTTGTCCAGGTGTTCATCCTCATCATTCCTTGTAGCCACGGTTTTCTTTGCCTCTTCGTTTGTACTGGAACAAGCATAAAGTCTCCGACCTTGAACAACACTGGGCGTTTCATAACTGGCGAAACTGGTTGAAAAGATTCCCCTTTCATACTTGTTTGCAGTGGGAATGCCCCTTACTGGCAAAGGTGCCACAGCTCCCACACAAAGTAGGTTATCTTAGGGTTATCTTTGTCTATAAAGCCGTTCCTCTTGTTTAGGTATAATTTGTGCTTGACGTTAATGAAGTGAATGTTTTCATCCAGTGCTTTCATTTATTTGCTCCGACATGCAGCATCTCATCCTCTCCATTTCCCTGTATTTCTCTCTCTCTCTCTCTCTCTCTCTCTCTCTCTCTCTCTCTCTCCATACATATGTATTTTGTCTTTCTCTCTCTATCTATCTTTCTATCTCTCTCTCTTTTTCTCTTTCTTTTCATACTTTATTACTCCCCCTTTTCCTTGTTGCTATTACAGCTGGTTCCTAATTCAAAACCTGCACTCCAATTTTTCTTGTAGCCAAGGGTTTGTAGCTGTTCAAAATAAGTGCTACATAAACGTAAACCTTGTTTTGTTTATGTGGGTACCAAAATGTGCAGGATCTCCTTCCTTCTTTCTTTCCCGTGCTTGACCTTCTCGTATACGTTTTGCCCTTCTTCTCATCACCCTGGTTGTCCCCCCTACTATCTGTTACCGCTTCCAGCCTGCCTCTCTTGCTTCCTTTTTATCCATCAGCTTCCAGTTCGTTTCAACCTCGTAGTAGGGAGTTTGCTATCTCCCCTGACCTATGTATTACGCCATCACAAGTCTGCAAATGGCATATCAACATTATTTGTGTACTAGGGCGACGTTTTGTGTGCTCCTGGGTGCGAGACAGAGAAATATGCGCCTTGCCACGAGGAAATCAAGCAAGGATTCAACTGGGTCTTTGTTGTTTGCCCTGACAACGCACAGCATGCTCCTGGTATGTTCATTGCCTATCCTCAATTTCGCACCTTCAAAGAAGTGAAAGATGCTGGAATTGATCACAATCCCAGCTTAAAAAAATTCCATTTCCTCAGCGTACCCTGTAAAAAAGGACAGGGAATCCACAATGAGGTTGGGGAGGCCTGTGCAGGAGTCTTGAACCGTCTTTGCTTTTCTAAGGTTGTCACCAGCAATACAAATGATTTCACATCTAACAGTCTGTTCCTTTCCGCCACCTTCTCAGTTTACTGGCTCGGAAACTACGATGAGAAGACTCTGACTTTTGATTTAGACAAGGCATACGGTGAGTACCAGGCTTGACGATTCAGCTGCTTCTTTTTTCACATTCAAGAGGACTCTGAAGGAGGTTCTAGTTCTAAGACTTTGTGCAAAGCAGCACGCAAGAACTGACAGCTTTTGTGTTATTCCTTGCTGTGTTGTTGATCACACAGGTCCACTACCAGTAGATCTAGGCGGTGCTACTTTCTACGCTCCAAACATTTTGACCAACGACCCTAAAGGTGAATAATTGGTGTGCGTGTTTTGTGTCTTCAGATGGCCGTTGAAATGCAAGAAACAAAAAGATGTAATTCGAGAACAAAGTAAAGACTGGAAATGTGGGGTTGTCACAATCAAAGTATAAAAGTTTGGAGCAGGAGCAGAGGACTTTTCTCCGCACTAAACAGCTGTTTGATGTAAATTTGTGTGTTTGCTATGCAGTGGAATGTGCAACTTGTCTGACACATGCCTGCTTTCTTTTGTGTCTCATAATTTCACCCGCTTTGCAGGGCGTCTGGTGATGTGGGGCTGGTGCCAAGAAAGTGGTGCGTATGCCTTAAAAAAGGCTTTCCAATTGTGCAATGTGTTTCCCCCTGTCCACCTCCTCCTGTGTTATAGGACGGCTGCTTATGATGCCTGTATCATTAAGTCTGCAGAAACCTTTTTTTTTTTAAAGCTTGGAAAACGGAAAGTTTTGTGTGCGTCCAACGTGAAATTCTGCAACACACGCCCTTTCTACACAAGCCCATATTTGATTGCTAAAAGTGTTCCCCTGTCCACCCACTTATATGTCCATGATGAAGGACGACCTGAGCACGTCTCCGGGACGCATGAGTACGGTAGCTGCATGTCAGTTCCCAGGCTGCTGTGGCGGCACCCAAGGTCTCCCGGGCGGCTTTGGCAGGTAAGCCATTTAGATGCCTGTCATTGAGGTGTGGCTTTCCAATGTGCTACAACTGCATGCAACTTGGCCTTGGAGGAAATGGGGTTCAACATATATCACACTGAAAGTAAGGAGTAAGTTGCCTTAGCTTGCCATGACACTTTGAATCTCTCTTTCTGGCATTGTTAATGACGTGCGAGTGTCGTTTTGCTTACAGCTTCATGCTCATGCTTTTGACACTGCCTCCCTCGATGAGGAGAACACTGAAGAGCTCCTGAACGTTATTCTCAATCAGCTTTGTTTACTTGCTTTGCACAGGAGCCTCTAGCAAGCATTTCTGAGCTACGTCAGTCTGATGCTTCCTGGTGGGAAGGGCGATTTGACCTAATACCTGGTGAGTTAGAATGTTGTTTTGTCTCGTTTTTGGATGATACACTATAATGCACAAGGCATCAGAGCTGAACGACACCATTACCCATTAAGGTCACTTCATATTGAGAGGGTTTGAATTGCTCCAAATTTGTGTACACAATAATCAGTGTGCCAGCTACAAATTCAGGATGAGTCTGAGCCTACATTATATTTTTGCCAAAGGATTTCGCTGCTCTAAGTCCCCCAATTTTGCTAGGAAGGGGCACAAGGCAAAAACATCACTTAACTGCATTCAAGGGGCATCCCATAACGCGCCACTTCATCAGATTGGAATCAGTCTAGCATCAAAATGGAGTTGACTTTATAAGCCACCACAAACAGGTTATCAATTTCAATAACAAGTAAGGCACCCTGTTCATAATGACAGGACTACATGCATATGCAGGGCATTTAAACCAGGGTTTGGTGCTTGAAAGGAATGGCATATTACTTGCACATCTCACCAACCCTTTACTCCAATCAAATAAAGCCATCAGAACTCCAAACACGTATGCTCTGCTGCTTTGAGAGAACTGTTACGAAAAAATTGCAGCAAGTAGTGGGGTTACACAGCGGCCAACATTATACACGTGAGTTTTGATTGGCAGCTTCCAAGCTCGGCTGCTTGATCTGTGTGTCTAACTTTAAAACTGCCGGAAAAGGCACATACCTATCTAGGTTAATTGAAGACCAACCTCTGTTAAAGGGCCCTGTGTCCACCCTTTTGACAATTTGCTCTAGGAGAAGAAATGCAGAAATTGAATGCAGCCCTGTTAATGAAAACGAACGGAAAGTAAATCGAATATTAAAAATAAGAGCAAGTCATGAGGATTAGTGGATTACAAGAACCGTGTTTCACTTATGCTGCAAAAACTGGAGTCCGCATGTTTCACACCAAACTCGGCAGCATTAAAACCTGTTTCCACCATCCTTTGCAGGCAAGCCCTTTCCTCTGCCTAGTGAGGTAGGCAAGGCAGACCACCTGGAGCTTGAGGTAACTTTTGACCCACCCGTTGCAATGGAGGCACCTGAGCAGGCTGATGGAGTGGCAGCTGATGCAGGCAAGTCTGTTTGCAAATAAGTAGGAGCTTATATTACCTGTCTTCTTTTGGGCACCTGAACTCTGATTAGGGACAAATTTAAATGCATGCCTTCAAGCCTGCCTCACGAGAATGCTGCCACTACATCAGCTGTCAAAACATCCCCCCACCTTCATGATTGCACTTCACGGCTCAAAGCAGTAATAACATATGAACACACGATGCCTGCCCATCCAGGGGACAAGTGCACAGAGCGTCAAGCTGGGATGTCACGTCGTCCAGAGGTCCTCAAGAGTGGCATTAGCTTTATACCTCACCCTTCTTCTGAGCAACCTCACAAGAGCGGCATCCCTAGTGGGCTGTATGGTGCTACACTGCTGTACGACTGGAACGAGGAGCGGTTGGATATGGTGGGTGCGGATCAGCACTATCAGTCACTATCTTTCACTGTCATCTGATCACTTGGTTAGAAGGCAAGGCTCGTTGTAAGTAAGACCAACATTGATTTTGTAATATTTTTTAATATAAACAGGGAAATTTACAGATGAAAGGGATACAAGCCAAACAGAACTTGCATGCTGCTGATCGCAAATATTTACATAAAAAAGTTGCTTAGAAAGGGAATCTACAATGAAACTTAATGCAAATTTGTATTACACACATCGCTTGCCAGCAAGAGCTTCTGCATATTGTGGCGCAGAAAACTAGGCAGTTTGAATTAAGGGTAACATTGCTAAAGTATCAGAGCTGTAGCAGATGAATGACAAGACATTGTTTCTGTTTCTCATGGTCCAGCAGGTGTGCTTGCAAGCGAGATGGGGACAAGCTTTTTACACTTGCATAAGTGCTGGTGCAATTTATCACGTAATAAAGAAACAAGAATTAGTCAAAACACTCAGTGGCTCTTGTTTGTGTGCCCAGGTGTACAGCAACGGCCGGCAGCGTCTTGAAGATCTGTGTGCTTTACCTTACCACACCTACAAGGACATTGGTGTCAACATGTCTGACAGGTGTGATGTGCTGAGAACAGCGAACCGTTCTAGGCACAAACCAGCCACAAGCCTCACGATCTCCATGCATGTAGGTGCTGATGCGTTTGTGTGCAACTTTCTTAAACCTAACCCTGTCCCCTGGATGCGACTCTACAGGATGAAAGGCGCCGTTGAAGAGCGTGACCTTCAAGGCGTTCACGACCTGCGGGTGAGTGCATGTGCACAAAAGGAAGGGACCAAAAGTGAAACGCCTTTAAACACCATTTCAAAATCATATCTTCATTTCTGTCGTCACGCAGTTATTTGGTACTGTACTATTTTGGCTGTACCTCATGTGCAGTTGTGCAACGGCCATGGTAACATGGAATTGCGTAAAGTGGACGTGGCTGGCACTCACGTGACCGGTAGGAATTTGCTTTCCCAAAAGATACAGACAAAAGCTGAGACTTTGCCTCATAGTGTTAGTTCTTGGCAGCGCTGGATTGAGTGTTCTTGTTGAGTGGCCAAGACAAACGTGAGCTTGCAGTAGTAGGCACACTCAGACTGAACTAAAAAAAATCATCGTGATGACCAAGCAATTTATGAACGGGTCCTGTTTGGATCAAGATCCCCAAAGGAGAGTGCAATTAAAGGAGCGAAGCAAGTGCTGTGTATACCTTTTTCTTTGCGTACACCCCAAGAAATATGCATGCCACCACTTTGTCCGAGCGCACTCCAAGAATAAAGACCAAGTATCCAGTATTTCATGTTCTTGTATTTTAGTGTGCATGTGCGTCAGTGTGTGTGTGGCCACACCCATGGGCACGGTCTGCAGTGCCTGTCTTATTGCTAACAGCTGATTTAGGAAACTTTTCAGCAATACTCATTGTGACGGTGACCCTGTTAAACCAGAATAGGACCATTTGTGTTGCCAAGACACCTTGTAGTTGAAAGGTGGCGCCGTCATACCAAGGACTAGATTAATCAATATTACTCAAATTTGCAGGAAGCAAGCTGTGTCATCCGCTTGATGAACAAGGGAATCCAGAGAACCGCAGGCCTATTACGCTGCGCATCTTTGTGGACCACAGTCTTTTGGAAGTGTTCACATGCACAGGTAATTAAAATTGTGTATCATGGGGTGGTTCAACATCATCAATTTGCTGCAACTCTCTTTTTTCATGCTAGATCAGTGGCAGAACAGATCGTGTGACTTTTGTTGAAATGTGTAACGTGATCAACGGCACTGTTGTATGGTTGTCGGTCTGTTCTGATGATCTTTCAGTAAGAACTTGCTCTTTCAGGTTTTCTCCAACATTTCTGCTGCCTTTCTCCGTTTGCATACACGTGTCAGGACATATGAAAGGGCATAGTAATGACCTCCAATCCTGATCTGGAATTTCACTATTCAAATTCATATTCTAGCAAATTAAGCGCAGCCTTTGGCTGGAGGGCAGGTAAAAGTCCACCCTGCATGTGGACCTGCCAGTACGATCGATCTTCAGAATTAATATTTTTGTGCCTCCTGCGTCAACACACCTGGTCATAATGCTGCACGTACATCTGAAACGTGCAGGTGAGGTGCTGACATGCCGTATTTACCGGGAGGCGGAGCATGCAGCAAACGGTGGTACTTCTTCTGATCTACTGCCCATAACGCACACAGAGGCGACCATAGAGCTAGTGACCTTTGGCGCTCCCACACCGCTTACTCACATTGCAGCACACGTGGTGGATGAGATGTAAGTTTGAAAACAGACAGCTTGCTCTGCTGCGAGGCCTGCAAGTTATTCACCAGTCTGCTTTGTGCAGTTCCTGCATGATTCAGGGTGCACAATGAATAAGCTCCTGAGCTAGCGCTCACACTTGCCCAAAGGCAGCGCCACATAGTGTAGTAGAAGTGAGCTTGATCATGCGAGATTGTACACACAAAAAAATTGGTACATACATACAAGATTGTACACACAAGAAATATGGTACATACATAACAAAGTGTAGTAGAAGTGAGCTTGATCATGCGAGATTGTACACAAGAAACGTGGTATATACGTATATACATAACAAAGTGTAGTAGAAGTGAGCTTGATCGTGCGAGATTGTACACACAAGAAACATGGTACATACATACATACACATTTCTCCCCAAAACAGGTGGGAGGCCCCTGGCTCACTGCACCAGCTTGAGCAGCAGCTGCACTTGGCTTCAGAACGTGCCAAGTAAGGCATTTGTGAGCTGGCAGGCTGTAATCCTGTACCCTGTGCTACCTGCTGAATTAGCAGGTGCTGAATTAGCAGGTGCCAATGTCTCATTCTGGGCTACAAAAATCTGACAGCAACGTCAAAAGGTTTGCAACTGTGCATGTATATCAGTGGCTTGTGCTTGAGATGTTTTTTAACGGTTTCAAGGTTGGCAAAATAACAAGCCTTGCCTGCATGCAAGGAGGAGGCTAGGAAAGCACCAGAAACAGATGTGAAGAAGCGCGTGTCTGAAATCATGTCTGAATTGGGAGAAGCCGAGGCTCAAAGAGCTTCTAAAGAGGCCACGATCATTGACGAGGTGTGATTTTCAATATTTTTCCTTCAGCAGAGGAGATGCTCATAGCTGTCTCATTTGAAAGGAGCTGCTCAGTTCAGTGTACAACACATGAACTCCAGTTCTTGTAGTGCAGCAATAGTGATGTGCTCTACCACATAACTTTGCTTTTTATCTGTGCTCCTTTATTGTTTCTCCATTCTTTTATTTCCACAGACCTCACAACTTGCTCTGAATTTAAGCTTTGTTTTCCTTTTTGTTTCGTTTGTTTCTTTCTGTTCTTCCTCTTAGAGCAAGTCGTGAGTGATTTTTGAGCAGTTTTATCTTTGGTACAAAATCTCATGATGCAAACGAAAAAGAATTGCAGGCACTGTTTGGCTAGATAAAGCTAAAGTGTTAAAGCACATGTGCTAACACTGGCATTGACGCTGTATTCCAGGGACTTGAGCTGATTTAATTGTAACTTCAAGCACATCTCTTGTTGGGCTTTGAACTTCACAATACACCTGCAGGCTGTGTCCAAGGTCGTAGGAGCAAGGGAGCGTGCCTTGGAGCCTGCCACCACAGAGGAGGCTGCAAAGGAGCATGCAGAAGACAGGAAGGCACAAGAGCTCCAAGTCAGGGCCTCTATGGAACAGTACTGCAAGCAACAAAAATGCAAGGACATCCCCATTCACAAGTGAGTGGCCTGGTTGGCGCCACAGTACCTGTCAGGGTTCAACTCCCAGTCCCAATTGTAAGAAACCTGTGACTGGCTGGACGGCAGACCTGAGTTGCTATTCTAGTAGTAATGCACAGTGGCAGATGCCGAGATTTTGGCTGCTGCATGTCACACTTTACATAGTGGAAACTGCAGAGTTCTCTGCTTGCAGAACAACTCTAGTTCTATTTTGTTAGCATTGTGAGATGGCGTAAGATTTGCTTTTAAGGAATTCCAGTGCCTGTGCCATATCATCTGTCCTACCCGCAGGCACAAACAGTGTGATGGCATCAGATGTGGTAGCAGTTTATTCTAATCAACGAGTCTCTCCTGATCTCAGACACGTTCACAACTTTACGGTCCAATGTATCCTCGGTTCTTGCGCTTGCAACACTATGCTAAGATACAACGGCCCTTGGTTCCGGTTTAAATCTTAGTGTATTTCTGCTTTTGCCTACTTACCAGCAAAGCCGTTCCACCTTGCCATGTACCTGTTCGCTGTCTTTCAATACGCTTACCACGATAACAAGGCTTTTGCCCCAATTAAGGCAGCTAGCACAGCAAAATCTACCGCTCATGACATGCTTTCCTAGTGTCACAGACAACCCAGCCGTCTATGCTGTGCGCAACTGTGCTTCTCATATGCTTCTGTCAAGTGGGGGTATATAAAAAATACTCCTTAACCCTAAGCCAATGCATAGCTACTGCATCCCGTCTGCTGAGGTCACCTTCCTATTCTAAACCTTCAAATAGCGCAAACATTATGGTTTGCTTCTCTGGCTTCCTCCGGTATGATGACTAGGGATCGGCTTATAGCGCTATATAGCGCAGTTATCGCTTTAACTCTTCACATATGGAAATCTTCCTTGGCAAACAGAAGAATGACCAAGTTCGAGAAGGCTCTATCAATTGTATTGCTAAAGGCAGCTCACACGCTTGTCCTGCCGATTACTCCACTCGTATCTCACAGCATCCAACATCTTGACTCTGCATGCCCTGTTTTCCGTTCTTTTGCTCGAAATTCTGTTTCAAAAATTGTGCATCCATCTTCTGCTCGGCCACACAGTCAAGCAAGGACCCACGTTTTGAGCGCCCTAGCTGACACTGCCAATGTTCCTTTTCATGTTTTTACGGCCCACCTACGGTTTACACTCCCTTCGTTCTGGAGGTGCCACCCTCGTTGCAGCCAACACAGGCCTGATCACATTTTTCAGGATCATGGAGCCTGGAAAACATCTAAGGCCATGCAAACCTGCATTTCACGCTTTTTGGAAAACAAACTGCTTACTACGTCAGCCATGCAGTACTGAGTTTCAGCACAACTGTTGGTTGTCCTTGTAAGTAATTCCAACGCCATATCACGATGCAAACAGAACAGAACTGTTGAGTTCAGTGTGTAACACTTAAAACTCCAGTTCTTGTAGAGCAGCAAAGTGATATCACAATATCACTCATGCCTTTTATCTGTGTTTTTCTCCTGTTTTCATCAAATTTTCCTATTTCCTCGGTCCTGCGTTGGAATTATTTACAAGGACAACACAAACTAGTAACGACCATGGTCCTCACAAACAAAGGTGAAAAGAAAACAAAATTAAAACCGAGCTAGGAAAGAAGGGCAGTTGTGAGGACCAAGGAAATATAAAGATGAATGAAACAGGAGAGAAACACTGATAAAAGGCAAGAGTGATGAAGTGATATCACTTTGCTGCTCTACAAGAACTGGAGTTTAAGTGTTACACACTGAACCTAGCAGTTCTTGCAGGAGAGTGTCTTGTGAGAATAACTTTTGCACAAAAGTGCATGCTTCCCTTTCTTGTTCATATTTATCATATCTGGGTGTTTAGGGCAAGTTTGTTTTTGCTTGCCCTCGCTGCTTAGTCCTTTCTGCCATGCTGGCATTTTTTTGCGAGCAAGCTAAATCCTTTCTTCAGCATGTTTAGGGGCAAGTTTTATTTTCCTACCCTTGTAGTGCAATTGCTTGTGTTCTTTCTGCTGTTCTGGAGCTTTCTTTTTTTGGGCAGACTTGGGTGTCAACGGCCCTGCTGCTTGCCTGATTCCCATTTTAGTTCCTTTTCCTCCCTTGTTTTTAGGTTTTGGGTTTCTTTTCTGGTCGTTCCCTCCTTCCCAGATGTAATTCCTCCTGCCTACTGAACGAGTTGCAAAAGAACTTAGTTCATGCTTTTAAATGCCTTAACCTCACACGGCAGCATCGTCACTTGCTTGCCATTTTACTTGTCTTCTTGTATTTGCAACATCCATTCATCAGGTACATGGATGAGATGTGCCTTAAGGAGGGAGTGTGCCTTCCTGGCCAGGAAGGGGAAATCAAAGGCAGAAAGTGATCACACAATGGACGTTGCCAGCAACTCTGATTTGAAAAGTTTGTTGATATCTAGTTGTTCTAGCTGTTGACAGCAAGGTATGGCGACGCCGTCCTGTATGTTCAGGGACCTCTGATTGTGCATTTATTTTTGTGGCCTGTTTTCTAGCTAGCACAGAAGGTGTATATTTGCATTTATACGGCAATATGTTTATTCTGTTGCTGTTAGGACCTGGATTCTTCATTGATAACATGTGCATGCACGGTAATAGCTAAATTCCAGCAAATTCAAGCTGCATTAGCTACGTTGAATTTTTCACTAGTTCTCTTTAACCGTTTTCAAACAGCCTGTCTCCACCATTGACTCTCGTCAAACTCATCAAGATCGTGGGGATTATGGTCCCTCAATTTATCAGAATTTAAGCAAAAGGAGAGCTACGGCAAGCAACAAACATGTTTGTTTAGAGGACCTTAAGGCTCAAGGCAAGTGCTGTCGTAGGTCATAGTATGTACCATGAGCAACCGGAATCTATTCGCTGACACGTTTAACTTAAATACTCAAGCCTGAGGCAGTCTGATTATAAAAATTGCTTGAACACTTGCAGCAGGTTAGCAACCTGTAATGTATTTTTGCAAGAAGTGACAATTGGCTCGCAGCACATGTAATTTCTAAAGGGGTTTAGATATTTCCCTGCCAAAAAAGCATCCACAATAATTCTTGGCGTATCCACAGAAAGTGCAAGCTCTCTTACCCTTTCTTAGCCATTCAAAACTCCACCGCCACCACATCCAAAGAAGGTGTCCTCCGATTCATTGCCAAAGCAATCCGCCAGTCACCATCGCCCATTCATTTTTACCAAGTCCAGTTTCTTGCCGGCAACAGTGGCGTGCACATGCCGACGCTCTTGCTAGTAAAACTTCAGCACAAACTACTTTGACGTTGCTGATACCTCCATCAAAACAGCTGTCTCTGAGGAAAAACCCTTTCCTAGCATCTACCGGCTTGCAAAAGAATATAAAGAGCATCAATCATTCAAACACAAAATCACCCAAACATGGCTTAGCCAACTGCCTCAAGGTTCTGGTATCAATCAAATTACTGTGACGCCCTGCAAGCACACATGTACCCTCTCCACAAACTAGAAATGCCAATACTGTAGTAAATTCCCATGAGGCCCTTATTGAAAATGGCATTGCCAATGAAGCCATTAACAACGCTTAACTAAGAAGAAAGTGTAATGTTTCCTGCAAAACTAAGTGCATCATTGTAATGGAATGCAGGACAGGGGAGTGGTTTTTCCTGCCTGCGTCATATCCGCTTCCCGTTTCTTCAATTACGTTTTACATGGATGATGGCAGCTTTTTTGCTTTTCTCTGCCTGTTTTTTGTTTCTACCGGTGCTCCGATATACAACGCGCCGATAATTCTTTTGCCCGAAAAAGACAAAGAGCCCTCCCCCGAAAACACCCCCAGATTACAGCTCGAAAATCGTCATCAAATCGAAAATCGTTGAAAAGTAGAATTTCAAGAACATAAAAAAGGCTTCTTTATATACAAAAATATGACCAGCACTAGGGATTTGGCATGGGCTCATGAGGTGCGCCTGCTGTATTTATGTGCTGCTCATTGATAGGTCCTCAGGGCGCTCTGTTTGTGCATGCAGATCTACTTTTGCTTCATGTTCCTCGTTGCAACGTAGCAAATCCTGCTTTATTGTGTACGGTTGTCAGGCACTGAGGAGGGCAGGACCTCAGGCGGATCCGACTTCCTCTGTGGCCACCGCATTTGCTCCCACAACTGCTGCGTTGATCAAGTATTCAGACGCACACCCTCAGGTTAGTAGAGGTCATCACCTCAGTAGAGGTCACCACTTTTGTTGTGTTGCACATTATAATCATAAACAGCAGCCGCCGCTATTCTTTTAACGCCTTTTTAGGTGCAGGTACTAAGAAATTTTAACAGTGGTACAAGTAAGTGATAAGTCAATGGTAGTTGTAACGTAAATGTGTGCGTACGTGTGTGTGTGCTTGTGTGTGTGTGTCTGTGGAAATGGGGTGGAGAAGGGGTGTGAATGTGAAAAAAATCGGGACTTCCTCCCTCCTCGGAATTTAAATACACAGCCATAGATACAGCAGTGATAAAATTCAAATGTTTGTTCCTGGCAACACACTGAATGGACTCAGCATGGTTTGCGTAGCATGGGGCTCATTAGTCATCCATGTCAGCTAATCAGCACGCTGTGAGACGCTGTGTGCGTGCGTGCGTGCGTGTGTGCGTGCACATGCACATCTACGGATCCAGTGACTGCTCCTGTTACACCTCATAAATAGATTTGGCCCCCGGGGGCCATCCTTCAAGATGTAGTGCTCATAAGGTTCTGTATGACAGCATTCTTTTTTGTGTGAACATGATGAGTACGTTTTTAAGGATGGTGATAAGGCTACTCATGCTTGTTTACGTATATGTATTTGTGTTGGTGTGTGTGTGTGTGTTTGTGTGTGTGTTTGTGTGTGTGTATGTGTGTGATGGTCCGCTTTATCAAATCACCCATGATGAAAGGCAATCCTTGACAGCACGTGAAAAAATACCAACGGCTTGACTCCTGTAAAGAGCTTTGGTAGATGACACGAGGCATATCGTGAAAGTCACTCAGACAGCTTTATTCGACCAAAACTTTATCCGCACGTTTTACGCATTCCAGGCTTCCTCGTTGCTTGGCACTCAAGCGGGCATCAATTGCATTGACAGCCACATCATTGACGGCCTAGCCCTCTCCACAGCTGATTTCCACGAAGGTTTGACCACCTATACGTCGCGTGCAGGCACATCTTTACAAGTCAACAAAAGGTAATAAAATGCAAGGGCCCCTGAGTTGCTTTGCCTTCCTTTGTATCCTAGAAAGCCACGTGTACTCTTCATGATCACTCTTCTTTCCGTCTCTCGCATGTTTTGTCGCTTAAAGAGGAGTGGTGGTTACTGTCCGTTCCCCCACCCATGAAGCAACAGTGCTCACCCCAAATGCACGACATGCAAGTGTTATTATCCACCAAGGTACGTTCTTAAAAGACTGCAAGCCGTCTTCAGTGTTATGTAGTTGTATGAGAATGCTTGTTTTTCTTTGCTAAACCTACCATGAATTTAACATGTATGTACAGTGGATGGCGTTCTTAGAGATCCAGATTTGGCACCATCAACTGCGGAGCATCCACTAAAAGACACCAGCTGGGCTTTAGAGGTGTCTTTTTATTATGTACACAAATAAGGGTGACTTGACCAGCTTCATCTGTGCCAATCGTCCTGATTTTGAGGGAACGATTGAACAAGAGGGAAAAGAGCACTCAGCAACAGTTGTCACCTCATGACACACCACCCTTTCTCTTGTTTTGATAAATGACACACCACCCTTTCTCTTGTTTTGATAAATGACGAGTGCCCCATACTCTTCTTCACCAGACGTTGGCAAGAGCCGGACTTGACCCAACAGCCATCACTTCGTGAGTGCACATTGGCAGCGAGAATAACAAGGATGTTAGGGCTAGAGTAGGCAAGTAAAATCCCGGCTGTTCCTCCTCCTTCTGATCTTAAACATTCTTGAGCACTCGTTTATGGATAAAATTTACTACCAAGCATATAATTTCCCTTCATCATAGCAGAGGGGCTCCCTACCGCTTGCACATTCCTTATCTAAAATCATGTTTTGGTTTCCCAATTCTAGATTACTAGCACTCGTCAAGACTGAGTGAAAATCTTCTTCAGAGGTCATCTGATGACCTCTGAAGAAGACTTTCAGTCATCTCTGAATGAGAGATTAACTATAACCATTATTCCTGCATTCTCCACACTCCTATTCAACATCATATTGGTTATTGTCACTCCACACGCAAACCATAAGGACTACCTACACTCACATCTCGCTCTTGCCGTGGAGATTCCTACCAGCAGCAGCACACTAGCTCGCTAGATTTCAGTGCACAAAGCACACACCCATGTCCTGCACCCTCTGCCTACAGGACTGTGTGGATCCCTATCAACAGTGCGCTTGCTCACTACAGCGTCGCTGACCCGGGTGCTATGGCAGCCCTGCCAAACATTCCTGGCACCGACGCTATAAACAGTCATGTGAAGTTTCATCTTCATTTATTTGAGCTGACTAAGTTAACAATCGTAAATAACCTTACCTGTTGGGCTTCCCAAGAGCCATATTGACCTTCCTGTTGACTGAAACACTTGGATCAATAGCCGGAATCGCGTCAGCAAATGTACATCCCCTTGCTTGTGTTTGCCGCAGTGTGTTTGCATTTGTGTGACATCAACTATTAGATTCCTCCTTGTTTATTGCAGGTCATTCCTGGTCTTGTCCTTCCTCTGGAAGCAATCCCAGTCGGATCAACGACCTACACGAGTAATGCAAATACACCACTGACAGTGACACGCAGCCTGAGGTCTGAGACATTTCCGTCATTAAGGCTCCTGCCTTTCAGTCAAGAGATGCTGTTTTTCCGTGCGGCATGAATACAATCAAATCCTTTATTCCAAATATCTGCTAAGCATCCGAATCCATTTGTCCTGACATCCTACTCTATAAGGCGCTAGGGTACAAAAGTCATGCCCACTACCTGATCAATGTTACCAATTTTGTATTGCTCATGCAGCCCTCATGACAGTGTGACTGTTTCGCACACCCACCGTTCACCCCCATTTGGAACCAGTGTTGCCAAAGTCGTGTACGGCAATATTGTACACGGAAAGGTTGTGACGAGCTAACTTCTGCCGCCAAAAGTGCTCTGAAAGTGCTCTTCACCCCTGACTTTTTTGTTCCTCAAACCTTGCAGGCTGTTTGCCATTTGGTTGATAACATACTAGCACCAATAGGGGATGCAAGTGCAGCAGGTAAGGGGTACAAAACAAGTACTGTAAAATGAAATTTGTGAGACACTTTTTCGTATAAAATTTTGTTTGTGTTGCTCTACCGCAACGAGTGATTTGTATAACACTTGTAGGCCGTACTTGCGCTATGCAAGTATTCGTGTGTGTGCGTTTGTGGCTGTACCACACAGGCGCTGTGGAACCAGTGGCTAACACAAGTGTGGGCGCCACCGAGGTGCCCCCTACACTCACCGATATGGCGCTAGCCACTGAGGTTAGCTAGAGACCTGTTGCACGTCTAACTTTAGATGCCATTTACTTTTTGCCAGGCAGACTGAGCAGCGCAGCAGCAGCATTTCCTTCCGCAAGTCACAATTTGCTCGACTTTCATGGCTGGTTTCTTGTGCTTGTCCCTCTTGGTCCCTCCGTACAGACAGCTCGTGCTGTGGGCATTGACCCACACTTTCTTTCCAATCCTTTGACCGTGTTCCTGCCAACAAACGGTCAGTGCTGTGCGTGACTTTCCTGTTCAGCTCATACCAGCTTATCTTTTTTACAGCAGACAGGACTTGCTTCTCCTCTTGCGTGTTCACTTGTGCGTTGCTGCATCAAAGTATCATTCACGGTCATGAATCTAAGATCAAAACAAGGAAGTATGTATGACTCATACTAAGAGGCATATGATATGCCGCATATGACAGTAGTATTCGCTTCTTGGCCCATTCCCAGAAGCGGTTGCCATGTACAATGCGGGATCACCTGTTGTGTCTCTGATGGATTTAAACTCCCCATCTGGACGTGCATGTATCTATGCACACTGCGTTCCTCAAGCAAGGACAGCAGAGGAGTTTCCGTCAGGTTTGATTGTTGGCTTTTGCGCAATGGATCAGTTCCGCAATTTCCTGCACTATCAACATGTTGCAAAAGAGATTGATTGTCAGTCCTCCCCATTTTTAGCATTCATCCCCAAATCATGCTCGTTTGCGTTGCAATTCACAGGAGTAACAACGATGGCTACGCTGGATCCTGAAACTGCCATCATTCTGACAAAACAGTAAGATCCACCAGCATGTTTACATGTTTACAGGAACAGGCTGTCAATTTACCCTTACGATCGTTACTAGCCCCTGATGCCGGTACTTAACTCTTGTTTTTCTTCCTCTCGAACTTGATTCTTTGGCTTTCTTGCCCTTTTTACATTCCTCCTACTACCCAGGGGCAACACCGTCACACTCCGAACAAATATAGACGGCATTTCTCGGAATGCAAAGGTTTTGAAAACAAACATCGCCGTGGGAAACAGCTTTGTTCACCTCGTGTCGAATGTGAGTTTTTTGTCGTAAAAACTGGAAAACAGCCACAGAACTGAAATGAAAAAGAAATACCTACGCAAGCAGTGAAAACCACTCCCCACATTAATTAAAAAAAAGGAGCCACTTTGGTACCGAGTACCGTAAAGCTCCTCCACCGCGAAAAGAAAAGGAAAATCAAATGGGGATCAGGAGGATTGCAGGCTTGACCTGAAACTGTCTCCTGGCGGATGAGAGTTGATAATAGTGCTGGAAAGGGCACGTCGGGTATGGATAAGTTTGGCAGCGTAATTGACAGAATGAACATGAAGCTTGGAAGCAAGTTTCTTAACAATATCACGTGGCAGCAACGGAGACTCCTCAAAGAGTGGTACAGTTGAAGATCTTCATGCCATTTCTTTGCGGCGTTCAACTATTTTGGGAGACTCAATGCGTGAATGCATAATGTTCCGCCTGCACTTGTATTGCCAACATAATCAGGGCAAACAAACATAACCTCCTCGTCTTTTTACCTGTTGTTTCCAGGTTTTGGCCCCAATAGCCTAGCTGTGACCGCTGTATGGGCCGCCAAATCTGAGATTGAGTATGACTGTATATCAGCTGTATTTTTTTTATATCGTTCAACATCCAACAATGAGTCAAACTGTAAATAATTACTTTGTCATGAGGCGATGCACGACTGGAAAATAAAAAGTGTGACATTGTAGAAAAGGACTAGCTTGGATACATGGCAGGAATACTCCCTTTGAATTGCTTTAGTCAAAGCAAATTGATATCTCACACAGCCAACATACAACGCGTGTATTGTACAAGCATAAGAAACGCTCGTCTTCACTTATGAAAGCGCATACACAGCATAGCTACATGTAGAATAATTATGATGAGGTCAAACATGCTTGCTACGAAAGCTTCAGGCATGATAATGCCATAAGGCGCTCATTGCTGAGGATGAATATAAGACGCCTGTCAAAATGTTATCCCTTTTGCACGCCCGGATCTTGGGATGAAGATGAGGAAAGTGTTTGTGTGCGCTGTTTTTGTGCGGCAGCTTCTGCAGCTTCTTTGTCATGGGCAAATTTTCTGTCTTTCACAGTGCTATCTCCTTTATAGTAGCCTGTGACTGTGGGCAGGAGGACCAGGAGCATCTGCACCAGGCCTGCACGTGATCAAGAGGGGATGCAAGGAGAAAGGTGTGAGCACAAGAGGCAAAACATTTTTGTTTACGATATGAAAGGATTGATAGGGGGGGTGTATGGGTTGTAGTAAAGCCACATCAAGAAAAGTTTGATGAGCAGGAGATGTGGAGAAGAGCCATGAGCACAGCTGCGCAGCTTTTACCTTTTACCTCAGAGCACACAACAGGAGGAAAGGCAAGCAAGTTTGTCACGATCACCATTATAGGGTCAGCAGGTATATGTAAATCGGCTGCAATCCTCTCTCCTTCACACTAACCTGGGATGCCCTGCCGCAACAGGTTGAGCCTGGTATCGGATGTGGCATTGGCAAAAAGCGAGAGACCAAAACGGATGAGTTGCACGAAGGACAGGCGTGCGGACAGGAAGCCTTGCCTGCAGTTGCGTGTACAAATGTCTTGGTGTTAAATGTGCACATATAGATCTAGGTTTTTGAAGCAGCAGACTATCGTCAGTGCTAAGTCTGGGGCCTTGCATGCCACTGTAAGGGATGCTTGTAGAGCAGACTTTGGAAGAGTCTTAAATTCAGACTTGCCAGAAATCTGCAACAAAAGTCTGACCTTGTGTGGGGCAGATGTATCTTGACATAGGTTCTAAACGCAACCCTGACATAACAGTAACTGTTCACAAAAGGACATATATTTGGAAGTACTCTGCCAGTTCCCTTTGGGACCCAAAGCAGTTCCTTGCGCACCACAGTTTGCAGCATGTGGCCACTTCCCGGGCTCGAAAAAGAGCAGCCAAATTATTTACTCATTATACTAGATCAAGCAGGGATGTTTCATACAGTCATTTTGAACGTTCAACACAGTAAAACACGCGTAAATACGCAAAGCGCATATAATACCATCGTATTTTACAGCAATTCTGGGAGTGCCGATTTTTGACCTAAAATGGACCTGATTCGCCCCAAAACCACCCCAAACGTTTCCAGCTCTGTTCCAATATGTTATATTATTTTCATTAACATTAACATTGACAGCTCGCTGTGAGGTCGTTCCTGGGCGGAAATATGCCTTACAGGGCCAAACGGTGAAAGTTGCACTCGTATAATACGCGGCCTGATTTGTTCTTCTTAAATATGCATTCAATACAATACGGCGTATTACTAACACGCCGTATTATTCATCCCTGAGATCAAGTCTTGCGTTAGCATCTCTGTTTGCAAGAATCATCTCAAATTTGCCTCAAACCCCTGGATCTCCACAAGAAACCAATCCACTGTTCCATGCAAGAGGGAACAGAGTAATACAAACACAGCCACCAAAGGATCGATCCGGTTCTCAGGCGTTCTCACCAATAAAATTCCGAGAGCGAGAAAAAGGCGGCAAAGAATTCACGCGTTTGAGTCAGGTTCAGGGTCAGCAGCATCTCCATGCCGAAGGTGAAGAAGGCTCGCTGCCGGATGCGCTCCACCGGCCATGTTGCTCTCCATACTGCAGCTGCCATGTCCTCTGCCTCCTCTTCAGATGCAGGTTGCCGCGATGATCCTGTAAGTGTGAGTACACGTGAGCGTATTTGTAGGTGCGGGCGTATTTGTAGAAGTGACCGTAATTGTGTAGGTGTGAGCGTATTCGTAGGTGTGAGCGTATTCGTAGGTTAGAGCGTATCTGTACTGTAAATGTGAGCGTGTGTGTGTATGGGAAGCGGAAGCGTACATCTGAACATGGCCCATGGAGCCCATGGACAGAAGTTGATGTCACACGCTGCTTTCCATTTGCAATGCCCCTGGCTGACTTTCCGTATCCCCCATTTGCTTCAACCGTGGTTAATATAGGGAGTGTGTGATGCTGGTAGTGGCTTCCAACAGACAGGCTTGTCAAGCTAAGTGGTGTACATTGTTTCAATCATTAAAATTTCAAAAAAAGCTTTTGAACAGCTCATGGAGCGTGTACAGCACAGGGAAGTAAGAGAGGAACATTGCCAGTCCCCACTCAATCAGAAGAGGGTACAGGCTTTGTAGCGTTGCAAAACACACATGCGCACAACACACAGCAACACTGCATATTCAGCGGCAAGTACCACAGCACAAAAACGACAGGCTAACCACAACTTTGTCACGACCGCCCCTTCCCCGATTTACCGTAAGCCTTCAAAGTAGAGCGCAACATGCAACACTACAGACATTGCAGCTGCTGCTGCACGCACCTGCATCGGTCGCCTTATCTGTTGGCCTTGCCAGTTGATCTACAATGGCGTCCGCAACCACAGGCGCAGAACCCAGCATGCGGGTGATCATGAATCCTGAAATAATAAGACAAGGGGCAGAAACAGCCTGTTTACATACTGGTAGCGCTTAGCCTGCGGTGTTAGTCTGAACATGAACATGCTTAATAGATTGTCAATTGTATCACCAGCAGGTTTGCTCAGACATGAGCCAGCAGACTTTATGGGTAGCGGCACAGGGACAAGCCAAGTGACGTCAGGAGCATGCCTGCAGTGCAACCCTGTTGTTTAATACGTCCCCCCCCCCCCCGCTCCACGTACTCATACGCAAAACACACACAGGAGGCTGAATTGGAACTTAAACACACACAAACACACACACACACAGACGCAGACACACACACACAGGCACACATTTACAAGTCACACTGACCTGTGGATGGGTGCACCATGCCTGCAGTGCCACCGATGCCCAACACACGCTGTGGGTGCTGCGGCAGTACCCCGCCCATGGGAATCAAGCAGAACTCCTCGTCTTCTACTTTTTTCACCTACACAATTGCAACAGAAAGAGGTAGTTGTAAATCGGCAAAGATGATTTCTGCAGTCCCATGTGACCCATGCAACACATTGATGACTTGGGAATGTCTGCACAAGGCTACTTATTAATTATAGATTACTAACTTGAGTTTATAGGCTACCTAGAGTTTATAGGCAATGAGAAAACTGTCATAAGTGGGCTCAAATCACACTCTCGTGGTGTGAAGAGACCCTTTCAGGAGATTTAAACCCGCAAACGCTGACAGGTAATTCGTATATCGTCCATACTCACCCCTCACCCCTAATTCAAAATTAGGTCCCAGTGCTTGCTGTGGACGTGATGCTGAAGACATGCAGCAGAATGCCGGTCCTTACCTGTGTTGTGTTGCTAAACACTTGTCTTTCTTCATAAATTCTCAGGCGGCCAAGCTCCAACCCTCCAAATTCATAATAAAAATGTCTGATAAGCTCACGAAAGCAAAAGGAGCTCATTCTGCCTGTGCAATAAGCTCTGCAAATTCAGGCCCATCCAAGAACAAACTTCGCCTGAAGCATCACATATTATTAAGTGCACGGAAGCTCAAATGTGTCTGTCATGTGGCCAGGTTGCTTGCCAAGAATCAGCTGCAATACCTCAATTCAAAACATCTGAACTGGAAAATGCAGCTGACGCAAAATAAGTTAATGGAGGGGATTTTCTCTTGCTCCTAGTTGACCTACTACTGGTACACATTTTTGGTAGAGTTACCAACTCATTTGCCAAACTCTAATTTACAAACAGCATACTGGTCAGCTTACTACTGGATCTCAAATGCAGTAATCTAATATAACTTTAGAAGCTGATCATTTGTAGAAAATAAGTTGATCACTCTTTAGTATAAGAGAGGGCCTAGCAGCAGGGCACACACGTGTGGTCTGCTATGCTGGCAAGTCACTGCAGTTTCGATCAGTTACAACTGCACACTTCTGGGCCTGAAGCAGGGAAACAGTTTTTTTTGGAATTGTGACATTCCATCCGGTATGATTCAGGGGCGCAGCAGCTGAGTGCGGAGGCTGGTCCATTGCATACAGGAATCGCTGCCTGGTAACACATACACACTGTTCGGCAGTTTCTTAGGAGATGTGCATGCGTTCAAAACACATCCAGCAGTTACCTTGATACCAAGCCATTCCATCCGTGCTTTAAGCCGCTCTTTAAGCTCGTCAAAGCCCACAGCCGGCCTGGCCACTAAAGAGGTCTCTTCCAGAAATATCCTGGAGTTGGCCCACACGTAAGATAACTAAAGTGGCGCTGCGCTTGGGGACCCTAGGTCGTGCAACTCCAAGTCTTGTGTGAAAAGGCATGGCAGGTGTGCAAACTTCCACAGCTATAAAGACCTTATGGGTGATGAAAGATGTCTGTTGGAACTTCCTGAAACCTGCCATTCTCAACCCCGGACAGCGCTTGCACCGAGCAAACGTCATCACAACAACAAGTGGCCGGAATGCAATTGTGCTCCAGCAATGTTGCATTAAACTTCCTGCTCATCACGAGAATGCAGCAACATGACTCCACTCGGGAAACGGGTTTGCATTTTGCGGCTTTGCCAAATGCTCCTCGCAGGGTCCATTATGTCTTAAAATTAACCTTCTTTCTAGCTGTTTAAATCTTATATTAAGGAGCTCAAGAAAAAAGGTCCGGAATTGCAACCAGGGCACTGTTCAACAATCGGAAAGCACCATCCTTCTCAGCATGAGCTTCTCACTCGATTTGGCGACTAAAAGCTTGTCGCTTAAAGGGCTGCTTTTCTAAGCTATAAGGCTCTCAGTTTCTCTAGCAATCCATAAGGCCTAGACACTTTGTGTCCTAGGGTCCAAAACAACAATATCCTGGAGTTGGCCATCCACATAGCATGCTGCTGAGTTATCAAACAGCATCCCGTTGGTTTTGGAATAGTGCAAGGTGGGGCACAAAAAAAAGCCGGTGCCTTTTGGGTAAGGGAGAATAAAAAGCGCATAGCGAACTATTAAGCAAAGAAAAAAGTCAGGACAGGTGATTCATACCTGCTCCAGTAATGACGAGCACAAGCTCACTGGTGCAGAGGTTTCAATACAGACTCCAAAGCATAGTGCACACATGCACCGCTTGCTATATCTTGAACAGTTGAGCAAACAAATATACACACGCACGGCACACGGACAAAAAGACATGATGCAACTGGCAGCTTGTCACACTCCCCCTTCAGCCCATTTGCGTGCATCTCTCTCTCCTGGTTACCCATGCACCTCTGCCACAAGTGTGCACAGTTCACCAGTATTCCAGCTGCTCCAGGTGTGCAAGTAAAATTTACTTGCACACCTCCCAGCCTCTCGCCACCCACACCGTCATTCCTACACACTGGCATGACTGCTGCCTTTCACAGGAGGACTTCGTCTGCACCCTCCAAGCACTGACCCTCTCTCCCCTTTGTCTGTATCCCCAAGCACTAACCCCTCTTAATCGTGCACTCCTCAACCTCTAGTAGCAGAACATCTTCCAATCTCAAACACATGCACATGCACATGCACATACACGCACACGCTTACATACACACACGCACACACACACAAATGTTTCCACCCACAAGTGCATTCCCAACTCACTTGTTCTTTGTATACGGCATGACGTATAAAAAGGTGGGCAGCGCGTCGTTGGACGCCCGCATTGCAGGGTTTGAGTGCGTGTGTTCGTCTCTCCAGTCCATGAACAGCATGGTGTCCAGCTCAAAGGGATGCGACTCCACTTCTGCGTGTGCATGCAGAAATTCAGGAACGCTGTGATGAGAGTGTGTGTGTGCTGCTTAGCAAACTCCACTTCTGTGTGTGCATGCAATAATTCAGGAACGCTGTGATGAGAGTGTGTGCTGCTTAGCAATGAGGCCAAGCAAAGCCCTCAGAGGTTGTTGGAAATCATTCCTGCTTTGCATTTCAAGGGAAAGAGCCCGACAAGGAAGATTTCCATACAATTCATTTGCCCACGCAAGCAGGGGCACATGTCCGTGGCACAGTCACATGTGCTCATAATGAAAAACTCTCGTCACACAGGGCAGCTTATTTAAGAAATGAAAAACGTAAGGATATGATGAAAGTACACACAATGCAATGGTACCGTACCTTTTCGATATCATCCCGGGTAATTAACGTTTTTTGCCCTCCGGGGTGGTTCCGGTATCATTTATTATATAATTATTTTGAGGCTCTGGGGTTGCCCGGGATTGGCAAAAAATAAAGTTTTGTGGGTGGGTGAACAGTGATGAGCGGAGAAGGCCCCGCCCCCGCCCCCGCCCCAGCCCCTGCAGCACCAGCCCCAGCACCTGCCCCAGCACCTGCAGCAGCCCCAGCACCTGCAGCACGACACACATGCGCCCCAGGC
>Ga0307968_1000081_pt1 | contig 51374 bp, 47 predicted proteins | sample OrgLakmetagen650_FD_201834 | JGI IMG/M metagenome (GOLD analysis project Ga0307968, IMG submission 201834) | Saline water microbial communities from Organic Lake, Antarctica - #650 | ecosystem: Environmental > Aquatic > Non-marine Saline and Alkaline > Saline | place: Antarctica: Organic Lake...
AAGGTAACTATTTTTCAGTATGCGTCTACTTTGGTGTACCAACGTCTACACTCTGATGTGTTTTTGCCTACTTCTTCTCGTGTCTGTAAGGTTAGCATTTTCCAGTTGCGTTACAGCCCTTTTTTTAATTGGTTTGTTTTGAGGTTTACCTCGTTCTCATAGGTTGAGCAGCCATTCCAGGTTGAATGCCTTTGTAATCCAAACTAAACTAAACTTAGGCATTTGAGAAGCTGAAACTAACTTTGAACCGCCATCGGCCGCTTTTAGTTGCCAACAAATGATACGTTTCGTGTAAGTGACCTCACGCTATAAGTGAAACAGCACGAGGAGCATTACAAAGGATCCACATGCAGTTCAAGGGCGGTCCTGCTTGTGGTTGATTTCAAATTAAAGGATGCAAATTCGAAATCCTTTCAGGCAGGCAAGCTGGGTGACAGTTACTGTAAAAGCGCACGTCTTTGCCTGAAATACCGGTCTAGAGTGGCGTGAATGAATGCATGTTACATTCATACCTGCGTGCCAGCTCATAGGTAAACAGGATGTTTGCTCTTTTTGATTGCCCATACGCATCCCATGCGCCATAAGCATTGGGCTTGTCTCTGCAGAAAGATCAGCAAGTCGTGGCTCACTGTATTACCAAAATTAGTGACGTACCGGAGGTAATGTCAGTTGTCAGTACACACGGGCTCTTGCAAGTAAACAGTGAATTGCACTGTAGGGCCCTGACCATACCACCTTTTTGTGCTTAGCAATGGCAGTAATAATGGCAATGAGACTTTTTTGAGGACTCATTACAACTGCTCAGATCTGCAAGACTTTCTTTCTTTAATCAAAGAGGAATCAAAAGTAAGCAGGACTACAGCAAGAATAGGAAGGAAGCAGCACGAAAGCCAAGGAAAAGAATGAAAAAACAGGAGAGACACCAAATTAGAAAATACAGTTACGCATTTTTCTCCGCATTGCAAGCAGAGGGGTAGAGTTACAGTGCACTCAGCAGCTTCACGTCTGAGCGGCTGACATTCCTCATTTGGAGGGTTGGCCAGGATTGTATGCCTACACTGTACATGACCATATGTATGAATCTCCTTAGAAATACCGTATGTACACCACCGTATATACCTATAAATGTATGGACCTGGCCAACCCTACTCATTCTGCACGAACAGTGGTGAACACTGTGCCTGTGAGTCAAGATGTTTCTTTTGGTGATCACTGTGCCTGTGATTTTGCCTGTGACTTTGCCTGCGATTCTGCCTGTGACTTTGCCTGTGATTTTGCGTGTGATTTTGCCTGTGATTTTGCCTGTGACTTTGCCTGTGATTCTGCCTGTGACTTTGCCTGTGACTTTGCCTGTGATTTTGCGTGTGATTTTGCCTGTGATTTTGCGTGCAATTTTGCGTGTGATTTTGCCTGTAATTTTGCGTGTGATTTTGCGTGTGATTTTGCCTGTGACTTTGCCTGTGATTTTGCGTGTGATTTTGCCTGTGATTTTGCGTGCGATTTTGCGTGTGATTTTGCCTGTGATTTTGCGTGTGATTTTGCCTGTGATTTTGCCTGTGACTTTGCCTGTGAGTTTGCCTGTGACTTTGCCTGTGATTTTGCCTGTGATTTTGCCTGTGATTTTGCCTGTGATTTGCCTGTGATTTTGCCTGTGAATTTGCCTGTGACTTTGCCTGTGACTTTGCCTGTGAATTTGCCTGTGATCACTGTGCCTGTGATTTTGCCTGTGATCACTGTGCCTGTGATGTTGGTGATCACTGTGCCTGTGAGTCATTAAGATGTTTCTTTTGGGCGATGAGGGGATGTTCATCCTACCTGAAGAGGTCATCGAAGTTCATGTTTTTGCCAAATTGGTGGCCCTGTGCGGTGGTTAACAAGGCACATGGTTGTGTGAGTGAGTGACGTTTTTGAGTGACATTTGTGTGAGTGAGTGACAAGGTAGATGGTTGTGTGACGAGTGAGTGACGTTTGTGAGTGACGTTTGTGTGAGTGAGTGACAAGGCAGATGGTTGTGTGACGAGTGAGTGACGTTTTCCTCTGGCAAAAGGGGGACACGGATGGCTTGGGTTGGCCGGAGCGGTAATCATTCTCGTACACGCCCATGTGTATTTGAAGGTTGCCCTCCTAGAAATTATTAGCAAGCACGGTGCATACAGTTCTGGTCAGATCTACAGACGCTGATACAATGTAGACTAACATTATACTGAATGAACAAGTAAACCCTGTTCACATCACGGGGATCCCTCACCTTTGAGCTGACATTAATGATGCGAATGGGCCTGTGGTCAAAAGGCAGCAAGATGAGAGCAATAGACGTTGAGCACGCACCCATGAGAAACAGACTGCGCGTTTGAGTTGCCTTGATATAATAAGATCATCAGAGGGCCTTAAATCAAATTTGACATCTTTTCTTGCGCACAATGAAGCAATATTTGTGAGGTTATGTATAGCAATGACGCATGGCATCACAATCAAACACAGCATCCTATACTGTTATCGTCACGACTCTTTTTTCGTAATGAGATCGAATGGCATGTTGTTGTAACAGAGAATACTCCAAAGGCACCTGTCTGACATGAGGCGCAAGGACTTGAGTGCAAGATCAAACATTCGACACATGTTTAGCAGCCTAACGCATGAGGTGCAATGAGTTGATGATGAGTGAGCAGCTCCTACTTGTTTGCCTTCTTGAAGTGAGGAAGAAGCAACGTTGTCAGCGCAAAGTGGCCAAGGTGATTCACTCCTAGCTGCGCAAAAGGAAAGGAAGCAAAAAAAAACAGATGAGTTACGTGAATATGCATCACGTAAAGAACAGAATTGGCAGCTGTCGGAAAAGGGTACTTCTTGTAACGTGACATTTGGTCACAGGTACTCCCCATGCACCCCCACCCCTAAGTTAGCCTCAGGAATTTCCCACACCCAGCAAGCCACCATGCCTCCCACTTGCAGGGTAAAAAGACAGGATAATCTGTTGTTCCGCGCTTGCTGCGGGTTTCAGCCCAATTTCTGTCCCCAAGGTTGCAGGGATAAGGTACAACATAAAATTAAATATATGTATTCCTAGATGGGTTTTGGTGGGAATCTTGATACTTGGTTCCGTTACATGCATTTCCAAGTCACCAAGCCACCCACTTGGTCTTTAAACCTTTTTGGCGGGCATGTGAAGAAACATATAGCTACCCAACGCAACCACTTGCAGGAAATCCCACTAACCCTGTGCCAAATTTCACATTGCAGCATGTTGTATGATAAATTCATGATGACACCAAGCTGCGCAAAAAAACAAGTGACACATTAACTCACGCCTCACGCCAAAGAAAGGGGCTACATCCCAATGGAGTATTATGCCTATTCACTTTTGTGTGGTCAGGGTGTTACGCAGCACATGGAGCCAGAAGGGGGTCAGTCAAGTTCCCACTTAAGTCCAGCAACCAAATCTTGCCTTTTTGTGTAAGTCAGACATTCTAATACACGGATTAGTGTCCTACAAAAACACACAAACTGTGGTCTTCGGTTGCTCAATTACAGCAGTGAACCTGCAGTGCTGCCAGAACTGCGCCATCAGTTGCACAGGAAAGGGTATACGGTCAACTTAGAGTTCTACGTAAGTGACTGACTTCCCACAATGACAATATGACGATACAATTCCAATACAATTCGCTCAATCTTGCCTCAAGTACTCAACTTTTGGTTCAAGTACTTTTGGTTCAAGTACTTAACTTTTGGTACAAGCTGCGCGTGCAGTATGGTGTATGGTACAAGCAACGGTACACCAGCATGTATGCGTTAAGGATTGAATGCAACTACCGCTCAGGCAAACAGCTCAAAGGTACCAGGTGGAGTTGCGCATGCAGGGGCATGACAACATTTATTCTCGGGAACAGTGTAATTGAGTTGGCCAAGACCGTGCGCGTGTAAGGCTGGCGGCAGAAATGGCTAATAATTTGTCCAGAACCAAGGAGGAACTTGTGTGCAGCGAATATGCCTGTGACAGTAAACTGCTGCTATCCATAGGGATTGAACAGAAAGAAAAAAACATATACGCAAATCTGCTTGCCTGGTATTCAAATCCGTCTTTTGTTGTCATTTTGGGAGTTGCCATGACTCCGGCATTGTTCAGCAGCACGTCGAACACCTCCTTCTTTTGTGCGCACAGCTTCTTGTAGCACTCGACCACACTGGATAGATCTGACAAGTCCAAGCGGATAGATTCCACTTTGGCGTCAGGTTGACTTGTTCTGAGGAAGGCAAAGACAAACAATATCGAAAGTGAGGGCTGAACGTGCAAGTAGAAGGCTTTATCATGTCATGTCGGAAGACCTGAGGACGGGGGGGGGCAGGAACAACATCTGTTACATCTCCCTGCACCAAATGCTGCTGAAAGATGGACGCACGGATGCACGCACTTGATTGACTGTACGGCATTGGCCGCACGTGTGTCATCGCGGCAGGCTATAATAACCGAGTAGCCCTGGGGGGAAGGAAGAGGAAGGCTTGAATTTCTTTGTGAGTGGGTTGTGATGCTCTTTCAGACATCACCGTACCTTCTTACACAGGGCCAAAGCGCTCTCATAGCCTATGCCTGGAGGTGCATGGTTGAGACGAAGGATAAGGACCACACATTTCTCATGCTTGCACGAGTGCGTCTATTTCACCACATCTGAATGAGAGCATTTGCTTGACTCATGCATGTGTCAACTTGAGTGAGATGTGTACCTGTGTTGCCCCCGGTGATGAGGACGCTCCTAGCCATTCCTTCCCCTAATGACCGTGCAAACAAGAGTGTGTAAAGTTAAATTATATTACAGTCGAATATTTCTTTTGTAAAATCAGATAAACTCTGCCCATTGAACCCTAGTTGGTCGCGTATAAATAATCAATCCGACTACGTTAGTATATGTAGGGAATATTTGTGCTCAATACTGTACGGACCTTGGTTCTAGGCAGGGTTCCCTAAAAACTGACAATTGCGCAGATGGATTTAAGCGAGAGACATAATGTGGTATGGCCTCTTTTGTGGCAGCGCCTTTTCCCTTTATTTTTTCCTAGAATCTTTCTGGTTTGGTTTCAGGCTTTTTCCGAGCTTCCGCTGAGATGCCCTTTGAGGCATATATTGTGATGTAACCTTACCTTACCTTACCTTTTCCGAGCTTCCGCTCAAATGCCCCCCACATATAGCGATGTAACCTTACCTTACCTTAAGTGAGAGACCACATACACCAGGAAGTTCCGAGTTGAAAGAGTTAAGTTTAGTGGCTGATTGGAGGGAGGAGGGAATTATCGAACCTCGTGCGCAGAAACAAAGTGCGGCTGCAACCATCAGTGCCAAAGCATGCGCAACCTTAGTGCCAAAGCATAAAAAAGTACAAGTAAGAAGTAAGAATAAAATGTTGCAAGTCTTGCTCAACCACTGCTGCTGCAAGCAGGCTATCTTTGCAACGACTGCAAATCAGCGAAAGCCTCAGCAGATGCCTTTTCGCGGGCAGCTTTTGCAGCCTTGATCTCGTCAGTCTTTTTCCGCTGTACCTGTGTCGTGAAAGTGTTCAAGGGATTTTGCGATAAGTCAGAGAAACCAAATCCTGCCTTTCTCCGTCACTTTTGCTCGTAGTTTTTGTCCCTAATCCCCAAAGCAACAGGCAAGTCTTGCGATGTGGGTTCGAATAAAGTGCATTTCCATCATTCAGAGGCTTCATCATCCAAACTTCCAGGTCATGAAGTGTGTGACGTTTCATTCTGTGGAACCTGGAATTGCCGGCAAATCTGTAATTTGTAAAACATTTGTTCTAAGCATTGCCATACCCAATGATAGATAGCAGGCAGGCAAGCGAGCACATTGAAGACTGCCTACCCTACGTGTCTCTGTGTAATTTATACATGAAGTATAATTACTCCTCACGTATTTTAGAACTAAGTAAAAACCTTTTGGCACACCTTGTCGTAGTCTAAAATGGTAATGGCCGGCCGACCAAGTGCGTCCTCTATACTTCTACGAAACGGAACCGGAAGCAGCCCTGATCCAGCTGCATACATTGTTAACATCGGGGCCTGCGCGTAGGAAAAGCAAAAACGGATTCTCGGTGATGGACTTTGTCAGGAACTTTAAAGAAGCAAAATGAATAACAATGAAACGAGAAAGTTTTACCAATTGTAAAGAAAGGGGACAAGTTTTGCCTTGTACGATCAGGCTTCTGTACAAAACTTGAGTAAAAAGGGTTAAGGATTTACGCACCATTATGACAACACGTTGTCTGAAAGTCCCCTGGAAGGTGAATTGGTCTTTCTGCAAGATTAGGGAACACAGATGGGCAGTGACGAACAAATTGGTACTACTAGCGGTGAATTGAATCAGTGCAGGTCTTAACCTTGTAGCCGGATTCAAAATGAACGTAGCCTATGCATAATCCTGGAAGCGTGGCAAGCACAGTGTGTTCCTGCCAGAGCGCCCCAACCCTCATGAGAACATTTATTTATTTTGGCTGGCTTCCCAAAACCCAAACATACATGGAAGCCAGACGTAAGTGCAGAAGACGGGTTTAAGTGACACGTTTATCTTAGACACAATTGTTTTAGGTAGTTGTGGGTGGGGTGTGCATTTTGGAACTCCTTGCCTGTTTCCTTATTACTAAGAGGGATTCATCGACAACAAAACGTACTTTCAGGTTAGAGCTTGCAGCAATTCCTGTGAGTGCTCCTCGGGCAACTTTATGATAGCCAATTTAATGAATGAAAGGACAACACATCAAAACGCACCTGCCAGAGTGCCCTAAACCCTGATAGAAACGTGTAGGCAACGGCTGCCCCACCCATCCACATACCTGGGCATAAAAACACAAGTGCAAGAAATGACGGCAAGGAAAACAGCACTCCTTCTTCAAGAAGGCTGCAGTTCTCAAAAATGCTTGCTTTACGCACTAGCTTTGATAAACGGCCCCCCGATCCGCTTTTGTTCTTCGGCAATAGCCATTTTCACTTCAGGCTCTGCTGGAAAAGGTTCTTTGGGCTCAGGTTTCGGAGCCTCTGGGCTCCTGAATTCTGCAAGACAGAAGAGGGGTGACAGATTTAATATACGAAGGTCAAAAAGCTTGGAAACACCTGACACACGTACGCACACATATACACACAAGCACACACGCACACGGACGCGCGCACATGCAAACACACGCGCAATACCTGGCAGTGCGTCGAATCTGGGGGATTGCGCGCGTTTCCTGGGTGGTGGTGCGTACTCTTGGTGTTGCTGTGGTTGTTGCTGATGTTGTGACTCTTGTTCCTGGGGCATGGTATCTACCTTGTTAGTTTGTACGTACTGTGCAACCTAATAGTTGTTATGAAATTATATTAATTGCTCACAAAATATACCAGGTAATTAGTTTTGGCTTAGCATGGCCCATCTGTTGTGGAAGTTCGGGGAAGCAGCCCTCAAACCCTACCAGTCTGGCAGTAAAGTCCTACCTCCACTCATTAGCTTCCAGCAAGCCATGCAATTGCGCACCAAGCTTTCCGAGGAGGGCCAGTAAGTGCTCACATTCACACACATACACACACACACATACCTGCACACACACACACATACCTGCACACACACATACACACACACACACACATACACACACACACACACACACACACACACATACATGTACGCGCGCGAGCGCACACATACACGCGCGAGCGCACACACACACACACACACATAAACACACACACACACATACACACACACGCACACACACATACACACACATACACACACGTAAATGCGCATGCGCATGCGCATTGATGAATGCATGCACTATTTCGGCCCGTAGGCAATGGCCGTACGAGCACATAGTGCCAGGGTTACCGCAGCCTCCCCCTGGTGCAGAGGTCTACTTGAAGCGCCAGGAAGCCAAAGAGCTGCAGCGCAAGCAACGGTGAGAGGGGTGGCTAGCTGTCGCAGACCTTGTGGTATTGCTGTCATTTTGATAACACGATCGTCGTCTTGAGTGAACTGGTTGCAACACGCAAAGCTATTTAGTATGCAGAGTGCTCATGCCTAAACCCTGTATCATACTGCAGCAAGGGGAGGTGTGCAGATGCTTGTGGTCCACAATTCGATCACGCACACATGCCCCCCATGTACACTCAGTCCCTCAGTTAGATTGCATGTTTTAACCGAAATTCTAAACACTGTACATGACACTTGTATGGTTAGAGCCCACCCCTAGATTTGCAGGGTAACACGTCTGTAAAATAGTACAGATTTGTGACTTCAATGGATAATGTTCTGTGCATTGTATAGTACATTGTAACTGCATAAGGAATTGTAAGTAGGAGGGTGTGCCTTTACAATTGAATTGACTGTAAAGCAGCCGTTAACATCTAGAGGGTAAGTAGGAGGGTGTGCCTTTACATTTGAAGGCTGACTGTAAAGCAGCCGTTAACATCTAGAGGGCAATGCTGACTATGCTGTGCAGGGTGAAGGAGATTCAAGATGCCATGGCAAAGATGCCTGGCCTCATAGCTCAACACAGGGTAGGTGGGAGAAGCAGGAACACAGACTTTGCCACACTATTGGGTCGTTAGATCAGGGGAAAGTTATATAAATTAGTTTCAGGTGCCTTTGCAAAATTTTGTGCCTGCAGCCCGGCACAGGGTAGGTGCAAGGATCATGAATAAAGACAATGCCAAACAATGGATCATTAGGGTTATGAGTTATGAATCGTAAGGGGTTTACGGATCGTTAGGGGTAAGGCTCGTTAGAGTTATCAGGGATAACTCTTATCAGAAGGTTTGAGGTGCCTTGGTAAATGGGCCTTATAGCCCAGTACAGGTTAAGTGTGAGGGATGGTGACACAGACTGCGCCACCACTTCCGGCATGTGCCTGGGGGTCTTGATATTTGCGGCTTCAGAGGATGCAAAGGGAGGGGATTTGAGGGAGTGATAAAAAATGTCTCATGAAGAAAAAGGAGAGCCCTTTAGTTGCAATGGACGATGGGCAATTGGAATTAGGAAGCGAAGCAAGGTTTGCCTTGTTAAAAGAAGGGACTTTGTTCAATCATCTTATTGCTAAACTTGTTGAATGGAGGATCTTGGAAATGGAAGCTCACTCAATTTCAAACAACGACGCGTTGTGAGAAACAGTTTTGATATGCGAAGAAGTTGGCGCATCTTTTTGATGTCACAGAGTGAGAAGAGCGAGGGAAGATGCTTCAATTCAAACCTTTTAGCTGAAGGTGAAGATTCTGTCTTGGTTCAAATGGTGTGTGCAAAAAGACTCGAACCACGTGCGCCTGCGTTGGCCAAAGCATCACTCCTAAGTTTAGTCTGTTGCCTCACCTTTGAGAATAGGCCACTCAGACGTGTGCCTTGTGCATTGTTTTACTGAAGCAGCAATTGATCGTCAATGATGGCCGTGCTCTTTTACACTTTTCATTCCCAGGAGCTATTGAAGCTGAACTGGGACGAGGTTTCGCAGGTGGACAAGCTGACGATGACCAAGAACGCAATCCGGAAATCACAGGTCAAAAAGAGGTGGGTGCTGTTGTGGGTGCTGTGGCAGGCGTGGTGGCAGGTGCCAAATGAAGGTGGTTGCTGTTGTGGGTGCTGTTGTGGGTGATGTGGCAGGTGCCAAACGAAGGTGGGTGCTGCTATGCCAGCAACTTTGCAACAGGTATGCCACCTCTGGACTGTGTTCTGTCACATGCCACCTCTGGACTGTGTCTTGTCACATGCCACCTCTGGACTGTGTCCTGTCACATGCTGCGGGTTGTTAAGAGGAAGCATACAGAGAGGGAGTACACTAGTATTTAAAATTTAGGCAAACAGGGTGTGTTCGAGGTGGCTCCAGTGTATGGAATTAGAGGCAGCTAGCAATGTAAACGTTGAGGGTGATTGGGAAATATTCATTCACTGCTAGCAAATAACAACAAGGGAGAAGAGTGGTGTTGATGGCGGAATTCTTCTGATTTGGAAAGCGTTGCTGCTCTTTGAACCCTGCCTGCCTAGATTTGTGGTTCACATTGCCCATACCTGCCAGCCAAGGGCATTTCAGTGTTTGCTTGCATGAAAGTGTGTGCCAGATTATGCTGAAGAAAGAGAGCGATGCCTGCTGTAAGGAATGGCACCACAAAACTGCTCGTGCTGATCACAACTTTATCACTCGTATTTCCGCCAAACCAGCTACTACCACAATCACACTAGCCCTTGTTTTCACCACAATCCCGCTACGCACACTCGGCATTATCTTAGCCAATCCCACTATAAAACGAAAATTATTGTGGTTACCCTTTGATTGGCTGCCCAAGTCCGTAATAATACCTACCTCGGATGTTGTTGGAGGGCCATGCAAGTTGAACGATGTTCAATCTTTTTTATGTACCCTGTACCCTACAATGAAGCCAAAAACCGTTGCAGCCCTGTTTATTGAGCTCCAGCTTGATAACAGTTTTAATGTACAGAGACTAGGCTGGCCAGAACGTTGCATATGTTCAAAATCTCGGTGTATGTACGGTATCATAGGCAGGGAAGCTTTCACACACTTTACGGCCGTATATGGTGAGTGTGTACGGTTCTAGCCATCTCCTTTGGTGGCACATGGTTTGTGTACAAAGGGAAGCAGAGTAGAGGGAGGTCTCAGTGCACGTGTGTGAGCAAATTATGCCTTCCTCCCTCTGTGTATAGCCTTCCTCTCTCTGTGTATAGCCGTGCAAGTTATGCCTTCCTCTCTCTGTGTGTATAACCGTGCGTGCAACCTGCGCATATGCACTGACACCCATGCAGCAGCGCGAGGAAAAGGCACTGCTATTGAGACGTGTGACGATGAGGATTTGTTCGGTAAACATGAACTTGTTGCCTTCATCTCAATACATGTTACAACGTGTAGCTCACTGCTTGTACATGCGACTTAATGACATGTGCCTTCATCTCAATACATGTTACAACGTGTAGCTCACTGCTTGTAAATGCGTCTTAATGACATGTGCCTTCATCTCAATACATGTTACAACGTGTAGCTCACTGCTTGTGAATGCGTCTTAATGACATGTGCCTTCATCTCAATACATGTTACAACGTGTAGCTCACTGCTTGTAAATGCGTCTTAATGACATGTGCCTTTATCTCAATACATGTTACAACGTGTAGCTCACTGCTTGTAAATGCGTTTTATTGACATGTGAAACACTCTAATAACACTCTGAACACTCTATCGTAGGTTGATAAAGCTGTCGTCATAATTAGAGACCTGTGGTAAGCTTTTGTTTCTATCATTACAGTGCGCAAGTGGTGACTCACCTCTTAAGCATTGCTTGAGGAAACAGAGACCATTGCTGCCGGGCAGCAAAGGACTCACGCTACGACAGACAGATTTGAATCCGCCTGGCTTTTTCTCGTTTCTGTGCTGGAGGAGGTTTTGTGGAACTGATACCCAGGTGGCTCCTTTTCTTAAGAACCGCAAGGAGAAATTTCCACTCCCTGCACAATCCTGCCCAGCGGTTGCCATGGGGAATGTATGCTGCCTTCCTCATTGCTTCTTTGCCTCAACTCCTGTTTTGCTCCAATGAAATGGGTGTGGAAGGCAATTTATGTGCTGTACAAACATGCTGGCTGGTGATGTTTTGATTTCTTGTAGCGTATTCAGCTGTTTGAATTTGCCGACGTTAACCCCTGAATTAAGTGCATCCTCCTTTCCTACACTGTAGAATACTGTATACATCGTGTCCTGAGTCATTTGTCATTTGCCCTGAGGCTCAGTGCACGTGTGGCTAGCGCCTTAGTTAACTGTTTGAGCGTGCTGTTGATGCTGAGTGCTTTAGTTTACCACTAGAATTTGTGCCCACTTAGAATAGATGATGGTACTCCCCCGCGCTTTTGTGTATAGTGCTTTGCAATTTGCAATGCAGTGGTCTCATTTAGTCTTTGCAGAAAGCGGCTCTCCTATATACTTATAGATTATGGCTTTTAAAATGTAGCGGGTGCGTTGGTGGGGGAGACTCACGGCACTTCGGGTTGATGTGCCTCCTTCTTTTCCTTAATTAATGCATGGAATGTTTTGCTGCCTGCGTAGATTTTTCCCCACATACTGGCAGTAGTTGCTAATGTACCTACCAAACCAGCAAAAAGTACGATTGATTCAACTGACAAAAAGAATAGAAAGTCAAAATGCGACCATAAGATGAGATTCCTTCTTGTAATCAACTCAACCTTCTGGCCTGGTTGTAACACAAGGACGCTGGGAATCAAGCTCTCATTTGTACGCAAGCTTCTGCACCCCAATATCTGACTTTAATTTAACACTGTGGTGTGCGACTAAACTGTGGCTTTGCCGAGGTTGCTTACTTACGTACTTGCGTGCTTCTTCCCTTACATTGACCTATAGATTGAGCATGCCAGGCTGGAGGCCTTTGTAATTCAATCTAAACAAAACTTGGCTGTCAGATCAAATCATCGTCACTGCAAAGTATAAGACTCAGCACATTAACTAGTTGGGCGTGACATCGCTTACTTTGTGGTGTGCTAAAAGGAGCCTTTTTTTTTCTTGTCAAACCAGGCCAGTGGAGACGCACCCAAAACATCGTATTGGTTTAGTTTGGATTACACAACATCGTATTGAATTCGCGCAGAGGCAGCAACCTTTAAAGGTTGTTGCATCAGGTCATTTCATATACATAATGTTTGCTTGTTTGGAGTCCAGCCCTAGGGCAAAGAGGGTTTATCGTGACAGCTTACATTGATGATAGCGAAGAGCAAGAGGGACATTGGCAAAGATAGGGCGTTGAAACCGGTAATGTCACTCGCGTAAGCATGCATGGCTCAAAAAGATATCCACTAAAATAGCACAACTACGCTGAGAAGCAGTCGGTCAGTGTCTCATACTTTATTTTAAATCCCAAGCGCTCGTGCATGAGTTGTGCTGCGGCACAAATCGAGAGGAGGCCGGGCCTAGAGGAGCTGCGCCCAAAACAGCTGACCAACCCGTCCAACCAATTGCGCCACCTGACATTCTACTTGGGGTTTCGCCTGTGTGTTTGCATGTATGTTTTGAATAGTGAGTATGCATTTAAAAAATGGCATGTGTCTGCGTGTATGTATGTTTGTTTGTTTGTGTGTGTGTGTATGTGTGTGTGTATGTGTGCGTGTGTGTGTGTGTGCATGTATGTGTGGGGGCGTACGTGTGTGTGTATGTACATCGGGGGCGTAAGTGAGTGTATGTGTGTGTGCGAGTGTGTATGTGTGTATCTGCGTGTGTGTGTATTCGTGTGTGAGAGAGCGTACAAGAGTGTGCTGAGTTGTATGCTGACCTCCAGAAGAAGTTTAAAAGACAAAGCACCTTAACTTGCAAATCTTGGAAGACCAGCATGCCTGACTGCGAACCAAACAAATCACTGTTCAGACTCACAAGATGAGTACTACGGAGTCCCCTCTCAAAAACATTTTGTTAACAAAGCGGTCCTTGTTGACGGGTCGCGAGCCTTTCTTTCCCTTTCCAGTTTTTGGAATCTGCAAAAAAGCGAGCGCAGTGATGGTGACCAACTAGCACTATATAAATCTGCAGAGGACAAGCTTTAATGGCGTGCACCAACTCCCTACTGGCAAAGCAAATTAAACAGCATTGCAGCAAGCAAGGGTACAGCTCAGCACTGATGCCAGACAGGTGTTAAGCTAAGTATGAAGGGTGCCACAAGCTAAGGCAAGTATGAGGGTGCAGATATCAAAATGATGCTCTTGAAATGATGCATTCAATACACACAATCACATGCACCCTCAAACACCCAAATCCCCACGCATCTACGCCCATGCATTGACCTCACCCACCTACACACAAGCCCACGCCCACGCCACGCACACCCACAAGCTCACCCCCACCTTCACCCACCTACATTCACCCCCACACATACACAACAACACACACAAGCACAACACACAAACACACACACACACGGATGCGCATGCGCACCCATTCACGTACACGCACATGCTTACGCCCATGAACACCCACCCACACGTGCACTCACATACCTCTTGCCACATCTCTGTCACATTCTCTAAAATCATGTTGCAATGCCTGTCAAAGGCCTTCACGCGACCTAGGAGCTTGTGGTTGTTCCTGGCATTAATGAGCACCTGCAAGCCAAAATAAATAGGGCTGCAATGGCTGAATGAACAGAACGAGTTGCAAAGTTAGCAAGCCAATCATGCACGCTTCCGAACCATATCAGTGCGCGCAAGCAAGCATGCTGCACTGCTGAATAATGTGCACGGTGTGTGTGCGCGCAAACACGTGGACGGATTCGCATGTAAGCAGCAGTGGTAGGCTGCGTGTGAGGGCACAGCACTGTCCCTGGCATTCGTAATTGTGCGAGAACACATGGAAGTGCCCCGAGCAATGGCATGACGAGTGAGCATGCACACATGAGGACATCCACTGCCCTGGATATGCCTGGAGTGAGCCTCTAACTTGGGCATGGTGGGAGACTGTTTGGCGATGTCTCAAGAATGCAGCCAAAGCCCGTGCCCCTGACCTGTGAGTTGGTCTTCACGCTAGTGGTTAACACGGACAGAGGCCCTGTGCGGAATTCCTCCTCCTCTTTCTTCTCCAGCTCGTCCACGCTCATGGCTGTCGCCATCTTTTCCGGCTAGGATTGATAACAGAAGGAAAAGATGAGTGAAAGGCTATTATATCTTGTGCTCGATCGAATTTATTCCTCTCCGTCAGCCTCGACCCAAATTTTTCGTCATATATGTATTTTTCTATTCAATTAAATCTCCATATTACCTCGTGTGCGCGCGTGTAGATGCACTTGCATGTGTCCAAAAGCACTTCTCACAGTGCAGCCATCCGCAGTAGCATTCCAACTAGGACAAGGCAGAAGCCAGTACGTGCTCTCACCCCAGTGCACGCAACAAGTCCACATGCACTGGAGGACTGGCTCCGCCACCAAGGCGGGATGGTGGCTCCAAGCGTAGGCCTTCATGGCCGTGAACTACAATCAGTACTTGTGAGTGTGAATGAAGCATACGCTGTGTTTGTGTGAGTATGGGGTAAGTAACTAGAAATGCAAGTCAGATTACTCCTGGAATTGCGTTTCCCACTTTCATGGACAAGAACTACTACAGAAGGTTCCTTTCACTCAAAGTTGTAGTTTGCAGGGTAACAATGAGTTTGCTGAAGAACCAAAATTGGGCGAGCATTTTACAATGCACGCCTAGTGGAAGGCTGAAGTTGGTGTTGGTCTGAAGGGAGATTGGCAAATCACAAATTATGGGTCATCATGTGCAGATGTAACAATTTTCACCGAGTTTCGGAATAATGTCAAACTTGTATGCAGCATTTTGTCATAGCATCCACTACTTCATTTTGTTCAGTAGCTCCAGGCGCAAAACCTCTGATTCAGGCTGAAATAAATTACATCTACTGCTCGTTACATTGACTGACGCGTCGACTGTTACTTTCCCCTAATAGCTCTACTTATTTGCATTAAACATTTAATTATACTGTATCATGTCTAATTGTACTACTGTAATCATGCTATTCTGAAATATGTTTGTGGCCTGCAACTTTACTTTTACAACCGGTGAACTCTTCTTTAAACCCACTTGGTAGGCCAAACATCCTTAGCTCTTTTAAATGAATTGGATGCAATCAAACAGCCTTGCGTGCACGAACAGCCTGCGTGGTAACATTGGCAAAATTTGGCAGGGATGTCAAGAAAAGGATGGCGACAGGCTAAAACTGAAAACAGGCGAGTCCTTGTTTGAGGCCGGTGCCGTTGCCTTTGCAGGTGCAGTTCCCTGCCTCTTCAGCCCCTCACTGTCTTTCATACATGCTAACCCGCCACCTAAAAGGGCACGAAATAACAACACGCACAATACTGGTGCAGCGTTCCCTGCCTCTTCAGCCCCTCGCTGGTCCCTTTGCGTTTATATTACCCACCATCTGCAAGCGCTCACATACAAAGTAGACCTAGTTTGCAATTAAAATTATCACACAAAACCTGCTGATCTTAATACATGATCTCAGTGTGCATTCATAATACCCAGCATCCTGCACGCACCCCACACACTTGCATGCAGTTGCATCTCCTCCCTCACACCCGAGGCTATGAGGAGAACAGCCTATTCAATTGACCTTCTTTCGAGGTTTCAACCTGTAGCTAATCCATCTGTCATGTCATCAAGTAACGTATCAATGTTGAGTGAACTTATGACATTCGTCCCACCCCCTCTTTCAGGGTATGCCAGCGGCGAAGAAAGCAGGCAACACACCCAAATAGCACATGCATGCACACCTGCAAAAAAAAACCACACTGATGTCTGCAGGACATAGACGAAGACAGTGTGCTAGTCAACGTGCCTGAGAACCTCCAGATCCGCTACGATCTGATCAAAGACCCAAAGATGGAGCGTCTGTACAGCAAGCTACCCTCATCGGAGGAAGGCATAGAGCCTGCGTGGCAGGCCAAGCAAGCACTGGCGGTGAGCTGATGATCCTGAATTGCCACTGGCACCTGCCTGTATTTGGCAGGGAACTTTTGGTTCACTGCATGGGCAGTTCTGAGCCGCCTGTTAATCACTGCGAATAAGACCGTACCGCTGCGCACGCAAATTCTCAGTATCGTGTGTGCGCTCTCTGTGCTGGCGTCACTGCTGTGTGCTCGCATCGCTATGTGGTGTACAGAGATACAGAGGCAGTGTGTTGTACAGAGGCTGCATTGCTGTGCGTTGTTCAGCGGTTGCAGACCCGCGCAGTGCATAGAGGCTGCCTTGCTTTGCGTTGTACAGAGGGTACCTACATTGCTGTGCGTTGTAAGGGGGGTGCATTGCTGTACAGTGTAAGAAGGAACGTTGCTGCACAGTGTACAGAGGGGTTGCACTGCACAGATGGTGCAGTGCGGCGCACATAGTTGCACTCCATGAATGCGTAATTTGCATAAGGTGCATTCCGCTAAATGCATAGTTTGCATAAGGTGCACTGCACAAAGTTGCATTCCGTTACATGCGTAGTTTGCACGAGGTGCATTGCACAAAGGTGCATTCCATTAAACGCGTAGTTTGCATGAGGTGCATTGCACAAAGGTGCATTCCATTAAGCGCGTAGTTTGCATGAGGTGCATTGCACAAAGGTGCATTCCATTAAATGCGTAGTTTGCATGAGGTGCATTGCACAAAGGTGCATTCCATTAAATGCGTAGTTTGCATGAGGTGCATTGCACAAAGGTGCATTCCGTTACATGCGTAGTTTGCATAAGGTGCACTGCACAAAGGTGCATTCCATTAAGCGCGTAGTTTGCATGAGGTGCATTGCACAAAAGTGCATTCCATTAAACGCGTAGTTTGCATGAGGTGCATTGCACAAAGGTGCATTCCATTAAATGCGTAGTTTGCATGAGGTGCATTGCACAAAGGTGCATTCCATTAAATGCGTAGTTTGCATGAGGTGCATTGCACAAAGGTGCATTCCGTTACATGCGTAGTTTGCATAAGGTGCACTGCACAAAGGTGCATTCCATTAAGCGCGTAGTTTGCATGAGGTGCATTGCACAAAAGTGCATTCCATTAAACGCGTAGTTTGCATGAGGTGCATTGCACAAAGGTGCATTCCATTAAATGCGTAGTTTGCATGAGGTGCATTGCACAAAGGTGCATTCCATAAAGCGCGTAGTTTGCATGAGGTGCATTGCACAAAAGTGCATTCCATTAAACGCGTAGTTTGCATGAGGTGCATTGCACAAAGGTGCATTCCGTTAAGTGCGTAGTTTGCATGAGGTGCATTGCACAAAGGTGCATTCCATTAAATGCGCACTTTGCATTAGGTGCACTGCTGCTTTCCGTGAAATGCGTATTATGCATGAGATGCACCGCACAAAAGTGCATTCCATTAAATGCGCACTTTGCATTAGGTGCACTGCTGCATTCCGTGAAATGCGTAGTATGCATGAGATGCACTGCACAAACGTGCATTCCATTAAATGCGTAGTTTGTATGAGGTGCATTGCACAAAGGTGCATTCCATTAAATGCGTAGTTTGCATTAGGTGCACTGCTGCATTCTGTTAAATGCGTAGTATGCATGAGATGCACTGCACACAACTTAAGTGCACAGAGGGTGCGTTTTATGTAATGCGTAGTGATCTGTGATTGAAGATGTAGACAACTTTGCTGGTACCACACTAGGTGATGTTAGGTGGCATAGCTAAGGAGGGCCCGCATATGCCCGCACCTGACTATGTAGATACCTATGGTTGTCTAATTGTTCGGAAAAAAAGATTGCATCATGTTACAGGGAATATTATTCATGTCCATTGCTTCTGTTGAGCCCTAATAAAGCACAGCGCGCATGTGACAGCATTTTGAAGCAGAGAATGGACGAAAAAGTAGAAACTCATGCACAGGCAGTGGAACCTTCGGTTGAGTAAAGAAAGGATCTCATGCAGGCAGTGGAGCCTTTTTTGTTGAGTAAAGAAAGAATACGCATTTGTCTGGGTGTACGGCAAAGCTTGACCACCACCGCAGGAACACAAAACATGGGTCAACGAGTATATCAGAAAGGTGACAGGTTGAGACGCAGAAAGAAACAAGGTTTCAAATTAGCCCTGCCCTGATGCATAGCGTTCGGACCTTGTTCTTTGAGGGTTGCAGGTTCACATCCGCCCACAGTAGTGCGTAGGGTTGGCCAGAACCATATACGTACGGTGTATATACGGTATTTTTGGCAGGGAAATCACCGTATATACGGTCATATACGGTGTATATATACGGTTCTGGTTAACCCTAGTAATGTGAGCGCTTTGCTGCTCGGCAGCAACGGCCTCTGCCCCCTTGATTGCTGCTTTCGGTGTCGTCACCCATTATTGCTCATGAGTTTAAAGGTGGCAAGAAAATTCAACAAGATCAAAGGCCCTTTTATTCCGTTTCACCACTTGCGTATGAATTTCAAGATGGCAAGTGAATGCAACAACATCACAATCCCTCAGTCATGTAAACAACCCTTGTCTCCCATCATCCTTTCATCACCCCCCTTGTAAGTAAATCCCTTCATCTCGCTCCCCTGCCACTGCTCAGATCCTTTGGCACCTATCTCGCGGAGAGGCCAGCCCTTTCCACACACACCTCCACGCGCTCCCTGGCCTCGCGCTCGGCGTACCTGTGCCGTGTGTTGGCATGTACTTCCAGGTTTGCTCCTATGTTGTTTTTTCCACACACACACACACACACACACACACACACACACACGCGCTCCCTGGCCTCGCTCCTGGCGTACCTGTGCCGTGTGTGGGCATGCACCTCCAGGTTTGCTCCTATGTTTTCCATGTGTGTACAAGCTACCAACGTCATCCAGCTCCTATGTTTTCCGTGCAATTACAACTCAGCAACTTCATCCAGTCGGCATCTTTCTCTTAATTTGCACATATCGGCTTTGTACACCCAGGGCCCCCCTGTACTTGTGACCTTGGCATGGGTTTCTTACCTATTTTCCTTTATTGCCCTTTCTTTATTATTATTGCCAGATCGCCTTGTTGGCTAGTGTGCATGCTCCCACAACTTTCTGTGCAGTCCACCTTGCAAAAGCTTCAAACATGTGCACTACTTACTTGAGTGCCTGCAATGTCGGCTCAGTTGTTAGTGCGTGCATCCAGATGTCCCTAGCTGGTGTTTCCAATAAACATATACCTAACATCTGTTATGTGAACATATACCTAACATCTGTTCTGTGCATGCATAGGCAGCAACGATATATCAATATTGATATGCATTATACATCTATCAATCTAGTACAGCATGGCAAGTGTTGGCATGCCAATCAAGGGTTGCTGCAGTTCCCTGTAAGTGTGCTTCTTCTTATCCTGTCAGCAACGGTACACACCTTCTAGTTGCTCAACGTGGCCACTAAAACAGCTTCTAAAGTGCACCTGTCAAGTATTGGCTATGCAAGTCTTCACCATTGTCGCTTTTTCTCATCTGACCAGACATTCTTACCCATTATTTATTACTCGACACACAAGCTTTCTGTGTGTGGGCTGCTTGTATTTGTTTATCTAGCGAATGGCCAAAATCACATGCCAACCTTGTTTCCATTCGCACCACTTCTCAGTGGTACAACATGATTGCTTGCGCATGCCATTTCGTTATACACATCCATGAATGCGCTCACACGCCATGCCATCAGGAAGAGCTGCTACCGGAGCTGCAAGAGGAAACCCTGATTGTCAGCATCCTCAACCACAGGTCCGTAGGTCTGGCCATTTCCTTGTAGGTAACGGTTACAGTGGGGGGCTTACCTTCAGCCAGGCTGTTTGGCTGATTGGCACTGCTGACTGGTCACAGCCAGACACAGATGAAGTTTGTTAGTATGGCCATTCCCAGAAGCACAATATAAACCTGTAATCAGGCACATATGATTTGCGTATACATGCATGGAGTTTCACACACTGGTATTACATGTACTTGTACGGATCTGGCGGACCTTGGCTTATGGGTGCGATGGTCTTATTATTCACACTGGGGGCAACCTGCAATCACATTGCTTGGCTGATCAGCAATCAGCTGCATCATTGTGCCAGCTATAAGAACTCAGGTCGAGTGTCCAACCAAAGAACTCAGGTCGAGTGTCTCAGGTCGAGTGTCCAAACAAGGAACTCAGGTTGAGTGTCCAACCAAAGAACTCAGGTTGATTGTCCAACCAAAGAACTCAGGTCGGGTGTCCAACCAAAGAACTCAGGTCGAGTGTCCAACCAAAGAACTCAGGTCGAGTGTCTCAGGTCGAGTGTCCAAACAAGGAACTCAGGTTGAGTGTCCAACCAAAGAACTCAGGTCGATTGTCCAACCAAAGAACTCAGATCGAGTGTCCAATCAAAGAACTCAGGTCGCGTGTCCAACCAAAATACTCAGGTCAAGTGTCCAAGGAGCTTTCCTTGCTGGCTTGCGATTCCAGTTTTGTCCCTGGCTGCTGGCTGGCCTCTTTTAGCCATGAACTCCCCGTAGGCTTAAATATGAAGAAAGTGAAAGCTGATATGATAAATGGCAGGAATGCAAGAATGTGTGTTGCAGCCTGACCTCAACCATGCCAACAATGTTCTTCGCAATCCATGCCAACAGTATTCTCCGCAATTTTCCTGTCCATGCCAACAGTGTTCTCCGCAACAGCCCATGCCAACAATGTCCTCCGCACTTTTCCTTGTCTTCCCTGCACAGGCGCTAAAATTGGCGTATGTTAGCTAAGCCTCGTGAGCAAGTTCTGATACACTTTTCGTCGGTAGCTGGCAGCTCAGGGTTAACTATTCTCACATTCAAGCGTATTGACGTATTCAATTGTACTGGTATCTCTCCTTCCTCCCTTTTCCTTCCACGGCATCCTGCTCACGCTATTTATCTCTCGTGTGGGTGTATCTCAAGCGAATCCTTGATCCTACAACCAAGCTTTCTTTGCAGTATTTTTTGTCCATGCGCTCAGCTTCAGTTGCACTTCCTCATTTCTCACTTCATACACTTATTGCAGCAGTGCGCGTATTTCCACACACCTGAGGAGTGTGCGTTTCCTTGTTTGATGGGGTGCCTTTCTGCTGCCAACCTCTGTGCAGGTTCTGGTGGAAAGACGTATGGGAGAAGGAACTGAAAGACCTTGCTGGCACCGAGGACGACCCCTTTTGCGGCATGCAAGTCACGTCTGATATGTACGGTAGGTATAAAGGACGAAACATTTAAACCATCGCAGGAAACAACTCAGCTGAACTTTCCTCTGGTACTTAACAACATCTGGTGTACAGGTCCCTTTGTGTTCCTGCTTCTATGCGGGGAGCAACTCCAGGTGCCTGCTTACATTTCTGTCTTCTTTTCTGCTTGTCTGCACGATGATGCATGGAGCCCGACTTACTTAATTTGCTTGCACTTGTATCCTCAAGTTCAAAACAGTTCACTCAGCCTGAATCAAACTGTTGCTGCATTTTTTGTGTTCAGGGTGGGCGATTGCGGTCTCCCTATCTCGTTGCTTTGGCATCAAGTCTGCCAACACACATGTACTGGTGGGTGTGTCTTTTGTTCATGCTAAGCCATACCAGAAGCCTCGTGAGTCGCCATACGATATACCCTTGGAATGAATACATGTGTTGTATATTGCACAAAGAGCACATTCAAAAATTGCCAAACATAGGCCGTAGAACATGTACAGACAATATGCTTAAGCTTCATACACGTACAAACATTCACTTGCATGTACATATATTGTACTTAAACATGTACATACAACATGCTTAAGCTTCATACACGTACACACATTTACATGCATGTACGTATGTACTTTATACTTGAACATGTACATACATTATGCTTAAGCTTCATACACGTACACACATTTACATGCATGTACGTACATTATACTTGAACATGTACAAAAAATATGCTAAAGCTTCATACACGTACACACATTTACATGCATGTACGTACATTATACTTGAACATGTACATACAATATGCTAAAGCTTCATACACGTACATACAATATACATAAGCTTCATACACGTACACACATTATACCATAACTTGCTATATCCTTGTGCATGCATTATACTTTGCCATATGACAGTATCACCGCCAAATGCATTTTGATGTGCAAGTCAGCTTGAAAAGCGCTGAGCTGTCAGATATCACGCATTCCATGACTCTTTACTAAATTTTACTGAATGTTTCCGAAAGGGGTTGACCGATTTGTGTTGTTCAGCCATCCTGAAGTCAAACATTGGTGCAATAACACAACTGGAAGCAAAGGTAGCTCAGCCAGCGCAAAGCAACCATGTAATTATGTCAAATTTTAGGAACGGGCGTGAACAACCTGCACTACGTACTGGGTGTGTGAGATATGTTGTTTGTGTGAGGTACCACCTGTGTACCTCTGGCACCATTAGGTACCTACCTGTTTACCTCTGGCACCCTGAGGTACCTACCTGGTTGCCTCTAGCATTTTCTTTTTGCATGCCAATGTTTCAAGTTCTGACTGCTGCCTGTACACGTGCTTTGAATACACAAGCACATGGGCGTGCAATGTGTAAATGGACACACACATGTGCATAAACACATACACGTACACGCATGTGCACACACACACACACACACACTCTTGAACACAGACGCCACTCATAGACATGGGCGACCACTCATTTGAAAGCAACTGTGCTATACGGCGGAACCCTGAAGATGCAAGCATATCCATGTTTGCAAAGCACAAGGTACGTGTTTGCAAAGCACAAGGTACATGTTTGCAACGCACAAGGTACATGTTTGCAAGCACAAGGTACATGTTTGCAAAGCACAAGGTACATGTTTGCAAAGCACAAGGTACATGTTTGCAAAGCACAAGGTACATGTTTGCAAAGCACAAGGTACGCCCTGTCAGTTTAACATAGAGCCTACATGTAAATTTTGTGCTCTCATGAAGTCCGCATGTGTGTTACAAACATGTTTTAATAACCTGCAACATGCAAGAAAATGAAGTAGATCCAGTGCCACATGGTTGAGGACGGCTTTCGATATTTGGCATGCCACATGGGGCTTGACATATTTAACTTATCAGAGTGTGAGAAACAGATGAGTGCATGCTGTTCGATTGTGACAACACACAGTGCTCGCCCCTTTATGAAGAACACACACGCACGCATACACGTGCATACACACAACACGTGCGCACGAGCACGGATTCTAACCCTGCACAAATAGACACATTTGGCGCCTCTCTCCTTGCTTTTACGCAGATTGAAAAAGGAGCACCCTTAACGCTATCTTACGGTAAGGCACTGTGGATTTCATGCTGCCTTCCAGGCCAGCATTTTTCTCCACACCCTTTGTGCTTGTGCTGGTATTTGTGTGCATGGGAAAGTACGGAATACATCTGTCCAATCATCAAGGCACAATTTCACTGTGGCAAAAATGGTTCAGCACACAATGACCAGTTGCTCTGTGTGCGTGGCTTGGGCAGGCTTGCAGCTGCTGCTGTTGCTGCTATAATACAAATACTGATAGTGTGTGCAGTATGCGCCAAAAGTGATGAGTGAAAAAGCTTGCAAATGTGAATGCCACTCCCCACATTGATCAAGCACAGGAATTCACTTTAATACCAGGTACTGCAAATCTCCTCACTGCAGTCCAGGCCCAACTTCTGTCAGTTTACAATAATCAGCAGTGGATGATTAATTAGCAGTGAATCATTCAACCTGAGTGCCAATTCCCTTGAACATCAACGTTCTCGTTTATTAGTTAAAAATACACGCACCGCCCTGACTTCCATAAAATTACACTGCATCATTGAACCTGAACACCAATTACCTTGAATACCAACCTGCTTGTACGAATAATGCCTCTCAATCCAAATTACGCACAGGCCCCCACAGCAATGCCCAGCAGCTGCTGAGCTACGGCTTCCTGTCCTTGGAAAATCCACACAACATCTTCAGCCTTGCCTTTGATGCTTCGATGTTCATTGTGAGTAGAGAGCCCTCGTTGCAACTTCATTCCCTTGGCATCATTGTGAGTAGGGAGCCCTTGGTATCATTGTGAGTAGGGAGCCCTTGGCATCATTTTGATCAGAGAGCCCCTGTTGCAACTTCATTGCCTTGGCATCATTGTGAGTAGGGAGCCCTTGGTATCATTGTGAGTAGAAGGCCCATGGTCATTGTGAGTAGAGAGCCCTTGGCATCATTTCCACGCCACTGGAGACTAAATGCACCTTGCAGGGTAAAAGGCTAGCGTGCGGTGTTTAGTATATTTTAACTTGCTTGCAGAATTGGCCAAAAAGCACACAAGAGCACCGTGCAAGACTTTTTGTTTAGAGATGATCCTGCCAAAGGATTGTTGTGCACAGGAAAGTGTTGAATCGTATACTTACAACGAGTGTATGACACTTCATTTGGAAACTTCCCTGCTAAAGCTTTATTAAAACGCTGTATACAAACATAGATTCATTATATACATGCATATATGGATATTAGTGCATGTATACGTAGTTTTGCCAGCCCTGCATACAAGCTGTTGTGTGCACGTCCATCACAGGCTGGATCACAGAACATGCATTGTAGGGCTGGCTAGTACCATGAATACTATATATGACGGTACTCCATACTGCTTCAAAGGGGCGCATATACAGTTGAGGTGTTGCTGGCGATGAGGTGCACTATATGACAGCTGGGGTTGGCTAGTACCATAAAAAACACAAATATGACAGCTAGGGCTGGCTAGTATGAATACTATATATGATGGTACACCATACTGCTTCAAAGGGGCGCATTTACAGTTAAGGTGTTGCTGGCGATGATGGTACTCCATATGACAGCTAGGGTTGGCTAGTACCATAAATACTATATATGATGGTACACCACACTAAATGACTGTACACCATATGACAGCTGGGGTTGGCTAGTACCAAAAATTTAATGTTCTGTACCGCAATTTAAGCATTCTGCAAATTCACAGGTACGTACGCACGTACGGTGATTGTACGGTTCTGGCCGATCTGAACGAAAATACCAAGAGCTGCGTTAACTTAATGTCTATGCAGTGGGCACTTGCACTTACATTTGCCTGCAATGCTGAAGCGCCACTCCTCATCAAAAAAGTGCAGCATAGCAACTAGCTGCATTAGTTCAGTGTCTATGCAGTGGGCACTTGCACTTACATTTGTCTGTGAAGTTGGGGAACCTCGTCGTGTAAGGCCAGCCTAATTGCTACCATAATATAGTTTCAGAGTGCCCACCTCAACCTAGTGCGCAAGAATCAGGAATGTCAAGAATTAAGAATGTCAAGAATGTCAAGAATCAAAAATGTGTGAAGGACACACTGTATGCAGAGTGATGTGTCCTGAGTCGAAATTGCAATCTCTTGCTTGCACTCACCACCCACAACCGCCTGCCTGCCCTTACAGGACATCATTACCCACATCATTACCACCCCCATCATTACCACCCACATCATTACTACTCACATCATTACCCACATCATTACCACCCACAACCTCCTGCCTGCCCTGACAGGACATCATTACCCACATCATTACCACCCCCGTCATTACCACCCACATCATTACCACCCACATCATTACCACCCACATCATTACTACTCACATCATTACCCACATCATTACCACATTATTACTACCCACAACCGCCTGCCTGCCCTCACAGGACATCATTAACGAGTTTGGAGGTGACGCTCAACCCCTGGCTGATTGGCAGGTGCAAGCGCTGGAGCAATTAGGTGGGTCCCCCTGAATGTGAATGGACGTGTGTGTGTGTGTGTGTGTGTGTGTGTAAGCGTGTTTGTCTGTGCAGAGTGGTGGATATGAGTATGAGCATGTGCATGCGCGTGAAAATGTGTGTATGCCTGTGCAGAGTGAAGGATTTGAGTGTTTGTGTGCGCATGTGTGTGAGAGGTTGTGTGTGAGTGTGCTTGTGTCTGTGCAACTTGACAGATCAAGTGTGCACGTGTGCATGTGAGTGTGTGTGTGAGTGTGCTTGTGTCTGTGCAACTTGACAGATCGAGTGTGCACGTGTGCATGTGAGTGTGTGTGTGAGTGTGCTTGTGTCTGTGCAAATTGACAGATCAAGTGTACACGTGTGCATGTGAGTGTGTGTGTGAGTGTGCTTGTGTCTGTGCAACTTGACAGATCAAGTGTGCACATGAGCATGTGAGTGTGTGTGTGTGAGTGTGCTTGTGTCTGTGCAACTTGACAGATCAAGTGTGCACGTGTGCATGTGAGTGTGTGTGTGAGTGTGCTTGTGTCTGTGCAAATTGACAGATCAAGTGTGCACTTCTGCATGTGCTTCTGCAGGCCTGCGCCACACATCCTCATCTTCTTCGACCTCTGTTCCTTCAAGTGCTGCCCAAAACGATGACCAAAGTAAGCCAGAAGATGAGGCCTCAACTTCGCGACTTGTGAGTCCAGACATGATGTACCTGAAGGCTCATGGCATGCCCCCTGTGGATCCTCGCCTCATGGCAGGCCTGAGGGTGATGCTCCTAGGTAAGTGTCTGCTCTGTGCATGTGCCATTCGTGGGTGCTGGTTTGGCGCTTTTGAGTTAGTAACCAGGGTTGGCCAGAACCATATATTTATAGGCATGTACGGTGAACATACGGTATTTTTAGCTGGGAAATCAACATACATACGGTCATATACGGTGCAGATGTACGGTTCTGGCCAACCCTATTAATGACAATTACATATCAGTGTCAGCCAGCAAGAGCCCAGACCTAGTATGCTCGTTGCATGCCCCCCGTGAATCCCCGCCTCATGCATCATGACATGCCTGAGGGTGATGCTTCTAGGTAAGACTTTGCTCTGTGCGGGTGCTTTCAGTGGAAACTGGGTAGGCGCTCATGGTTTAGTTTTGTGAATATTGGCATGTAACTGTTGCTGATAGTCAAAAGTGCGAGCTCATGGTTTTGTGAATATTGGCATTAACTGTTGCTGATAGTCAAAAGTACGAGCTCATGGTTCTGTGAATATTGGCATGTAACTGTTGCTGATAGTCAAAAGTACGAGCTCAGACCTGGTATGCTCATGACATGCCTTTTGTGGATCCTCACTTTGGGGTCTCTGGGTGCTGGGCTTTTGAGCTCGTAAATGTTGTGTCATTTATCAGTGTAAATATTGTGTCATTCATCAGTACGTTAATGTTGTGTCATTCATCAGTTTGTAAATGTTGTGTCATTCATCAGTATGTAAATGTTGTGTCATTCATCAGTATGTAAATGTTGTTTCATTCATCAGTATGTAAATATTCTGTCATTCATCAGTATGTAAATATTGTGTCATTCATCGGTACGTAATCATTGTGTCATTCATCAGTAAGTAAATATTGTGTCATTCATCAGTATGTAAATATTGTGTCATTCATCAGTATGTAATATTGTGTCATTAATGAGCCTAGACCTGGTATGGCTCAGGCCTCGTGGCATGCTACCTGGCATTCCTTGTCTCAACAGGCCTGGTGGCAATAATCCTGAGTTGTTGATGCAAGAACTGTAGTGGGTGCCTTTTTGACACCTGAAATGTCCACACGTCCACAGCCAGTGATCTCAGCGCCTTACGCATCTCACGCAAGTAAGAAACGTGCTCTAATCATGACGATGCAATGAAGTTGGTCAAGCACCATCGCCACAGAACGACGAAGCTTGTGACATTAAAAGTGATTGCAGGCGCATGTAAATTGAATTTGCATGTCTCACATTAACCACATTAAACATTGGCACTTCACACGCTGAGCTTCACACTAATGCTTTTATAAAGGCTAAATGTGTGACCACCTAAGTTATTATATTGAGATACAATCAACCTTTTAAATGTATAAGTGGCGACACACTGTTTCTTAATAGAAATACTGCTTCACACGCAGTTTAAGGTAGTGGGGTACACTGTGTCGTGGAGAATACGGCCTGCCTTGCACACCTGCCACCTGCGACACAAACTGCACGCAGGTGAGGATGATAAGTACCTCATCCAACTCATGCCACCCGAAAACTGGGGGCGCTGGAGAGCTCCAATCAGTCAAGAAAACGAGGTGGGCCGGTCTTAGTGTTTCCTCATAGGCTGGGCTCAGACTGGCAGGGATTGGCCTGGATCCATTCATTCATGCTAATGTTAATTTGTTTGATTTTGATACGCACTTAATGACACAGACCTTTTCCAATATTGAAACTAAGCTTAACATGTGGGGCTCTGGCTGGTGATGAGATTGACGTTGTGCAAGCTGAAATGTAGAAGGGGTTTAAAGCAAGGGGTGTGGAAGGGATTTGCACCCCTTGCCTCAAAAGTAGGGTTGGCCAGAACCGTATATATACACTGTATATGACCGTATATTTCGTAATTTCCCTGCCAAAAGTACCGTATATACACCGTATATATATGGTTCTGGCCAATTATACTCAAAAGGGTATGTTGTAACTTGACTAGGTGCAGGTTATCTGCTTGCGGTTCTGTTTGAGATCCAAGGTTGCTGCTGTGTTGATGATAAGGAATGGATAGCAAGTAGAGTGGAGACCCAACACTCAGTGGTTGGAAGCAATAGAAAAATAGCAGCAAAGAGTGCGTCAAGGCAAGCCAGCATGTATGTGGACCATTAAGCCATCCATTTGGAGGGAAAAAAGTGACTCTGGCACCGACACTGTCAAACTTGCTGCACTTTAGTGGCTCGTTCCCTTTATGTGGAGAGAAGTTTCTGGGTGTGGTGTTTACTGCCTGCGTGTTTTTTCTTTTCCTCCTGTTCCTCCTATAGTTATTATTATGTTTGCATAGTACAGGAAATAAAAGATGTCAGTGTGGGAGTATAAGGTTCACAAGTCTTTGAAGAGATTGCTGATGCAGCATTGCGCTTTTGTAGGAATAGGCCATTGTCAGAGCAGTGCCTAGAAGAGAGTGAGGGGGAAGCTGTGTGGCAGGGGAAAGCTGTGTGAGGGCGTACGGGGTTTGAAGCCACTCTTTGCTCTGAAACGCATTGAAATGCTTACAGCGAGTGCCTTGCGCTCGCTAGTTCTAGTAAGATGGAGATTGTTTGAAGCTGTTGCTTTTTTGCCAAAAGAGGCCTCCTCCTTAGTTTTTGAGGCCCCCGCCTTGAGGCCTCCTCAATTTTTTCTGAGGCTATTTGCTTTGCTGCGGATCGAGTCCCAAAACTTCCCTCTTCGTCTCTTGCTTTGTTATCATCATTACAATTAATAAGCTCTCCTGTCATTTTGTTTGTTCTTCGTCGTTATCTGCCGCGGTATCACACTTTCATCCAAATTCATTCGACTCTTCCGCCGCCTTCTTACCTGCTCCTCATTGATATGTCTGCTTTACAGATTTTACAGAGTTTACAGATAAAGCCATCAGTCAAAACGTCTGTCTGCTTTGCTACTGCAGGTCAAGGTTTTGAAGGGTCTCTCCTCCATCATCACTGCTTTCTACAGAGAGAGCTTCCCCACTACAATCCAGGTGACTTGCTGCCCGTTTCTCTTTCAATTGCTAGCAGCATACCTGTGCATAAATAATATGATTAACGACAGAGCAATAGTTATCTACTTATTGCCCACCTAACCCGTTACATTATTGCAGTATTGCAAGTCCTTTTTATATATTTCTCCAAGGCTCGCTTGCGCACTTCATCGTCGCCGGAGCATACTTTCCTCGGCAAAAAATTCCTTGGAGAACGCCGTCACATCTTTGCAGCCGATTCCAATTTGCCAAAATGCAACAGATATTTATGGACATGGGAAAAGCAGGACTGAAAAATTCACACTTTGAATGTCTTGGTACTGAAATTGTGCGAAACAGCAATTGGTTTTGATAGGACAGCGCGAGCTGCGGTGCACTCATTGCTTTCTTTTTAATGCTTGGCAAAGGGGTATACAACTAGTAACCGACAGCGGTTAAATTCACACGCCATTTACCACGGCGGCAGCATTGTAGGGAAATAAATGATTTCTAGCAATCAGTGTTATGTGCTCCGTACATTTTAGTGGTGTTGGCGTTCAGGAAAGTAGCCACTCACTATTGAACAAGGTAGCATGTGCCTTTGGGCGGAACACATAAAAATACCTAGTCAATAGGAGGATGATCTCAGTAGTCAATAGGAGGATGATCTCAGTAGTCAATAGGAGGATGATCTCAGTAAAATCACCAGCTAGCTAGCTGTTTCGACTTCACTTGTCTTGGCTTTTATGGCAATAAACATATACTTTTGCATGAGGACAAGCGTTTACTAGCCGGACTACAAATTTCCCGCACTTGATCTGAACATGTTTCTGCAGGAGGATAAGCGTTTGCTAGCCGGACTGCAACAAATGTCCAGCGCCTCAGGACAACCAGAAATCCAGGTCAGTAACAATTACTCAAGAGCGCACTCCCAACTCCCAACGTAAATACCAGGGGCTACTTGAATGAAAGCAAAGCCCTGCCAGATGCTGGAATGATTCAGCAGGCATGAAGGGGATTCTCGTTAAGCTAAAAACGAATGCTTTCTGAGCAGAACCACGGACTGCTTGTTGAGGTCGATGCGTGCTGGTAGCTTTGTGCATGATCTCTTCTCGCACAAAAAAGAGCAGCCGAATCCGACCGGGGTCCTTTGCTGCCCATGCATCGCAGCGTACACAACGAATCATTCTATGCACAAGCTTGAACAAAGTTCCTGTCAACGTCCATCGTGACCCATGGGTCGTCCCTTTCTCCCTCATGCAAACACTGTTGTGTCAAATAAGTAAATAAGGAAAAAATAAGTATACTATGCAGGCAATAAAAGCCTGTCCCCTCTTGAATTAAGGGCGTGCGTGACGTTTATGTCCCTTTGCAACCACACCCAGGCGGCTCCTTTTCAGCCCCCGGGCAACGTCCCAGTCTATGGTTTAGCCCTACAGTATCGACTGGGATTGAAGCAGTCGCTTGAAAGGTCACTCATTAATGTCCGGAGCAGGTTAAAAGGTAAGCTGCTGATCTGGGCAGTGTGCATGCATGGATGTACCTATTTGTGTGAATATGCTATTGAAATCAATATCTGGAGCAGGGTTAGCTGAGATGCCAAATCACCGGGCAGTGTGTGAAGTGTAATGTACGTGTGAGCTTTAATGTGGACTTTTTATTTAATAGCTGCCAACTATGCGGGTTGTAGGGGGGGGGGGGGTTGTGCGCATGTGTGAGTGTTTAGGTTAAGCTGGCTCGGATGACATACGTATGCTACGATTACACAGCATGATGTCCCCAAATCTTCGAGTACATTTTGTATCCATAATTATTCTGGGCAATCCTGTTACGAGCGTGTTGCCTTCAAAAGCCTGTCACACATTGTCTGCAAAGCTAGCCGTTCTGGTCCCGGCTACTGTAAAGTCGCATGGCCTTGCTTCAAATCTGGCCGTGTGTCATGGCCGTATCTTTTTAATAACACTATTGCTACTGCATCCCTTGTGGCCACACATCACACATTGTCTGCTTTTGTCATCAACGGTGAATACTCTATTGCTCATGTATTGCATGGTCGAATATGTCCCAGCGTCCGTACCACACATGCGCATGATTGCTACAAATGATTCTTTTACTTTCTTTTACTTGCAGAGATTGGAAGCTAACAGAGGAATGCTGTCAGGCTTCAATGGAACGCACTGGAATGAATCACTGCTAGGCTGTATTGTATAATTGTTGAGCGAGTTAAGATGACAGCGTGCCTCTCTGATCACTTTCTCCTGTGTTGATGTCTTGGCTTTCACAGTGATTTCCTAACCCGTCTAATTTCTTACATGGTGTTTTAGCTCGTATTTTACGACATGAAGTCTTTACCATGTGTCATTGTAATTATGACAACTAAATACGAAGCTGGGATCTTTGTTCAGGAGGATCTATTTAAAGAGCATTTCAAGCACATGTGCAAGTTGCTGGCACCGTGCCATGTTACTGGAGTCAAGCACATGTCCTGGCGGGTAAATGGAAGGCTGCTGCCCTTGCTGCACCTGCAAGTACAGAGCAAATCCACGCGAGTCAAACCCCAGTAAGACAGGTGCAAGCAAGAGCGAGTATGCCTGTTACAGTACAGGAACAACAAACAACAAACTTGCTTGAAATGACAGCACAGCCACCAAATTGAAGGGAGGGGGAAGTGTACTATGAGTGCGCACGATTGTACAATAATACTTAGGGTGCGATGAGAAAAGATTGTAGCGCGTGCCTAGTACATGAGACAAAGCCTCAGCAGGGAAACATGCAGAGGCCTTATTTGTAAACCTTGCAAATTCTAAGTGGTCCCATTAGAGGACCTCAAGAGACCCTGTACCGTGTAAGGTCTCTGGATTGATTGGTTGAAGCTAGCAGTCGCACTTCTTGACTGAAGACTTTTTTTTGTAAACCTTGAAACATGCAGAGCTAACATGATGCTGAATGAGCGTTTGTGCACGAGGAGAAACTCTGCAGTTTACACTACCATTGCTTTAAGTTTTAGCTGCAAGTGAATTTTGATGTTTGGTCTGTCAGATCAAATTACGGTCACTGCAAAGTATGAGACTCAGCACATCTACTGATATCGAGAGGTCCGTCTGAGTCATGGGTCCCAGCTCCGGAGAAGGAGCAGTAGTGTGGCAACCACGCTAAGCTGAGTAGACTCAGAGTAGTAGACACACATACATGTGTGCAGAGAGCGCACAAGGGCATGGGCCAGAGAACTGGTAGAAGCATTAGGGTCCAGCGATGCAAAGAACTCACTCCTCTGCTGGATGGTTTTTCCACCTTGGAGGCCTTTCTTGGTCTGAAGGCGCAACCATTATCAATAAGACTGGCCATCCAGCTTATTGAACAAGACATAAAAAAACTCTCAACTGCCAACCAACTTAACTGCTCTGTCACACGATTTGTCGCTGCCAACGATTGGGCGTGACAGGTCACCATTGTTTAACGCTGCAGCTTGATATTGTCGAAACGGGATTCCTTGAGAGTAATGAGCTTTAATGGCTTGTGACGCCAATCAATATACAGCCAGCATAACAAAGTAAGGGAAAACAGGAGCCTTTGTTCCCTTACCTGTTGAAGTAAGCTCTGTGCTTCTCCTTGCAACGCTTTTTGTCGCTCTGCTTCTTTAGCCCCATGCTCCATGGCAGAGGAGGCGTCGGCGACTTTTAGCAGAGACGCCACCACATCCAAACACTGCAGCAGGACAACAAAGAAAAAGTAAGTACTCTGCTGGTAGTGGTGACACAGCCAGCATGATGAAGGGACAACATAGAGCAGCACAGTTATGTTTCAGAATTGAAGTGCAGCACATTGCAACAGTTTAAGTGCAACATTGCGACAATTCAAGTGCAGCACATTGCGACAGTTTGCTGTCGAACACATTGCGACAAATTAATTGCAGCACATTGCAACAAATTAAATGCAGCACATTGCAACAATTTAAGTGCAGCACATTGCGACAGTTTAAGTGCAGCATTGCGACAATTTGCTGTCGAACACATTGCGACAGTTTAAGACAGCACATTGCGCCAAATTTGTGCAGAACATTGCGACAATTTAAGTGCAGCACATTGCGACAGTTTAAGTGCAGCATTGCGACAGTTTAAGTGCGGCACATTGCGACAATTTAAGTGCAGCACATTGCGACAATTTAAGTGCAGCACATTGCGACAGTTTAAGTGCAGCACATTGCGACAATTTAAGTGCAGCACATTGCAACAATTAAAGTGCAGCACATTGCGACAATTTAAGTGCAGCACATTGCGACAATTTAAGTGCAGCACATTGCGACAGTTTGCTGTCGAACACATTGCAACAATTTAAGTGCAGCACATTGCGACAATTTAAGTGCAGCACATTGCGGCAGTTTAAGTGCGGCACATTGCGGCAGTTTAAGAAAGCACATTGCGACAACAGTTTAAGAACTGTGGCAAGAGAAAACAGGGGTTGGCATCGGCAGTATCAAGGGCTAAATGTTGTAATGGCCTCACCCAAGACTGTGGCAGGACATGGCTTGGGCTGAAAAAGATATGAATACAGGAAGCGTAAAAGGAGTCACCCGGACACACATGTTGCAGCAAGGCAGCGCAGCGCAGGGTGGGAGAGACTATTATAAATAGGGTTGGCCAGAACCATATATATATACGGTGTAAATACGGTATTTCTGGCAGGGAGATCACCAAATGTACGGTCATATACGTGTATAAATCCGGTTCTGACCAACCCTAACCATAAAGAATAGTAATTGCGTCACCTTGCTGGCGTACGCATCAGCTAGCTGCTGCCTGTGCTCAGCTGTTGCTGCCCCTTTATTTCGTGCTGCTGCTGCTGCTGCTGCTGCTGCTGGGCTTTCTGGTACTGCTGTTCTACTTGTTGCGGCGGCTGGGCATTCTGTTCCTACTACACTCTTTGTTGCTGCTGCTGGGTTTTCTGCCGCCGCTGCACTCTCTGTTGCTGCTGCTGGGCTTTCTTTCGCTGCTGCTGGACTTTCTGCTGCAGCAGCTGCTGATGCCATGAGGCGTCGACGCACTGACAGGCCATGGTTGTAGGCCTGGAGGGCAGACTCCAGGTCCTAAGAAGAACATGGTGGTTGAACAAAACCTAGTGTGTTAAATGTTTAATTGTGTGTTCACTGGAATAGAGAAGTGCTTGCCAGTTAGTACGTGAGCAAAGCTCTAGTCTTGCATGTACGCGTGTTCGAATCCCGTTACGTTTGCATAAAGGTTTCAATGTGAGTTTGGTGGCGGACGATGGCGGGCAAAAAAACATCCCAGACCCGGTTTCAGGCCCAGTTTGCCATTTTCTTCCCAGATCTTGATTGGTTTCCTTGCCTTTTTTATGGTCTGGGAGTTCTACGATGCCCAAGGTCTTTATGGTTCCTTTCACCCACATGCAACGCAACAGGAAGGCTTGTCAAACACTGAGACTCATCACCACATTTGCAGGAAAAGAACAAAACATCCAGGTTGCCCAGAACCATACGTAGTGTGTTACTGTATATCCCTGTGCATCACAGCACTTTCCTGTGGAAAGCACACACACACACAAACACACACACAAGCACACATATACACACACACAAATACACACGCACATGTGCATATGTGTACACACTAACACACACACACACTCACAGCTTGCCTATGAGCTGAGAATAGCAGGTGAGCACACTGTTTCGCACCTGGCTAATGAACTGCAGGTCTCCCAACTTGTTGAAGGAAACAGACAACGCATGGGCGGCCTGCGACGCAAAAGTTGGTGGTGATTCATTGCAAGTGCTTCTGATGAAGGAAACAGACAACGCATGGGCGGCCTGCGACGCAGAAGTTAATGATGATTCACTGCAAGTGCTTCTGATGATGGCACGTGAGTAGGGTTGGCCGAAACCGTACATATACGCTGTATATTGCAGAAAATTCCTGTGGTGAAGACCGTATATACGGCGTATGTATACGGTTCCAGCCAACCCTACAGGTGAGTTGAAGAGTTTGTGGCCAAGCCTTTGACGGATGACGAGGCTAGCGACGTGCAAGGAAACGCAAGCGATTCTGATGAAGGTCCAGCGACTCAGACGTGTGTGACTAACAGACGTGTGTGACTAACAGACGTGTGTGATTAACAGACGTGTGTGACTAACAGACGTGTGTGATTAACAGACGTGTGTGACAGTACTAAGTTGACTAAGGTGACAGTAGCAGCGTTTGAACAGCCCGTAGCCTGAAGAGCGTGAAGAACACACCACACTGCTGAATAACACTGAGTCTGTGAGCAATTGAGGGCACAGACAACGCAGCTACATCCCACACCACACTGCTGAGTGACACTGAGTCTGTGAGCAATTGAGGACACAGACACAGACAACGCAGCTACATCCCACACCACACTGCTGAATAACACTGAGCCCGTGAGCAATTGAGGACACAGACAAAGCAGCTGCATCCCACACTTGGAAAGACCCTGAACTAGCGCCCACACTCACCCCACCAGACAAACATTTCTTTTATTACTGTTTTCCAACTAGTGCCCGCACTCACCCCACCAGACAAAAATTATTTTTCTTACTGTTTTCCAACAGCTGCGCGTAGTAAGATGGCCCTGTACCTGTACCTCCGTGACTCCCTCCTCTACCGTATGTGTCGAGCATTGCACGCTGCCCTCAGCTATATGTTTTCCCGCGGCCATATCAGACGCTACAATAAATAAATAACAGACGCTACAATAAATAAATAACAGACGTTACAATTAATAAATAACAGACGCTACAATAACCGGACTAACCGGACTAACCGGACTAACCGTTCCATACACATTAATCGTTCTTTATTCCTTATAGATAACCAAGTAGCATCTTCCTTTCCCACTTTCCATGCCGAGCACCAATTTCTGGCCTTTAAGTTAGGTAGCGGCTGTGTTGCAGTTCTGGTGACGATAAGCATGTGAAAATTAAAGAGGGTGAGCCAGAACCATATATAAATACGTATACACGGTGTACATACGGTATTTTTAGCAGGGAAATCACCATACACACAGTCATGTACGGTGTGTATATACGGTTCTGGCCCACCCTAATAATAAACCTGTGACAGCTTCTTACCTCTGCATCTCCCTCTTCTGCTGCAGGCGATAAGCACTGAATGCTGCCTTAATTATGGTAAACGTACTCCTGAAAAAAAACTGCTACAGCCTCTTACCTCTGCATCTCCCTCCTCTGCCGCATGCGATAAGCACTGGATGCTAGCCTCATACATGGCAGCTGCCTGTGAGATGTCTCCCAGTCGCTTGCAGCAGTCCCCCTGCACAGTGAGAGTGGGGAAGAGAATGGTGCTCTGCAAATTCTCTTTTCAACCTCAAGTGTGCCGCCTGTGCATGTGTGCAGCAATGTAACACCCCCAACCAAAAGAAGTGTGCTGCCTGTGCATGTGTGCACCAATGTTGTTCCCATGCCAACACTTCAGGCCTGCTGGTCCAAAGTTTGGTTGCGTACACACACAACCACACACATACACAACCACACACAACCACACACACACACACACACACGCACACACACACACACACACACACACACACACACACACACACACACACACACACACACACACACGCGCACACACACACACACCACACACGCACACATTTTGTAACATGCATTGTTGAATTCAACCTCCAGCATGCTGCCTATGCATGTGTGCATCTAAAACACCCCTGACCAAAAAGAGTGTGCTGCATGTGCATGTGTGCACTTAAAACACCCCTGACCAAAAAAGTGTGCTGCATGTGCATGTGTGCATCCAAAACACCCCTGACCAAAAAGAGTGTGCTGCATGTGCATGTGTGCAGCAATGTTGTTCACACGCCAGAAGTTAAGCCTCTTAGAGCTAAACCCTAATCCCTAAGTATAACCCTAAACCCTAAGCCTCTTGAAGCTAAACCCTTATCCCTAAGTGTAACCCTAAACCCTAAGCCTCTTAAAGCTAAACCCTAATCCCTAAGTGTAACCCTAAACCCCAAGCCTCTTAAAGCTAAACCCTAATCCCTAAGTGTAACCCTAAACCCTAAGCCTCTTAAAGCTAAACCCTAAACCCTAAGTGTAACCCTAAACCCTAAGCCTCTTAAAGCTAAACCCTAAGTGTAAGGCCAATGCACGCACAGCGATTCGTGACAGCAGCTGGAGGGAGACTGCATGCATATGCTCAGCAGTCATCCTGGACAAAGCAGCGCACCATACAGTACCGTAACGAATGCGAGATTCAAAGAAACCCAATCAATATACCCCAATGCGAGCAATACAAGGGGGGCAACACTTCATTATTAAACAGAATGCGAGCATATGCAAGGACTTTTGACCCTCTGAGCCGGTAATCACAGACTGCAAGATGGTACTCAGTAATGGTACCATATGGGTACCATGACGGTACTCAGTAACAGTTAGAAGGCCGTATTCTTGGTGACAGGTCCGACTAAAGTCTGTCGACAGAATACAAGGTTATACTCATTAATGTATGTTAGGAGAGTTGTTGGTGACATATTGAAAGAGCGATGTTTTGTGACAGGACAGACGGCCGCGTCGTTAGCTCAACAGCATTTCACACAATAAACCTGGTTTGTGGAAGTGAGGTCTTCGGTTAAACAGCAATTCACGGATTGGATCTGATTTGTGGAAGTAAGCTCTTTGGCTTGACAGCATTTCACGGATTAAATCTTGCTTGTGAAAGAGAACTCTTGGGCTTAACATCATTTCATGGATTGGATCTTGCTAATGGAATAGTGCATCTGATTTGTGAGAGTTAGAATGCGTGAAACTTTAAATGTCGAGTTGCTGACTCTATATATGGCTTGCTACTCTCGCCTTACTTGCTTATATTTGTATATTTGCAAAACCCTTTCCATCCCCCTTTTGTTCGACCCCCAGACTGTCCTTAGCTGAACAAGGCCAGGTCGCTTGGCAGCCTGTGAAATCCTACCGCAACCCCCGGATCGCTCCTATCTGAATTAGGCTAGTAAAATGGGCAGCCTCCAACACACACACCTGCGACCCCCAGACCGCCCCTAGCTGGCAGGCTAGGTCGCTGGGCACATGCTCAGCTTGAGCTTGGAATCTAGCAAAATCCATGCCGTGGCTTGGCCGCTCTTGCTGCTCCTGCTGCTGCTGCTGCTGCTGCTGCTGTTGTGCGTGTGGTGTTGGAGTTGGTGCATATTCATTTTGGGGTTGCTCTCGTGCATGTGGTGCTGCTACGTCTGTGCTTGGAGGTTGCTGTTGTGTGTGTGGCGCTGGTGTGTGGGTTCTCGGAGATTGCTGGACTGAAGAATAGAATGGACAGCGTTGCTCTTGCTGCGCTTGCTGCGGCTGCTCCTGCTCCTCTTGCACCTGCCGCGACAACTCTGGGGCGATTACGCCCTGAAGCTGACGCTCAATGGACATGTGCAACTCGCGCTTACAGAGCTCAAGCCTGGAAGGAGGAGGAGGACAGGAACAAGCAGAGCTGTCTGATTACGATGATGTGCAATGATGGCAAAGTAGGACAGACATCGCACACGCGGCTCACGTTTGCAGGAATCAGATCCGGGAGGAGTGGTACAGACGCAAATTGAGAGAGCATGCGCGATGTGAGGTGGACAAGTGTGGTAGGGACAGAGAAAAGGGATACGCAGACATGTGCAGCTCACATTTGCAATACAAAGTTCAAGCCTAAAGAAAAGGGGCGTAAGGTAGGTATGAGAGGTGGTTCCTCAGCGAGTGCATCCCTTAAGTGCCACGTGTACATTGCAGCTGCATAGGATTGCCAAAATCAGTTGGCCAAGATTGTGCTGCAGCTACGTAGAGGTGCATGTAGGGGTGCACACAACTGCAGCTGCATAGGGTTGCCAAAACCAGTTGGTCAAGATTGTGCTGCAGCTACGTAGAGGTGCATGTAGGGGTGCACACAACTGCAGCTGCATAGGGCTGCCAAAACCAGTTGGTCAAGATTGTGCTGCAGCTACGTAGAGGTGCATGTTAGGGGTGCACACAACTGCAGCTGCATAGGGTTGCCAAAACCAGTTGGCCACGATTGTGCTGCAGCTACGCAGAGGTGCATGTAGGGGTGCACAAAACTGCAGCTGCATAGGGTTGCCAAAACCAGTTGGCCAAAACAACAGATAGACATCGTGTATGATTATATACACTTGGAGTGCCAAGAGCACCGTACACCAAACTGTATGGTTTTGGCCATCCATATGGTCCTGTATGCTTCTAACCGACCCACTAATGCATGGATCTTGCCACCTACCAATGACGTTAATGTATTACTACTTGCTTGTGGTCGACTCATTTGAGATCATTTGAGTTTCGTCTGTTAGAGATGTCAGGCACTAATACCTATGAAGAGCTGCTTCCAGGTTACCACCCGCCATTGCTTGCAGTCCTAAGCGGTAAAAAAAGATGGAGGTGGACGTGCAGGAGCTGCCCACGATCGCGGAAAGCTGCTGCAGATCCTGCAAGATTGCAAGGGGAGAAAGGGAAGTGTCGGCACAATCCTACATGCACTTGTTGACAAACAATGGGCATAACTAACATACATCTGCATGCACAGGCAAATGGACAGACTAACACGCTGCAGTACGCATGCACACACATACACACTAACATGCATACACACGCACACACGCATGCACATACACACATGCACACCCACCCACCCACCCACACACACCTTTGGTTCCAGCATGCCTGCACCATCAGACGCGTGCGCAGCAAGAAAACGATCCACTAAACCTGTAAAAGCAAGAGGAGCAAAGTCATAGCACTAAACCCAGGAGCCAAGTAAAGTAGGGTTAGCCAGAACCATATATACGGCATTTTTGGCAGGGAAACCACCATATATACGGTCATGTACGGTGTTTATATACGCTTCTGGCCAACCCCAGGTATGTGTCATACGTTCATTTTGAACGTTCATACGGTAAAATAGGCGTATAACACAATACGCCGTATGACACATCTGCGGTAAATATCAAAGGTGAATGTGTGTACTTTGTGAGGGGATCTGCTGATCTTAAGTTTGTCCTACCTACTAACCACTTGCTTTTCAGGCAGACAGATATAATATTTAAACCAATTTTTAAGAGAGCAAACCCAAGGTAGCTGTGATGGAAAGGAAGATCGTTTGACTTCAAGTTTGTCTGTCTGAAGCCTGTGACCAAATAGGAAACCAAGTCTGACTTCACATTTGCACGCGCTTTTCTTCTGGTACACAACTTTCCTTCTCCTTAGTACAAAATTTCAAGTATGACATACAAGGTTTGCGTATATGTATATATATTTTATATATAACGTAGATAGGGTTGGCCAGAACCATATATATACGGTGTATATACGGTATTTCTGGCTGGGAAATCACCAAATATACGGTCATATACGGTGTATATATACGGTCCTGGCCAACCCTAAACGTAGAATATGCAATACAGCATACGTTACATGTCAGGGCACAGCTACTACCAGAATGCACTTGTTACGCAAAAAGCCTAGCTACGATTTAATAACACATATGCGGAAAGAGCTAAGTTTGTATAAATGTGAGGCGGCTATTATGCTGGAAATGCTGGCTTCGCCCCGGAAGTGCTATTAAAATGGATGGACTGATTTGTTTCTTCGCCCCGGAAGTGCTTTTATTAAGGACATACTGTTTGTTTTGTACAGCAATTGTTACGACTTCATCGGCATTGCCATTAAAGGCCAGCGCTTCGAATACGGCCAGCCGGCCGAATAACAAGCCCTTATGTGCTTGATTGACGCCCGAGGGACCTTCCCCCAAAGTGACTCGCTGACATGTTATGTGAACAAGCAAAAACTTTCCTTGTATTGAACCTCCTTAATCAATCTTACATGTTATATGAACAAGCAAAAACTTTCCATCTATTGAACCTCCTTAATCAACCCTACATGTTACATGAACAAGCAAAAACTTCCCATGCCATGTATTGAACCTCCTTAATCAATCCTACATATTATATGAACAAGCAAGAACTTTTCATCTAATGAATCTCCCTAATCGATTGTACATGCTATATTTACAAGCAAAAATTTTCCATCTATTGAGCCTCCTTATTAATGAAGGGGGTGGTTTTCACTGCCTATGTATCAATTTCCCCCCAACTCTTTCATGTCAGTATTTGGCCTCCTATATTACAATGAACCTTGCCTCACAGCTAGGGTTGGCAAAAACCATACATAAACGTTGTACATATGTTTTTTGGCTTGGAACTTACCATACGTTTATATACGATTCTGGCCAACCCTACTCACAGCCGAGTCTCAACCCACCCAGTCTGGGCAAAGGAATTGTTCGACCAAACAGAGCTTGATCAAACGACACACCCTGGGAGGCTTTGTTGTGCCTTCCTGCATACAACAATGAGTGTCTTATCCTAACACGGAAGAAACCCACGTACTTACTGCCTGCATCAGCAGCAGCACGCGCCTCCCGTTTCTTTTGAGTCCTCATCTGCCTAATCAAACAACGCACCCTGGGAGGCTTCGTCTGGTTGAAATCCCTCAATATCTTGACCACAGACCGGGCAGTCCCTTAGCTTGGACACACAAAATTTGCAAAACACGTGCGTGCACCTGTGAGTCCACAGAGGGGCGAAACGTGAGATCAGCTTGGGCACACAGAACTTGCAAAACATGTGCGTGCACCTGTACACCGAAGGAGGGGCGGCGGCACATGTGACGTGCAGTATACATGGAGGAATTACGCGTATGATCTCACACATGTACATCTTTGCATTCACTGCACACACTTGCTGCAGGACACGTGAAGGCTACTGCACGCAAGAAGACGTAGCGCATTTGTGTTTACTGTTCTGCTGTTACGAGAAGGTAAGCACGGCAGTCAGTGGCTCTGTGAGTGTGGACACGAGCCGTACGTAGGAGTGTTTCCTTATAACGGTCAGGTAGGTACAGCGTTCGTTAACACTAGCAGCATGAGACAAGAAGGCCGAGTTGCAGCGACAAACTTTGGCTTTCTAAAAGGCACATCTTCAGAGCTTCCGTCTAAATCACAGGGGCATCATTATGTGCGGGTTCTAAGCCATGCTATTTTTAAATCGTTGCAGTGTGCAAGCGTGTAGTTGTGCAGCACACACGAAAAGGAACAGGGTGGTAGAAGGTTGACAGGTACGGCATTTTTGTAGGCTGAGTGACCAGTACTGCAGTGCTTGTGCACAATCTAGTTGGTAGTTAGCTTGATTCAGCACACTGCACACTTACGGAACGCAGCGGACAGGCTGGTGCATGAAGGTTTTGCAGCAGCAGCAGTGCATGTTGGTCATCTTGGGGCCTGTGTGTGTGTGTGTGTGTGTGCATGTATGTATGCGTGTGTGTATATGTCTGTACGTATGTATATATATTTGTGTGTGCTTGCATGCGTGTGCTCATATATGTGTGTGTGTCTGTGTGCGCGCAAGCGTGTCCTTGTTTGTGTCTCTCTGTGTGTGTTTGCATGTGTGTGTGTGTGTGTGTGTGTGTGTGTGTGTGTGTGTGTGTGTGTGTGTGTGTGTGTGTGTGTGTGTGTGTGTGTGTGTGTGTGTGTGTCTGTGTGCGCGCAAGCGTGTCCTTGTTTGTGTCTCTCTGTGTGTGTGTTTGCATGTGTGTTGTGTGTGTGTGTGTGTGTGTGTGTTTGTGCACTGTGTTGTGTCGTTTACCTGCTGATGCTGCAGAACCATAACCTAGAGGGCAAACGGTTTGGCTTTCTTTCGGAGTTACGTTTGCAGTATCCTCAGCACCTGCGCATTGCACAAAGGATTAGAGAAATGCAATACACTAACAGTGAAGCAAGACAGGGAACAGTGGAGGGGGACGCACTCGTAGCAGACTTGAACCCCAGAGGGCATGAGGACGTCCCTTCAGACTTGGAGATGTTTTCCAGGAATGGGCAGGCCATTTTCCAGGAATGGGCAGGCTTCTGAACCCTATCTTTTAAGATTTCAAAAGGTGTTTGAACCCTAGTTAGCAAACGGCACAGAAAAGGCGGTTTATTATTTTTTACATTAATTTACGCAACATGAAGCTAGACGTCAACATCCTGAGATACCTTTCCAAGGATGACTTCAGGGTCCTCACAGCCGTGGAGATGGGTCAAAAGAATGTGAGTGCACAGTTGTATGGACCCCAGCTTGGATTGAACAGCAAATGGTATGCATGCTGCGTAACTGATAAAATTCAGCATGCAAGCCGTCTCACGTGCTCTTGCTCTCACTGACATGCTGTACTCTCTCTCTCTCTCTCTCTCTCTTGCTCCCATTGCAGCACCAAATTGTGCCGCTGCCGCTCATTGACAGCATTTCCGGCCTCAAGTGAGTGCTTTTTTTAGCGTCTTCAGAGGCGAACGAGCATGCTGCTTGTGTGCAAGTTGAGGGGCGTGCGCATTACCATGCTGCGTAATATAACTTGATACTACAAGCAGAGGGGGCATGGTTTCAGCTGCATGACATGTAGCTCCGGCGCATTCCTGGTTGCGCCCCGTTCAAGCACACTTTGCCGCACCATACCTGCCAAAGAGAAGCAAGGAGGCGAGCTGCGTAAGTTTGTGCTTCTCTTTCTGTGTGCAGGCATGGAGGGGCATACAAATGCTTAAGGGAACTTTTGAAACACAAGCTCGTGCACCACGATGGCTCAAGGTTGGTACCTAAAGCAAATAGGCATGAGTGCCTGAGTAATTAGGCCCGTGAGCATCACAATCACAACCCATTCCTGCATTCTACATTTCGTGTGAGCACACACACAGATCTGGCCAAACAAACAGCAGCGCCACGTTGTCAGCAGCACAGGGTAATGAAACATCAATCCTTGAGGGTAATTTCCTTTTAAAACCAACTGTGTAGCACTAACGCTGACGAGTAGCTCTTACTCATAAAGTAACACAGATCAAGGCAATGGCATGCGTACTTCTCCTGACACATTTTAATGGTGTTGGGTGGTCACGGTCCATGTTTGTATGCAGCTACGACGGCTACCGGCTCACCTACATGGGCTACGACTTCCTAGCACTGCGCGTGCTGCTGAACAGAGGGCACATCACAGGCGTGGGCCGCATGATTGGCATGGGCAAGGAGTCTGACATTTACGAGGTAGGTGGGCAGAAGAAAACTTGAGGTTGGCTGGGTCGAAGGAGAGTGTGTATATCTAGGGTTGGCCAGAACCGTAAAAGTATACACCGTATATAGATATACGGTGTATATACGGTATTTTTGGCAGGGAAATCACCAAATATACGGTCATGTACGGTGTATATATACGGTTCTGGTTAACCCTATGTGCACCTGTGGCCGACCCTATGTACACCCTATGTACACATGTGGCCAACCCTATGTACACCTATGTACACCTGTGGCCGACCCTATGTACACCCTATGTATACCTGTGGGTGACTTGGCCAACCCTATGTACACCTGTAGCCGACCCTATGTACATCCTATGTACACCTAAGGGTGACTTGGGCAACCCTATGTACACCTGTGGCCGACCCTAAGTACACCTGTGGGTGACTTGGCCAACCCTATGTGCACCTGTGGCCGACCCTATGTACACCCTATGTACACCTGTGGGTGACTTGGCCAACCCTATGTTCACCCTATGTACACCTGTGGGTGGCTCGGCCAACCCTATGTACACCTGTGGGTGACTTGGGCAAGGAGTCTGGCATCCACGAGGTGGGTGGCCAGAGGAATGTTCAGGGTTACACTGGTTCAAAGCTCAAAGAAAATTGAAAGCATGGCTGTGGATGCCAGGGGAGTTGGCGTGGACTAGGAGTCTGGCATCCACAAGGTGGGTGGCCAGAGGAAGCTGTAGTATAGGTAGTGGTGGGAGAGAGCCACCATAGGCCTCAGTCAAAGGAACAGCCGACTTGTTGAATCGGCAAACTTTAGGCCACAACCCCCTTCTTTCTAATTTGATCACTAACGGTTTTGCTGTCCAAGGCATGGCTTTTACTTCTTTGGACAGTTAAGTGTCACAATCCCTTTGGTCTCATTTTATTTTGCCTGCGGTTTCAATGCAAGAAGGGCTTCTGAACCCTTGCTGTGTCTGACCATGCGTCAAGAGGTGTGTGTGTGTGTGTATGTTTGTGTATGATGCTAACCATGAGCACTACATAAAAAAGGAAACTTCATGCACCCAAGTTCTTCTCTTTCCTATTGCAATATTCCCTAAAGGACAAGTGCCCCCCCCCCCCCCCACACACACACACACACACAAGAACACACACACATGCTCTCTCTCAAAAACACACATACTGTACACCACAAGCAGGTGGGCAATGAGGAGGGTGAAGTGTTTGCCCTGAAGCTGCATCGTTTGGGACGGACTTCGTTCCGAGCAGTGAAGAACACACGTGACTACGTGGGCAAACGCACCAGCTACTCCTGGCTGTACCTGTCAAGGTGTGATATGTGATTGTGTGTGTGTCTGTGTGTCTTTGTGTGTGTATGTGTGTCTGTGTGTCTGTGTGTCTTTGCGTGTGTATGTGTGTGTGTCTGTGTGTGATTGTGAGCGTGGCATATTGTTCTCTCTTGTTGTTTCTTGTTTTCCTGTGTTTATGAACGTGGGTCGAGGGCATGTAATGGGCTAGGTGCTCTGTCAAAGGTCCGGTTATGATACGCCTGTCAGAAACTTTCCTTAAGAGCAAGAAATGAAATGAGTTGCGCAGGATGTTGTCCGTTTAATGGTGAAAGTATGCACACATACTGTGCCATGCAAGCAAGCTGCCAGGAGCTGGTGGGTTTCAAACTGAAGAAAAAAGAGTATGGTGTGAAAGCATCAGACAACGGCCCACAGCCATTAGCGGCAACTGCCGACGGCTTAATGCCTGCAAAAGTCGATCAGAGCCATATCTGAATAAGTGATATATGGCTGAGTACACCAGACAAACCGAGGCAAAATTGGAATTTCATCATTGAAATCATCATTGAACACGTACCATTTTTCAAGGGTGTGGCCACGTCAGCTGCTTCCTGTGTGAGACCATTCCATTATTGCTGCGCCTTTCAAACAAAAAAGTGAATGCATTCTGAAACTCAACACCAAGCATCTTCCCTACGCAGCCTGATCTTGCCACGGTCTGCTCTCACCCAAACCGCTGCTTCGTGCAACACATTGTAAGACGTGCATCTTCCCTACGCAGCCTGATCTTGCCACAATTTGCCCTCACCCAAACCGCGTGCAGCACATCGCAAACTCTTAGGGTTGGCCAGAACCATACATTTTTAGGTATATACGGTGTATATACGGTATTTTGGGCAGGGAAATCACCATACATACGGTCATATACGGTGTGTATATTCGGTTCTGGCCAACCCTACAAACTCTGCATCTGCTGGATGATGCAGATTATGCATAGATTCTTGTTTTAAGCCACACCAGAAGTGTTTAAGCTCTTCTGCAGCTTCATTTTAGAGCATTGTGGAGCGCCTCTTTATCATATAAGCCCTCAAGGCCTCTTACCCTTTGCCCTCAAGCCTATGTTTTTATTAAATAGCTTCCTTTACTTTTCAGCCCTCAAGGCTTTATTTATACTTCAAGGCTTCCTTTCCTTTTCAGCCCTCAAGGTTTTATTCTTATCTTAAGGCTTCCTTTACTTTCCAGCCCTCAAGGCTTTATTTTTATTTCAAGGCTTCCTTTACATTCCAGCCCTCAAGACTTACTTTTATTTTTGTTTGGACCTTTGCAGGCTAGCTGCCCTCAAGGAGTTTGTGTTCATGCAAGCTCTGTGGGACAATGGATTCCCAGTGCCACAGGTGTGTGTTTGTGTGTGTGTTTGTCTGTAAGTGTCTGTATGTGTCTGAATGTGTGGGTGTGGGTGTGGGTGTGGGTGTGGGTGTGTGTTTGTGTGTGTGTAAGTGTGTGGGTGGGTGGGTGGGTGTTCGTGTGTGTGTGTGCTGGTCAAGTTGTTAGCAGTCACAGTGACATTGCATCGCTGCATGTGCTTTAAATATTAGCGTGAGGCTTGCATCAATATCAGCTCTTTGCGTGTTGACACGGATTTATGTACCTTGTGTTGTTGCTGCCGAAAGGTGACAAGAAGAGTTTTGCTTGTGCCACCACACAAGTGGTGTTGACAGGTTTGAGTGAAAGGTCAAAAGTGTTATTCCTTCAACTGAGCAAACAAACACTCACAGAAGCTCAAGGCCACTTCAGCTTTCCAGATCAGGCCTTAATTCTAAAAACAGATATGTCGAAGGAGCTTGGGGGAACCCTGCATAAATAATCGATGTGTGCGTGTACACATGTTGTTTGCCCTTCATGTGTGTGTTTCTGCGCCTATAATTTGCGTGCAGCCGATCGACAATAACAGGCACGCTGTGCTCATGGCGCGGGTGGACGCCTTCCCGCTGGTTCAAGTGAACAAGCTTGGAAACCCTGGCCAGGTAGGCACATGCAAATGTAGGCACATGCTATTTTAGGCACATGCATTTGGTATGTACTTGTAATGGAAACCCTGGCCAGGTAGGCACATGCAAATGTAGGCACATGCATTGGTGTGCACATGCAAATGTAGGCACATGCTATTTAAGGCACATGCAACTGGTGTGTACTTGTAATGGAAACCCTGGCCAGGTAGGCACATGCAAATGTAGGCGCATGCTATTTTAGGCACATGCAAATGTAGGCGCATGCTATTTTAGGCACATGCAAATGTAGGCGCATGCTATTTTAGGCACATGCATTTGTAGGCACATGCTATTTTAAGCACATGCATTTGTAGGCACATGCATTTGTAGGCACCTGCATTGGTGGGCACATGCAAATGTAGGCACATGCTATTTTAGACACATGCATTTGTAGGCACCTGCATTGGTGTGCACATGCAATTGTAGGCACATGCTATTTTAAACACATGCATCTGTAGGCACATGCAATTGGTGTGTACTTGTAATGGAAAGCATGTGCAATGGTAGGCACATGCAATTGGTGTGCACATGCAATTGTAGGCACGTGCAATTGTAGGCGCGTGCATTGGTGTGCACTTGTAATCAGGCTTGTGCGGCTACGCCGTACTAGAGCGATTTTGACCGTACTTACGGTACCGTACCTTAATACGCCATACCGTACTGAACTACTACGGTGGAGTCGACTAGTACGGTCTCAAATCGTCCAGGGAAGCATTGTGTGGCGTCAACACATGAGAGGAGCATGCAGGAGGTGGAAATGGGAGGTGTTGGGGCGGAGAGGCCTTTCTGGGGCCATTTTTGCACTGGCAGTGCCAGCCCCCAAGCTGATGCAGCCCCAACCCAGCATCAGGGTCGTTCAGGAAGGCATTGTGTGGCGTCAGCACATGGGAGGAGCACACCGGGGAGCGAAAATGGGAGGTTTTGGGGTGGAGGGGCCTTCCTGAGGCCAAAATTGCACTGGCAGTGCCAGCTTGGCACCGTACCGTACACCGTACCGTATTCTACCGTCTAGACGGTAAAATACGGTCGCTAAAATTCGGAAATACGTCGTCTTTTACAGAAAAACGGTCCGTACCGTACTCAGTGTACCGTACCGTCTGACAGTCTGAGCACAAGCCTGCTTGTAATGGAAGCACGTGCAATGGTAGGCACATGCATTTGTAGGCACTTGCATGGGTGTGTACTTGTAATGGAAAGCACATGCAATGGTAGGCACATGCAATTGTAGGCACTTGCAAATGGTGTGTACTTGTAATGGAAAGCACGTGCAATGGTAGGCATATGCAATTGTAGGCACTTGCATTGGTGTGTACTTGTAATGGAAAGCACGTGCAATGGTAAGCATGTTTGATGGAAGGCACGTGCGTTGTAGGCTTTTAATTCATGTTTGTCTGATGTTGGGGGGCACGCTATGTTGTGATTTGTGTGTTTTTGAAGGTGTTTATGTATGTGTAGAGTTGGCCATGACCATATATAGACAGTGTTTAAACAGGCAGTACAAGCAAGGAAATTAATGGTTGCTAGCGACATAGTTGCTTGTAAAGGATAGGCAAGGAGGCAATTGTCACCTCGCAATTATATATCCATCACGGACAGATACAAGATATCTTACTCAATCCAATCCAATCCACTCCGCCCCACTCCACTCCAATCCATTCCACTTCACAATGCGTCGTTTTTGTTTTTAGCTTACCCACTCATTGGTGGGCTAACCTGTAAACTACAGGCATACCTCACGTGCATGGAGCTCATCAGCCGATTAGCCAGCAAGGGCCTCATCCACTGCGACTTCAACGAGTTCAACCTGCTCATCAATGAAGACGAGGAGGTGCGTATGTGGCTGTGCACTCTAGCTTTTAACCTGCTCGACAACAAAGAAGGTGAGGAGTATGCATGCTTGCATTTCATTTTGTCATCGATGGTGATATTGCAAAAGCAGAGTTTCCCTTTCTTAATACGTCCAGCGTGTTCAATGTGGTTTGGCAGTGGTGACGGCCAAGCTATTTCAGCTGCCTTAAAAAAATCAAGTTGACACCAACCTACAATAGAGTCAATATTCTGGTCATCACATCCACCCCAGCAGAACCAAAGGCTTCTTTATCCTGGCAATATACACTGCTTTTACCTGATGTTCCAAACTAATTTGTCCTAAACTAAGGTTGTCCCTGATGTCCCAAACTAAAGGCTAGCAAGATCATAAGAAGCTGCAGCAGCTGCTCCAAGCTTCTAATAACCTACTGAACAATGTGTGCGTCATTTTTTCGTGTTTGCAGCCATCATGGAAAAAGCTTGCAAACGGGCTTTATATCAGGCACTGCACATTCCATAGTGTCTGAAGCATCGTTGAAGCCTGCTTGAGTGCTCCACCATATATTGTGCTTCAGTCGTTGCACAGTGCTGATGCTGCACTGCAATGCTGCACTGTCCAGTCGCTGATGCTGCACAGTGCTGATGCTGCACAGTGCTGATGCTGCACCGTCCAATCGCTGCACAGTGCTGATGCTGCACTTTCCAATCGCTGCACAGTGCTGATGCTGCACTGCGATGCTGCATTGTCTAGCCGCTGATGCTGTCCAGTCGCTGATGCTGCACCGTCCAATCGCTGCACAGTGCTGATGCTGCACCGTTTAGTCGCTGCACATTGCTGATGCTGCACTTTCCAATCACTGCACAGTGCTGATGCTGCACTGCGATGCTGCATTGTCTAGTCGCTGATGTTGTCCAGTCGCTGATGCTGCACCGTCCAATCGCTGCACAGTTCTGATGCTGCACCGTCCAATCGCTGCACAGTGCTGATGCTGCACCGTCCAATCGCTGCACAGTGCTGATGCTGCACTTTCCAATCGCTGCACAGTGCTGATGCTGCACTGCGATGCTGCATTGTCTAGTCGCTGATGCTGTCCAGTCGATGATGCTGCACCGTCCAATCGCTGCACAGTTCTGATGCTGCACCGTCCAATCGCTGCACAGTGCTGATGCTGCACCGTCCAATCGCTGCACAGTGCTGATGCTGCACCATCTAATCGC
>Ga0307968_1000083_pt1 | contig 51033 bp, 58 predicted proteins | sample OrgLakmetagen650_FD_201834 | JGI IMG/M metagenome (GOLD analysis project Ga0307968, IMG submission 201834) | Saline water microbial communities from Organic Lake, Antarctica - #650 | ecosystem: Environmental > Aquatic > Non-marine Saline and Alkaline > Saline | place: Antarctica: Organic Lake...
GTTTCCAACTTATTTGTGTGCAATGTGTGTGGGTTTTGACCTTTTGAAAGGTAACTATTTTTCAGTATGCGTCTACGTTGGTGAACCAACGTCTACACTCTGATGTGTTTTGCCTACTTCTTCTCGTGTCTGTAAGGTTAGCATTTTCCAGTTGCGTTTCAGCCCTTTTTTTACTTGGTTTGTTTTGAGGTTTACCTCGTTCTCATAGGTTGAGCAGCCATTCCAGGTTGAATGCCTTTGTAATCCAAACTAAACTAAACTTAAGTCAGAACAATAACAAGCTGATCAGGCCGTTTAGCACAGCGTCAGCCAGAACCGTCTCAAGCCGTTCCAGTGTACAAACAACATGCTTTTCACACAATACAATTCTTCTCAGGTACATAAGCACACAGAATGCAGCAAAAGGAGTAACATTAATGGAACAGAAGAGAGAGAGAGAGAGAGAGAGAGAGAGAGATAGAGAGAGAGAGTACAAAGCACGCAACCTTTTAAGGTTGAAATAAAAAAAGGGCCGTGAATGGGCAAAAAATACTGGTTGCCTGAAGGGCGTGCGGCAAACTTCCGGCCTAAGGTAAGGTTGTCAGATTGTGTTGTGATAGTCATGTCAAGAAAGAACGGTCAGAATCGTCGCGGGCAAAAGTGGAAGGAGCGAGAGTGGTAAGTCATTTGTGCACGGAGAGGACAGAAAATAGTTACTCGTCGTCCTCCTCCTCCTCCTCCTCCTCCTCCTCTTCCCCTTCCTCTTGTGGTGGGCTCTCCTCCTTCTTCTTTCCCTTGGGGGCGGCCTTCTTCTTGGGGGTTGACTTCTTACCGCCACCTTCGGTATCAGCTGGAGGCTTGTAGTGCTTCATTTCACCCTCGTACCTCTTCTTGTCTTCGACGGCCTTTTCTTGGTACTGCAGCAGGAGGGTGTAGGAAGCATAACTTTTGGACGGCATGTCTACTTCCTCAGACAAATTATATAATCGGAATCCTGAGATTGAGAGCTATCGATTGATATACATATATGGGTCGAATCGGGGAGGGGGGGGGTGAGGTGGTCCCCCGACAAGTTTTTAGTTTTGCAGGGGGTCTCCAGTTTTTTTCTGGGGCATTTTCACGAAATTTTAAACATATAGTCGGAATCCTCAGCTCAAGTCCAGTCGATTGGCACCCTTTCGGGGCAAATTGGGTTGGGGGGGGGGGGTCTGTGGACATGTCCAAAAGCCAGAGGCACACGCGCACGGGTGCAGGCCGCGGGGTGAGTCAAGCCAATGAATGGAGCAGCAATTCACCCCAAACTCACAGGATTGTGCCAGCATGAAATAGTGGATTTCTAAAGAATGAAAGCAACGTGGGGCTGTGTAAGCTAGTTGCGGGTGCCTGGTAGGTCATGTGTGCGCGGGCGTCCGACTCTCAGTCTTGGCTCCACAACTCTGCAACACTCAAGTTTCAGATCATGATGAATATGCAGATGATGCAGAATTTAAAAAGGAGTAGATTGGTACCCTTTTTGTCTGGGTGGGGGCACTGGAAGGGGGTCTGGGGGGTGGGTGGTCCCTCAGGTTGGTCCACCCTAGAAATTGGACATGCCTTCCAAAAATAAAAATAACACCCTCCTGACTGCAGGGGAAAATATTGGCAGGAGTATGTTGGCAATTCTAACACAGGCATGTGCAAGAGATCAGCTGGAAGGAAAAATATGGAACAGGCCCTTAACTTACTAAGGCAGCACAAAAGCCATTGAATGCAAGGCAGTGCAGCTTGGCCTCATGCACAAAAGTAGTAGGCACATACCATAACCCATCCCAGGTTTGAAAAAAACCAATTAATAAATTCCAATGCGAGCAATGCGAGGGGGGCAACACATAATTAATAAACACGATGCGAGCCTATACGAGGGCCTTCTGGCCCTATGAGCTGCACCTACATGCGTATGCACGCACGTGTGCGTGCGTGTACGGTTATGTACATACATGCGTGCATGCATTGTGTTCTTGTGCGTGCGCACGTACATGTGTCTGCATACGTGTGTGAGTGTGTGTACATACGTATACATTTCCCATACATGTGTGTGTAATGTATGTGTGTGTGTGTGCATGCGGTTACGTGTGTGTGCGCGCGCATACATGTGCGTGCGTGCGCTTACGTGCGAGTTTGTTTGTGTGCGTGCGTTGTGTACGGGCGTATACGGTTGTGTACGTACGTACGTGTGTGCGTGCATGCATTATGTACTTGTGCGTGTGTGTGTGCGGGTACGTGTACGCGCATGTGAAGGGACACCAAGAGAAAGGTGCCCTTCCTCTTGGTGTACTTTCTCCCCAAGAGAGGGCCTCCAACCTGTTTGTCCCCTTGAGGGGCGGCTTCAGTGTCTTTCCCGTCCATGTTTGAAATTAATTAATTAATCACAATGCGAGCTTTGCGAGGCCCAAGTGACTTAATTATTTAAATTGCTCCCCACACACCATGAGGGGTTGAAAACGTTCGCTGTACGGGGTGATAAGTACTTTACGGTTTTTTGATATTAGCAATCACTGATATTGAGTAATGGGATGATAACAATCACTGGTGGGCAGGGTTGGCGAAGGGTCTTTGCGTGCTTCTTGTGCACATGATGTGTATAAACAATGAGAACAATAAGATAAAAGTTTACACATGCGGCTCTGGCCAATGCTCCTGGTGGGTTTGATTGAACAGGCAGCTGTGCGGCGGTTCTTGCGTAAATTGTTTCCAGCTACGAATCACAGACCATTTAAATAAATGCCAGGATAAAGCCACCATCTCTTCAAATTGACAAATGCCTGTGCGTCAGTACTCTAGTGCACGATCAAATGCTTTATGCCCCTCTGTCAGAGTTCCGAACTGTGAGAGGAAGCATAGCTGACCGTCTGTCTGCACATTGGCTCTGCCCAAACATAGAGACTGAGCAGAAGCGAGGACTGATGGACCATTGAGGTCAGCCAATTGGTGGTTTTCACAGATACTGCAGGTAAAAATTGCCTGCAATTCAATGAGAACGCACATGCTCAAGCAGTCCCACTCTTTTCGTTTGGTACGTTCCACGGTTTGCGTATACAGAGAGGAGATAAGGGGGGACACTGTCACAGCGTTGACGATGCATCTGTCACGCTGGGACGGTCAAACTCTGCCTCAAAGTCAAACTCACTGGCACTTTGTCGGCCTCCGACAGCTCCTTCCACTGCTTGCCGAGCTCTTTGGTGATGTCGGTGAAGCTTATGTTGGGGCCTCCCTCAGACTTGATGGTGTCACGCATGTCCTGGCAGAAGAACATGTAGGCGCTCAAGCCTCGCTTGGGGGCGTTAGGGTCCTTCTTCTTCTGCAGATAAGCAAGACAGAGAGTTCTCGGTGTGTGCACAAAACCTTGCTGATCGCGAGTACGGGCCCTCCGCAAGTGATTGTGATCGTGCCCGGCCTACGATGCTTCGGAAAAGGGGCGTCGTGGGGGAGGGATCGTGCGGGGGAGTGAGGGAAAGGAAGGAGGCCGACTTGGGTACGTGCGTATATGTGTGGGTGTGTGTGCGCCTTGTGTCCGTAAGAGGGGTTCGTTTCCGTGGGGGACTGGAGTGTGAAGTGCGAATGTGTGTGTGCATGAGACGCAGCTCAGGCATGCGCGTAGTTCGTGAAGAAAGAACATACACGGGGGACATAGGGCGGGGCGCGGTGTGTGTGGGCAAGAGAGTACAGGCCCCTGTTTTGCTGGCCGGGGAACATCCAGACAGGGGAAGTCTGGCCTGGCAAATTTTGCCTGCAAAACTCTGCACTGTGAAGCCCCCCCCTCGCTCCTCTCTCACCTTCTCGCCCTTGGCCTTGGGCTCCTTCTTCTCTGTCTTCTTGGAAACAGCTGCCTTGGGCATGTTGTTCTGCGGGGAAACACACAGGGGAGGGAGAGCAGGGTCAGAGGGTGGGCTCGGTGGTGTTACGAGGGCTGATTCGTGCCGATGACCGCACGCGCTGGCCATATGGGCCTCCCGATGGCACACAAGCGACCGATGGAGGAGGAGATGGTGATCGTGTGAGGGAACAGGAGGGCAGGGTAGGCGGTTTGTGCGAGTCAATCCCTCTTGAGTCCCCCTGCCGAGTACCAGGCTTTAGCAACAATCACCCCACTGACCCGTCCTGCATACTGAAGACCCACATGCTTTGCCATCCTTGTGTGTGCGTGCGTGCGTGGCCGACTGACCGGCAAACGCTAGCGTACATAAGGTATGTCTGCATGAGACAGTCCCACTCACCTGAGTAGTTCCGAGGAGAGGAGAGAAGAAGAAGCTGCGTGTGTCTTCTTTTAAACTTTATGTATTTCTCTGGAAGATGAGTTTGGAAGTTCAAATTCCCATCTGTCACATTCTGTGCATGAAGTGGAATTTTCCTGTGCGAAGTAAGGTAATAAACAATGATTTGAAACAAACTCGGGTTTGCGTGTGATGTCCATGGACAGCTCGGTTGACTGGGATGGCCTGGAGCCGCTCCTGAGCTGGATCCGGTCAGCCAAGGCAAGCAACCAATGGCCACCCCGCTATGAGGACATCCCTGCACAGTTGCTGCCGCTGTACCAAGCGCATAAAGCAAGCAAAGCCCGACCAGCAGCTCAACAGCCAGCGTGGGCGGTCAAGCTGGGCAGCAAAATGAGCAAGGCGGGCAACACTTCTCAACCAGCCGCTAAAGGTGGGCAGCAATGTGCAGCTCATAGAAGGAGGCCAATTCAAGTTAAATGCATAATTGAAATGATGTGTTGTTCTGGTACACTCATGTGAAATGGAAGTGCAACATTGTTTGGTTGACGCACGAGCATGCAACAAAGGGGTAAGGGTCAATACCATGCACAAACATACATAAGGAACTACACTGCTTCATTGACTGTGAGGGCTTGCGCACGAAAGGCTCGGAAGCAAGGTGCACGAGTTGCGTAAACGCACACAAGCAGGACGATGGACGATTGTTTGAATGAACGCAGCTGTGCTTGAGCTACATGTCTTTGTATGATGTGTCATTAAATGCCATTGGATGACAAGGCTCGAACACCGGATGGCCTTATGCAGGTGCAGCAAGGGCACCTCTGCAACCGGTGCCCCTAGGCCAGCAGCTCCAAGGGCATAGAGCAGGGGAAGAAAGCAACGTTGTTCCTCTTGTACAAGCAAACGTTGTCGCTGCTGGTGACGTGGGCGAGTTCGGCTTGCTGCGATGCTCAACAAACTCAAGAGGGCCTGAGCTGCAAAGTATGCTCTCGCCAAAATTTGGCACGCCAAAAGGCTCAGCTGTGCTACGTAGTCCAGGTGGTTCTCCGTGAGATGGATTTGTGGAAGTACCAGGGCTGTCACACTTGGGCACCGCAGTTTTTGCCTGCTCAGTGTCTGCAATATGGCAACTTGACCAGGCATACGCGCACACACGCATACACACACATGCACTCATGCAAGCACACATACGTAAATAACTCATACACACACAGATGTACGCACATACGCGCATATGCACGCATGCACGCACACACGCACATACAAACATGCAACGCAATACAAAAGCGCCGCGTCCTGCTCAAGCCTTGTGAAGTGCATCCTCATGCTACCCCCTTAATGTGCCGATACACTTGCCCAACTTACCTCCTCCTGCTTTTCAGGCTCTTGCAGCCGCTTGGGCCCCACTCCTAGCAGTGCAAGGCCTCCAGAGTCAACTAACCGCCCTGCACCTAGGAGCCCCATTGGGGAAGGACATGCAGGTAGACACAATCTCTGTGCTGTTGCCCAATGAGTCAGGTTGCATTTAACCTCAATGCGACATACCAGCCTTTGCAGCTCTGTGAATATCTCTGCAAAAAGCGTGACCTCAAAATCAAATGACCTGCACACAACTGCCACCGTGCTGCCCTGCAGGCACCCACAGCAGCAATGCGCCCCTCAGCCGCAGCCGCTCTGCACGAAGGGCACTGGGCGCTGACCTTGAAATGCTGCTGCCACTTGACAGCCGATTGCCTAGGACTACAGCAAGTGCTGCTGTCCTGGGTGCAGGTATGCAGCAAGGCAGGCTGCCTTTCTCAGGGCAGGCTGATGGTGACAAAACGCCGGCTTCCAAGCAAAAGCCAACAGCAGGTGTGTTTGCGGGTGTGGTGCAATGTGTTTATTCATCTGTCTGCAAGTTTTGTCCGTGTGTCTAGATCAGCCAGTTGTTAAGGCCGCAAATTTGGCCGTGTGTCAAAGTTGCTGCTCAAAGTATGTGATCTCCTGTGTTGCTTTTGTCACAATGTAGGAAGGTAATAGGGAGATGGGGGGGGGGAGGGGGTAACAAATACCAGTGCCGGGTTTCTGCGTGACCCTGATAACCCCCCTGAAATTCATAATAGGAACATCAGAAAGCCTTCATTGGAGCAATTATTGGATGAGGGAATACCTGACCTGTGTTGGAAGCATGACGTGATCACAAAAGTAGCCTCCTGCACGCCTTGAAATGTCAGTGCTCTCAAACACACCTTCACGAAATGGCACACACATTTACAGTAAATGAAGACTCTTTGGAGTGCATACCAGCCACGGGCGATCGCCCTACTGCATGCTGCAGCAGGGGTGAAGACGAGGGGATCATTTTTTCGCCCTCACAGACAGGCCCAATCCCTTCCCAGCACCACCATCCCCGCCAGCAGCATGGAGGGTCGTGCCTCACCCCTCATCGCCTTGCATCCCCGTCTGCCCTTCCCCTTCGCCGGCGTGCGCTGTTCCAGAGCCACCAGCATTACGAATTCCAAGGGCAAGAAGCAGCAGTGGACAGGAGTTTTCAGAATGGGGATGGGGGCAGGGTACCGAGCTGCCAGCAGCAGCAGCAGCAGCAGCAGCAGCAGCAGCAGCAACAACAGCAACGCGAGGCTGGGACGGCACGAGGCAGCAGCGTGCTGTTGCACCATTTAGCACTGCAGGCGTGCAGCCCCCTGGTCAAACCTAGTAAGGTCCCACAGCAGGGGGGAGGGCGTCCTAGAGCAGAGCATGTGGATTACTTTAAGTTGCACCAGGTAGGTTAATTCTTGCTAGCGCGCCGTCTCTCCATGAGTGAAATCAAAAATGGCTGCAATGTAATCATGGTGCTTAGGTTAGCATGTGTACATGTGCCCGGTGGCCGGCATGGCTCCTTTATGCATGCTCTTGGGTGTTGCTTTGTGTGCCATTGGAGGAAGTGTGTGCAGTTTTGCTGAAGCCGCTGCATGGGTTTTGCAGCCGACACCGCTACGTCCAATGATGAGAGACAACTGTGCCGAACGATTGATCAAGATCCCCTTCCACAGCAGCATGTATGGCTGCGACCAGGATTACACAAAAAGCCGGCTGACTAAACGTATTTTGCTCATAACACCAAGCAAATACCACACACTCAGCAATTTCAACTGTTCCATCTCTTGTGCCTGTTAGGCTGGTGGAGCAACAGGGCACACGTCTCCGAGGCATACAAAAGAGGTCAAGCCAAGCCCCAAACTTTCCCAAAGAACCCGTGTTCCTGTGCGCAAGCATTTGCAACACGCCACAATCCAGCCTCGTGACACCAAATCAGTAGCAGCAGCTGCTGCTCCCCCTCCCTTACTCGTCCCTCCCATTGCTAGAGCTCATCACAGCAACGACGGTACTCAGCATAATGTGCCATGTGGGCACAGTCAGGCAGGGGGGGCAGCTGCTACACACAGCAACGCCTCAGCTCCCCTCCCCTGCTCTATGCTACTGTCCCCCCACCCTCCTCCCTTCTCCTCAATGCCCTCAATGCCCTCATGCACCTCAGGGGCGTTTGCGGCAGCAGCAGCAGCAGCAACAGAAGCAGAGCGTGGACCTGCTTGGCAGCAGCTTGGTGCAGCCCCTGCCACCGCACAGCCAGCTGTTGATGCCCGCACACAGCACCTGCAGCAGCAGCTTGCCGACGCCCAAGCACGCATTGCTGAGCTGCAGGCCCAGATGGCGGGAGCAGGAGCTGCGTCACAATCTCTCTCGCAAGTGCACTCATGTGCTGGGCCCCAGGGCACTGTGCCTCAATCTTCTCCGCAAACAGAGGAAGCCTGCACCCCCACCCGTCATGCTGCTGGGGCAGGGATGTCTGCTCTGCCTACTTCAGGCCCGCACCTTAGGTACAAAAGCGAAGAGGAAGACTGCACTTGGATTGTCAACTAATTATTAAGCATGTTAAGCCTGGAGTGCGTCAATGTGCGCGTCCAAAAATACTGACCACAGAAGGTTCCCCCGGGAATGTATTCCCACCTATGCCCAACCTGAACCAAATCTGGCCTTGCTTCTGCTTCCAGCCTGTACATACAACAAGGTTATGTCTTGTTCTGTTCTACACTTCCTTTGCTCATGCAATTTATTGTACATTCACACCATGGGCCGCCACCACACACAGGCAGCTAATCGGCAGCGTGCCTGCGCCCTCCCAGAGCATACTGCTTCTCCCAGGACAGCAGCAGCAGCAGCAGCGGCAGCGGCAAGGCCACGCAACGTGTGAAGAGCTGCTCCAGCTCCCCACGCTTACAACTATAGCGCCTCCCCACAGCAACGCAGTTCTGTGCACCCCTACACACCAGCAGCAGGCCGGCATGGCTGAGGCCAGCACACCCACGCAGCATAGTACTCACCAGCACCAGCACCAGCACGATGCACCGCATGCGTTGCAGGGCAGCACCAGACCAATGCAACAGGAACATCTACTGAGTGCCGAGAAAACGCTTATGTTTAGCCCTGGCTTGGTCAGACCAGGGCTTCATGCCTGCCGCAGGAAGGTGGGCGAATCTAATTGTGTGCTGTTAAAACATCTTATTTGCCATCATGCTTACTTTGCCTGAGTGCTCTGCAGGCAGCTTCCCCGCTGTTCTGAGCAGGGGGTATTCAAATAATTAGTGAGCTCAGTGCTGTGAATACGTGTATGTTTTGCTGTGTCTTCGTGTGATGTCTAAGGATTTTATAGCGAGCTGCAAATTGTAAGGAGAAGTTGTGCTGAGGCATGCTTGCCTTGTCCTGTGACCCTGGCTAGGTCTGAGGCGATCTCACCTTTTGCTATTCAACTAGTGCATTGCATGTTTTGTTCTTACTGTTCCTAAAGCTGCATTTTAGTTCATCAAAGATATGTTAAATGGTCAAATCTTAGGTGCACTCTTCATTACACAAGACTTAACTGTCACACGCACGAGGGCACACTATACACACACGCATGTGTGCCCGCATGTGCGCCCATACACACATACACACCGTAGGTAAAAATCTTACAGTCTCGTAATACACACAACAAACACTTCAGGGCCTTAGTTTCCAGGCCGCTGCTGCTGAGCACGCCCGCTGTGCGTTGCTCCCTTCCCCCCTGCCCCCCTCTCATGCTCCTCATGGCGGCGGAAGCACAGGCTTGCAAGCTGCTATGCCAGGCCAGGGCGTACAGGCTGCCCCGCTTGAAACAGACAAGGCTCAGGATCTGCAGGGCTCCGGGCAAGATCAAGGCGTGACTAGCGGCTTGGGGGCGGTGCCAGGGCGAGCTGCTGGGCAGCCACGCCCAAGCGTGGCAGCTGCACCTCACATGGAGCCACCTGAGGCCTTGTTTCATGACATTTCAGATGTACTGATGGGTGTCAGCCCCTCCAGGCCGCGTGCCTTACCACAGCAGCAGCAGCAGCAAGGCGTCCAGGGTGATGCGCAGCAGCCAATCCAGAGCGCCATGCAAAGAGCACAACCAGAGAGCAACACAGCTAACATTCCCAGCACAGGATATGCTGGGCCAGCTGGAGCAGAAGCAGGAGTACCTAGAGCAGCAGCGCAAGCAATAGCAGCTCCCTCACATCAAAAGGCCCGTGCTCCACGGGCAGCTTCAAAGGCAGGCGTGAAAAGGGGGCGGGGAGGAGGGGTAATCAATAAGGTACAGCCACAGCCGCAAGTGGTGGCAGGGAGTGGCGGCATCAGTAATGGCGGTAGTGCTGGCACCAATGGGGTAGCGACAGCACCGCATGGCTCCTTGGAAGTAGCTCTTGCATGTGGTGGGAGAGAGGAGATGGCAACGGGCATGGAGGGGGTGGTGAGGGCGGAGCAGAAAGGTGGCGTAGAGCACGATGAAGGAGATGAGGAAGGGCAGGTGGGGGCAAAGCGCAGGCGTGGTGCTGGGGGTGTCCGGAAGAGTCAGGCACGTGCTGGGGCAGGGAGCAAGCGAAGAATGGGGGCTACTCGGGAGGGAACGGCTAGGGTGCACTCAAAAGCAGGAGCACCAGCACCAGAAATTGTTGGAGAAGTGGGATCTGGGGTGGGGGTGAGTGATCAGAAAAAAGGGGTGGAGGGGGAAGGGCAAGAGGGAGTAGAGCGTGGTGCTGGGGTTGCAGCAGAGCAGGGTGGAGGGGGTAGGCGTGCAGGCTTAAGGGCACGTAGGGGTGCCATGGGGGGTTATAATAAATCGACTGAAAGGGCTGAGAATGGAGCAGAGAGTGAGGACAGTGAGTACAAGGCTGACGAAGGGGAGGACGAGGAGGAGGAGGAATGGGAGGAAGACAGCCCGGTCAGGTGAGGCGAGCTTGTGTGGATAGGGAGGGCATTCGTCTTTGACGCCTTAAAAACCAAAAGCCAATATACCTTGGCGCCCTCTGGCATGCAACATTGCAATGCGCAAGCCCGTTGCTGCACTCAGACCTGCATCCTTGCGTCCGAATCTCCACCCTTACTGAAACAAGACTGCTTGCAATCACTGTACTGTTTCTCAGATCAGTGCCAGTATTGCTCGTCAAGAATTATAACATGTTTATCAGTTCATTATACCAGTATTTGCCAGGATATACGATATTGTATTGTGAGTTGTTTTTAAACGCCTGCAAGACAAGAGACGCAGCGGCTGCCTTGGGCTTATTGCTCCAAATTGCCTTCTAGGAAGGCTTTACGCTGCCAAAATTAGCCAGGCGGCTTATTTATCAGCATCCTGATTAACCCATGGTCACTGCACTTGGGTTAGAGGACCGGATGCTTTGTCGAGAGTTGAAAAGGCCTGAAACCGGCAGGCTTCACACCTCTCAGGTGCTCAATTTTTGAAGGCAACTCGATTGAGCAGCCTAATAACACAGATAAAATGTCTATGCAACCAGATGCAACTGCAATAATTTAGGCAACTTCCAATCTCGGAGATGGAAGTGTACCCAAGCATATGCCTGATTCTAGGAACGACGAGCCCCCTGCAGAAATTACACATGAATGACTGGTGAATCTGATTCCTAATTCTCAGAACTCAGGAAGGGAAGTATTGTTTTGCCCCTCACTCTGGCTAACTGCTTTATGGATGCACTCTGCTCACCATTAAGATTCGATTAATATATTTTCGCCCTGTGGTGTTATTACAGATTACAATTTACCAGTCAAGGAGTACCCTATTATGCCAGTATGGCAACTGTTGGAATGTGACATGGAATACATCAATGCACTGTATGCACCGCCCTCTATGTATGCCCCATATGTACCCTGCTCCATTCAGCATTTAACGTCCTTTCCAATTTATCCCGTGCAAATATGTCTGCACCTTAACAACACCACCTCGCAGGCCCTCCAAGCGTCGGGCAGCTTCCTCCAGGACCATTCGCCAGCCTACCACTCGCATGCACAGCAGAGCAACGTCAGCGGTGGGGGGTTGGCAGCCAAAGGTGGTGGGCGAGGCAGAGGAAGAAGGAAGGGGCAAGGGGGCAGCCAAGGGAGCAGGACCAGCAGCAGCAGCAGCAACAGCAGCAACAGATGGCCAAGGCTCCAAGCCACCCAGGGTTCCTCGTCCCCGCAGCGCAGCCGTGCCTGTAAAAGCCTCTGGCTCTGCTGCTGCGCGTCGCTCCGCCCCTGCGTGCGTGGGAGGTGGCGGTGGTGATAGTACCAAGGGTGCTGCAGCCTGTAGTCCTGCAGCTAGAGCCGGCTCTGCAGTTGCTGCTGGCATCAATGCAGGGCCAGCTGGCAGAGCTAGAAGCAGCCGTGGTGCTGGTGCTGGTGCTGGTGTCAATGGTAGTGGCAGTGGGGGTGCTGCTGGTGGCGGTGGTGGAGCAGGGGGTGGGGGCAGTGGGGCTGGGGGTTACTCTGGTATGCGTGCTTCTGCCCCAGTGTCTTTGGGGCCTGAGGGGGGTGTGGCAAAGAAACGGGGCCACGGTGGTGCGGCAGCAGGGAAGGGGGGTGGGGGCAACTTTGTGCGTTACAACACCAAGGGCGGCAAGGGCAACCACAGCTTTGGCTACGAAAGCAAGTACGTAGTGCATATTTGACGGGGAAATTAGATATGTGTTCTCAGCAGGGCCTGGTTTGTCATTTGTTTTGCATCAGAGCTACCCTCAAGTAAAGGGACTTGCGGCCTGGCATCTGTGGGCATCAACATGGATTTTCTGCCCCTTACACAATTTCACACCACTGAGTAACTTAGTGTTTTGAAACAGTGTATGAGATCCAGTCCTTGCCAACCATTTCAACATACAGATCTGCTGCCAGTGGCCGCCTTAAAGCCTCACGCACAAGGTTGCGTCGTTTGCATGGCGGCAAGGTGGTGCGCACAAAGTGGACTGCACCTGCCATGGCAGGCCAGGTATGTGTGTGTGTGTTTTATGCGCTTCCCAAATACTTACAAAACTGGCATTCATTGAGACATCTGTAACGGTGCACCTCATCACCAGAAAAATTATCCCGTCTCTGTCTTACTCACAAGTGCACTTCCATACCTGATCACGCTCCACCAGCACACCTGAACTGCTCATGCGTTTCTCGGCAACAAGCGCCAGCAATCAAACACGTCCTTTTCCTTCTCTACACTATACTGCCTGCACACCTTTGTGCGCGCCTGTTTCCTTGCAGGGTGCTGACTATCTGGAGGGCTTCAAGGACGGCAAGAAGTGCTTCCGATGTGGAGGCCAGGGCCACTGGGCGGCGCACTGCCCTTTTGACAAGGGCACCGCACCTGAGAACCTGCAGGTGTGTCTGTGCTTCAGGTGTATGCTTGACGCGTATTTAATCCTTTATGCTTGTGCTTGACATGTGTGCTTGGGTGAAATGTTTCCTCCTTGCAACCGCTGCAGTGCGTGCCTTGTAGCGTCAGAGGATTGCATGAGCAACACCTTGCCAGCCTTCTTTTGCTGTGTTCCTGCAGATTGTGAAGGCCTTCTTCTGCATTCTAAAAGCAAACTCGTGTTTACAATGCGACCAATGTCTCGTTATGGCCTTCTTATGACACAAGAGAGCAAAGCATTGCTACAGGGCCCCCTGGAGGTTTCAGGATTTTCTACCTCGCATGCTCAGCTTGTTTTGAACCACGCCCACTTGCACGCAATAGTGTGGTCTGCACATGCGTCAGCTCCTCATAAAGGTCTTGCAGATCTGCTGCAGGAGCGCGGGCTCATTTCTTACGGCACACAAATGCAATAAATACAATTGACAAGGGTACAGCAAGCATTTGCTCATGCAAGTGCCGTGCTTAAAACAGGACCCATTGTGTCTGGCTCAGACGGATGGCGCACAAAAAAGTGTGTTATTATTCTAACCTGATTGCTTTGCTTGCACACATACTTCTGTACGACACGCACACTTGCACCATGCTCATGCCCTTGCAACTACTCAGGCTGCAGCGGATGATGCTGCTGATGCTGAGGCAGACGACGCCGCCAAGGGAGCCATCCCGGGGGCCAGCCCCAACACCAAAGCTCGCAGGCTGGCAGCCAATGAAGTGTATACTGCTGCTGCTGGCTCGGCACAAACAGCAGCTCCTGGGACAGCAGATGCCGTCAAAGCCTCCAGACACCTGGTACCTGTGCAGGTTGTGTGTGTGCGTATGTGTGTATGTGTATGTATGCGTGTGCTTGTGCGTGTGCATGTGCGTGTGCGTGTGTGTGTGTGTGCACGCATGTGTGAGAACTGTTGTGTGAGTGTTTGCGAGCACACATCTTGCGTTACTATTGTTACCATTCCTGTTGTGACAATATCCGCTGTGGCGCATGTTTAACAGTAGCTTAAAGTGGGCAAGCCTTGCAATTCTGTGCCACGCATACATGTAGACACTTCTTGACACAAAGTGACAGGGGAGTCATACAAGTCGAGCCATTGCTGTGCACGCTTCACACAGGCTACCGCCAATTTGCAGGGCGGGAAGGGAAAGCAGGTCCAACAGTCAAGGGAGCCATTTGAGGTGAATTACGTCAGATAGAGCAGAACATAAGCTGGCAAGTTAGGGCATCCTGCTGGAACGCTGGGCACATCGTGGCACATCGTGACATGTTTTTAAAATGCCCGTGGGGATTTTATTTTGCGCCTGCCTTATTTGAGTGTGCGTGATCCTTTAAAGCATGATGTATATTAGCCCGTCCTTTGTAAATCACGTCGGTAGGATTTGCATGTAGTCTCAATGGGATGTTGCATTTTTATCAACCTGACAACTCCCGCACCTGAGCATGAATCTCCAGGCAATGCTCAGGCACGCACCCAAGGTCTTCACTAAGTCACGTTTCTTCTAATTCCGTTTCAAATGCTTACTCTATCCCTTTCTCGCCTTGTTTAATTGTTCCATACTCGTGACAAACGTAACAGTTTCCACACCGGCGTCCCAGTCACTAGACACCTACTCAAACCCACACGCAGCTTTCAGCCCTGCTTTTGCCTGAGCTTGCCGCTGAGCTAGCCGGGGCAAGCAGCCTTGAGCCACTGGACAAAGATGCACATCCACCAACTTCCGATGCTGGAGCCCCAGCTCCGGTGCCTCATCCACCCGCAGTAGCAGCTGACAGTGCGGGTGTCACTGAGGCTGGCGATCAAGTTACAGGCCATGGTGCAGCAAGCCCGGCTCCCTATGCTGCACAAGCAAGGGAGGAAGTAACAGTGGGAGTGGATGCAGCTGACGACGGAGCAGCAGAGGAGGCGGCAGCAATAGCAGCACCGGCAGAGCCTGTGGCAACAGGGCCTGTAGCAACAGGACCTGCAGCAACAACAGCTCAGGACGTCGGACCGTTGGTTCCATTAGGACACACAGCTCCCGCCCAAGCAGCGTGCCCAAGCCGTCCACCTGCAGCATGGGCGACTGACGGAACCAGGGCGGCGGCTCCCTCCTCAGCAGCTGGCCTTGCTGCACACCTGATGACTGATGAGCAGCTGAGGCGTGTACTGCAGTGCGTGTTTGGGCACAGCCAGTTCCGTGGCCGCCAGCTTGAAGTCGTGCGTGCAGTGCTGACGCAGCAGGCGTTGCTGGCGGTGCTGCCCACAGGAGCTGGAAAGAGCCTGTGCTACCAACTGCCGGCGGTGCTGCTACCAGGTGGGCTGGTGGACTCGGTGTGAGCGGTCTTTTATGAGGGTGATCTCTATGTGGGGGAACTGAGGAAGGCGTCATGCATATGTAGGGTGGGGCGTGGCCTTCAAGCTGCCGATGCTGCCTCCAGGTGGGGGAGCTCACAGAGGAGGGAAGGTGTATAGAAGGCAGGTGTTACGAGCCCACGGGTGCGGGCAAGGTCTTTGCTCTTAGGTGGTGGCTAAGGAAGCGATCTGGAGGAAAGGTTTGGTTGCATGTTGCAGGAACATGTTGTCGGAAAGAGCGTTCTAGAGTAGTCATTCATGGTCTGATGTGTTAGTACAGGGTCAAAGTATATTAAAAGGAGGGACCCTTGACTTGTTTACCTTATGTGGCTTTGTGCCGTCCATTATGTATGGAGTGATTGTGCTCTTACTTCCTGCAAAATCCCATTATTTTGCACCCCCAACACCTGACCTCCCTTTTTAAAGAAAATCCCCTTGTTGGCCTTTCTCCGCCGTCATGCGATCAGGTATGGACTTTCCTCCTTTTCACCAACAAGTTTCTCTATGCGACAAAGCGCACATGCCTGTGTGTTGCCCTCAGCCATGCTCTATAGTTTATAGTCATGCTCTATCCGAGCACTCGAAAATGTTGTAAACATCCCGCCATCATCAGTCGCGACAACCAACACCGCTGCATGTGCATGTGCTTGCACCAGGTGTGACCCTGGTGGTCAGCCCCTTGCTTGCTCTCATGCGTGATCAGCTGGACCGCCTGCCGCCTGCTGTGCCTGGGGCTATGCTTTGGGGGGGCCAGACGCGTCAAGAGGCAGAGCAAGTGCTGGCGGACGTGGCACGAGGAGCTGTCAAGGTGTGTGTGTTTCAGGAATTGATCAAACAGTGACATTTGCCTTCTGGCTGCGTGTCTGGGTGCACAGATCTGTGATTGCGTTTTGTGTGTGAGTATGGGTTGTTGAGAGGCAGATATTGTGGCAAGAAAAATGAGTAAATTGTTGTTGAGGTGCCAAGGCCAAATATTTTGGAGTTGGCTACACAGAGCGTGGAGGAGGAGGGGGGTCGCTTGTTGTTGACAATTAACACCATGCGTTCAGGTCCGATAGAATTGCTCATTTGGTTCTAGTTCACTCAGCTGACAAGAGCACATATTGTAATCACATGACATTGCTTTCAAAGAATGTGAGTCATATAAGGACTGGCAGGTAGACCGTGGAGCTCTGCTCTGCACGCCCTCCCTGCCCATGCATGCACTAGCAAGAGTCCGCAAGTCTGACTACAATAAAGGAAATGTTGGATTTGTTCAAACTAGAGTCCTGATTCTGTGCACGCTTCATGCTGTCCACACACAGCTGCTGTACGTGGCGCCAGAGAAGCTGCTCAACCCTAGCGTCCTGAATGCACTGCGCAAGCTGGAGCGTATCCCACTGGTGCGTTTTTGCTTCTGCTGTGTGCACGTTTCTGTGCATGACACGTGCTGGCGTCCCTGGGTGCATCTCTTTTGATATGAGCATGATCCCATGCTGACCCACACCGAATGCCGTGGGCCTGCCAAATCGTAGGTCTGTGTGGATGAGGCACATTGTGTGAGCGAGTGGGGCCACTCGTTCCGCCCAGCCTACTTCCGCCTCGGCCACATCTTGCGCACTGTGCTGCGGCCTAGCACTGTGCTGGCCCTGACTGCCACCGCTACACGCAGCACACAGGCCGCCATCAGCCAGGTAGGCTGGGACTTGACTACCTGATGATGACCATATGTTGATGCCTACATGTTGATAACTACATGTTGATGAGGTGTAGTTTGTTGCTGTCAGGGGATGAAGTACAATGGGGTGTAGTGTGCACCGCGGCCTTGTGTTGTGCTGCCCTGATTGCTATAGCACACAGACTACCGTCAGTCTAGGTTTTTGAAATGTGTTGAAAGATCTACTTTCTGTATAGCCTTCATTGGGCTGATCAGCAGGGGACTTTGCCATGTATTTAGTCGATTCCTGTTGTACTATACTCCTTTTTGCCGGTTAGAAAATTTGAGACCATAGCTGCTCCCCCCGGTCCTGCTCTTGCACCTGTCTTTTGACTCCGTCTTCCATCTTGTCTCTGCCCTGCCTTTTTTGTTCCCCCCTATTTTGTCCGCTTTGATATGCCCTGAAGTTGTTTTTGATGTCCTTACTCATTTCAGGTCTTGGGGATGCCTCCGACCTCTGTCATCAGAGAACTTCCCTTGAGGGACAACATCCGCCTGCAGGTGCGACAAGAACAGCTTTCAATGGTGTCAATCCTGGATTTTTTGTGAAGTAGCAACAAGCTTACTTGGCATGTTTGAAATCACCCTTGACCAAGAGAATACTGTGCTGTATTTATCATGTGTTGGTCTAAGCCATCCAATTATATGCAATTTGTGCCCCTTACAATGCACATGCGCATGCATTTCACATACATTGACAGACATGCACACCTCATGCATGTAAAAACCTCACATTCACTCTATCACACGCACTCAAATAGGTTCTCCACATGGACAATGGCACCCAGTCTGGACGCTCGCGCTCCTGGCTTCTGGCTGTCTTGCGCAAAGGCCCCCTGTCAGGGCTGCAGTCTGTCATTGTGTACGTGGCGTTTCAGGTTAGTCCATGCTTTGCTCCTGTGGGGAACTTTGGCTCATACTGAGGTGCCCTGACAGATGTTCAGAGAAACTGTAGAGTTTAGATGGTTAAAAGTGAGCGCCGTCTCAGCTGTTCTGCATTGCAACTGTCATTGTGAAGGGGTTCTTTGCAGTGCCGTCAAAAATGACTGGCACATAGCACACAGTCAGGAGAAGGTACACAAAGTAACCATCAGTCTGACACAGGGGGCGTGCAGCAGCCATCACATGTTGTATCTGCATCTTATGTTTTGCATGTGTGTAATTATGCACTGCATTGCATTTGCCTGTGACGTGCAGGCCCAAGCGGATGAAGTGGCAGACCACCTGAAGCAGGGCGGTGTCTCTGCATCAGCCTACCACGCGGGCAAGCACATGGAGGAGCGACTGACTGTGCAGGTATGTAGGGGTATTGCAATCAAGCCGTCTGTCATCTTGAGGTGTGTAACAAGGTGTGCACTTCTGTGTGTGAGTATGTGTGCGTCATCTATGCCATATTCACCAGAGGTACTCAAAAAGCTGAAGGTGGTAACATTTGATCCTTGGACACATGCAAGAGGGTAGATGTTTTGTGATGATGCACATGAGCGAGGAATTTCGTGATGAAGCACATGAGCAAGGAAGGCAAAGAACAGGGTTCCATTTGTCTTGTTATCATGCCAAGTACCATGAGTAGCGTGTCACCATATCTGCATTATATGTTGATTCACGATGCACTGAAGTTACCAAGCTGTGGAATTGCACAGCCGATAACCAAGGTGCCCCTTCCCTTGTTCTGTGTCTGTGACGACCTTAGACACTACTCGATATCACTTTGCTGGTGCATGTCTCTTCTGCTGCCTGCCTGACACGTAGGCTGCTTTCTGCTCTGGCAACGTGCGCGTGGTGGTGGCCACCGTGGCTTTTGGCATGGGAGTAGACAAGGCAGAGGTGGGAGCGGTGGTGCACCTCACTCTGCCCCACAGCCTGGAGGACTACGTGCAGCAGGTGAGGCACAGAATCCTGTGCTTATGTGCGCGTTTTTGTATTTGTTTGTGTGGCCGTGTTTTAAGTGGGAAAAGAGCGGGGAGTGTTAGGTGGGAGTAGGATGCTGTACCTTGTCCCGGGCTTAGTGGTGACTGCATTCAAATGCCTGCAAGGGATGAGCAGGGAGTTGGTTTCCAAATGAACTGGTCTGCTGACATGCGAGGTTGGTCCTGGAACCAGGCGAGGGCGCAGTGGTTCCGAGACCAACCTCCTGTGTCAGCAGACCAGTTTATTCAGGCCTTTGGGGGCTTAAATCTCACCGGGGGTAAGAAGCGCTCCCTGAAGGCCTGAGGCTAGCATTTTGTGCAAAGGGGAGAGGCATGGCAGAGGTTGGAGTGGTGAGCGTTTACATGTGTTTGGCCATTGTGGTGCAAACAGGGATGGCTAGAGCGGGAAGGAGAGTGCAAGGCAAAGGAGTGATGCAGGGAACGAGAAGGGTTGTGGGTGGGCGGCCAAGTTATTGGCACAACGCTAGTGCAGCCTGTAAGTTGGTGCTACCAGCACAGAGGTCAGTCTCTGCAGAGAAGTTTACACTAGTGGGTAGTCTTCCCTGTGCAAAGCCGTATCCTTCCAGGCTATTGCTGAACGCATGCATTTAACACAGATGCAGCCCCTACCCTTACACACACGCAAGTGTGCAAGCATGCATACATGTGGGATAACCTGTACAAACACAGGTTGGACGTGCTGGCCGTGATGGCAAGGCCGCACGCGCATTCCTGGTGCTGGACAAGGCTGATTTCCTGAAGCTGCGCTCCCTTTCTCACAAGGGTGCCACTGAGCTGGCAGCCGTGGAGGCTCTGTGTGAACGTGTGTTTGCGCCTTTGAGGCAGCTGGAGGAGCAGGTGGGAAGAGCATTCAAAGGGCAGATGACTATTCGCAGTAAAACACAAGTAGCCGCCAGTGATAGCTTGTCATTCTGCATCTGCCCCTAATCGTTATTGCTGGGTGTCCAATTGTTGGTTCCAGCCCGATTTTCGTCGCAGTGGAAATTGCAAGTCCTTGCTTCAGTAATTTGCAAGCCCTGTGTCGTGCTCTGCAAAGTGGTCTGAGTTCACAGCAGGTATTTCCCTAGGAATTTGCCCTTCATAGATGTGATTAATGACATACCTCAGGCAATGGGAGGCGTAAGCAGTGAGGTTTGATTGGCAGACAACAAGTCTCAGGCGCTTCTAAAGTTTATACGCTGCCTCCGTTCACACCATTTGTTGTGAGTGTGCAGAGACTGTAGCACGCGCTACCAACTGCTCTCTTGCATTGCAGGCGGCCCGAGCGGTAGCTGCAGGCACCTCTGTGCCCATGCACGGTGCATTCGGTGTGATGCCCACCGCAGAGGCAGTCATGGATCTGGACATGGGGGAGGAGTCCATGGAGACGGTGCTTAGCTACTTGCAGGCACGTCTGCCCCATTCGCTGCTGCTGTAGTCTGTGCGACAATGGATGTGTGCATGTGAAAGTTTGTGCGTGTATGTGTGCGTGAGTGTATGCGTGCATTTGTACATGAGTGTGTGTGTGCATGAATGTGTGTGCTCATGCATGTGCATGTGTGTATTTTTACCATACGCCCCCCTCCACTCCCCTCCTCATCCTTTTCTGTGTGCCTGCCTCTCAGGGTCATGACGGGCGAGGCGCCCTGGTCACCCTTCCATCCACCTGTGCATTTGTGGACGTGTACTTCCACCGCACCCCTCCTGCCCAGCTTGCGTCTAGGAGCCCCGTCATCGCTGCGCTGCTGGCAGCCAAGCCACGCATCACAAGGGGCTCTCATCGAGTGCCAATGGCTCGCTTAGTGGCTGCAGCAGGGATGTCCTCCTCTGCGGTGCGTGTTGACACGTGCTGTTAGTCATTTAGGGAACGCATATGTTTGCAGTTCCTAGGTTGGTAATTCAGATCTCTCTGCCCAGGCAGTATGTGGCCTTGGAATTGCTGTGGTAGTCTTCTACACTTGAGTGTACAACCGTGTTGAATGGCATCAAACGAGCTAGATCTGGTGTACTTAGTGCTAAATCAGGCAAGAAGCGTGGACAAGTCCCTCAGCCACACATTGTACGTTGCAGGCACGGCCTTTAATGTTTTTAGGAAGTTTGAGGTATGAAGAGGGGGAAGGCCGTGCCTGCAACGTACAATGTAAGGCTGTAAGTCACCCTCGCCAATTGTGCAACGCCCCCTTTCAAGAACAGAGAAGGGCATGCTTTATTAAGGAAAATGACTGACAAGGATTTCCCTCTTTGACACCCTTTTTACTTCACGGAAGTACAGAGATCCGTTGCTAGCCTCCTTTGTGCGATGTTTCCTGCCACATTTGCTCCCTTCCGCAGGTCATGTATCACCTGGCAGACCTGGCAAAACGGAACGAGATTCACTTTGAGGCATCAAAGGCCAAGGCCTTGTCATGGCGACTGGTGAACTATAGATTGGCTCTTCGGTATTATGTTGCTGCTGTGGCAGTACGTCCTTTTGCTTGGTCCTCTACTCAATGCAGTTGAAAATAACCCTAGAACAGCTCCACAGCCATGTCTCTCACCATATGTTCTGGTCTGTCACTTCTTCTCCAATCCAAACTCGTCTTCTTCGTTCTGATTTTCCCACATTGCAGACCCCCCAAGCCTGCCCAGACGTCAAGGAGCTGGCAAAGTCCCTGCACCAACGCCTGACCCGGCAGCTTAAGGTGCGCTCATTTCCAGGCACCTGCTCGGTATCTTCTGACTGTCAGTTGCTTCCCGGCCACTTCCTCTGATTGCTTTCCTCCAGCTGCATATATGTATGAAGACATTCCAAGGCAAAGTGCAGGCTTTGATGACACATTCCAAGGCAAAATGCAGGCTTTAAAGTTTGCCGCACTTGTACTTCTGCTCTTGGCAGAATCCCTCTGTTCTTGAGAGAACAGTACACAGATGTAAGCCTATAGTTCCATGTTTTTTACCTTTGCCCTCTACATAGATTTCTGTGCGCCGGCTGGATGTGGTATGGAAGCTCATGGCGACAGCTGCTCAAGCAGGTAGGAAGGGCTTAGACACGGGAACTGACAGATGCAGGGATATGCGTGCCTGTTCGCCTCCTCAGATTTAAAGTACGACCTAGATGATTGTTCATTGTTGCATTTTATATTTGCATACAGCTCCCCTCTAACTTCAGCCATTGCTGGTTATTGTACACGCTAGCTTGACTGCAGGTCGCTGCGCAGAATGCATCCACTCACCCGCAACTACATCATAGCAACACTGCCTTTAACGCTCCAACGTACACAGGTGACCAACCAGTGCAGGAAGTGGTGCTGCGGTCACACACATCTGCCTACTTCAACTACATGTTCGATGTTCCTAGCCTTGAGCTGGTCACCTCTCCCACGCCCTGTGCGGACTACAACAGCCAAACACAGTCAATTGCTCCTCTAGCTCAACTCCAGCCCATGCTCGAAGCACCTGCTGGAGCGTCAGCAGACCCAGCTGTAGCACCAGATCCACAGGGGGAAGGTGGTCTTGATGGCCACGAGAGTGGTGTGGAGTTGGTGGTGCAATGCCAGCACGCAGGCGCAGCATCCACAGGAGCAATGGGCGCTGAAAGGCTGAATTTGGAGGCACCGCAAGGTGCAGACCAACCTGTGGCCCAAGATGGCCTTGGACAGGATCAGGGGCAGGGGTCTGTTGGTGATCTTGGGTTAGAGGCGAGGGTTGGCTTGGATGGGGTGGTGCAGCAGGAGTTGCCTGTGGTCATGTTCCCCGAGCGTGCGCAGGCGCAGGTCGCTGCCTTTTTGCGGACAAACAAGCAGCAGATCTTGGACATGGTGCGTGCATTGTCTGGTCAGCGCTGAACCTGAAGTGGTCACAGTTGATTTAAGATTGAATGCTTAAGCATCTGGGCCTCTGCTTCTGGAGCTGTATGTTTGTGCCCGTTCAGCACCATGCAGCTCCCACCTGTTTTTCTGACTCGCCTACAACTCCTCCTGCACTAGGCCGTGCAGCCAGACAGAAAACTGTTTTGAAGCTGCCTGCCCAACCATTAACAATGATCCTGTCGTACACATTTGTAGGCAAAACGTGACCAGCATATTGGTGGCATTGCTGTGGCACGCATTTTCCATGGCCTCTCAACACCCACCTACCCTATCCAACATTGGAAGAAGTGCGGGGTTTGGGGTCAGTTTACTGCGTGGGACTTCAGCTCAATTGTGGAGGTGAGGCAGACGAGTGGCTCCAAGCAGTGTAGAGCCCTTGAGGGCAGAATGGGGTGTTTGTGCAGTTGTGCTGTCAGATGCCAGAGATTTGGCACGGGTATATTAAGCAAGATACTATGCAGCTGCTGGCGACAGACGTTGCAATGGCATTGCATAGTTTTGCTCAAAAGTGGGTCGCATTGCGAGCGCATTCTTACTCATATCCATGGAAACCTTGTATCAATAATAAGGTGCATACAAGTAACTCGTTTTTTTTACATGCCAAGTGCTGCGTTGTTGTGTACATTGTTGCAAGTGCGTCCATCCTTCTGCCAGCAAAGTAACAGCCTTTTGGAGCCTCAGACTTTATATATGAGAGCCAGCAAGCTGCAGTTTAGCAGGAGAAAGACAGCACTGGTTGTCGGCTGATTATTATGTACGCTAGCTTACAGGCTTGGTTGTCTGCATTTGCAAATGAATGACCTTGTTTTGGGTCCAATCATCCTTGCACTGTCGTTATTACGAAGATGCTTTGCTGCCCTCTGGATAATAAGCTTGGTGTGCACAATTTTTCACCAGCTCCGTGTCGTTCCAGCTCTAAGGTCCACTTTAAAAGGCAGCTTATTTTACTCACTTTCAGGTCGCTCGCATTGAAATTGCAAGGGCGGCAAAGCGGACAGCTGAAGAATTTTGACTGGAAAAGAACATGTGAATGGGAAAGGTCATGCCATTTCTGGGCAGGATTCAAATAATATTTCATCTAACATTTTAGCAGGTTTGCTGTCATTACACTTGCGCGGTTTTTTTTTTGTTTCCTTGATGAGCTCATAGTGATGGACAGTTGTTCAACTGTCATGATTGTTGCGGTTATCTAGCTAGCTTGTTTTTATACGTATGTTCAGCTCAGAAAGAGTCTGAAGGATGCTTCGATCCCTGGAATTTGGATCCACTGCAAATGGTAGCAGTGGGCAGGCCGATAAAAGCGCCGACGCTCTGATAAAGCTCAATCATGTTTTGATGTATTTGCACGAAGATGACGGATTCAAACGCTAGAAATAAAGATTTCGAAATGTAAGAGCTTTTAAAACCTTCTGCCGCGACTCGCTCTCTCTGATCGGCTCATGAGCCAAGACAAGAAGAATGCACGAAAGTCTGCGAATTAGACCAGACGGTAACTTCGCCTATCGCAGCCGACTCTATCTATTTGCGCGTCAAGTAGTTGTCCACGCCCCTGAGAAACACTCACCCACTCGGTGATGCTCTCTGGTGAAAGACCACCAATAACATTGCAAACACCGCCGGTTCCGGTTGGTTGTGTGTCGGTTGTCATTCATCTAATAATATATTAGCATAGTTTAATACTTATTCAGTGCAAATTTTATAGCTGTAACACAAAAACACAAAAACAAAAGTGCACGCGCGCGCGCACACGCACACACACACTCACACACACACACACACACACACATATGTGCACACGTACGCGTATTTATCCCCTGCCTTGCGTAACCCTGCGTGACCCTGCGTAACCCTGAGCACAGGTGCGACCCAACACGCAAACACACACACACACACACACACGCACACACACACACATACACGCATGCACGCACGCACGCACGCACACACGCACGCACCACACACGCACACACGCACGCACGCACACACGCACGCACACACGCACGCACGCAATCACACAATCACACAATCACACACACACACACTCCTTTTCCTTATTTAATGTGGGGAGTGGTTACGTGCCTGCGTAGTTTTTCTTTTTTCTTTCACACACACACACACACACACACACACACACACACACACACACACACACACACAAACACACACACACACACACACGCACGCACGCACGCACGCACGCACACACACGCACACACGCATACACGCAAACACACATACACACATACACATACACACACATCATACACACGTACACATACACACACACGCACGCACACACTCACGCACACACTGGCATGATTGCACAATGCACATACCCAATTACTTACTAAACTCACACAGATAGAGCACGCAGGCACACACATTCACATACCAAATACCGAAACACACAGAGCACGCACATACACACATACACACATACACACACCTCTTCCCTGCAGACACATAGGAAATCAGGATGGATTTCCCAGATTACGACCCTGGCTTATCAACAGGTGATCACACACATGCACAAACACACACGCACACACGCACACACATATATACACACACACAATCACAGCTACACTCTTTTATGGATTCCTTCACGCACAGAGGACAAAGACGTAATGCGTATTTTGGCCGGACCTTCCAAAAGCTTAGATTGCCCTGGCATTTTAAGAAGGAGCAAGAGCATTTCTTGCTCCCTCAAAGGCTGGTCAAACACCAGTAGGTGTGACAGTGCCTCCCCTACCCCTTGCTGGTGGCACAACAAGTCAAGCTCGAATGGGGTATCCTCAGCTACAAGGCCCGTATCCTCCCTCTCTCACCAGCTTATGTCGCCCTCTCCGCTCTTGCAACACTCCTCCACCGATCCAGCCCCCCTCAAACAGGCTTCTTCCCCTCTTAAACCATCCTTCCACCTTACACCTTCTCCTCCCCTGCCACTCCAACAGCCGCCAGCGAGCCACACGCAGTCCAAGTACAACTCAACTCTCTCGGATACGGCAGCTCAATCGGGGAGACAAAGCCCGTCATTGGAGCATTTGATCGCAAGGAGGCGGGAGCACATCCTGAAGCCGCAACAGGAAAATGCAGCACAGGAACAACAGGGCAGCCCAGCAACACAGCGACCCTCTTTACCCCCATCCTCCTCCTCTACCCTGCGGACACCATTACCTGGGCAGCTGAGCAGGTGCACAACGCATGAGGACTCCCTGTTGGCTCAGCTGGAAGCAATCGCAAACAAGGTAGGTTAAGACAGGTGCCTGGCACACACACACACACATACATACATACATACATACACGGGAGCACACTTTCCAGATAAAAGACACCATAAGGATCACCATTGGCAAGGGTGAGCTAACAGTTGGATGCAGCTTCAATGGCCAAATTACGCAAAAAATCCACTCGTGCGCTGTGTGAAGTTTGAAGTGGGGTCACACGAATCGCTCTGTTGTGCACAGGTATATGGTATAATCCATAATGGTGCTATTGTGTACAACACCTCCCTTTTTGTGCTCCTGTGCAGTGGCTGACGAGGCTTTCTTGTGGTCTCACACAAACACACACACACACACACACACGCACACACGCACACACACGCACACACACACATCCCCTTCTTACAAACCATGCTCAGGAGCTGATGGAGTTGCATGCAGAGCAGCAGAGAAAGGTAGACCTTCACCAGCAGCATTGCTCCCACACCACCTATGGCAACTGCGGGCGTCGCTTTGCCAGCCAAGGCAACCACATTGCATCAAAAGATGCAGGGGCCATGAGCAGGCTGTCATGTGCACACAAGAGCTCTACCTCTGCGGAACCTGCCGCTGGTTGTGCACAGCAACCGGGGGAAGAAGGCAGGCAGGAAGAGGAAGGATTTAGGCACGAACACTATGTCAAGCAGACCTCCTCTGAGGTTAGCAGCATTCTCCCTGTCTCCCAAGCTTATCAGAAAGCGTTACATAGAGTGCATCACAGGCTTCCCTTGCGTTCTTCTTCAACTCTGAGCAGCTACAGCAGCGCGCATAGAGCAGGCTCCTTCCCTTCCCTGTGTGGGCCTCCCTCTGCTGTGCCTTTGGAGGAAGGGTGCACCAGTCAGACTAGGGACGGCGGCAGCCAAAACAGCAGCACAGAGGCACAGCGCGAGAGTTGCAGCATATTTGAAGGAGAGCAGGGAGCAGCAGCATGTGTGTTACAGAATGAGGATGGCAGCAGCAGCAGCAGCCACGACGGGGGTGGTGGCCTCAACAAACGCAGCAGCGTGCTTAAATGGGGCCCCCCTTCAGTCTTATGTGGTCCACCATCTGCGGCAGCACCTGAAGATATAACGGTTGAGAGGAGCTTGGAAAAACTCCATCTAGCGGCAGCCGCACGCGAGTGAGTGGCGTAGAAAGAAAAGAGAACGGAAGATCAACACAGGCGCAGTGAAAAACCACTCCCCACGTTAATTAAAGAAAAGGAACCACTTTGGTACTTAGCACCGTTCTAGTCCTCCACCTGAGAAGAAAAGGACGTGCAGTTTTTCGCGTATTCCTTTTTGCTTTGCTATTTTTTAACTTGGCTGAAGAGGTGAGCAGGGTCCTTAGTCTTTTGTTTGAAATGTGGCTCTGCTCAAGCTCACTGCAGGTCTATCCACGTGCACCGATAAGGCTACAGATCCAGGCGCCCTCTGTTGTGTGGCCATCACTTTTCATTAAATACATGTTTTCACACAACGAGATCATTGTGTTAAATAATTACAGGAGGGCCAGCAGGTTGCAAGTCTGTCAGCAGGCAGAAGTGCAGCGTGCAGGAGCGCAGCAGGTACTAATGGTTGATCAGGTGTAGGTTGTAAGACTGGAGTTCATGCAGAGAGGAGCGAGGTCCTTGTTTTTGAAGCAGGCAGTAAGGCACGATCCTTGCATCAACGTAGCTGCTACATCTCCCTTCTATTCACACATCCATCGAGAGCCTTTGACAAGGCTTGAGGTGCTGCAGCACAAACCGATCTTGCATCATTCAATGCACCTTCCTTCCTCCCAAAAGCAAGCTTTCTTGCTGAACCAAAGATTATTTGGACAGCCTTACTCATCAGAGAGGGACAACTCCTCCGCCCCCCCAAACACTCATATTTCAGCAAATTGCTTTTATGTACGATTTAGAGACGGGCAGATCAATAGAAGGCTGGATTTGATGGATCTTGCGTGGCACCAACGTGGCATTGTTTATTGGCACAGGAATCACACCTTTGGTCTTTCAAATGCAGACCATCGCATTTCGTTTGACCTCCAGTATTTTGAACACCATAATGATTATAATTGATGCCAAGCCTTTGCACCTATAAGAAGCCGTTTGCAAGGAGCAAGGAAAGCCCCCTTTTGGGGGGCATTCCTTTTTGCTTTTGGTGAAGTTTTGAGCTTTGTCCTTGCAGGCTCATGCCCCTCTTCCTCCTACAGGCCTGCCGGTTGAGGCTCCTTTCCAACCCCCATCCAGCAGCAAAAGGCCCCTTGTCAAGAGTCGGAGCAGAAGCTATATAGAAACAAATCCTGTGGCATATGATGCAGAGGCTGCCGAATGGGCCGATAAGGACTTCCAGTGAGTGCTGGCTTTTTGCTGTTCCACCAAATTTGGGTCGGTTGGTGCTACAGATCACGATGCTGAGTTAAGATTTATCATCAGTGATGGTGGAGCTGGAGGTAAACCCCTGTAATTTTCTGAGAAGCGGGGTGGAAAATTCACGTTGTGATGCACGTTGTGAGTGCAGCCAATAGGACTTGGTGGCAGTTTTTAGGAGAATTATTAGCAAAAAGGCTACTTCCTTTATGTGCGGTTTGAAGCTCTCACGATGAAAGGACGCTTCACCCACGTTGCTAGAGGATGACTGTTTGTCAAGTCCCACAATTTTCTATAAGGCTCAAGTTGCTACAAGTTGCTAGAAAGCGGTGCGTGCTTCAAGAGGCTGTGGTGTCACAGCATGTTGAAATGCACACACGTGAGTATTGAATGCATTTACAAACAGTCGTGCAACAACAGGCTCAAAGCAAATACGTGTGACTGTATGCAGATTGATCTCAAAATCGCAAATATTCCACATATTACTCAAATTTGTTGCATATAGTGTTACAATGCCAGCAGGTGGACGCAGAGGCGAAATAAATGTGCTATTTATCTTATTATTCCTAGGGTGTGTGCACTGTGACTGGCACTTTTCAAGCTCAGAGCACTATTTTTTAGAAACCATAGCAGTTGAGCTTACAAAGTGCCAGTCACGGCGCCTGTGTGTAACTTGCTGCGACGTGATCCTATTTTTTGATGCCAGAGCTACGTACTGCTCAACCAAGTCCATTGATTTTTGTGCTTTGGAATCTTTTAGTAGACGAGTATCAGTGCAGACGAGTTGGATGAAAAACCACGTGATCTGTGAGGTGTGCAAATTGACATGCCGTTTCCCATTGGGTGCACCGTACTAGGGTGTAGGCACCCTGCGTGTGCAATTAGTCCTGTTAAACGCAGGGCCACTTGATTCCATTCAGATCTAAGCACACAGTTCATAATCCAGCTGATGATGTTGGCTACAGCGTGAGGCTTATCGGCTTCACCTTGATGACGTGGCATGTGAGCAGGTGCCCCTTGATTGCAAATAAGAGACATTTTTTGGCTTTTGTCCAGCGCTCCCCCCCCCTCTGTTAATGGCCAACAGCATCCTGAGGATCAAAGGTTGCTCAAAGTTTGTTGCATGTGGTACAAAGTGTGCATCTATTTTTGTGCCATGCGTGGCCTGCAGGGCAGCTGCACTGAATGCCCACCTCAGTCTCCAGCACTCAGAGCAGGACTTCATGTTGGCTGTGAGCAAGTTGCAGGTAAGCAACCGCTCTGCTTACGTTAGGATGGGTTTGGTGCTTGCCCAGGAAACACAGATTTTTAGACCCCTTGTGTTGTGGGGCTCTCTTTCCTGTGCGTCAAGTGTGCAGCGCTTAGGTAAATTTAATTTATTTCAATCAGTTTTTTTGTGCTGTGTTAATGTTTCCAGAATTTAACTAGGTTCTGATATCTGACACTCCACTGACTTTTTTTGCAGGCATATCGCCCAATTTATGTGTCGCCTGTCAAGCCTCCCCCCTTCAAACGATCTGTGAGTTTTCGTTTGAAGAGTGTGGTGCAGGGGCAGGGAGGAGCAGGTCAATAGTTTTTAGGGTCCCCGAGGCTTATTGGAGCTGCATGCACGGGCGCCCCACGGGCCTCTTCATCACAGCCTCGCCCCTTGCCTTTGCCTGTTACTTCCTCTTGCAGCTCCTTGAGCTGCCTCTCCCTCTGCAGCTTCTCACGGTCCCACTGCTGAGCAGCCAGCCTTTCAGCTGGGGACTGAGGCTTCAAGAACAGGGCCAGGGGTTCACACTGGCGCGCTTAAAGCTCATTTTGACAATCACCCTCAACACAGGAGGCAGGAAATTTAATTTTATAGGAAGGCACGTATTATTTTTGGGCTGGACCCCCCTAACCCACCACCCGCCCCCCAAACCCCCCTTATAGTGCCCCCACCCAGACAAAAACGATACCAATCTGCTCCTTTTTCAAATAGGCATCCATCTGCATACTCATCAAGACCTGAAATTGAAGTGTTGCAGAGTTATGGGGCAAATACTGAGATACTGACGCCCATGCACACGTGACCTACCAGGCACCCATAACTGGCTTGCACAGTCCCACATTGCTTCCATTTCTTCAGAATTCCACTGACTATTTCATGCTGGCACAATCCTGCAAGTTTGGGGTTAATTGCTGCTTCGTTGGCTCACCCCGCGGCCTGCACCTGAGCGCGTGTGCCTCTGACTTTTGGATATGTCACAGCCCCCCCCCTTTGACCCAATTTGCTCAAAAAAGGTGCCAATCGACTGGGCTTGAGCTTAGGATTCTGCTGATATATTTGATATATCGTAGAAGTGGCTTAGAAATTTTCTGGAGGGGGGATCCAAAAATCTTGATCCCCCAAAATTTCCGATTTCGAACCCCAATCGAAAGCTCTTGATGAGAGGATTCCAAATATATATTTTTTAATCGATTTGACACAAAAGTCACACAAAATTCTGCCTCCTGCTCAACACCACTATTAATAACTAATTTATCACTTCGAATTCAGTTCGGAGAGGGTTGCCCCCGTGAAAAACTCACCTCCCTGCCAGCCAAACAATCTCACTTAACTTTGCGCAAGCCTATCTCTGCATCCACTCCAACATTCCGTGACCTGAGACATGCATTGGATAGCTGTTTCTTGTTATTTTAGCAGATGCTGTAAGGTTGGGAAGAGGTGTAGAGGCTGGGGAGATATTTGGGCGCAAAAAAAGGGCAAAAAAAAGGCACCTGGAAGATTGACTCTGGTGTGAGTTGGGGGTCATGGACTGAATGGGAAGGCACAGTTGGAAAAAGCACCCCGGTGTCACAAGGGGAACAATATGCCAAAAATAAACCAGGACATCGATTGGCCCCATTCAAATTTAAATTGACGCGTATAAATTGGCAGCAATGCTGAGAGCAAAAACCGGGCTGGAACTCGCAGTAGGTAAGGAGCGACAGATTTTTCTCTTCCTCCCCTGTGTCCCTTGTGTGATTGCCTCCCACTCGCCGGCGTTCCCAGTATTCCTGCCCCAAATTCGATATTCCAGTATCATCAAATAACATTTATAATGCTTATATCCTGCAGCAAAGGTCGATCAGGGCAACCTCAGAAATGCACCTTTTCCCTGCCAAAGTGGGTGCAAAATACGCAGCGGGCCCCACAGAACCTTTCAGAATGCCAAATTTCCAGCAAATGTCAATGATTTAGATATAACATCAAGTATATTGCGTTCAGATGAGGTGTAGGGGGCTTTGAATTGGGTAAAGAGCTAAATGAGACTGGTAGGGTGGGTTTTTCACGGGGGCGAGGGCCCCGAGAATTTCTAAAAACTTTCGTTTTCTGGCAAAGTAATTAATTAATTTCCAAACTGATCGTAAACGAACGGTACGTTATAAGTTAATGAAACAACTTGTGTGTGCTGTATGCCTCGTGCTTCCAGGGACGTGCTACTGTTGATGTATTCCCGACACAAGAACAGTGCCCACCAGGCCCTTCTGGAGATCTAGGAGGAGCGGCCTCAAGCTGTTTAGGGAATGCTGAAAGCCTTGCAATGACTAGCAGCGACCTGACCACGGCTGAGATGTTAATGCAAGCATCGTCAAAGATTGACTCACCCGTCCCAGCCCCTCTTGCCTCTGGGCAACGCAGACCTGACCGGAAGGCGTCCGGGTGTGTTGGGGACTTCATCAGTGTTCCTTTATAATGCAAGTCAGTGTTTTTAGTCTGATTTATGTAACTAGACAACCACTATGCCTGCTTCTGTTGGCATTCTGGCACTTATGTTCTCTTTTAGGATTCATATCACAAGCGCTTATAGACTAAGGCCCTCAATTCACACCCTGAAATGCTCATTCTCTGTCATTGTTCACATAAATATAATCTATTCACATGCAGGGGGCCTCCGACAGACAGCAGAGATTACTGGAGGCAATGGCCTTATGATAACCATAACACCTTGAAGGGCTTTAGATCAGGGTAAGGAGGAGGTTGTCTCTGTTGCCTAACATCAATGATGCAAAACAAGAGGTTGGAAGAAGTGATATATCGCATATGGTTGTCATTCAGCTTGGTGGATCAAGACCAATTTTTCTGCTAAATAACATTGTTTCCGTTTTATTAACACACACACACACACACACACACACACAAGCTAATATATGCATTTCTTGTCATTTTCTCATGCACGCACAAACACACACACACACACAAAAGTATCAAATACACACATACACGCATGCACACACACTTAAATTGGTATGCACACAAAAGGAACGCCCTTGTCAAGGAGTCCACATCCGTCCCTGTCCCATCGTTCTTGCAAAAGACATGTCTATTTAATGAATATCACTGCTTTTAGGGGGAAGAAGCTTGCCTCTTTGCCAAAACATTTTTTAGTAAGCTTGTGCGATGATGAGCATTCGTAACTGCTTCCATATTCGTAACTGCTTCTTTGGTCTAGCTCACTCTGCGTCACATAATACTCTTGCTTGCATGGTGAAGGGAAGCTGGGACAAACGACAGCAAGGCACATGCATCTGCTTGGCTGCCTTGTCGCCCCCTCAACCCTGATCATTATGAAGGAAGCTGGGGGTCCAGGTGCGGGTCTGAGAAGTGCGACAAAAGTACGATCAAGGACATTGCATGGGCACAGTGCAACATGTGCAAGGTGGGGCAACACTAACGGCGGGGGTTGCTTGTTTGCAGACTGGAGAATGCGCAACCAGGCAGAGTACTAACTCCTGGACCTCCCATAATTTGGAAACCTTGGAGGCCTGTCAACCCGGTTGACCTGTCCGACCTTAGGACCGATGTTCTCCCTCAATTGTGAGTCTTGCTTCAAGCTCCAAATTGAGGTGTGCTGTTTTCCTCATAATTGTTCAAAAAGCTTTGTGTTGAAGGATCGTTTGGTTTCTTACTTGTGTACATTTTGTGTACTTGTGTACTTGTGCATACTGCTAAATATGAGGGGCAACCTCGTCCAGCTCATAAAGTGTTAGGTCAAGCTTGTTCCATTTGTTCCAATAGTTGCAGCGCAATAATCTGTCCAAAAGTGAAGCACAGACTCATGAGTTCTCTGCATAACACATTATGTGATCCGCAATTTTGGGCTAGGACTTCCGTAAGCCTGCTGCCACACTTGACAGTCAGTACAGCAAGTGCACCTCTCCAGCCCATTTGTCTATACGCAAATGCGCACACATACACGTGCAGCGATTCAGCTTGACCCTGTCTTTGAAAGCACGGATCATGTGCAGGGATGCAATTGAGGCCTATTTCTAGCCAAGAATTAGGCGCTTTTCAGTTTGCTTCAATCTGTTCATCATTCATAATATATTGCGGTAATACTGCATTGTTGTCACTATTATATATATTGTGCTGTACGGAACATGCTGAACTCATGGAACATTCGAGATGGATTTTAAAATGTTGGCTCTACCGTTACATCGCAGGATTCACAAAAACTTGCCAGGAGGATGGCATATTTAGCAATTATCCACTCTTGAGATGAAACAGCAAAGGATTGCAATGGCAAACAGGGAAGATATCAGTTTTGCTCCAAAAACATCCCCTGTACTTCTTGCAAAGAAGCTGCTTTTCTGAATAACATATAATCATCTACATAACATATTATCATCAATGTGCCTTTTACTTCTCCTGTGCCATTCCTTCATGTATTATCATTTATAATCCGTCCATTAAATTTAAAAGAGGAACCTTCTTGCTTTTCTCATTGTTAATCATCAAATGCACCTTAATCAAACCGTCATGCATGCTATAGGCTTTTATGTATCTTTCAAGGCCAATGAAATGTGCAATAACACGCAGACTGGGTACTACACAAACATGTTCTTTGCATTGTTTGAACTTTTGTGGTTCTGGCTAGTCTGAGCAATTGTTTTTGCCTCTTAAGAGCTGAATTTTTTAATGAACCCACTCTGACCCACTCATCGTCTTTGGATGAAGTGCTGACTTATCAATGAATTTCCTGACCCACTGATTTGGATGGATGAGATTGGCTTGAGGTTCTTAACACTAGTTGTGCACGTACACTTCCTTTTCTTCTTTCTATCCAAGACCCAATTTTCTTTCCTTCTTTCCTTACTATTTCTTATTGGTTGGAACCCTAGTACCTATAGGGGGAAAAATGACAAGCGCGTATTTTGGCTTAGAATTTGGCACCCTTTTGCTCAGAGTAGGACTCTGTTGTAACCAGACAGGACCTCTAGAATGGAGCTGCGATGCTTAACTCCTGGAGCTCAGCCCGGATGGTGCTGGACACATGTGGAGTCGTGGAGCCCGTTTGAGACAAGAATTATACAGAATTACTCCTGATCTATTGTTTACAGAGTTGACAGATAAAGCCATCAGTCAAAACGTGCGACTGCTAGACTGCATACATAGTATGTAAAACGTGCAAAAAATTCTGATAGTTGTTGTTGTAGCACCAGATTTGTAGCACCTATAAAAAAAACCTTGGAAGAAAAAAGACACGATGCTGTTAGTGACAGTGCTGCACTGAATAAAACCAGTAAAAATAACCAAGCATCTGCCAGGACTGACCGACCGCATTAAATCAAAGAGGGGGAATCATCATCCGGCTTACAGAGTTTACAGATAAAGCCTTCAGTCAAAGCATGCAACTAAGCTGCGTTTAAAAAACTAGAAAACTGCAAAGATGCTGTTTTTTCTTAACATTCTTCACAGGGAAAAGGGGAAAGCACACTGCTGTATGTATAAATGCATTGCGCAAAGGCAAGCGTCAACATTAATGAAACCTATCTATGCACACACCTGTAGTGATTTACGACCCTGTAGTGATTCAACCCTGTAGTGATTTATGAACCTGTAGTGATTCGACCCCCGTCCTGTTCTGTGAGCCACCCATCCAGTATTGTTATTATCAAGCGTTAAAGCACTAGTGGCACCTCAGGTGTGAAGAAGCTTGTTTGCGGTTCGTTGTAGAGTCTGTGCCCCCTCTCTCGTTGTGCTTGAATAGGCCAGTGCTTGCATCCCCGTTTTCTTGCAGTGTGTGTGTGTGACCGGGAGGGCAGTTGTAAACGTGTTGTTGTCCACGGGGGTGCAGATAGAGCAGCTGACCCAGGCTTGGTCGGCAGTCCCACCTGAACTCGTGCTGCAACATCGGGTTGGCTTCTTTTGTGGGCTACATTTTAAGTTTATTACACTAAAACGCTGACAAATACTGACACTACTACACAAACACTGCTAGACAGGCTGCCGCACCTTTGCCTCCCTAGAGCTAGGGGAAACTACTCGGATATCTTGCCTGAGCACATGCAATTATACTAAGAGAGGGTCTTCGGTGTTCCTCTAGTCCATTATCAAGTCCAAAACTGGCAATAACAACAACTGGATACGCCAGTAGAAAGCACGGAAAAGTACTCAATTGCCAATCGACCAAACTACCATGAAATGAACACATGCCTTTGCCAGACTTAAGGCGTGACATTATGTTGTTCATGTGCCTTTATGCTTGTTGGGTATGAGCAGTGTCCACACTGATCTTATTTAGTCAGGTGTATATTGTGTTTGTTCCGTTGTAACCTTAGCTTAGCTCTGCAATGTCTGTGCCTGGTGCTCTTGCTTGTATGAGACTGGTACTCCAGTCTCTTTGTGACTTCTTTCCTCTTTCTGGTACTCTGTTGCTGAACCTCACTGACTGGGCCTTTTTTGTCTGCCGGTAAAGGAGTTGTAAGGTACTCAATACCAAAGTGGCTTGCTTTTCCTTAATCAATGTGGGGAGTGGTTATCACTGCCTGCGTAGTTTTTCTTTTCTGTTTGTTCCGTTGCATGTCTCTTGGTTTCATGGCCAGGGGAAATGGAATGAAAAGAAAAGAAAAAGAATGCAGATATTGTAAACATGTAAACCTTTCCGGCATGGGATAGGAACGGGTATTGTTTTGTATGTGTTCTGCACCACCCAATGGATGCAGAGACACACAGCAGCCCACCTGGAGAATAAAAAGAATAGGAGTTTTTCAGTGGGGTCCAGGTGGTTGGGAGACAGAAGCCTGCACACCACCACGAGTATTGCTTATATCTTAGATATATTTGTGGGGATTGTATTCAGTGTCTCTTCTCGTCTGTGTGATTTTTGTTGCGGATCTGATTGCATGTAGGCTTACTTTTTTCATAGGTGCTATGGAGTAATTTCGAGGCTGTGGAGTGGGTTCCTTGTGTGGCTGCTGTAGATGGTGCCTGTTGCTCCTAGCAGAATGGTGTGAAGGGTGTTACGGTGTCCGAGTAAGCGAGGCATTAGCAGCTTATGTTGTTCTCGTGACTTTTCTGCTTGTTGAGTAGGGGAAGTGTCTACACAGTACTTAATTTCAATTAGATGTATATCACGGTAAATGGATTGGCAGGGTGAAGCATCCGTTGGGGAGGAAGCGGCTGTGCTTGATGGCAGATATACTTTGGTAATGTTGGCACTTGCATACTATTTGTATCAGCAATGCAACATGCAATGACAAGAACACAGCTGTTAATGGAGGAGGCGCCTCTATAATAACGAGTGTTAGAGAGGCCCTCACTCTTCTGTGCAACTCTGATATTAGACAGAGGTTCTTTTATGGCTCATTCACAAGCCATAAGGGAGGGGGAATAAAGATATGATAAAGACGGAAAGAAAGGCAAGCTGTTCTTCCGTGCAAGAGTACATTTCACATTTCACAAGTCACTCGCCTACAAGAACTAGAGTTCTTCTACTAGCAGGTTACACCACATCACTGGCGATAAATCTCCGCTTTCAAAAGCGCGTTCAGTCAGGCTAGGCTTTAAAAAGCATGTACCATCATACTGTGCCCTGAATGATAATCCTGCAGGACTCTTTACTGTTTGTGACAACATTTTAGTGAATCATGGTGAGGGAAACAGCGGGATTACGTGAAGGAGCTCTTTGGCCAGCATCATTCGTGCCAGCACTACAAATCCCCTCACCGCCTTGCCGCACGAGCATATGCCACCCATTCCCACGCACTCAACAGGTACTGGACAACGAAATCCCATGAATAAGCTTAAGAAGAACTGGCTGGCGATCTGCACCAGCTCCGGGCTTCTTTGCCCCATCAGGACCGCTCCTGCCTGCGTGTGTGATTCACCACGTGTATATGACTGCTTGGGTTGGCTGCGGTTTTAGATGGCATTTGCCTTCAGTGAAGAGCAAGCGTGCTGATGCTGACGAGTGTAAGAGAAAGAGAGGAGAGAGTCAGTGCAAAGCCTGCTTGCCAAAACGGAAATGGCGACTCTACGAGACGCCAACCCACTTACCATAGGGGATGTGGAAGTTGGTAAGCAGGGATCTATCTCGTGTGAGGACTTTATGCTTCTCGACAGGGTATCCTTTGGGTGTCACCAAGCCATGTTTACGGAAATCATTTGTTGCCAATTTGGAATGCTAGTGAAAATTTCGTGTTCCCAGTGACAATTCCTGTTATATTTCGCTTGCATCGTGAAATGCATAGGGCTCTGTCATTATTACCAAGGAGAACACAACAACTCAGAGAAACCAGAGAAACGGGAGAAAAATAAGGACTAAAATATAGAAAAGGGGTGATGGAGGGGGGGGAGTATGCTAAAGAGAGAGTTGTGTTTTCCAAGGAATAAAAATAATGGAGAAGGGAAGCAGAACCGGAGAAAACCAGAAAGTGAGGACATCTCACTGTATGCTACACTTCAAGAACCTGAGTTCAGGTGTTTCACACTGAACTCATAAATTCTATTTCGCTTGCATCGTGAGATGCATAGGGCTCTGTCATTATTACCAAGGCAGACTACACTCGTGGTTTAGTAGTGCATGGCCCTGGTTGGAAGCAATTAATTGGCAATAGGCCTCTCAATGTATGCGTGCATGGCCTGGCTCGATCTCCAGGCTCCACGAGCCTGAAAAATATGATCAGGAACACCCTCCTTGGCAACGAGGGTAGCACCCCCAGAGCAAAGGGAGTGCAGGCCGTATCTGTCAGTAAAATCTGCGAAGGACATGTGAGCAGAATCAGCCAAAGCATGCAGAACACGAGCTTGAGCAAAGGAGTAAGACCAGGGCTGATTGGAGGGGCAGAACTTTTCAGAAGAACCCTTCTTGAAGGAGCGAAAAACGGGAACATGCTTGCCCAGGGATCCTGCCTTCACCAACAAGGATTCTAAAAGAGAGACTGGGCAGGAAAGGGACTTTACCTGAGCAGTAAATACTACTGAGCCTGAGCGAAATTGGTCGTTCTTCCTTTTGGCCGAGAATATTTCCATGTGAGAAGAGTAAAACCTGACTTTATCTGCAAAAATCTGGCAAGCGCAGTCATATCTCAGAAAACCAGAGAAGCAAACCATAATAAACGTTGCAATTTGGAGGTTGGGTAGGGTGGACCGGCTTGGCTAAAGCAGGAAAGAGGCTGTTATTATACAGAAATCAAGGGACAAGGGAAATTTTCTGAATTGGCCTCCAGAGGAAAGTGACCTCTCGCAGGAACGAACCGCTTGAACAAAGGAGTGGCTGGTCACATCATTTAAACCAGCCATGTTGTGCGTGGTAAAGATGGCTGCGCTTGCTGCTATGATAGTAGAGTAGGTGAAACCCCGGCTGAGAGCAAAACGCAGAGAATTCGACAGAAACATAGCAACGTGCATTGGATCAGCTGGCAAGAAAGAAAGCTTATTGTTTTGTTGACACCAACTTCTGAAACGGAACCAGTGGGCGTTATATCCGAGCAACGTTTTCTGACAACGTGACTGAGAAATGCAGCTCAAAGTGTATGTGTAATCAGCTTTCAAGGTAGGTGTAGGGCATTTACCAAACAAAAACTTTGAAATATCGGACTCAAGGGTGCACCTGTGTCCTGCAAGCATAGGAGGGAATGGGGATTGATTGAGGAGGGCGTTTAGTGGAGAAGCACAAGACGGCCAGAAAGGTCCAGCATGTGAATGCACGCGGGGCTGAGGCTGTGCTGGGGCCTGGAGTCAGCAGATTCTCTAAGCGTGGTAGCACACGACAACCGTGTACAAAAGGAAAAAAGTGCTGTCCTTTAGACAGTAGAGGCCACCAAGGGCTTGATGGCCAGAGAGGTAGGACAAGGATAGAAGCTGCACTAAAATGCCTGATGATGGATATGACCGATGGAATCAAGTTGAAAGGTGGGAAGCACCAGTTGAAATGTTCTGACCAGTCTCTTTGAGCAAGCGCATTGATACTGACAGAACCTGGGCACCGCAACATAGAGTTGAACCTGTCAAGTGAATGATTGGAGTGGCTTGCAATGGTCAATGGTAGGTAGGCCCCACTGTGCAACAATTATTTGGAAGACGTCAGCATTCAGAGTCCAGTCACAAGGGTCTTAAATGTGAGTAAGGCCATCGGCAATCTTGTTCTGATCACGTGGGACCCATGTGGGAAGCAGGGAAATGTCATGTTCCATTGTGAGTGAGATAATTCTGAGTACAATGTCATTCAAGCGCAAGTCTGTACTGCCCTGGCCCATAATCCTGACCACGTTGGAGTTGTCAGTGAAGATCTGAACGGACTTGTGCCTGATGATGTATAAAAAGGATTCAAGACTGTGAAGAAGTCCCCACATTTCTCTCAGTGTGCTACTGGATGTGCCATGCCACAACTCGGGGGGGAAGAAACCTTGTGCCTGCAATTTTTGATTTTCCATCGTGGCACCCCAACTTGCTGCTCCAGCATCACACCATCACACCATATGGAAATGTCAGAGGTAAAGGGGGAAGGCCAAATCTTTTTGCGAAATGCGTACAAGTGGGACCAGTAGGTGAGTTCGTCTCGCAAGCTGTCAGAGATAGCAACGTAGAATTGCAAGCTGTACTGCTGCAGGTAAGAGTGGCATTGCCTTGATTTGATGAGAGCAATAGGGCCTCTTGCCATAATCATGCTGCTAAGGTGGCCAGCAATTCGCGAAAGCAGGTGCACTAGCACCTTCTGTCTTGACAATGCTACTGTGATCAGCTGTTGCAAACTTTCCCATCTCTCTAACGGCACTTTAAAGGAACTAAAATCCAAGCCAATGACAAAACCAAGGTGGGTCAGGAGGCGTCGTGTAAATTGCAGATGAGACTTGGACTCGTTGATTGCCAGGCCAGCTAATTTGAAAGTGTCCAAAACCAACTTCCTGTGTGCTGTAGACTGGGAATCAGAGACCAGGAAAAGGAAGTCATCCAAGTTTATAAGCCGGACCCCCCAAAAGCGCAGGTATAAAGAGATGGTTCTCATAATTTTTGTGAAGCACCAGGGGGCAGAAGCAAGACCGAAAGGAAAGACTCTGAAAACATAGAATTCACCCTCCCATTGAAACCCAAGGTACGTGTAATATCTGGGATCCATATCCACCTGGTGGTAACCGCTGGCAAGGTCAAGAGAAAACATGAGGTCATCCAGTCTGCCAGGTCAGTCAGTAGATTGAGAGAGTCCATGCGAAAAGAAGGTACCATCAGAAATAGGCGCAAAAAGGCGCGTGTCATAAACGTAATAAGCCCAGAATCAATGCAGCTGCCCCGACGACGAGTCCCCTAGCCAGAAATACGACGTGCACTTTCATGAAGCTCAACAGGGTCGATGAAAAGGTCAGCGTGGTGTGGACAAAGGTGCGGGAGAGGAGGAAGTAAGTGTCAGCGGCAAGAGCAAAAGCGAGTGCCCCGCCGTGTACAAGCCAGGTTGCAGCCTCGCTCCTCCATCAGGGCTGCAGCAAGCCCACCAGCGAACATTGCGAAATGCGACAGAGTCAAGAGTCTCAAGCGTCAGGAGCGAGAAAAGCCATGAGACAAGGGCCCATAGGGCCGTGGGTCGAGAATTGGGGCGCATAGCGCCTTGCAGCAAGCGACTTAGAATAGAAGTATGCTGAAGAGAGTTGTGTTCTCCAAGGAATAAAAAGAATGGAGAAGGGAAACAGAAAACCAGAAAGTGAGGACACCTCACTTTATGCTACACTACAAGAACCTGAGTTCAGGTGTACGTTTCACACTGAACTCATAAGATCATTTTGCATGTGCCAGCTCCCCTGAACCAATTCAGACAAACATATTTAGACAGCATGTTGCAACTCAATTATGCCTACTACATACAGACCTGCTCCAATGAGTATGCACGTGCCAATATTGAGCGCATCAGAGACGGAAAAGGGGAAGCGTAATATTTTCCCCCTCCTTGTACTTTGCGCATGCGATGCAGCCGAGAAGTGTCACAAACTTGGCAAGCCCTCCAATTCGGGAATTCTTACGAATAGAAATATCATAAATGAAATCATATAGCGCGGCGCGGGCCAGAAATGTCTGACGGCGCGGAGGCGGCGGCAGTTGGGAATTGCAGTTTACTCCAGTCACAATCCAGCTCACAATCCAGGCAGCTCTGCATGACGCAGAGCCCCCCACGCTTGACCCCAGCAGGCCCCTCCTGCTCCTGGCCAACCAGGGCAAACAGCTGGGGGATGACATCCATGCCAGCGTCGGTGATCTGGGAGAGGGCGGCTTGTCGTGGGAGGACCCATAACTTCTAGAGCACCCCATTTCAACAGGAATTCGTTGACAGTGTACAATGCCACTGTACACTGCCAACGGAATCCTGTTGGCCTGCCAACAACGTAATTTACACAGCTCATCACTGTGCTGCTCGTTCTGTGCAGAATGCTCATGCTCATGCTCATGCTCATGCTTATGCCCATGCTCATGTTTGCAAAGACTACCAACTAGAATTGCCTTGCCTTCTGTGGGTCCTTGCAGTGGGTATATATACGGTATGTGCGTTGGCGGCTTGCGCTCCTACATAGGAGCGCAACCATCAACGCAAAGGAGGGGTAAAAAGAAAAATGTTTCCTCACCTCACAAAAAGCTGGTGGTCTTGCTTGGCAAAATAAAAGAGCATGCACCTCGCATGCACTGGTCACATACACGAGAACCATCTTCGAGCCACGCTGCTGCCTCAACTTTTTCAATGTGCGCACGCATGCGGAGTCTAATGACATTGCGCACAACATGATTGGACAGATCAAGATGAAGATCCCGGTGTACAACAGTCAGCATAGCTCGTTTGTAGAAAAAGGGATGGCAAACCAACAATGATAAGTGGCCAGCAGTTTGTTGTTGTATGTGTTGGGGTCCACCAGCTCAGCGTCTCTCCAAACACCTCTCATCCTGTGCTTCAAATCTGTAGCAATTTCTTGCATGGCAATAGCACGCCCAGTTTGAACAGCTCGTACATACAACTCACGCCCACGCAGTCCTTGAAAAGCGCTCAGCAATTGAGCAGTCCAGCAGGCACTTGAACAAGGCTGAAATTTGAGATCAGCCTGGCGGACTTCCCTCCACAAAGTGACACTGATTGTATTAAGCATACTACTAAAAAGCTTGACAGCAAATTTCAAAGTGCACTTAAACGACGAGGCCATCAAAAAGTGTGGCCCTTAAACAGCCAGAAGTCAGACCTTGTTTTGAACTGAAAGATTAAATGCTTGACATTCTCATTAACATCATTTTCAGATGAAGTAAGTCGAACTTAAAGGCACTAATTGCGTCCTTGATCGAATAGCGCTAGTAACAGGCTCGTAAATGTGCTGCAAAGTAATATCAGGAGAAAGCAGGTTGGCATACGTGCTGCAGCACGCAACTAACGTTTAACAACATCAGAAACAATAGATCTCGCTTTTTCTGTGTCAAATCAGCCTTCAGCACAAGCATCTCTGTATTGTCTTTTAGATCACCAGTTAACGTATGATGGCTCTGATTGTTCTGTGCCCATCCTCTCCAGCTTTTTTTCTGAAGCCGCCAAGCTCCGTGCTGAGCCCAGCCTGCAAGCACCAAAATGTGGCACTGCATCATAATGCCTAAACACGAAAGAGTTGATGTACTTTACAGTGATAAATAAGTCACCATGTCTCAGAAGTAGGAGCGCTCACCCCCAAATCCTCTTCCTTGGTATCCCCCCTTGCCACAGTTGTAAAAACAGCTAACTAGCCACCATGTTTTGTCTGCATCGCAGAATATCATTCCTAATCCCTGGAGAATCCTCCATGACTTGCAGGGTGAGAGTCACACCTGCAGTGCAGGACGTGGCATTCCGCGTTAGAGCAGGCTATGGCGCCAATCAGTCCGCCAGAGTGGCATTGCTGGCAACGAGAGACTGTGCTAGTCAGCTTGTGCTGTGCTGTGTTAGCAAGTGCCTGAGAGGAAAGGGTTGTGTGATTAAAAGGGGGACGTGAAACAGCCTACACTGGTTTGTGGGCTACATTACACATTTCATTGTCCTTTCATCTTGCTCAGTTCCTAACTGCCATTCGTCATAAGTATGCCTTTAGCAGCGTTCGAGCCCGGTGCCTAAAATATCAGCATGGAACACACCTGCTCTCTGCAAAAAACTTCAGTCCATGTCCCAGGGCGCGCACGGCATGTGTCACACAGCGCAGGGGAAAGCCCAGGAGGAAGCTGCTGCTTCGGGAGCGCTTGCTTGCAGCTCAAGCACTTGGGCAGAGCTTGTAGGAAACCCATTAATCCAGCCTGTCGGCCCCCTGCGCCTTTGCCAGCCTGCGTGTGGAAAAGATTGTGCAAGGCGTGACAGTTAGCGCTCTCAGGGTGCTCAATTTTGCACAAGCAATTAATCAGGCAGAGGAGCCAAGAGCAAGCAATTTAGCGAGCAATGCAACTTAACTAAATTCAATGAACAGTGGCTCAATTGAGAACTCCGGTACCAGAATTACAACGATGACCATCTCTTTAATTCTGGAGTCCACGACAGTATGGACCTTGATAACGCTTTCAAGTCCTTTTGACACAAAACGATTAAAAATCACAGCATGCCAACTTTTTCCAGTGCTCTTGCTTTATGGCTGTTAGGATTTTCAGCAGTGCATGAAAATGATGCATGAAAAAGGGCAACAATTCAACGCACCTTGCCGGGGTCCTTGATGTCCACAGGAATCCCTGCAGCACCTCCAGCCCCAGAAACTGCCACAACTCCTGCATTTGCCTCCTCAGATCCTGCAGGGCAACAAGCCAGGCTATGCTTGACTTGACCAAAAGATTTGTGAAGGTATCTTGGTCAGAGGAAGGAGGGAAAATAACAACCAGGAGCACCTGTACATCACACTTTGCTCTATCTCTTCTGTCTGTTTTCACCCCCTGTATAATGCTGTACTCAGACCTAGGCGCTTACCCTCTACGTAACAGGGTGTGTGGCAATCTAGCAAGGCACAGACCTGGTAAGGGAGGCTCCATGCGCACAAAGGTGTGCGGACCAGTCAGGAGAGTAGATAGGGCCTCAGGCTTTAGGACCTTTGCCATGACCTCCTGCAGTGGCGGCTGTAGGATCAAACACGCAAGACATTTATAAGAAAAACTATGCAGGCAGTGAAAAACCACATTATCAAGTGCTCCAAAGGAAAAGGAGCCGGTTTGGTGCCGGATACGGTAAGCTGCTGAGTTCTCTGCTTGCAGAAGATCTCCAGTTCTTGCAGGCAAGTAACTCGTGTGATGCTCTTTTTTACAAATTTGCATGCTTCCCTATCTTGTCCATCTTTAGTATATCTGGGTGTATGGGGGCAAATCATTTTTGCTTGCCCTTGTAGTGCAACTGCAACGACCCAGATGCCTGCTTGTTTCCCTTTCCGTTCCTTTTCCTCCCTTTCTCATTCCCTTTCTGGTCGTTCCCACCTTCCCATATGAAATTCCTCCTGCCTACTGAACGAGCCATAACAAAAAATCTCACCAAAGAAAAGAGAAAAACTGTGAGGATCAGGAGGATTACAGGCTTGGCCTGAAACCGGCTCCTGGTAAGAGTTGGTAATGGTACTGAAAAGGGCATATCTAAATTAACAACTTTAGCTGCACAATCAACAGAATGAACATGAAGCTTGGAAGCAAATTTCAATCTAAATTTTAAGACCCATCTTAATTTTAAGACTTGAGTCCATGGAATGCTCCGATGAGTGAGTGTTGTAGATGTGCCACCCATTCCCAGAAGGATGGCGTGGAGGGTAAAGCATTTTTTTCTCGATGGCATGAAAAAGTGAACAGACAAGTTAACCTTTTTGCCTCTCGCTCCCAAATCTCTAAGACAAAAACGCTCGCCTTCAGCTTGTTGTGAAAGTACAGCTCGTAAGCGGGGACAAGACCTGCTTCCAACGTGAGCAGCGGGTCTTCTGCTGCTTCATCTTGCAGCCTTGCACCAGAAAGTAGGACATACGAGAGCCGCTCGCCCAGTAAGAAAGTTCTGCCTGTGTGCATTTAGATATCAAGCGCCCTGATTTCCTAATCTTGCATATTCATAGGACAAACAGTGTTCTAGGGGGAAAGCAAAGCGACAAAGCCGCACCTGGATCTCGCTGAGCAAGCTTAACAGCCAGATTTGCATGCGGCCCTCTCACATCTTCCCCGCCTGCACATTACGCGTGGTCCATGCCATGCAAGTTATGAACATCCTTGCACATTACGAGCATAACAAACTGATGCTCAAGGTCTTCACTGTGAAAAGTCGAGAAAGTTGGCCAGCGATGCATTTGATTGCCACCAAATTCGTGTGACCCTGTACCACCACCTAAATAGCTTGGCGCTTCTTAAGCATGGACGCAGCCCGCAGCACATGATACCTGAGCCCGTGACTAGCCAGGAAAGAGGTATGCATAGAAGCCTGCTTAGCTCGCTTGCCTGCAATGCTCCTACTTAAAAGTAGTTAGACATAGGATGTCCCAATAGCCACAGTGCGTGCTTATGTAGTGCATGTACCTGCAGGCTCCGCTGCAGCTTGAGCCACCTGCGCCCCAGTGACCCGCCACAAGCCACCTGTCATTACTAGCTCCCCCACAGTGCAACCCCCTGTGAGCAACCTGTGTCGATGAAAACTTATTCTTAGCGCAATTTGTTCAAACAAAAATAGGACAAGAACAAGAGCGCAGAACAGTTTTTTGCAACACATGAAAGAAGGAACACAAAAGCAACCCCCACAAAACATTTCCGCGCTTATAATTTTACCTGTGAATCTCTTGTTCACAGAACGAGACTGCTGCAGGAGGGTCTTCATGCAGCAGGATTCGCTCTAAAGCACCCTGAGGTTCGATTTTACAATAGTATAATTGCAAAAACTTCTTACATGAATAGGGTTACAGGATTGGTTTGATGCTTGTGCGTATAGAGATCATATCAGTGTCTGAGCGTCGAAACTGTTCACTTGCTTGTGCTTACAAGTCTGTTACGGCATGTGATAACGCCGTTTCTATGCATATGCCTTGTAATACCAAAGCAGCTATGTTGCCTTACTTTTACCTGCAGGCAGTTTGCAACAAAAGGTGCAGATTGCCTCCACATAGACTTCACACCCTTCACCACAAGCTGGGAGGAGGCACTAGGAGAGTCCAAAGGCGTACGGTCCAGCAAAGCAAGCTCCTCATCAGTCCCAAATGACCTTCCTGTGTTTCATGCGTTAAGAGGACAACTTATTTGCCATCATAGAAGAAAAGGAAACAAAAAGGTTATAGCAAGCAGGTTGCAGCAGATTGTGAGACCTTGACACTGCAGAGTACTCTGCAAAGGTACTCAAGTTCTTGGAGACGTGCAACCAAATGTTAATTAAAACTGTCTTGCCACAGCTTGCGCTATGGGATCCATCATGTTTATAAATCAGCGTTTAGGTTTAGCTTTTCCCCTCCGACTTCAGCTTCTGCTGTCCTTGTTGGCAGTTTGGGAGTCAACAGCCCAGCTGCCGATTTTCTTGAATTGTTTCTCGGAAAGCACCAATTTTAACCAGTTCAGTGTTTCTTAGGTTTGTCAGGCACTCCCCTCTGCTCAGAAATTTCAGGCAAAGTTTTTCAGGAAGTGTTTTTTAGTCTGTTTTGGTTAGTTTGCCTGTGCAGATTCTTCCTCCAACATTCGACGGAACTGAGCCGGAGTGAAACATTCTCTCATTCAGCCTTGTGATGGTGTGCATAAGCACTCACAGTATCTGGTATGACGCTATGAAGAAGGCACAACACAATGAACCAAGGAAAGAAAATTAATCTTTCCACTCTTAGCCAAGTCCAAAGCATGCAGCTTACCAGCGTAGCGATTGACGTGGAGAAGCAAAAATGGACGCATAACGTTTTCAAACCTGCATATTCAACGTGCCACAGATCTTACGTCAATTACCACATGCAGCACTACTCAATTACCATGTTTTATGAAAGGGGTTCCTTGCTTTTCTTTTAAGCGCACTCATAGGACCTCACACCACTGAAGGATGTCTGAAAGGCTTATTACCTCAGCTCCATTGGTGGCTTGAAGCAGCGCGATGTGACCATTTGTGCAACCTGATAGAAATGTGTAAATGACCGCTGTGGATGTTGCAGAATGGTTACAAATGACCCATCTTGTTTCAAGTTTGCCAGCAGCATCAAAAATCAGAGTGGAAATTTGACACTTCTTGTTTTTCCCAAATTGTTTTACCATTTTTCCTAGCACGATAGCCTCTCTGGTTGACGCATTAGGGAAGTGGACAAAGATGCTGTCAGTCTGCATTGGCACAAGAGTGTACAGTATTCTCAGAGATGTTCCATGAAGGACATCAAGGTTATGGCTGTGCAGTCAGTAAATACTGGCGGTTGCAATGATCCAAGTCAGGTGGCTGAATTGTTACTTGCCTGGGCATAGATGACTTTCCCAGCTCTTCCTGCGGGGCCCAGAGCGCCCTGCTTAGCCCAGAGCACAACACATCAGCAGAGCAATTCAGTATTGCACGTGATAAATGTTTTTGCTGATTAGCCAGTTTACATGGGAGAATTGGGTGTGGCGACCGTGACCTTTAAACAAAAATTGAGGGCATGAGCACCAATAATAACCCATACTTTGGTCATCAACAGTGTTATCGGTATTTGTTGGTAACCTGTGCAACCCCTTTTGCACAGAAGCCACTGCGGCTGCACCGAGCTGGGATGACCAGGAGCAAAGGGAAGCTAAAAGCTATTCATCTAAGCAGCGGAGCAACCTGGTGTGTACACATAACACAACATGAAATTCTTTCAAAACTTTGACATATCAATATATGGTATTATGGTATTATGGCAGTTGCCCAGGCCACAAATGCTGCTGCCTGTGTGTCCACACACTTACAGTCACAGAGCATTGAGCTCTCACCTCTGCATTGAGCTCTCACCTCTGCAATGAGATTTGGCACGGTTTCTGTGGCTACCGTGCGGCAAGCCTGGGAGCCGAAGGCAAGGCACGAATCAGCTAGGGGCACACACTGCAGTGGTGATGCTGGGGCTCCTGATAAAAACATACAAGTGGAGAAAATAGGGGAGAAGTCAGTTGTAAGCAAAAATAATTTGCGCCCTCCTTGACGCCGCTGCAAAAACACAGAACAGGTTACAGGGTTCTATTGCTGTGAGGTCAACAAACAAAAACGAGGCACGCATAATTTTAGGTAAACGGTAAACGAGATAAACGAGCCATAATGGCGAATGACGTGTTTCTCCAAAAACACCTGAAAACCCGTAAAGTGCATTCGCCACCAACTTTAACGCTTTCTGCCGCGAGTCCTGAAAAGATGATCATAACAAGCATGAATTTGTTGTTCCCCAGACATGATCCAGACATGATTTGAATAAGTGTGTGCTACATCCTCAAAGGCAGGTGCTGCAAATTGTTGCACACAAGGGAAGAGCTACCTGCAAATCAAGCCTTGGAAAAACAACACAATTCATGTGGCTGCTTATTTTAAGATGCATAGCAACACATACATTGCCACACGTTAAGGGGGAAGCACCCACCAGTACAGCCCTTGCAGCAGTTGCATTTAAAGGCAGTTTTTCCAAAGAGGCGCGTGTGCATGTGCGGGCAGCAACTAGGGCTGCTAAAATTGCCGGCAGGATGCCCTGTAAGGAATGCGTGGAACGAGGATGAGAACATCAATTAACACCTGACTCTAAGCCGTAGCATTGCAGCAATGGTATGAGAAATTGCTTTGCTGAAAGCGCAAGGATATGTTTAGTAGAGAAAAGAAGGCACAGGAAGTACATGAAAGGACAGGTGCTGCTTGTTTTTAACTGCAAAGGAAAAATAGGCTTGACATTTATTGCAGAAGTCCAGACTTACCTACTACACCTGCAATACCACCAGGATCTACCTAGTACATATCCAGAGACCTACTGCATACCTATCTACTACACCACTCGCCGGATTTACTACACCACCTGCCTGCTGCACGTGAGGCTGAGAAAAATAGTGCCCAGAGGGAGAGCGCGTGACGTTGTTGATGCCAACATGCTCTAAATCTTCAGGTACAACGAGCGTGGTATAGCACAAGTTGTGGGCCCTGCACAGTGAGAATTGGCTGAACGCTTGGCAAGCATGTACAGGCCAGTGACGTCTGGTTATTGTTGGAAACAGTTTGGAAGCAAAATGCAACTTTGTCAAAAAGATTTAACAAAGTAGCTGCGGCTTCAGAATTTTTTGTTCAGAATCACACACTCATTGATTGTCACCATTTTTGAGAGACAAAAAGCACAGCTTTGGAGCTACAACTGGGTTTCCCCCTGATCCATTGAGAAGTCCCTTTTTGGTTCACATAAAAGATACTCAATACAGTTGCTGCTTACACAAGCAGTACCTGTAGATTGAAGGATAGAGTGAAGCAAAGTCACAGACCGCAACAGGAGAAGAGTACCTGAAAAGTAGGCAAGAAGATTTGCGTGAGAGGGGGGCGGTAGCAATCTACCAAGAACGGAACACAGACCCCTCACTCTCCAAAAAGTTGAAGCAGAGCAAAAAACGTGTTGTGAAATGCAAAAAAGTCGAGAATAGAAGTACCATTCCTCAAAAGAGCTTACAAAATCGTATATGGAAACTTTTGTGCTGAAGCTAGTCAACAAGGTAGAGGATTTCGTTTAGAGCACTTTCTGCAAACATAACAGCACTCATATTGAATTTTATATGAAGGGGTACGAAACCAGTGGATCCTTATATGCTATTTCGCACTGTGTACATTATTTGTCTGTTTGCTTTTGCATTTCTGATGTTCTGAAGAGCACGTCTGTCAGCCAGCCAGCCTTTATGTCTGCCGCTGTTCAACCGTTACCCTACATCACCATTCTGTTCACTCAACAAGTGTAAAGGACTAGGTTGGCCGATTATAAAAAACTCGTCTACGCACCTCTCCATTTAAAAGCAAGAGAGAATCATATTTGCCACCCCTCTTCTTTGTTTCAGTTGTATGTGCATATGTAATATTTTAACGCATTACAGCATTTTCGCCTTTCAGCTCAACTTGTGCTGATTCACGTTTCGCGTGAGCAGAACAAACGTCCCACACAAGAGCAAAAGCCACCCTGACCGCTCATCAATAGCATAATACCAGTGGTCATCTGAGGCCCCAAATGGGGGTGTTTTTGATTGTGAATTGAGTACTGGTCCCCCAGCTGGCTAAAATCAAGCTCAGGACCCAGAGGAGTTGCTGATAGCACCTAAGCTTGATTGTAGCCATCCAGGGGACCAATGCCTAATTTTGTGCGGCGTGGACCCCACTTTTCACTGCTAATCCGCCATATCTCACCACCTACTCATCCAATCAATTTTAGCTCAATGGTGTCGTTTTGATAAATAAGTACTGAATAAGTACCATTGCAATCCACAGGAGGCCTTTTTGGCTTCACGTGTCAATCGAAATATAAATTATCAGAATCCTGTAAAAGCTATCGATTGGTATATAAATGAGTCGATTCTGAGGGGGTCAAAAGGG
>Ga0307968_1000088_pt1:0-37500 | contig 50645 bp, 61 predicted proteins | sample OrgLakmetagen650_FD_201834 | JGI IMG/M metagenome (GOLD analysis project Ga0307968, IMG submission 201834) | Saline water microbial communities from Organic Lake, Antarctica - #650 | ecosystem: Environmental > Aquatic > Non-marine Saline and Alkaline > Saline | place: Antarctica: Organic...
ATGTATGAGTATGTATGTATGTATGTATGTATGTATGTATGTATGTATGTATGTATGTATGTATGTATGAGTATGTATGAGTATGTATGAGTATGTATGTATGTATGTATGTAAGCATGTGAGTATGTACATATGTGTACATGTGCATGTGTATGTGTGTGTGCGTGCATGTTGTGAGCAAGCGTGCTTGCGGGTAAGTTTCTAAGCACCAATAAGTAGAGAGCATTGTGCGCGTGTGGGTGTGTGTGAGACCGTATAAACGTGTACACATGTGCATATCACATACGCATACATGCATAGCATGTGCATTTATGTGAGCACACCAAACCTTCTCCTCCCCTTACTTGCAGGCGCTCAAGCACAGCTTGCAGTTCTGCTAGCTGTGTGGGACCGCCCATAAGCTGGCCCAGCACGTTGTACAGCGCACCTGTGTTATATACATATATATACAAAGTACAGGCATGCGACTTAATAGTAAGGTGTGTGTGTGTGTTTTGTTGGTTGTGGTGAACATGCACATGGTCCCTGAGCATACGTGTTTTTTTTTTAAGTTTGTTTGGATGTGTGTGCGTGTGTGTGTGCGTGCGTGTGTGTGTGTGTGCATGTGTGTGCACGCGAACAACACAAGAGGCACAGGTATAGGCAAGACCATTGTCACGTGAAGCAACTACACAAATAAACAGGGATGTGTCATACGGCGTATTCGTATATTACGCCGTATCGTATTTAACGCGTATTTTACCGTATTGAACAAATTGGGCCGTATTACACAATTGCAAAATTGCCTTTTTTTGCAAAATTGCCTTTTTTGCCAATTTCTGGCCTTTTATTAAAAGGCATTTAGACAAATTCCGCCCCAGCATCGGCCTTTCAGTGATCTTTCAATGCTATTTTATAATATTATAACAATATATGATATATTAGAAAAGAATTGGAAACATTTTGAGTGATTTTGGCGCAAATTGGGTCCATTTTGGGTCAAAAATCCGAAATTGCTTATAAATACGATTGTATTATACGCATATTCCGTATTTAACGCGCATTTTACCGTATTGAACGTCCCAAATGACCATATGACACATCCCTGCAAATAAATCTGTATCCTGTATACCACAAAAGAAAGCATTTTAGAAAGGTTGTAGGCAAGCAGTGAGAACACCTCAAGTATTGAATATCGACGCGGAAACTATTGCCGAGAAGCTTATATCCAATGTACCTTCAATGATAATCTCCTGCTGCTTTGCCCTTGCACACACAAACCTGCACACCCGTACAATCGACACATCCAAGACAACTCACACGTGAAGGCAACACAAACAAGAAAATGCACGCACTCACATGCACACATGCACATCCTACAAGATGATGCTATCCTTGTGCCCTTGGCCTGCATGCTCACACACGAATACACACACAGCCAATACGCGCAAGCACGCACACGCAAACACGCACGCGCAAACATGCATGCGCAAACACGCACACACAAACACGCACCCTTTGATACAGTGCCCTCTCGTGGCTTTACCCCTGCATGTGCACTGCCGCTCTCGTTGCTCCCGCTGCTTTGCAAGCGTGCCAACTGTGCAGATATGTCGTGGGGCCCAGGGGGTGGTGCTGCTCCTGCTGGCGCTCTAACATGCTCCTTGCTACCTTCCTCACCCTGATTTCCTCCTCCTTTCTCAGACGGTACACCCCCCTTGCCCGCCAAAAGCAGGTGCGGTTTTGCATCATCCATGGCCAGCGTTGAGTGCGCAGGCTCTCCTAGGCCCGTTGCTAACAAGGGGTGTTTGTCAATGACCACGCTCTCTTTAGCACTGGAGCCAGTAGGGGACTGTAACCCTTGCCGCGGTTGTTGCTGCTGCTGCTGCTGCTGCTGCTGCTGCTGCTGTTGTTGTTGTTGTTGTTGTCGTTGTTGTTGCTGCTGTTGTTGTTGTTGTTGTTGCTGTTGTTGCTGTTGTTGTTGTTGTTGTTGTTGTTGTTGTTGTCGTTGTTGTTGTTGTTGTTGTTGTTGTTGTTGTTGTTCTTGTTGTCGTTGTCGTTGTTGTTCTTGTTGTTGCTGCTGTTGTTGTTCTTGTTGTTGCTGCTGTTGTTGTTGCTGTTGTTGTGGCGCTGCTGGAGGGGGCTGGGGAGGAGGCTGGGATGTGCTGGTACTGGGATGTGCACCTTTTACAGTGCAGATGGCCGGCATGTGGGCCTGCTGTTGTGGTGGGGGCTTGGCAGACTTGTTGTTGAAGGAGGAGGATGCTTTGCCTGTTATTAGTGCAGGAGGAAAGGCATGTCATGCAGAAGAAGATGCGTTTTCTGTTGTTGGGGGGACAGTGATTTAAGCGTCATTGCGGTAAAATCCAGTCACGCCTTGGTGGGTTGCAGTGAAGGTGGACAGCAAACGGAGCTAATGCTTGCGCGCTGAGGTGCAGCGGGTCCCACAAAACAAGGACGCTTACAATGGACATCGTTTGTGCTGCTGGAAGCTCGTGGAAGAGCAACAATTGGGGGAGCTCCCTACACCCTTGTTTAGGGGCGCACCAAAAGTACCAAGACACATTTTAGCAGTAATCCTACATCCACACAGCCTACCCCATATCTGGCCCTGGAGAGCAGTCTCATTACTTCCTGTTATGGAGTGTATCATTTTGTCTGCAGTACTGAAGTAGGTCCATCTCCTTATTTGATGCAAGGAGGCATGTTGCTGCCCATGCAGCTTACTTCCTTTCCTGGGGAATCCCAAAAGATAGGATGCAATGTGTGCAGGTAATGATATTGATGTGGTGATGATATGATACATGCAAGCTCTTACCAAACAGAGCGGCAAATGCTCCTCGCCCCCTGCGGCCTTCTTCTTCAGGGGGGGGGCCTTGGAGGGGCTGTTTCTGGGTATTGGAGGAGGATAGATGCTCACCCTATGTGCGTGTGTGCATGTGTGTGTGTGTGTGCTGGTGTGTATGCATGTGTGTCTTTGTACATGCATGTTTGTGCATGCATGTGCGTGTGCTTACTTGGATGCAAAGGGTGAGGATATCAGCACACCAGAGTTTTTTCGGTGGTACACCTGCTGGTTGCAGGCAGTATAAAGGTCTGCACACTTATCTCACATTGTTTGTGTACACTTATCTCCCCACCTGTTGTGCCTCAAACTCTGCAAAAATGCTGCGCCTTTCTAACGAACGCTCAGGGGCAGCCTCCTGGATTTGCGTGTGTGTGTGTGTTGTGTATGTGTGTGTGTGTGTGTGTGTGTGTGTGTGTGTGTGTGAGAGAGAGAGAGAGAATGTGTGTATGTGTGTGCATGTGGGTTTGTGTGTATATATGCGTGCATATGTGTTTGTGTTAATATGTGCGCACGTGTGTGCGTGTGTGCGTAGTATGGGTGTGTGTACGTGCATGCGCTTGCATGTGTGCGTTTGCGCGTACATACATACATACATTTACAAACCCTGCTCCCTGCAGCTGTAATTGCAAATGCACAGAGCACTCTATAAGGTACGTACAAAAGACAACACTGTCACAATTAATTGGACATAAGGCTTACTGCCCTTTTATGCGCCAGGCAAGGACCGGACCAGAAGCCTTCACACACTTTCTTTAACACATGCAGGGTTCGTCAGAGCCACATACACTCTAAATATGACCGCATACATGGAGACCTCCCTGCCGAAAACTCCATACACATAGCAAACATAGCATACATATCTGTGTGTGTGCAAGTCTGTTGGTGTATGCAGTGCATCCCAGCTCCAGCCACGTACCTTTTGCACTGGTGGTGGTGGCTGAGTTGAGGCATCACCCTCTGGTTTTGGTTTGGCTGTGGGGGCCTCTGAATGTGCGGGGGGCACAGCTGCTGAAGCCACCCCTTCACGCACGGATTCCAACAGACCACCCTAGCCAGTCAAAGCGCAGAGTAAGGGGGCACGTTTTAGAGCAAAACACGGTATGTATGCTTGTGTGTATTTATGTGCATGTGTGCGTGCGCCCTTGCACACATGCACATTTGCAGTGACAGAAGCTCTTGTCCAGGGCATTATGATGTGCCTTGCACAATTTTTATGTCCAGTAGTTGCTTGTACAACTTGTTGTTCCTGTTCAAGCTACGATATATGCACAAGTGACATCTTCAGTAAACGTTGACAGAAAGTTACACCCAAGTCAGGCCAAGTCTGCCCAAGTTCTAAAAAAAAGTACAGCAAGTCAGGCCAGCTAACCCTGTGAGAGTTCTTGCCCCAAAGCCAAAAAGTACATTAAAGTATCCAGGACCCTTAACTAGATATATTTAAGCATTCCTGAACACTCAGTTTGTGGCGGGAGGTGCCCAGGTGGTCAGGGTGGAAATCCCTGTCAGAAAGTGGATTTCCAAAAGCTCCCCTCTGGTGCCAGCAACTTACCAGGGGTGTTTGCAACAATATTGCGAACATTTTGGTCAAGGTCCGGGGGTCTGGGGTGAAGGTCCGGTTTTGGACCCCCTTATGGGAGGGAAATTTGAAAAGCTTCAGCCTTTTTCTCTCTGCATGAATCCGAGAACTGATTTTTGCAGCTGATTCTTAGAAACAATTATAACAATAATTATCAATAGCGATTACTGGGCCACAGCCTGTGAGGCCACTAGGTGAGTTGTCATTGAAGATTTTGGATGTTCTTATACTACCAAGAGAGCCTATGCTTCTTTTGTAGGAGGTTGCTAGTGCAAGCTAATGATGGCTTTTGAAAATCTCAGCTGTCACTGCCCACCACGGCCCAACCCCAGCATTCCAGACCATAAAACTTGACAGGGCATGCCTTGGGAGCATACTGAAGGGCTCCCAACGCTCAGGTGGTGGCCAGGAAGCGTGTTTCCGGGGTTTCCAGAAAAGCACCATTTTTGCCCAGCAAACAGGCCCACGCACGAAGTCCTTTAGGGGCAAATTTTACCCCCTTTTTTTGCTTTAATGGGTATGGTTTGACCCTAAACCTATCTGAGAACGAAAGAATTGGTGAAATTCGAACCAAAACCCGCATTCTACACCCATACCACCTTTCTGGCAGGAAAATGGCAAAAATCCAGCCCCCCACTCTCACCCTTGACCCCAAACTCATTAAATTTTTATGCAGAAGTGTTACATATATGTATAGAAACCATTGGGTGACCTCAGATGTGCAATTAGGAAAGGGGCATTAACTCCCCCTTTTTGGGTGGGGCTTGGCTGGGCTGGCAGCAAGCGTATTGATCCTTCCACGCCACCCAACAATGCTTCTTATGTTGAGATTCCTAACCCACAACCACATCCACACCCACACCAACCCACCCACCCACCTGAACACCTAATCACACACAGGCCACAGCAACCACACCTTAGCTCCTAGGGCCACTTCTGGGTGCATTTTGAAAAAGTTGGTCTGCCCGTGGCTAGAGGTGTCCAGCATGAGGCGCTGGATCTTCTGCTGCTTCATGCGCTGCTGCTGCATGTGGTCAAACATCTTGTACCACTTATTGTGACCCAGCTGCTGCATTGCTGCAGTGGCGTTGTCTACGCTGCCGGGCGTGAAGTTGCTGTGGGTGAGGGACGCAGCAGATAAACACAATCAAAACTAATGTGGAATGGGCAAAAGTGGGTGCCGGATGGAGCAGGGGGTGGTGCCTGAGATATAGACCTCAAACTAGTGCTGACACCAGCCACAGCAAACAAGACCACAGAGACCACAGAGACCAGAAAAGGCAGGTGTGTGTATCCAGCAAATTGTCGGCCATGCACCAGATCCACGTTTTTGTGTCAGACAACAAACCTGGGTATTGAGTAGGAAAACCCCATCAGTCTTTCAATCACCATTGTAAAAGTGGAATGATGGTACCGCTTTGCTGCTGTTCCGGACTAGTTTGCTGGCTTCAAATGGCTTGACTTACCAGCAAAGATTCCAATTTGTCAGCACGCTTAGCTGCTGTTGCGGCCTTGTTTGCTGGCTTCAAACGGCTTGACTTACCAGCAGAGATTCCAATTTGTCAGCAACGAGCGGGGTAATCCAGAATTGTCGTATAGGTAGGGACAAAGGGTTTAAAGGATGTTAATTCCCACTGACCAAAGAACAGCCTTGCTTCTTATCCTTCACCACCGGTCACCCGTGGTCATCGCTCGTGTGTGGCAACGCACGCAACATTGCCTTCAAAAACTAGCAAGAGAGACAGCACCTGGAACACGTATATCAGCCTGATCCCCCTGATCAACCAAGCTCTTACTGAGTGTGCAAGGCCACAAGTAACCAGCGCAAATTACATGTGTTGCCCGCTCATGGGGGGCACGCAATCTACCGCTTATCCCTGCCCACTGATCGTTTCCTTCCTTGCTCACCCTCCCTCCTTCCAACACCCTCACACTCGACCATGACCGCCTCAAAGCTGCACACCCTCCCCTGATTCATCTGCCCACACGGCAGCGAGACAGCTGCTTCAGCACAGTCACGAGGTGCACACATTCGACATTTACCTGCTTTGGTGAGGTGATGAGTGCAGCAGTCCTTCATCGTTGGTATCGGTGCTTGAGCTCAAAAAGTTCAGGTTGTGGCCCACACTGGTGTGCCGAAAATCGGGCACGGCCTTCTGAAGGTTGCTGGTCTGGCGAGGCTGGGGACGCACAGACACACAGAGAGCAAACGTATGCGTGCGTGCATGTGTGTTCATCGCTACAATTGAGTTTGTACACGATCATATATGCTTGTGTGAATCATGTGCAGGTGCAGGGTTTTTAACAAGCACTCACACACACCCACACTTGTCCTCATACACACACACACACACACACACACACACACAGCCACCTCAAGCGCAAAGCTGCACCTTGAGGATGTTGACAGCCTCTGAGGACGCATGCACAGTGTGGCTCCTGTCTGGCGGTGCCAGGCCACTGAAGTTGCCGTTGCGTGCACTGCGCTCCCTAAAAGCTGCAGCCAGGGCTCGCAAGTTGCTTTGGCTGTTCAGTGCACTGCATCACAGCAGCAGCAGCACACACACACACGCACACACACACATACACAAATTAGTGAGCTTGGCACATGGTGTCGATACCGCACGCAAGTTGCCATTGCCTTCCTGTCCGTTGCGAGGCAAAAACAAATAAACAACAGGCAAACAGTTATGCTTGTGTACCTATGCGCACGTCATGCACACAAATGCACACACACACACACACACACGGGTCAATAGGCTCAGCACATCATCTCACCATAGCCCTGAGCTCCTTTGCTTCACTGAACCCTCACGAGAGTTGAGGCCGCTCAGAGCAGCACTAGAAGGATGGCCACCCATGTGCTGTTGTTGCTGCTGCTGCTGCTGCTGCTTCTGCTGCTGCATGCTGAAGAAGTGGCGCTGCAGCAAGTCGTTTGCTATCATGTCCAGCACGGTGCGCTTGAAAGCTGACTCGGTGCCAAACCGCTGCAGTGTGCAGGGTAGGAAAAAAGGGTCTTTCTTATACAGCTGCACACATGTTACCTTCAGTCCACGTGTTTACACCTCTACACACAAGAATACAATCGGAAGTAAGTTCTAACAGCAATGACCTAGGGTTTTTTATGTATTAGCAGCAAGCTTGATGTATCTACAAGTATAGTATATACATGCCGTGACTCTTGCAACTACGCGGTTTTTGTGAACACAAAAACATTTGAGTTCGATTGCGTTCAAGTTGCATGCATGTTGGCATCCAAGCGCATGAGCTGGTTGCTTTAGAAGGCAGGCATGCTGCACTCATTGTATCTGCACATGCTGGAAGCACAAGCAGTGTGTTGCACTATACTGCCTTGTACCTTCAAAAACATAAACCCTGTGTGTTTGTGTGTGCACCAGCCTCTGTGTGTTCCTTGCAAGCTATGTAGCACGTTGCGTACGTATCATCTTGCAAGCTATGCAGCGGGTTGCACACCTATTACTTACACCAAGTGTGATTTGTTTAATTATGTGCACGTTTGTGTGTGTGTGTGCGCGTGTGTGTGTGTGTATGTGTGTGTGTGTGTGCAAGTGTTTGTGTCCAGTAAATTACGTGTTTATACACAGATGCATGTGCCACATAACGCACCTGTAGCCTCTGTACGATGGTTCCTGCCAGCGGCTTGCCCTCTGTGCGCTGCTTCTTTTTGCCCTGGATCCATGAGTGCTCCAACGCTTGCTGTGCACTCGGCCGCTCCAAAGGGTCCCTGGCAAGGTGCAGTTAGCAGCGTACGCACGAGTGGGTATATGTATAATGTGCGTACTGATTTACTTGTGCATCTTTGGGTGCTCCAACGCTTGCTGTGCACTCTCGGCCGCTCCAAAGGGCCCTGGCAAGGAAAAAAGTTAGCAGTGTATGCACAAGTGGGTATGTGTAAGCTGATGCGTACTTACAAGCAACCTCGATGCTTTGACAAGATATACCTATTAACTTTCTGGGTGAAGCACCTGAGCTTCCTGCTGTATTGAGACAGTCACACTTCACGCTTTTAATTTAATGCGTATTACGTCAGTCAAAGCACTTCCTGTGCAAAGACGCTGTGCATGACCACCTTATCATGGCCAGCAGCCCAGCCCCTCATCCTTCACAAAGGCTTCCTCTGTCCAATCACTTCCATCATCTATTGCACAGAATGACCACCATCCATTGCACAGAATGACCACCATCTATTGCACAGAATGACCACCAGAAGCCCCTTCCTCCTCTTTCTCATACCTCATGGTTCACCACAGGGATGTGTTATACGGTAATTTGGGACGTTCAATACGGTAACATACGCGTTATATACGGAATACGCGTATAATACAATCGTATATTAAAGCAATATTGGGAGTGCCGATTTTCGACCCAAAATGGACCCTATTCGCCCCAAAATCACCCAAAATGTTCCCAATTCTTTTCCAATATAATATTCGTTATTAATATATTATACAATAGCATTGGAAGCTCACTGAAAGGCCGTTGTTGAGGCGGAAATTGCCTAAAAAGGCCAAAAAACGGCAAAAAGCATATTTTGCAATCGTATAATACGGCCCAATTTGATCAATACGGTAAAAAACGCGTTAATTAGGATACGGCGTATTATAGGAATGCGCCGTATGACACATCCCTGGTTCACCATGATGTGCCTGTAGTGAGTGTCCTTATTCGCATCCATCCTTACTTTGTGAGGAGCCTGCGCACTAGCACTTTGCGAGTAGCCTGCGCACTAACACTTTGGCAACCCATTTCACTAGCACCTATCCTTACTTGGTGAGTAGCTTGCGCACAAAGTCCTTTGCACCTTCGGACACATCATCCCAGGACGAGCCATGCAGCTTGGGCTCTTCCGTTAAAATCGATTTCCTGCGTGTGTTCATGAATCATTTATCATTTTACTAGGACTCATGGCTACAACCAAGGAAAAGTCCTACACCTTGGACTCCTCTGCATAACAATGCTGCCATAAAGTTTGCAAGGCAACTAACAAGAGTAGCAGACCAGAGCAAGCGGTCCTCACAGCTTGAGGCAACTCTAACACCTGGCCAGGGATGTGTCATTCAATCATTTGGGACGTTCAATACGGTAAAATACGCGTAAAATACGATTGTACGAATACGCCGTATGACACATCCCTGCACCTGGCTGTCCACCCTACCAGCAGCACGCAGACTGGCGTGCGAGCACGCACCATAACTGAGAGAGGGCCGGGCTGCGCGTGTTTTTCCAGTCGTCAAAAGGGAAACGCGCAGAGAGCAGCTGGTATGCCATCACACCAGCAGCCCACACATCAGAGGCTGGGTAGACCTGCAGGTGTGATAAAAACCACACATATCTAGGGTTGACCAAAATATATATACGGTGTACACACGGTACTTTTGGCAGGGAAATCACTAAATTTACGATGTAGATACACGATTCTGGCCAACCCTACACATCCACTATGTTTAACCATGCAATCTAAAACTCCATACTTATGATCTCGATTATACATATATATACACACATAATCATGTGTATATACATGTATATACATGACCCAGCCCTGTACTTGGGTGATCGTCTAGCATGCAGGCTGGGTAGCGCAGGTCGTCTAGCAGGCAACGACACAGAGCCACTTCATTGATACACACATACATGATGGGTTAATGATATAGGATACATGTGAGAAGGAACACCTAGGTCATCTGCTTACAAAGCCGGCCTTGTTGCGTCAGCTTGTTGCAGCACAAGGATTTTGGCAGCATGTTTGTTACGTGCCCCTGACTCCACAAGAGTGAGGTGCATTTCATTTTATCCAGGAAAGTTGTCCAAACTAAGTGGCAATTCCTTTGCGTCAGCTTTTGCACAGAAAGGCGCTATGCCCAGGTTCACTTGTCTTCAAGCAATGCAGGAGAGAGGAGCCGCACCTCACTGCTGAGGCACTCTGGGGCCATAAAGTGGGGGGTACCCTCCAGGCCAAGGTCACGAACAGGCAGCTTCTGTATGTGTGTATGCGTATGTATGTGTGTGTTTGTGTGTATGTTTGCTACTGTTAAGTTGTACGAGAACAAAAGAGCAGGGGTAAAAACACAACAGGAGCAAAGAAAGTGATACATCGCCTTTCACCTGTTAAAAACCCGCAATTTATGTCTGCGTTAATTGCAGTGCAATAAAAAAAATCCAACTCTCAACTGCACCATGCGAACGCCACAAATAGCTCATCCATCCAGCAAGCAAGGAAGACACGAAAAGCAACTCAATGTTAAGCGTACACTGGCCTTAACCACTCCTGGGCCTGCGTGTTGCAGTAGGCTCACCTTAGGGTCAAAGAATACAGCCAGCCCAAAATCTATAGCAAGCACGGGGGCATCCTCCGCGTTGTGCAGCAGCATAAAGTTGCCTGCGGAAGTATCAGTCACCATTTATTGAATGAAGTTACAACACAAAATAATTTTAGCGGTGTTAGGCAGGGGTAGGTCAAGGTACAACCATAGTCGTTTGGAGTTGTAAAGCTGCTTGGGTGCCAATGAGCATGCAACTCAGCCAAAGCAAACAGAAAACAGGTGCTTTCATGTGCAAAGGGTCCAGACACACTCGTTGTGCTCAACTCGCTCTGCTCACCTGGTTTGATGTCTCTGTGCAGGATCTTGTGGTGATGGCACTGGCTGAGGGTGCGTAGCACAGCCCGCATGTAAGATGCAACCTGTGAATAGCAGAAAGCAAGCGAAGTTCCTAAAGTCCCCTCTTGACCTATTCATCTTGAAAAGGGACACAAGGCTTTGTTTTGTTTCAGTCTTTGACACATTGACTGGACAACAAATTGTCTTATTTCTCGCACACAACCACCAAGTGACAAAACAGTCTTGCAGCTAGCCATGGGCACACATGCAGTTTTATACCGGCACTACAGACGCAGCATTAAGACCTTAGGAAGTGTTATGTGACTTTAATTTGACAGGAGTTAAAGTTTTATATGGCTGCTCAAACTTGCACGGATTCCGAAATCATTAAGCAGCCACTGAAAGCATAATGTAAAGGTGAACTGTGAGTCAAAAGCGGCTATCACCCACCGTGCGTTCAGAGTAATGCCGCTTCCCCACGCCAGCCAGAAGCTCGCCTCCTGTATTCAATAGCGGTTGCATCGGTGAGCATTAAAGTTACGTGCCTAGTTCCCAACCAGCTCGCCCAACACACGCAGGTAAGATTAAGTTGTCTAAGAGTAGGATCTGCAAAGTAATGTCCTGCTCAAGCGTACGTCCTGCCCTATGTTTTCACCTGTGCACTGCTGCATGACGATGTTCACATTTTTCTCGTCCTCAAATACCTCTTCCAGGTGCACCACGTTCAGTGCAGCACGCAGCCGAGCCTGAGAAAGCACAAGCACGTATTTTTTAAAGTGAGCCATGCAGCAAGTATTTAAGTGAAAGCTGCGCAAGCTGCAAGCCAAAGGTTTGCACTGCTCCTGAGAGGGTGTACTATTTGTACGTCAAACAGATGTAACACCCATCACTATCTCCTTTTTCTGGCCACACCACACTACCCTACACAGCCTTGAATGATGCAGAATTAAAAAATATTATTGTATGCTCATAAAAAGAGGAAAAATAAAATCACAAAAGGCATACTTAGGTGTGCATTAAGTACACTGCAAGTCACAGCACGCCAACACGCCAACAGTATTTGCAATCCGCGCTCACCAGAATAGCAACTTCTCTCTTGATGTTGCTGATGTGCTGCTCCTGCTTGGAGGCTGGCAGGTTAGGCACATCCAACCTTTTTTCGACAGTCTTGCACGCAAATTCCGCGCCAGTTCCCCCTGCAAATTAGCAGCAGGGCGCACTAACAAATTTGCAGGAGGTGTGTGCACAATTGTGTGAATCGAGTCAAGACTTGTAGGGATGGGTCTGGCATCTTCTGCTGGTCAATGCAAAAGAGCAGCACTATTTTAACCCCCGTATGAATTACTTTTACTAGAAACGCTGTTTCATTTGCGTACTTATCCCAAATCTTTGATTACATTTCCCACAACGGTTTGCTATGAGCATTTTTTGTAGTCCTACGATACTCGCCCCCAAAATAAAGGAGCGCACCATACCTTTGCAGGAAATCCTTATGTTTGCATTTTTGTGCGCGCGTGTTTGTGTGCGTGTGTGCGTGTGTGCGTGTGTGTGTATGTGTGTATGTGTGTGTGTATGTCAAGAAGAGTGTATAATTACACCATTACTGCTGCTATCATTACTGGTGTATGAGCAGACGCGGTGCTTACAATACCAAGTGATAGAGTGTGAAAGCATCTGAACATCTCCGCCAAAGGCCAGCTTGATCAATCAAACAGCAAAGACAGCTCGCCCCACTCACTTTTCACCGAGTACACGCTGCCAAAGCCACCCTTTCCGAGAATGTGCTGCTTGCTGTACCCCTTCTGCTCGAGAGTGGCCTCCGGGAACCCACATGACAAGGGTTTTGGTTTCTGCTCAGCAGCATCCGCAACCTCCCTGCGCAGACGTCAGCAAATGAACGATTGTTGGCCAATGTCACGCCATTGCGATTAGATGATTGCATGCCGTAATGTGAAGCTGCGTACGACTCAATTGAAGTTACTCATGATACGCGCACCAAGCGTCCGGGGCTCTAAACATGAATCAAGGCTCCGGTGCTGTGCAGTAGCTCTCCTGTGGAAGGGTCACACTGCGCGTAATAGCACGTGCATGTAATAGCACATGTGTCTTTCTGTGTCTTTTCAGCTGTAAACACATACGTGAGCCTGCCCCATTCTGTATTGCACTCACCTTGCACTTGAAATTGAAAGGGGCGCAATTCGTCTAAAGAAGCGCTAATCGTTCGTGCTACCTCACAGTTTACATGAGTATATGATTTATAAATAATTCTATGTCTTTACGTAATTAAAACGCCAACGACTACAAGGATGTTGTATGTCCTAAATATTTTTGATAAGGTAGCTAGCCAGGTCTGAACCTCTATCCAGAGTACCAGGCCAGCAAGAGCATACATACAAGAGCATGTCAGACGTGGAGGAGGACCTCGAGGACCAAGAGCTGGTAAACAAACGTGGCTCACGAATGCACACGCATGCAGGATGGATGCCTGCTTTCAGTGCGCAAACACACAACAGCTTGCACGAATAAGCATGATGCATGTAGCGCGCGCGCACACACACACACACACACACACACACACACACACATACACACACACACACATACACACACACATACGCGCGCGCACGCACACACACAAACACACACACACACACACACACACACACACACACACACACACACACACGCACACACACACACACGCACACACACACACACACACACACTCTCACACACACACACACACAAACACACACACACACACTTGCACACACTCACACACACACACACACACACACTTGCACACACACACTCACACACACACACACACACACACGCACACACACACACACACACGCACACACACACACACGCACACACAATCACACACACTCACACACATACACACACATACACACACACATACACGCACACACACACATACACACACAGGCACATGCACACACTTGTCTTCTCATACCTGCAAGATCCATTATGTGTTTTCCTCTTGCAAGTTCCCGCAACATCTCCATGTCCAGCCCTCCTTCTTTTTCTGTTCTGCATACCAATTTACGCATGTTTGCGCCCACACGCATGCTATGCACTTTGTATGTGTGTGTCTGCCTGCGTGTGTGTGTATGTGTGTGTGTGCTATGCTCTATGCATGTGCAGGCTTCATTCATTAGCAATAACATGTCTATTTTGCCGTCCAACAGGCGCTTCCATCTGGTCCATTGCGCTCCTCAAACCTGACACCAGCCCAGGTAGCCCTGACAATGGTGAGTTTGTTGCCAAGAAGCCTACATGAAGGTGTTACGCACTAAGCCTGTGCCGTCTCTGCTGTGATGACGGAACTACAAGGCGCCCGTGTGAATTCCGTTTCTTCTTCGGTTGGTCCCTTCTCTTCTTATTGAGGCCTGACTACTGATCATGAATATGTTTGGACACTTGAGGAAGGCTTGCCTCTGCGGGATAGCACTATGATGTCCCTTCACACTTAAGTCATATGTGTAGGGTTGGCCAGAACCGTATGTACACGCCGTATATGACCGTATGTATGGTGATTTCCCTGCCAGAAATACCGTATGCACACCGTATATACCTATAAATGTATGGTTCTGGCCAACCCTACATATGTGTATGCGCTTCAAATATCTCTTCTCACAATGTAGCTCCTGATTCAAAAGGTTATTTATCCTTATTCAGCCTGGGACTATGGGCTGTGGTTTGCAGGAGGCTGGGCGCTGTATGCTATCGCTGCCTGTGGGTTTGCAGCAGCCGTCATAGCTGGTAGGTGGTCGAGTATTTTCAAGCGTTTGCAGTCCTCAAGCAGCCGTCATAGCTGGTAGGTGGTCGAGTATTTTCAAGCGTTTGCAGTCCTCAAGATGCGAGTGGTACAAAAAAAAAGTGCAGGAGACGGGTGCTGCTGCTGCTGCGTGCAAATATTTTGTGTGTGCGTACATAGTTGTGTGCGTGCATGCATGCGTGTGTGTGTGTATGTGTGTGAGAGTGAACAAATACCAAAGCATCTGCAGGGAAAGCTTAAGGCGATAGCAGACCCGTAAGGTAGGCCTGTAATGTTGGCCAGATCTGTGCATTTACATAATTGTAAGGTTGGCCAGATCTGTGCATTAACATATGAATAGGGAGCGGCGTATAGCATACTAGTATATGCCTGATATATGCCCTTGCACTTGTATAAAGGAGTTCATCCTGACTAGTTTGAATCCCATTGCACCTCCACAGGGATTGGAATTGTAGTGTGTGTGGATCTTATATAAAGCAAGTAGCCAGAATGTTGAAATAATTCAGTTCTGATCTGGAAGTCAGATTTACCAGTCATTTATACCCATGGCAAGGGTCCCGACTCTCCCAAAAAGGTTGTCCAAGACAATTACGCTGGCGGATTTAGCATAATAAATTAGGCAAAACCCGACCCAATTCCGAGCGCATAAATTACATATACCGTCGGTATAACAAAATTATATATATGCGGTGTATACCGGTATTTTTTAAATACCGGTATGACCTTGTGCCGATCCCTACATATGTATGAAAATTGTGTATGTACGGCATATTATGCTGGGAAATTCTCACTTAACTTCTCCTCAAGTGTGCATGTATTTTTAAGTGTGTATATACGGCATATCATGCTGGGAAATTTTCATTTAAATTCTCCTTAAGTTTGCATGTATTGTTCTGGCCGACTCTACAGACCTGCAAAAAGGATATGAACATTTTTAGGTCTGTATTTTTGTGTTGTACATAGCTGTGTGAGCAATGCATATAGCCGTGTGTGTGTGTTGAGCTGCTAGGGTTGTTAAGGTCACCCAGGCAGGGGGCTGGAGGCTTCGCGCCTTCATTATGTTCTATCAGTGAAAAGAAAGCCCTAGTGAGAATAGAAGCAATTACGCAACGTGCAGCGTAAACAGTGTGAAGCTACTTTCCACATTGATTTTGGTTCAAGCCTTTGTGCTTTCTTTGAAACCCTCCTGTTTCCCAACTCTTTTCCATGTTCTCCTCCCCCCTGTTTTCCTTTCTTTTTCTGTGCAGCCCTCTCTTCAAAAGCCTCCTCAAAAGCAGACCTGAAAAAGTAAAGCTATACAGGCAAACCACATCTAGTTAATGTACCCAAGGCCCCTTGGCAAGGAACAAATTTCTGCTCTTGTTCCTTTACCTTTTACCCTTAACTCTAGTTAAGTCAAACTGCTAGGAAAGGAGCCATTTTGATTTCATTCTAGGTCTGCTCTATGGCGCTCCACCTCCCCACTGCTCAGCGCCCATATTTACACCTTTTGCAAATGTCTGATGTCTGACAATTCTTCTGTGCATTATATTTCCATTTGTGTGCAGTCCTAGGCATAGGGGCTGCTGCATGGCGCTCCACCTCCCTCCTAAGCGCTCACGTCGTTTTCCTAGCCCTCCTCTTCTCTGCCCAAGTCTGCATGGTCGTGGTGGGTGTGAGTAGCAAGCCTGCACTGAGGTTTCAGCGTGCATTGTCCCCTTTGGATTTGGTCGTGGTGGGTGTGAGTAGCAAGCCTGCACTGGAACAAATCAGCGTACTTTAAGCTTTGAATACGGTTGATGTGAGTGAGAGGCGCAAGAAATACGTGCAAAAATGTATGTGTTAAGCTATGGGTATGGTTTGAATAAAAGTCTGCACCGTAATGTGTCAGTGTGCATGAAGGTAAGGACGTGATGAGGGAGAGCAGCACGTCGGTGCTGAGATGTGTCAGTGTGCGTGAAGCTCTGGGTTTTTTTGGGGCTATTGAGTGAAATTTAATCTTCTGCACAGAAACAAGTCAGCATGTGTTGACACTTGGGATGTGGTGTGTGAGCACGCACAGGTTCTTGTTGTGGGATGCGGGCGGGTGAGCCCGCACAGGTTCTTGTTGATTTGATGTAGTTGGGTTGAATTGGTTGAATTGGTGGATTGGTGGGATTGGTGAATTGGTGGGATTGGTGGAATTGATGTGGGTGTGTTGAATTAATGTGGTGGGTGAGCCCGCACAGGTTCTTGCTGAAATGAGTCAGCGCGCTTTCAGGCATGGTTATGGTGAGTAAGAGTAGCAAGGCTGCACGAAATCAAGGCTGACTCGTTTTGTTGTGTGGTAATAGTAGCAATTAACAAAATGGACAACATTTGGACGACATATGGACGACAATTGGACGGCAATGGCTCGTTTTGTTGTGTGGTATTAGTGGTGGTCAACAGCATGTACGACACCTTGGCTGTCAGTGCTGGTTGCGTTACTGTAATCCTCAAGGAGCGCTGTGTGTTTGCGCTGCAATTAGCACAATAATAATAATATACGTTTGTGTTTGGTCTTTTTTGCAAGCTAGCAGATGCTTCACTCACATTGTTCAACATAGATAAACTGTATAGATAAACTGTATGCACAGGGTTGGCCAGGACCGTAACTACACACCGAAATGATTGTATGTACGATAGATAATTTCCCTTCAAAATCACCATATATACACTGAAACTACGTATATCTGTATCGTTTTTGTCAACCCTATTTATCATCCAAACGGGCATTGAGGAATCAAAGGGCTTTGCTGTGTACAGGATGCACCACAGGGATGCATTACAAATATTTTCCGTTAATCTCATTCTCGTTTTTGTTCAGTCTTAACCATTCTTCGACCATCAGTGCCGCCTGCATAGAACAGCGCACGCTTTGCAATCAGGAAACTGCTTGCAGGTAACACTAATCGCCACACACACACACACACACACACACACACATAGACACACACACACACACAAACAGTAACATATGCATGCAAACACACACAAACACCCCCCCACACACACACACAATTACACGTAGGCTGTAGCCATACAGCAACAGCAGCAGCGCACTCCCCCCCTAGATAGCACAGCAGCAGCAGCACATAGGCTCACGTTTAAAGCGGGGGGCCTTCCTTTGACGCTCCCCCACACAGAGTTGTTGGTGGCTGAAGTGCTGGTTGGTGTGCTGATGGGCCTGGAGCTCTTGACACTGGGCTTTGGATGCTTGCTACAAACTGCATATTCCCAGGTGTGTGTGTGGGTATGTGTGTGTGTGTGTGAGAGCGCTCGTGTGTCTGTGTGTGTGGCGTGTGAAGTGTTTGTATGCATGTATATGTGTGTGTGAGCGTGTAATGTGTGTATACGTGTGTTTACACGTGTGTGGCAGATGCTGTGCTCTCAGGCCTGGAGCTCTAAGCTTTGGGTTTTAAGCCCCTGCTACAGACTGCATTCTCCCGTGTGTGTGTTTGTGTGTGTGTATGTGTGTGTGTGTGTGTGTTTGCACGTGTGTCTGTGCGTGTGGTGTTTGAATTGTGTGTGCAAGTGTATTCATATATTTCCTATCTGCTCCCACGCACAGCACGATACAAAATCTGGGCTTCAATACAAGCACCATAACCGACAGATCCCGTCAAAAGATGTCGAGCACAATCACATTTCCTGCTATTTCGGTTTGTGCTTCTAGGTGGAGTAGGCAGTGGAAGGAGCCTGCGAAGTGAAATCACCAGCCCTCACACTGCTACTTTGTCAGCAGGCCCACTCCGTTGATTTATTACGTGGCCGTAGGTGGAGGAGGCAGCTGAAGATGCCCGTGAGGAGGATTCTGCATTCAGGCAACCCCTACTTCAGGGGCCACCTGTGACGCCATTGTGAGTGATGCAAATTTACTTATAAGCTCACTCATGCAAACCTACTTATAAGCTTACTCATGCAAACCTACTTATAGGCTCACTCATGCAAACCTACTTACAAGCTCACTCATGCAAACCTACTTATAAACTGGTGCATTCCTCCTATTATAAGCTAATGCATTCCTCCTATTAAGCTCATGCATTCCTCCTACTTATAGGCTCACTCATGCAAACCTACTTGTAAGCTCATCCATGTGAACCTACTTGTAAGCTCACTTATGCATCCCTACTTGTAAGCTCACCCATGCAAACCCTCCTTTAAGCTCACTTATGCGTGCTTACTGGTAGTGAGCTCACCCATGCGAACCTACTGGTAATCTCACCCATGCTAATCTACTTACAAGCTCACCCATGCAAACCTACGTATAAGCTCACTTATGCAAACCTACTGGTGGTAATCTCACCCATGCAAACCTACTGGTAAGCTCACCCATGCAAACCTGCTGGTAAGCTCACACAGTGCAGGCCTACTTTTTAGCTCACATCCACGTGTTTGGTGTAGAATTGTGCAGCTATTTTAAATGTGGGTTGGTTCAAGAATGCGTTTTGCTCTACTCATAAAGGAACTAGTCAGGCGGTGAAGACGTCTCTCCGCATAAGCGTGATTGCCACGCTCAATTCGTGCCACCAAAAAAAAAGTTGTTAAATTTTCGTTGTTTGGCCAAACAATTATGCGAAAACATATCGACCTTGATTTCTTGATGACGTCGTGAACTCGAGTTGTCAGGACCGTCAGGACTGTGGACAACTTAAGTGCTGCACAAAATAATAACTAGCACGCGCTCATCATGGACACACCCTTTGTAATCACTCTACCCTGTCCTGATAATGGGATGGAGGCTTGGGTGTGCTCACCAAGGCTCATTCAGCTTGCTGCTTTCTCCAACGACCATCTGCTCTACCTTGCTTGGGTGTGCTCACCGTGGCTCATTCAGCTTGCTGACCTGTCTCCTCTGTGGCCGTGCCTATCACGACACCACAACAACACAGTAATTGTAATCATAGCACAGTATTTTGTTTAGCCCCCTCTCTGCATCTGTGCACCTATCGGCACTGGTATGGTGAGATCATAAAATGTGGTAAAAAGTACCAGAGGTGGTCGACGGAGGCCTGAAAAAGGGGTAATTTTGAAATGTTCCCAGAGTATGGGTGTCCCAGCTGGCAATTTCTAAGCTTAGCACCCAGATGTGAGATTCCCTGAGCTAATAAACTGCAAGTAGCAGTGCACATGTCTCATCGCCCGCGGCGTGAACCCCACTTTTCACCACTAATCTGTCATATCTCACCACCAACTGACCCGATTTGTGTCATTTTTATATGAAAAGTCAGAAATAGTCTACATTTAAACAGAGGGGATTGACGAAGGCCTGGAAAAGGGGTACTTTTGAAATGTGAATTGAGTATGGGCGCCCCAGCTGGCAACAATCAAGCTCAGTACCCAGAGGTAGCTGCTAAAAGCACTTGAGCTTGAATTTTGCCAGCTGGGGCAAAAATGTCTGTTTGCCTGCGGCGTGAACCCTATTTTTCACCACCAATCTCTCATTTCTCACCACCCACTGACCTAATTTGTGTCATTATTGTATGAATCGTCTAAATTTCAATAAAGAATATCATTGCAACAAAAATGGGGCAAAACGACCCAGTAGTTGGTCAGATACTCCATTTTGGCTCATTTCCTCAGGAAAATCAACAAAAGGGGTGCCAAAAAGGTGGAAAACCAACCTTCACCAAAACTACTCTTTAGAACCAGGATGGTTAATATTATTAAGGAAGTGTTGCCATCTTGTGTTGGGATGAAAAGAGGCTCTGGTTGGGGTGTGGTGGCCTATAATGTGAAAACTCAGTGCCAAAATCTGCACGGGAACCCCACCCAGACCACTGGGGTGGTCCGATTGACCCCAAACTTTGTGGACCATCTAGTTATGTTCATCAAACATGGTCTGCATCAAAAAAGTCACATTTCAGGACATTTGCTCCGTCGTAACCCCCTCTGACATTCAAATAAAGAACATTATTGCAACAAAAATGGGGCGAAACAGAGCAATAGTTGGCCAGGTACCCCATTTTGGCCCATTTCCCTTAGAATTAATCAGCAAAAGGGGTGCCAAAAAGGGTGGAAAACCAAGCACCACCAAATCCGGTTTTCAGCATGTCAAGCGATTCCTGATATAAGTGAAGTACTCCTGTCGTGTTTTGAGGTGAAAAGAGGCCCTGGGTAGAGTGTGGTGGCTCAATACGTAAACACTTAGTGCCAAAATTTGAACTGGATTTCTGCCCAGCCCACTGGGGTAGTCCATTGGGCCTAAAACTTCATGAAACATCTAGTTATGTTATTAAATACGAATTGCATCGAAAGAAAACATGTTCAGGACTTTTGCTCCGTCGACCACCTCTGAAAAAGTACAGTGTTTTTACAAGTTTTTGGGTTCAGCCCCCTCCGTTGCCGCGCCTAACTTCATACTTACCTATGTATGAAATCATAACCTATGTTTGAAATCATACATGCGTAGAAATCATTACCTACCTATGTACGAAATCATTACCTACCTATGTATGACAGCAATACCTATGTATGGAATCATTACCTAAATATTTAATCATCGCATGTGTAGAATTCAAAACCTAAGTATGAAATCATTACTTATGTGTTGAAATCAATACATGTGTAGGAAATACAAAGTTTTGCGTTCATGACATTTGTGTAGGAAATGCAGAAATTCGCTAATTTTCTTGATCAGTCCCCTCTGTCACCGCCAGAAGTCGTTCCAAACAATCGCCCATGCCCAGCCATTACAAAATATTTGCCAAATTTTTTGAACAATCCCCTCTGGTGTCGCCGTTTCCACCTGTCATTCAAACTGTTTCACCCATGCCGAGCTGTATCCAGATTCCATGTTTAATCTGTATCCGGCTGTATCCGTATCCAGTATGTGTATCCAGATTCAAAACTATTGCCCAAGCCCAGCGTTATCCAGATTCAGGGTTCAATCTGTATCCAGCAGTATCCAGCTGTATCTGTATCCAGTTGTGTCCGTGTCCAGTATGTGTACCCAGCTGTATCCAGATTCAAAACCATCGCCCATTCCAGTTGTATCCAGAGAATGAGACGTATGCTGTTTCAGATTCTAGTCATGTTCAAAGTCTAGTTTATAGATCTCTGGTACCTCTGCCCAGGTTCCAGCAGCAGTCAGAGGACAGGGATTGAGTTACCATCGGTTATCGTTCTCTTTCATCCCCTGTTCCTTTCCATACCATTATTCCTTTCATCCCTCATTTCTTTCCTTACCATCCTGAGTAGCAGGAAATGGAAAACCTACGCACGCAGTAAACACCACTCCCCACGCATTAATGAACAGCAGCCACTATGGCACCAAGTGCTGTAACATCCCTAGGATTGGCCAGAACCGTATACATACACCGTGTATGACCGTATATCTGGTGATTTCCCTGCCAAAAATAACTTAAAAGGATACACGTATACGTATATGGTTCTGGCCAACCCTAAACTTCCCCCTACCACACCACTTCAGCAGCCGAAACCAGACCTAGGGATTTCAAGGTGTACTTTTCATTTCGTAATTTTTATAAAAAACGCCATTACACTTTTGTAAATAACTGGCGTCTGATGCGCTACTTCTACTTCTTAGCAATGCTTCCTCTGTGCCAACCCAGGTCACAGCAGCAGCCAGAGATCGGGGATGACGCCAGCGAATGGCGGTCACGTATGCAGGTAAATTTGTGCCATAAGTTTAGTTTAGTTTAGTTTGGATTACAAAGGCCTCAGTCTGGCATGGCAAAAAACAACCTACAGGTCCCAACAAATATATCAATCAAAAAGATTGACAGCCGCATTAATGAATTTGGTAAACCTCTGAGTTTTGTTGAAAAACAAAACCTTTAATATCACCTCCAGAAACATTATCAAGTAAAGCGTTGAACTGACGCCAACGAATGGCGGTCACGTATGCAGGTAAATTTTTGCCATAAGTACATTACCTATCAGCTCCCAACCCACATGTTTAACCCTCCCATCACTCTTATGCAACATAGTCTTGGATCACCGTGAAGGTGCACATGAGGAGGGGAAGGTTTACTAGGATACCTTACGTTCAAGTGTAACGTGGGTACGATCAGGGGGCTGGAGCAAAGGAGGTGTTAGATGCTGCATAAGTTAGGCAGTGAGATGTCCAAGCAAAGCAACACAGCCCTTCTGATGTGTCCAAGCAAGGCAACACAGCCCTTCTGATGTGTCCAAGCAAAGTAAAGCAGCCCTTCTGATGTGTCCAAGCAAAGTAACACACCCCTTCTAATGTGTCCAAGCAAAGCAACACAGCCCTTCTGATGTGTCCAAGCAAAGTAATGCAGCCCTTCTGATGTGTCCAAGCAAAGCAACACACCCCTTCTGATGTGTCCAAGCAAAGCAACACACCCTTCTGATGTGTTCAAGCAAAGCAACACAGCCCTTCTGGTGTGTCCAAGCAAAGTAATGCAGCCCTTCTGGTGTGTCCAAGCAAAGCAACACACCCCTTCTGATGTGTCCAAGCAACGTAACACACCCCTTCTGATGTGTCCAAGCAAAGCAACACATCCCTTCTGGTGTGTGTTGCGTACTGCACCTGATAAAATGCAACAACAACGCACCCACCTGTGTTTGTGCACACACAAGTGGTCGGAGCTGTAAACATGCAAGCCACCCTCACACTCCGCCAAACATTCCTTTTACTTCACATTCAGAAGAGGCGGGTGGGTAGTAGCAAAGGTGGAGTCACATATTGTGCAAAGTAACCATAAAGCGCACACCGTACTTGTTGTGTAGGGGTCAGTGAGGGGAGAGCTAACAGTTAACAGCACAGTCTGAAGGCCGGGAGCCTCCTTGCCCCTTTTTTCAACTTCATCCTGGTGTATTTACCTGCAAGGGCAGCAGCACTCCTGCACTGCTTGAAATTTTGAAAGTCGCCTGTTCTGATGAGAGAGGCGGTCTGATCTGAATTCGAAAGTCGCGTGATCATAAGTCCTGCACGTCGACACCACCAGCGGAGGTGTTGTTTTCTTTTCTCGCCTCAGTCCTGTGTCAACTCTCCTCATCGTTGCAAGTGTGATGTGTGTGTGTGTGTTCGTGTGTCCCTCTGTAACCGCGCCCCCTCCTCAGCCTCCATTGTTGCAACCACATTGCAATTTTGTAACGCACCTGCGTTGATTGAGTGTGTGTTTGTGTTTGTGCGCCCCTATTTCCTTCCAGCACCATACCTGGGTCATGAGGACTCCTTTAATCCCAGACATGTCACATCACGGCCAGCCACACAGCACCTCACACTAAGACCCCACTTCTCTATTCAAACCGTTGCGTCACCTGCCAGGTTCACGTTGCTCACCTAAGACCTGATCCATCTTTCTTATCCCGACTTGTCACGGGCAAGCCTTGCATTGATCACCTAACAAAGTCCTTTTCTTCTTTTCACATATTTGGCTGAACAAGCGGAGACTTGGCTATAAACCTACCCAGCACACCCATCAATCAATGTTCTTTTCAGCATTTGGCTGAACAAGCTGCAGTTCGGCTGTGACCCCACCCAGCACACACACACACACACACATCATTCCTTTTCGCTTATGCAGGCACGCTACGGTCTGGACACACGGCAGTTCAGCTATGACCCAAGCCAGCACACCCATCGACGAGGCTCAGAAGCGCCGCAACTAGTTCCATCAGGGGCACCTAGGCAACGGCAGCCAGGCAGGAACTGTTCTATAATGTAGTGTTTTTGGTGTTGGCGGAGAATAGATCAGGGGGAGAGTCTGATGCTACGCGCTTGTGGTGCTTTCTTTGCGTGGGTGAGTAAACAGGTTAGGTAAATGACGCAAAAATTTAAGGCGGGAGTAGCTTGACGGAGCTTGACAGTTGCTGCTTTGCAAGACATGTGGCTTTCTGGGGTCTGTGGGCATGCAGCACCAAGATGCTGATCTAACACACAGTACAGGGTCTCAGCTAGTAAATGTACTCTTTTAATTTGCTCGTCAACGTTTCTTGATTTTGATGGTGAAGGGCTCTCTCTTAATACAGTATTGGTGGCACCTATGCTTATTCATGTTAGTACTGTCAACAATGTTTCTGTTTATCGTGAGAGGAATTTTCACTCGTAACCATCTAACTAAACGATAGGGGCTTCTCTTATGTAATTATATTATACTTTCAGAGGTTTCATCTGTTTTTTTGCATTGTACAACAAAATTGGTGGTTGCCTGGTAGGTATTTGTAGCCAGCTATTCCCTCAATTATGCTGGCTGTGTCACCAGACCCTGCAGAGATTTTGCTTTAATAAGAGACTCTCGGAGGCTCTCTTTTCAAAGGGATTTATCTTTTGACCAGCAACAATTATGGAAAAGGCTACGTCCTAGCTGTACTTTACTATTTTGCTCTGCGCTCGCCAGCTTCATGTAGAACACCTGGTGAACAATGAATATCCTTCTACAAGGTTTTACAAAAAAATGCCTTCATTCAAGAAGTGCGACTGCTGGCCTGCTCATAACGCAATTAGTTCATGGAATAATTAAAGCTTGTATTGCTCTGGTTCAAGAAAGCAAACACATCGTGTACTCCTGTTGGGGGAAACAGAGATGCACATTTCCTGCGTATAGAAATCACGTGGGGATTTGACGCAGTGGGAAAGAACATGCAAGCTACTCATCTTGGATATTATCAGCATTCACACAGGGCATAAATAGGGTGTTGCTTTGGTCCCATGTCGCTGTGACGTCTCAAAACGTAGGATGCAACACGAAGTCTAAAACGAGCTGTACTGCGAATGACATCATGAGGCAGGTGATAAACATGTATTTGGAAATAATTAAGGCGAATGAGTGACCAGAGCCCTTTTCATATGAAGAGAATGCAATTGGTGATAAGTGGAGCGTTTGCTGCTGTGTCCTATTGGATGTGTGTCAGAGTGACGTGTCCAGTACTTCAAGTGTCTCTTCCTGAAGCCTACAACAAAACGGCTGAGATCAATGGGCTCACAGCTTTGCAGATCCTGTTTGAAGATACAAGATTGTGTAAGATCATCCATGGAAACCAAAAAGAATATGGGCTAACCAACAATCACTAGACCATGCGCTCAACTGCATGTCAGCATGAAGGAACTTTTTTAATTGTGTAGCGGTTGGATTTTGTCGAAGAATTGTGCAGCCGCATTGTCGCGCAAAACTAATTGAACTGTAGAGGTTTGCGCATGACACTTCTTACACCATGAAGGCGTGGTGTCTCTGACCCCCAACATCCTTTTCAACACTGCCAACATACAGCCTTTCTGTAGGGGACTGTCTTTCTCTTTGCTTTGTTGTAAGTAAGGAGTGGCCCAAATCTGACTCGCATACCCACCAGCAGGAATAGCGTATGTCTTGAGAAGCCATATGTACGCATGTAGACTGTTAGAAGGCTATGTTTCTGAACAAACTTTTGACTCTGAACGTGTGTGCCTGCCGTGAATGGGCAAAATTAAATTAAGGAAAAGGAGCCAATTTGTACCGGGCCACCAAAAGAAAAAAAATTATCAATGGGTATCAGGAGGGCTGCAGGCTTGACCTGAAACCGTCTCCTGATGAGAGTTGATAATAGTGCTGGAAAGGGTACATCTGGTATGGACAACTTTGGCAGCGTAATTGACAGAATGAACATGAAGCTTGGAAGCAAGTTTCTTAACCCTCTGAGAACTAAGACCCAGCTCCTTAAAAGACTCCAGTGTGTGATTGTTGTAGATGGTGCCACCCACACCCAAAGGATGGTGTGGAGGGTAACGGAGGCTCCTTGAAGGATATATAGAGCAGAGGACTTTGTGCTGTTCCTGCACGGCACTCAGCTGGTTCTACGGTCGAGTGTCCTCACAGTACTTGACCGCGATGAGGTGTATGTCACGTTGAAGAATGCTGAGATCTTTGTCAGTGCTGTCTGGAGACGGTGGATCTGTTGGTGGCGGCTGGCGGTGCTGTTTGATTGCTCCCGGTCGCCCTCAGTTCTTCCCCCCTGCAACTCCTAAGAACTCCCCCCCCTTCATTGCTAGACTGCGCATGCTAAGTTGTGTCTCTCAGTGATCATAATTCTTATTTGCGTGTATTGGCTTCCAGAAAGAATTTACAGGACACTTTCTATTTGAGGGCAGAGACTATCGAGAGCTTAAACCAGACCGCATGCTTTTGGTTGTACAGGGTTCCTGTTCTGAAATTCATAATGATGAACTTGGTTTTAACAGGAACATAGGATGCTGTTAGGAAAGCGTTGCTAGCGGCTCCATTGGCAGTGCCATTTTTGATAAGGGTTTAGTACATTAATGGTAGTTTGCTACAGTATTTCATTTTCTAGTTTGTGTAGGGGGTGCATGTGTGCTTGCAAGGCGTCATGGTAATTTGACAGGTACAAGAGCCTTGACGTAGGTGATTGGGCTGTGTTTGGTTGATTTTGTATGACTCGGTGCTCTTCATTTTCTTTTGCAAGCCAGTAGATGCTGTAGAGGGGAATTCCCTCAAGGCCATCTGTTTTGATGGAGGTATCCGCAACGTCAGAGTAGGTTGTGATTAATTTCCTAGCAGGAGCGTCAGCACATTTAATTTGGTGCATACATTGTTGTTACGCTATCTGTAGATATATATAGGAGTAGCCGTGAATGATTGCGGCTGCTACAGCTGCTACTTCTGCACGTGAGATGTGGTATTGCTTATACCTACACCTCTTGGGTTCACGTAATGGGATACGTATGACAGGTATAAAGATTCAAAATACCAGAGGTGGTCAACTGGGGAAATGTCCAAATATGTGCCCTTTTTGCACTCGGAAGCCAGTCATCCACTGCCCCTTTATCCGATTGATACCACTTTTGCTTTTTTTTGATTTTGGAATTATGACTTAAACAAGGATTTGCTTGGATTCATGTGGTCGCTCTGTGTGCAAATTGGCAGGACTGAAAGCCCAAAGTGACCACCAAAACCCTAAGAAGGTGGCTTTGCATGGGAAAACAGCATATGTTGGCCTACATTCCCACTAGTTGACCGTTTCACTCCATTTATTTTGCAATGATGTTTGTTTATTATAAGGACTCTATAACACCAAAAATCATGTGATTTGGTAATGTGGGTAGATTTTGTGGTTAAAAATAGGGTTCACGCTGCAGGCAATCAGATATATTTGCCGATACTGGCAACATTCAAGCTCAGGTGCTATCAGCAGCTACCTCTGGGAACTGAGCTTGATTGTTGCCAGTCCCGGCCACCATACTCACATTTAAAAAGTACCCCTGTTTGGGGCCTCAGATAACCACCTCTGTCAAAATACGCCGTTTCAATTAATCAGCCCTTGGTTCTGATTGCGCTTTGCTGTGTTGAGATGATAAGCAACGGAGTGCCTGCTAATCTGCTTTTACATCTGATTTCAATTTCGATCTATGTTTCATCCAGGCGTGTGCTAATCCAGAGTTCATCTAGCAGCAGGGCCCGCAGCAAAGTGATGAACCAGACCCTGGTCAGGTTTGATGTTCCAGACCCTCTTGTTGGGCATGTGCTGCTCCTCACACATGAGCTTTATGTATGACAGTATTTGCATCCCTCATTCTTGGTATCCTCAGTTTCAGTGTGACAGTCCATTTTTCACGTGCCCAAAACACGTTACTGTACACACAGTTATCTTCCCCCTCCTTCGAGTTAATGCGGTCAGTTGGTTCTGGTAAATGCTTGATTGGATTCTACTGGTTTTATTTAGTGCTGCATTACACAATAAAGGGCCTCAGTCAACTGGACCTTTATAGTCTGCTGGTAATGAAGTTATACGGTTGTACTTCTTGGTACCAAGGTGCCTTCGTTTCCCTTAACCAATGTGGGGAGTGCTGGTTTTCACTGCCTGCATAATTTTACAGTTAAACATTCATTGATAACGTAGTAAAGTCCATTGCAATTTCCTACCATTCTTTGTTTCAAGCGTCTTGAAAGCAGTGCCTCCTACATGCCTACACGTCTCTAATCCGTCTAAAAATCAAAATGCTGCTAAAAACACGCCAGCAGATGACTTCCTTCTACACAGGCACACTTATGGGAATTCCAAAGACACCTAAGCCGCTGCCTCCTCATACAAAGCCAAAACCAGTGGCACCCTCGTGACACGCCATGAGCAGCCGCTCACGCAGCACATCCTTGCTATCGTACTCTGGCAAGTCTAGTTGGTTGAAGCAGGTGTGTGCGCTGGGGAGGCGCCCGGGAGGACCATAGGCCTGCAGGACAGTGGGTTTGTATTGTGTATGTGTGTGTGTGTGTGCATGTGCGCGCGCAAGTATGTCTCTGTATGTGCGTGTATGTATGTGTGTGTGTTGTTGTGCTTCTTTTAAACACACCCAAGCGTGAGCCTAGACAGAGCAGACTGGGAGGAGCACGTGCTCAAGCGTGTCTTGGTACAAGCCATGTCCAGCAACTCTCATGCCACCTCCTGTAGCACTGCCCCCACAGCACCGCCCCTACAGCACCGCCCCTACAGCACGGGCCCAACAGCAACGGCCCCAACAGCACGGGACCCAACAGCAACGGCCCCAACAGCACCTCTCATGCCACCTCCTACAGCACCGGCTCCTACAGCACCGGCCCCTACAGCACTGCCCCTACAACACCTTTCACGGCCACCAACAGCACCACGGCCCTACAGCACCGGCCCCAACACCACTGCCCCTACACAACACCTTTCACGGCCACCCCCTACAGCACTGCCCCTGTAGCATCTCTTACACCACTTCCCATTGTACCGGCCCCTACAGCACTGGCCGCAACAGCACTGCCCCTATCGCCCGGCCCACCTTGTGAATCTGGAACTTCTGAGGGCCTCCGATGCCCTGCAAGGCTTTGAAGCCTTCCAATGGCACCTTGCTGGTACCTGCAGAGCATGCAGTGCCTCACGTTTCAGCCACATCGAGCTCAGCCACATTGTGCGCACATATCATGCAGTGCATCCACGAGGCTGTGCGCGTGTGTGTGTGTGTGTGTGTGTGTTGTGTGTGTGTGTGTGTATGTGTGTGGCTGTGTGTGGTGTGTGCGCGTATTTTCACAGCACGCGGTGCCTCATGTTGTAGCCACATCAAGCACGGACAGCTTCTCATGCATCAATGTGGTGTGTGTGTGCGTGTGCGTGTGTGTTGGCTGCGTGCGGTGTGTGAACACCCTGTGCGTATTTTCATAGCGTGCAGTGCCTCGTGCTTTTGCCACATTGGGCACAGATGGATTCCAGAGCATCTATGTGGCCGTGTGTGGTGCATGAACACCCTGTTGGCATTAACAATGCATGCGGTGCCTTTCGTAACCACCACACTGCCTCAGCAAGAAAATATTTATCCCAGTGTGCCCAGCAACACACAAACCCTAAGCTCTATCCCATCAAGCACGGGTTGCAGTGCATCTACATGAAGTGTGAGTGCTGCTGGTGCTTGCACACAAGCTCAGCCTGTGACGACTCAGTGCTTGTGGTTAGAACTACGTAACCAAAGAAGGGTGAGGACCTCTGGTTAGAGCCTGTCGGTGGGCGTACCTGTAATGAATTGGATCATCAGTGCAAGGTCCTCCTTGCCGAGCTCTGACAGCACTTCAAAGAACCACCTGATGTGTATGCGTATGTGTGTGTTTGTATATGTGTATGTGTGTTTGTATGTGTGTGTGTGTGTGCGTGTGTGTGTGTGCGTGTGCAAGGTGTCATGCGTATGAATGCGTATGGCGCGGCTTTTCGTTATGTGTGCGCTTCACATGAGCGATAGCTCTTCCTCACCCCTCCCCAACACACATTTCTTTGGTGCATTCTCCCCCTTCCCAAAACACCTTTCCAAAGCACAACCGACGACCCAGCACACAGAACACACACACAGGCTTTACAAGGTTTACAAAAAAAGGCCCTCAATCAAGAAGTGCGACTGTCAGCCCTAGAACACTAGAACACACACACAGACACACATCATCCCTGTGTTGTGCTCTCCCCCTCCCACCTGACGACCGGGGTGTTGGGGCTGTAGCCCTGGAACTCTGTGTTTGCCCGAAGATCCGCCACGTCAATGTCAGGCAGGCCAGAGATGAGGAGCTCCAGCTCATTGTCATTGAAGATGGAGATGAGGTGCCTGTGGGGGTTAGCGTGTGGCCAGCGTTGCCGTTGGGAGTTCTTGCCACTTGCCACTTGTGTTTGTTGTGTTCGTTGGGAGTGTTTGCCACTTGCCACAAGAGCGGAGGGTTGCCGTTGAGAGTTCTTTTCGCTCAGGTTTGCGAGTGGCCAGAGTTGCTGCAGGGGGGCCTTCACAAGAGCGTAGGTATATCATTTAGCTTGAAACGCACGCTCCTAGACCTGCTAACCCTCCCCCCCCTCCCCCCACACTCACTCAGCTACCATACCTGCAACCTGATCATGTAAACCCTGCATACATATATAAACACGCACGTGCACAACAAATGACACTCACAAAGACGCACACGTCCCCCCTTACATCTGTGCCAGCCAGTCTAGCCTCCAGCAAAACAAACTGCAATACCAATTTTTAAGCATACCTATTCACCCACTCCCACATGAACCACAGGCTCAAGCGCACACACACATACACACGTACAAACACAAACACGAACAAAATCAGCCCTCCCCCAGCAGCACGCGTTTCCCCCCACCTGGGCACCAGCTGCCAGAAGCCTTCCAGCACCGCGTTGATCTGCTGCTTGATGGAGGTGGTCATGTGGTGGCGTGCAATCAAATCCACATACTGGCGCTTGTTGGCCTCAGTGACCTGGATCTTGCTGCCGCCTGGTACCAGCTCCTGTGTGTGTGTTTGTGTATGTATGTGTGTATGCGTGTGTGTGTTATTTGTGCTATTTTGTGTGTGTGTGTGTGTGTGTGTTTGTGTGTTTCTACAGGTGCGAGTGTGTGTGTGTTGGACAGTCTTCACTGTGATGCGAAAAACATCCATGGGGATGCACTCTTGCGAGGCGTGGATGATGGGCACCCCTGCTAGACTCACGTAGCAGCCTGGATTTATTGAGGGACAAAAACTAGGCAGGCAAATGAGAAGCATGCAGGCAGATGAGAACATGAAGATGCACATGAAGTCTGCAGGGCGCAAACTGACCAACTGTTGCAACCAAGGAGACACACACAGAAAACACACACACACAAACACAGGAAATACTTGAGGTACAAAACGAGCACTCAAGATACAAAACACAGGAACAGATACACACACACACGCACACACACACACACACATACACACACAGAAAATACTTGAGGTACAAAACGAGCGCTCAAGATACAAAACACAGGAACAGATGCAAATAGCGGATTTGAGACAAAAAACAGGAAATACTCAAGACACAGGAAACACACAGGAAACGCTCAAAGCACACATTGTTGCATTTGACGCTGGTTTGGAAGCCGCGGTAGTGAACAGCTTGCTGCAGCTCAAGTATGTGACAAAAAATCTGTTCATGCTCTCTGTGTGTCTACCGACTTGTCTACCGACTTGTCTATCCTTACCCTCCTATCTCTCTTTGTACACGTGAAAAGACAAAGAAAAACCATACGTATTGGTACGCAGGCAGTGAGACATCGCCCCCCCCTAATAAAGGAGAAGGAGCCACTCGTGTTGTGTGGCTTACCTGCAACTCCTTGCGGCCAAAAAAGTCACTCTCAGCGGTGAAGGTGAGGTCAGCCAGCACCTCTGTGATGTCGTTCTGCGAGTTGCATGTGTGTGTGTGTGTGTGCGTGTTTGTATGTATGTGTGCGGTTGTATGTGCGGGTGTATGCACGTTCAAGTGTGTATGCGTGTTCTGTATCCAGGTTTGTGTGTGTGTGTTTGTTGATTTCTGTGTCCAAGTGTGTGTGCATGTGTGTGTGTGTGTGTGTGTGTGTGTGTGTGTGTGTGTGTGTGTGTGTGTGTGTGTGTGTGTGTGAATGTGTGAGGCTGTGCAATCATGATAGGGACGGAATGAAGACTAGTTAGGGCTTGCAAAGTAATAGTTGAGGCTCAATTAAAGCATGACCCTCACCATCTACCCTCAACCCTGCAACTGCCCTTTTCTCGACAAAAAAATAACGCAGTTTGAGGGCCACGGTTGGAGGGCCAAGGATAAGATGTGGCACACACGCACAAACACACATACACACGCACACACAGGACAGGCACAACTAGCCACTCTTTGTCCTCCATCAGCACACACACACACACACACACACACACACACGGGGCGGCCCACGTGCAAAACTAACTCAATCGTGAGTACCACCCTCTCTATGCGTGATATGCTAGTTTTGGACATCCTGAATTGTGAGAAGCATTACATTGGGGGATGGCTTTTAGTACTGACATTTGACTGCTAGCCAGTTCATAAATGTTGAGGTAGTTCTGATGGAAACTGAAAGAGTTTGCTGTTCCTTTAGTGAAGGAGGTAAACCCATAAAGTGTGTATTTGTGACCAGTTCACCATTTGCTTTCCTTAATTTAAATTATAATAAGATCGAATCAAAATGCGATGAGTAGCGCATCCAAGGTACTATGAATCTACACAACAACCACGTCCACACCCCTTCCCTACTCTCTACCCCCACCCCATCCAAGCACCTCCAGCACCCACACGAGGTTCTTGTAGTACCCACTCCCCCAATGCCCTAGTACGTCAGGAGCAATCAGCACAGCACGCACAGCACAGCACAAACACGCACGCACCTCCAGCATCCACACGAGGTTCTTGTAGTAGCCAGGGTCCACTCCCTCAATGTCCTCATACGTCAAGGCCTGACCCAGCATGTGCTTGTAGAAGGAGCGCGTGAAGTAGGCATCAAACAGCTGGCCGTCATACAGCGCCTTGCCCACAACACGGCCGACAAACCTGTGTGTGTGTGTGTGTGTGTGTGCAAATGAAACACATTTGCTCTACATCACATTCGATGTCACGTCAGAACAAAGCAACTCCCTAAAATGTCCACCAATCGTTTCATAACCAAGAACGATGGAACCTGCGACAAAAGAACGTGCAGCACACGAACGCGCATACATACATAAAGACACAAACAAAACTTGGTCACGATTACTCTTGTTTGCGTAGGTGTTTCCTGAGTTGGTCCAGGTGGAGATCCCCAACATTGGCACGCATGCCCTCTTCTCCCCCTTCCTCTCATACATTCACGTGCATGCATGCATGCAAGCACACACACAGATGAACCCATCACCATTGTCCTTCTCTTTCTATAGTTTACCCAAAGTAATCCAGGTGATCCACGCACATATGCACATGTGCAGCATACGACCACGCGCGCACACACACACACACGCGCACACACACGCACACACACACACATACACACACAGACCCTGTCAAAATGTCACGGCTGCTCTTCTCTTCCTATCGTTTACCTGAAGTAGTCCAGGTGATCCACGCACATATGCACACGTGCAGCATACGACCACGCGCGCACACACACACACGCACACACACACCCTGTCAAAATGTCACGGCTGTTCTTCTCTTCCTACAGTTTACCTGAAGTAGTCCAGGTGATCCACGCACATATGCACACGTGCAGCATACGACCACGCGCACACTCACACACACACAGACCCTGTGAAAATGTCACGGCTGTTCTTCTCTTTCTATAGTTTACCTGAAGTAGTCCAGGTGATCCACGCCTCGGTCGCTCTGCACGATGCTGTTGGGGTTGGGCTGGAAGGTGGTGCCCTGCTCAGGCACCTGTGTTGATGTGAGGCACAGACAAAGCACGTTCAGGTTCAGGTTTAACTAGAGACCAATGATTGCAGTCGTCATGAAGTTTGGGATGAAGCTTAAACTATTAAGGTACTCAGTGTTTAGGTTTAACTAGAATGATTGCAGTCATCATGAAGTTTGGGATTAAGCTTAAACTACCAGGTACTCAATGGGATGGCTACGGAGGTACTCAGTGAAATGGCTGCTCAACCTATGAGAACAAGATGTATGATTTCAAGCCTCAGGACAGTAGCTGCACACATTGCACGTGCACTTGCACACAGGCACACACACACGCACATACACACACACTCACACACGCGCTCATACGCGCACACGCGAGCAGTGCCTCCTGGAGAAAGGTGCCACAGACACTGCACTCAATTAAAGCGCGAGACTGAAGGATGCACGATGCCAACAGCGAATGCCCCACAGCAGGCCTAGGCAGAGAGCGTGAGACGTAGATGCAAGAGGTGCAGACGGCAACTGCCTTGATGGCACACACACACACACACACACACACCTGGACAAAGAGAGCGAGGTTGGGGTTGAAGATCTCCTGCGCCATCACTGCATACCATTCCCGACTCACACCACCCGCGTCGATGCCCTCCTCACCCTGGACACATGTGTGTTTGTATGCATGCGTGCGCATTTGCATGTGTGTAAGCGTGCATGTGTATGTGTGTATGTGGGTGTGAGCCTTGTGCGTGTCTGTGTGTATGTGTGAACAGTGTGCGCGTAAAAGTGTGCGCGTGTACGTACACACAAGTGCTGGAGCGTGGCACAAATATGCCTCGGAAACGAATCACAGGCTAAAACAACTGACCTGGAGTGTTACGCATTCCGTCTCATGTGATGCAGCAAATGGTTGGGATCTCCCCAAGCAACCATCCAAACAAACACACCCATAAGTCCCACATTCAGCAGCATGCGCATCTTGTCAGGGTGCGGCTGCACAGCAGATGGCAGGCATCTCCCAAAGCACCCGCTCTCAAAGCAACCCCTCAACCCACCTGGAACGTCACATTCAGCTTCATGTGTATCTCGTCAGGGGTGCGGCTGCGCAGCTGATGGAAGCTGTCCTCAAACACGTGCTCACGGCGCACGGCAATGCGCAAGCTGCCGTACGGGCGTGGCGCGTTGTCGTGCTGCCTGACCTTGGTGCGGAAGTAGGCCTGTGCCATACGTGGGTATGTGCCGTGTGTGTGCGTATGTGTGTGTTTGTGTGTGTGCATGTGTGTGCGTGCGTGCGTGCGTGCGTACGTACGTGTGTGTGTGTGTGTGTGTGTGTGTGTGTGTGTGTGTGTGTGTGTGTGTGCGTATGTGTGTGTGCGTGCGTGCGTGCGTGCAAGTGTGTGTGTGCGTGTGCGTGTGCGCGTGCGCGTGCGCCATGTGTGTGGTACGAGTGAGATTCATCAACATGCTCCAGCCCTTGATTATAACTCCCCCCCCCTCCAAATGAGCTTGACTGATAACTCGAAAATTTTCTCTGAGCAGCTCAGGGGGAGTGTCAAGTATTAACATGACACATCAGCCTCTACTCATGAAACTAACATTCCACCTCATCCTTATGTTATCAAATCGACAGAGCATCTCTGCCTCTTGTTACCAAACCCAGAAGCGTGCCCCATGACACAATCGTTTTGAACACCCGGTAGCGTGCCCCATGACACATTCGTTTTCAACACCCAGTAGCGTGCCCCATGACACATTCGTTTTCAACACCCAGTAGCGTGCCCCATGACACAATCGTTTTCAACACCCAGTAGCGTGCCCCATGACACAATCGTTTTGAACACCCAGTAGCGTGCCCCATGACACAATCGTTTTGAACACCCAGTAGCGTGCCCCATGACACAATCGTTTTGAACACCCAGTAGCGTGCCCCATGACACATTCGTTTTCAACACCCAGTAGCGTGCCCCATGACACATTCGTTTTCAACACCCAGTAGCGTGCCCCATGACACTATCGTTTTTAACAGCTCACCCTCTTGTTGTCAAAGTCCAGCAGCTTGGGCGCCCTGAGCAAGGGGGCAAAGCTGGACTCCAGCAGGCCTGGTGTGCGATGCACGTATGCGTTGAGCAGCCGCTTATGGCGCTCAGCAAACCTGTGTGTATACACGTTTGTGTGTGTATGTGTGAGTGTGAGTGTGTGTGTATGTGTGTGTGTGTGTGTGTGTGTGCGTGCACATCAATAACGTATGAATGTGAGTGTGTGGCGCTCGACAGACACTCGTGTGCACACAACATCCATCTACATCATCGTGTAGGTGTACACGTGTGCATGAGAGTGCATTTTTTGTGTGAATGTGATCGTCAGCATGTATGCGTGCACGTCGTCTTTCCGTGCACGTATGGCTGCGTGCTGTGTGATTTTGTGTGCACATGTGTGTTGCATGCCTTTCCTGCTGTGTCACTGTGTGTTGCATGCTTTTCCTGCTGTGTCGCTCTGCATATGTGTGTTGCATGCTTTTCACTGTGCACATGTGTGTTGCATGCTTTTCCTGCTGTGTCACTGTGCACATGTGTGTTGCATGCTTTTCACTGTGCACATGTGTGTTGCATGCTTTTCCTGCTGTGTCACTGTGCACATGTGTGTTGCATGCTTTTCACTGTGCACATGTGTGTTGCATGTGTGTTGCATGCTGTGTCGCTGTGCATATGTGTTGCATGCTTTTCCTGCTGTGTCGCTCTGCATATGTGTGTTGCATGCTTTTCACTGTGCACGTGTGTGTTGCATGCTTTTCCTGCTGTGTCACTGCAAACAATGATGGTGCAGGAGAAGCTTGCCCCCCCCTCTTTACACTTCAAAGGTACACCCACACCCTCACCCACACACTGCAAACCTGCCCACACCCACACCCACACCCACACCCAAATTCACACGCACACTGCTGCTGCTGCTGCTGCTGCTGCTGCGTCACTCACGAGAAGCCACTGTCTTACATAGCAACAGGCGCAAATGCATACCTGTTGAAAGCTGCATGCTCCTCCTGCTGCTGCTGCTGTTGTTGTGCTACA